>JADGMW010000802.1_pt1 | contig 10703 bp, 7 predicted proteins | sample 8641801 | NCBI WGS metagenome assembly JADGMW01 (sample SAMN16272018, study PRJNA661076) | feces metagenome | isolation source: fecal sample from diarrhoea affected cattle A | host: Bos taurus | place: South Africa: Lokaleng Village, Mahikeng | collected 2019-09
CGTGGGAGAGGTGGACGTGGAGCACCACCTGCCGGCCCGGCGCCCGGCGCGGCGGTACCTGCTCGGCTGCGGCCTGGTCGTCGGTGGTGAGGTCGAGGGCGAGCTGTCGGCGGGCCAGCTCGCCGGCGGCGACCGACCGGCGCACGTCCCACGAGTCGGTGCTGCCCAGCGCCCGCAGCTGCTCGGCGCCCTGGGCGAGCGCGGCGTCCAGGCTGGCGGCGTCGGCGACGTCGAGGACGCCGTCGACCTGCACGGTGCCCTCGAAGGTGACGTGGTGGAGGTGGACGTCGAAGTGGCGGGTCTCGGCCTGGCGTTGGCGGGCCTGCTGCGCGGCGTCGGGGTCGAACCGGACCCGCGCCTCCTCCACCAGTCGGTCCAACGCCGCCAGCCCGATCCGGGCGGCGAAGGCGTTCACCTGGGCGTCGAGGAACGCCGCACCCTCACCCGGCAGGAGCATGGTGGCCTGGGCGATCCGTCGTCCGCGCCAGGCCGGCACCTCCCCGGCCTGGACCCGCGCCCAGGTCCGCGGCAGCCGGTGCGCCAGCTCCACCGCCTCACCCAACAGCGCGCGCCCCGCGTCGGTCGACATCCCCAACGCAGCGGCGAGCTCCAGCGGCGCGAACTCCGCCACCAGCGGCGCGCCCGGCCCGGCGATCGCCACCTCACCCTCAGCGCCCGGGATGCAGGCGGCTCGGTCGAGGGTGTCCACCGAGTGCATCGCCGCCCACGACACCGCGCCAGCGAGGATCTCCGCCTCCGCGCGGTTCGCGGCCGCCCGCCGATCCCGGACGAAGCACAGCACCGAGGCTGCGGAGTCGCAGTCGGTGAGCGGCGCGGTGGCGGTGGACATGGAACCATTGTCTCGAACACGTGTTCGAAGCGCTAGGCCCAGGTTGGGGATCTGTGGACAGCGACCGTGGTCGGGGGTGGTCTCGATACGCCGTCGCTCGTCCCTCGCGACGGCTACTCGACCAACGAAGGGGTGCTCGTCCCTCGCGACGGCTCCTCGACCAACGAAGGCGGGCTCGGCAGACGAGCTGGAGTGGGCCGGCTCACAGCGGGTAAGGGGAGGAGGCTCCGCCTCAAGCGCCGTCCTCGGGAGTCACCATGCGTGTGCCAGCCGCCGTCCTCGCCCTCGCCCTGCCGGTCAGCCTGCTGGCCGCCACCGGACCCGCCGCGGGGGCCGCGCCGCCGTCGGCGACCACCGCAGCGGCGCCGGCGGTGACCGCTGCCCCGGCCGAGCGCCGTGCGCCGGCGAAGGTCGCGACCGCGCGCGGGCGCGGCGGCGCGGTCAGCAGCGTCGATCCGTACGCGACCCGGGTCGGGCTGCGGGTGCTGCGCAGCGGCGGCAACGCCGTGGACGCCGCGGTCGCCACCGCAGCCGCGCTGGGGGTCACCGAGCCGTACAGCGCCGGGATCGGCGGCGGTGGCTACTTCGTCTACTACAACGCGAAGACCCGCCGGGTGGGCACCATCGACGGCCGCGAGACCGCGCCGCGGCAGATGCCCCGCGACGCGTTCCTCGACCCGGCCACCGGCCAGCCGTACCGGTTCACCCCCGAGCTGGTGACCAGCGGGGTCTCGGTCGGCGTCCCCGGCACCCCGGCCACCTGGCGCGAGGCGCTGCGCCGCTGGGGCACCCGCTCGCTGGCGCGGTCGCTGCGCCCGGCCGCGCGGCTGGCCCGGCGCGGCTTCGTCGTCGACCAGACCTTCCACGACCAGACGGCCGACAACGCGGAGCGGTTCGCCGCGTTCACCTCCACTCGCCGGCTGTTCCTACCCGGCGGGAAGCCGCCGGCGGTCGGCAGCGTGCTGCGCAACCCCGGGCTGGCACGGACCTACGAGCTGCTCTCCCGCCAGGGCCTGCGGCCCTTCTACCGAGGTCGGCTCGCCGGCGAGATGGTCCGCACGGTGCGCCGTCCGCCCAAGGTCGCCGGCACCGCCCTGCCGGTCCCGCCCGGGTACCTGACCCGCAGCGACCTGCGCCGCTACCGGGCGCTCGTGCAGCGGGCGACGAGCTCGGGCTACCGCGGGCTGGAGGTGCACGGGATGGCGCCGTCCTCGAGCGGCGGGACGACGGTCGGGGAGGCGCTGAACATCCTGGAGCGCTACCGGCTCGACCGGATGGCCCGGCCCGCGGCGATGCACCACTACCTGGAGGCCAGTGCGCTCGCCTTCGCCGACCGGGCGAAGTACGTGGGCGACCCGGCCTTCGTCACGGTCCCGGTCCGGCGGCTGCTCGACGACGTGTTCGCCGCCGAGCGGGCCTGCTCCCTCGACCCGGCCCGGGCCGCCACCAAGCCGGTCGCGGCCGGCGACGTCCGCTCCTACGACGGTCGCTGCGACGCGCCGGCCCGCCGCGGCGAGGTGGCCGAGGACAACGAGAACATCTCCACCACCAACCTGACCGTCGCCGACCGGTGGGGCAACGTCGTCGAGTACACGCTCACCATCGAGCAGACCGGCGGCTCGGGGATCGTGGTGCCGGGCCGGGGCTTCCTGCTCAACAACGAGCTGACCGACTTCAGCCTGGTCTACGACCCTGCCGACCCGAACCGGATCCAGCCCGGGAAGCGGCCGCGCAGCTCGATGTCGCCGACCATCATCACCCGCCGCGGCCGGCCGGTGCTGGCGCTGGGCTCGCCCGGCGGCTCCACGATCATCACCACCGTGCTGCAGACCATCGTGAACCGGGTCGACCTGGGGATGAGCCTGCCCCGGGCGCTGGCCGCGCCGCGTGCCGCGCAGCGCAACACCGCGGCGGTGACCGCCGAGCCGGCGTTCATCGACGCCTACGGACCGGCGCTGACGGCCCTCGGGCACACCCTGCAACCGGCCGGCGACGCGCTCACCAGCGCCGCGGAGATCGGCGCCGCCACCGCGATCGGCTTCGGGCCCCGCGGCGGGCTGGTCGCGGTCGCCGAGCCCGATCGCCGCGGCGGCGGTGCTGCGGGGGTGGTCCGCCCCCGGCTCCGGCGCTGAGGTGGTCTCGATACGCCCGCTCGTTCCTCGCGGGCTACTCGACCAGCGAACGAGCTTCGTTCGTCGAGCAGCCCCGGGGGGCGTCTTTCGTTCGTCGAGCAGCCCCGGGGGCGTCCTTCGGTGGTCGAGTGCCGCCGCGAGGGACGAGCGGCGGTGTATCGAGACCAGCGCCGGTAACGTTGCCCCGTGACCGCCGCCCCCCGTGCCTACGAGTTCCTCAAGGGACACGGCACCGAGAACGACTTCGTGCTGCTGCCCGACCACGACGGCGCGGTGCACGGCGAGCTGAGCGCCGAGCGGGTCCGGGCGCTGTGCGACCGGCGCGCCGGGATCGGCGGGGACGGCGTGCTGCGGGTGGTCCGCTCCGCGGCGTACGACCTCGCCGCGACGTTCGACCCGGACGCCGACGCCGAGTGGTTCATGGACTACCGCAACGCCGACGGCTCGGTCTCGGAGATGTGCGGCAACGGGGTGCGGGTCTTCGCCCGGCACCTGATCGAGGAGGGGCTGGCCGACCCGGCGCGGCCGATCCCGGTCGGCACCCGCGACGGGGTCAAGACCGTCACCGTCGAGGGCGACCTGCTGACCGTGGACATGGGCAGCCCCCGGGTGCTCGGCGCGAGCGCGGTCTCGGTGGACGGTACGACGTGGCCGGTGCGCCACATCGACATGGGCAACCCGCACGCGGTCGCGATGGTCGACTCCCTCGACGTCGCCGGCCCGGTCGGCACCCTGGACGTCGAGCCGGCCTACGACCACGCGGTGTACCCGCACGGGGTGAACGTCGAGTTCGTGCTGCCCCGCGGCGAGCGGCACGTGGCGATGCGGGTGCACGAGCGCGGCTCCGGGGAGACCCGCTCCTGCGGGACCGGCGCCTGCGCGGTGATGGTCGCCGCGGCGCTGGCCGACGGGCTGGTCGAGGAGGTCCCGGCCGACGACGTGGCCTACCGCGTCGACGTCCTCGGCGGCAGCCTGCGGATCACCTGGACCCACGAGGACCGGGTCCTGCTCACCGGGCCGGCGGTGATCGTCGCTCGCGGGCGCACCGCCCTCTGAGCGAACTCCCGACCCCCCGGTCGCGGCCCGGTCGCGGCCCGGTCACAGCACCGCCGCGGCCCACCGGCGGCCCCTATGCTCCGGGCCATGGAGATCAACGGAGCAAGTGCCCTCGTCACCGGCGCCGCCTCGGGCATCGGCGCCGCCGCCGCCCGCCGACTCGCCGCGCTGGGCGCGGTCGTGGTGGTCGCCGACCTGCAGGCTGACAAGGGCGAGGCGCTGGCCGCCGAGATCGGCGGGGTGTTCGCGCACGTCGACGTGACCCGCACCGAGCAGATCACCGGCGCGGTCGAGGCCGCCGCCGAGATCGCGCCGCTGCGGGCGGTGGTGAACTCCGCCGGGATCGGCTGGGCCCAGCGCACCATCGGCCGCGACGGCCAGGTCGACTCCGCACACTCGCTGGAGGCCTTCACCACGGTGATCGGGATCAACCTGATCGGCACCTTCGACGTGGTCCGGCAGGCCGCGTCGGTGATGAGCCGCAACACCCCCGACGCCGACGGCTGCCGCGGCGCGATCGTGAACCTGGCCAGCGTCGCCGCGTTCGACGGCCAGATCGGCCAGGCGGCGTACTCCGCCTCCAAGGGCGGCGTGGTCGGGATGACCCTGCCGGTCGCCCGGGACCTGGCGGCGTCCGGGATCCGGCTGAACACCGTCGCGCCGGGCCTGGTCGACACCCCCATCTACGGCGAGGGCCCGGACGCCGAGGCGTTCAAGGCGAAGCTGGGAGAGTCGGTGCTCTTCCCCCGGCGCCTCGGCGTCCCCGACGAGCTGGCCGGCATGGTGGTCGAGTGCCTGACCAACTCCTACATGAACGGCGAGGTCGTCCGGGTGGACGGCGGCATCCGGATGCCGCCGAAGTAGCCGGCGACCTCACCGGGTCGGCTCACAGCCGCCGGCCCATCCGCGCCAGCAGCACGGCCTGCCGGTCCGCGCCCGGCGGCGGCTCGACCGCGGGGCGGAAGACGCCGTCGGCGTACATCGCCTCGCCGAAGGTCTCGAACGAGCGCTCGATGGCGTCCATGTCGCTCTCCCGGAACCGGGGAGGGCGACCCTGGGAGGCGCCGAGGTCCCAGCCGTGCACGACCAGGTCGAAGGCGTAGAACTGCTCCAGCAGCCACCCGGGCGTGGTGGTGCCGAGGTGGCTCTCGACCTCGCGCTCCCAGAAGCGGTCGTCGTCGAGGGCCGGCACCAGGGCCGCCAGGTGGGTCGCCCAGACGTCGCTGGGGTCGCCGCTCGGACGCTCGCCGAGGTCGAGCCCGTGACCGGCGAGGAAGCCGCGCTCGGTGTCGACCACATGGTCGACCAGGTGGGCGGCCGTCCAGCCCTCGCACGGCGAGGGTGCCGACCAGTCGGTGGTCTCCTGGACGACGGCGGTGAAGCGGTGGGCGGCGTCCTCGAACTGCTCGACATGGGAGTTCATGGCCCCATGGTGGCCCAGCGGTGGTCGATTCCGCTTGCACGGACCCGACCGGTCCGTCCGAGCCGCCGTCCGTGACCGCGCAGATCTTTCTTTGCCGAACGCGCTCGCGAGCGCGCGCGAGAGGATAGTGTGCGCCGCGTTTCCTTCGACTGGGAGGCCGCCGTGGCTGCTCGCGACTCAGGGCACGACGCGGCGCGCCACCGCGCAGGCCGCAGAGGCCGCGGAGCGGGACCGGTACCGGTCGCGGTGCTTGCGGTCGGCGCGATGCTGGCCGGGGCGGGCGTGACCTACGCCCTCGTCGACGGGGAGGGCTCAGCGGACGCCGCGGCGGGCTGCGTGGGCCCGAGCATCGTGGTCGCCGCGGCACCGGCGATCGCGCCGGTCCTCACCGAGCTGGTGGACGACGCCGGGTGCGAGCAGGTCGCCGTCCAGGCGGAGGCCCCGGCGCTGGTCAGCGCCCGGGTGGCGGCCGGCAAGGACGCCCCCGACGTGTGGATTCCCGACTCCTCGGCGTGGGTGCAGCGCGTGGCGGTCTCCGCCCCCGCGACACCGCAGCCCCTGGTCGAGTCCCTCGCGACGTCCCCGGTGGTGCTGGTCGCCGGCTCCGGGGAGCTGCCGGGCTCCTGGAGCGCGGCGCTGGCCGACGCCGGCCTGGTCCTCGGCGACCCGCTCACCTCCGCCGCGGCGATGGTCCCGCTGGTCGCGGCCGCCGCGGAGGCGACGAGCACCGGCGCCGACCTGGCGACCACGATCGTGCCGTTGGCCCAGGCGCAGGCGGGCGGGCGCGAGGACCTGCCCGACGAGGTCGGCCGGCTGCGCGCCCTCGGCCGGGACGGCGCCCGGCTGACCGTGGTCAGCGAGCAGGCGCTGTTGGCCACCGCGCCGGGGTTCGCCGCCCAGGCCCCGGCGTCCGGCACCCTGCTGCTCGACTACCCGGTGCTGCTCACCGCCGGCGAGGAGCGGCGCGCCGACATCGACGAGACCACCCGCGCGCTGGTGCGTCTGCTGGGCGAGCAGGACGCCCGCACCGCGCTCGCCGACGCCGACTTCCGCGACCCGAAGGGCACCCCGCTCGACGACGGCGTGGGGCCGGTGACCGCCCTGCCCGCGTCGCCGGAGCAGGTCTCCGCCGTCCTGGAGCAGTGGGCGCGGCTGGTGCTGCCGAGCCGGACCCTCGCCGTCGTGGACGTCTCCGGGTCCATGGACTTCGACGCCGGCGGCCGGACCCGTTTGGAGCTGACCGTGGCGGCCACCGGACAGGGCCTCGGGCTCTTCCCCGACGCGGCCGCGATCGGGCTGTGGGCGTTCTCGGAGCGGCTCGACGGCGAGGTCGACCACCGCGAGCTGCTGCCGATCCGTCCGCTGGGCGCGCGGGCGCCCCGGGGCCGGGCCGGCGCGACCCAGCGCGAGGCCCTCGGCGCCGGGCTGGCCGAGCTGGCCGGGCTGACCGGCGGCGGGACCGGGCTCTACGACACGACGCTCGCGGCGTACCGCGCGGTGCAGGCCGACTACGACCCCGGCGCCTCGAACAGCGTGCTGCTCTTCACCGACGGCGCCAACGACGACCCGGGCAGCATCAGCCTCGCCGAGCTGCTCGACCGGCTGAACGCCCTCGCCGACCCCAGCCGGCCGGTGCGGATCATCGCGATCGGCATCTCCGCGGACGCCGACGCCGCGGCGCTGCGCCGGATCGCGCGCTCGACCGGCGGCGACGCCTACATCGCCAAGGACCCCGCCGACATGGCGACGGTCTTCCGGCAGGCGCTCGGCTCCCGCCGAGGCTGAGCCCGCGACCCGGCGCGGTGACCGGGACTAGATATCCGGTCGCGGACGTTCACCCGGGGACCTACCCTGGAAGGCGTATGACGAACAACGCTGATGACTTCACCCTCGACGCTGAGCTCGAGGAGACCTCCGACTGGGCGTCGGGCTATGCCGACGAGCCCGATCCCGAAGAGCCCACCGTCGGTGCGATGGAGCTCGCCGAGCGCCATGCGCTGCGCCGGATGGCCGGCCTGCGCACCGATCTCGAGGACATCACCGAGGTCGAGTACCGCCAGCTGCGCCTGGAGCGCGTCGTCCTGGTCGGGGTGTGGACCGAGGGCAGCGTCGGGGACGCCGAGAACTCGATGGCCGAGTTGGCGCTGCTCGCCGAGACCGCCGGCTCGGAGGTGTTGGAGGCGATCTACCAGCGCCGCCAGACCCCGGACCCGGCGACCTACATCGGTCGCGGCAAGGTCGACGGGCTGCGTGAGATCGTCCAGGCCACCGGCGCGGACACGGTGATCTGCGACGGCGAGCTGGCCCCCAGCCAGCTGCGCAACCTGGAGGACCGGCTCAAGGTCAAGGTCGTCGACCGGACCGCGCTGATCCTCGACATCTTCGCCCAGCACGCGAAGTCCAAGGAGGGCCAGGCGCAGGTCGAGCTGGCCCAGTTGAGCTACCTCAAGCAGCGGCTGCGCGGCTGGGGCGGCAACCTGTCGCGCCAGGTCGGCGGCCGGGCCGCCGGCGGCGTCGGCATCGGCGGCCGTGGTCCCGGTGAGACCAAGATCGAGACCGACCGCCGCCGGATCAACACCAAGATCGCCAAGCTGCGCCGCGAGCTGAAGGAGATGAAGGGGACCCGCGACACCAAGCGCTCCGAGCGCCGGCGTCACCAGATCCCCAGCGTCGCCATCGCCGGCTACACCAACGCCGGCAAGTCCTCGCTGCTCAACCGGCTCACCGACGCCGGGGTGCTGGTCGAGGACGCGCTGTTCGCGACCCTGGATCCGACCACCCGGCGCACCACCACCTCCGACGGCCGCGTCTACACGATGAGCGACACCGTCGGGTTCGTCCGGCACCTGCCGCACCAGCTGGTCGAGGCGTTCCGCTCCACCCTGGAGGAGGTCGCGGACGCCGACCTGGTGCTGCACGTCGTCGACGGCTCGCACCCCGACCCGGAGGGACAGATCTCCGCGGTCCGCGAGGTGTTCGCCGAGATCGACGCCTCCGAGGTGCCCGAGCTGATCGTGATCAACAAGGCCGACGCCGCGGACCCGCTGGTGCTGGCCCGGCTCAAGCAGCGCGAGCCGCACGTCGCGGTGGTCTCCGCCCGCACCGGCGAGGGGATCCGCGAGCTGCTGGAGATGGTCGAGGCCGAGCTGCCGAAGCCGTCGGTGGAGTTCAGCGTGCTGCTGCCCTACGGCCGCGGCGACCTGGTCAACCGGATCCACCAGCAGGGCGAGATCGACTCCGTCGAGCACACCGCGGACGGGTCGCTGGTCCGGGGCCGGGCCAACGAGGACCTGGCCGGCGAGCTGGCGGCGTACGCCGTCGCGGCGCCGGCCTGAGCGCGGCGTCCGGGGGCCGTCCCCGGTATCGGTGACGATCGCGTCACGCAGGGCCCCGATCGGCGCAAACCGGTCGCCAGGTCGGCGCGCTCGGAGGAGGATCTTCCGTGTGGTCCATGCAGGGATCGCGGGTGCCGACCCGCTGCCGTCGTCGCGGCGCCGCCGCCGGGTGACGACGCTGCTGCTGGCCGCGCTGCTGCTGAGCGCCGCGACCGTCTACGTCGCGGCCCGGGCCACCGGCGACCGGCCGGACCGGTGCGAGCGGTTCGCCGCGGACTCGTCGGCCCGGGCGCGGATGGTGAGCGGGCGGGGCGGCGAGGTGCTGGTGGTCGGTGACTCCTACTCCGCGGGCCTGCTGCTCGACGAGCCGGCCCGGTCGTGGCCGAGCAGGCTGCCCGGCCGGGTCCGGGTCGCCGGGTTCTCCGGCTCCGGCTTCAGCCGCCGGGCCAGCGAGTGCGGCGACGTCTCGTTCGCCACCCGGGCCGCGGCGGCGCTGCGCCCCGACCTCGACCTCGTGGTCGTCCAGGGCGGGCTCAACGACACCGACCAGAGCGCCGCGGCGCTCACCGCCGGCTTCGAGCGCCTCGCCCGAGTCCTGGGGGAGCGGCGGGTGGTCGTGGTCGGGCCGCCGGCGGCGCCCCGGCGCGGCGCCCTGGTGCCGGCGGTGGACGCCCTGCTGGCCGAGCTGTCGGCGCGGCACGGCTTCGACTATGTGCCCACCTCCGACCTGGAGCTGGCCTACCTGCCGGACCTGCTGCACCTGACCGCGGCCGGCCACCGGGCCTTCGGCGACGCCGTCGCGGAGCGGATCGCCGCCCCCGCGCGCTGAGGCGTGCGAGGATCGGCCCCGTGCGGCACTCCTTGGCGGGCCGGGCGGAGAGCCCGATGCAGGCGCGGTTGCTGGCCCGGCTCCGCGACGACGGCCCGCTGTCGAAGGCGCAGCTCGCCGACCGGCTCCAGGTCTCCCGGACCACGGTCGCCGCCGAGGTGGCGCGGCTCGTGGACCTCGGGCTGGCCCAGGAGACCGGGCCGGCGGCCTCGCGCGGCGGGCGGCGGTCCACGATGGTGGACCTGGCCGAGCAGATCCGGTTCGTCGGCATCTCGATCGGCGCCACCGGGATGTCGGTCGGGGTGACCGACGGCCGGCTGACGGTGCTCGCCACCCGGCACCTGCGCTGTGACATCCGCCAGGGCCCCGAGGTGGTGCTCGGCGCGGCGCTGGCCGGCGTCCGCGAGGTGCTGGCCGAGGTCGGCGTGGACCGTCCGGCGGGCGCCGGGATCGGCGTCCCGGGCCCGGTCGACTTCGACCGGGGGGTCTCGGTGACGCCGCCGATCATGCCCGGCTGGGACGGCTACCCGGTCCGCGACGCGGTCTCGCGCGAGCTGGGCTGCCCGGTGCTGCTGGACAACGACGTGAACGTGCTGGCGATCGGCGAGCAGCATGCCGGGGTGGCGCGCAGCGTGCGGGACTTCCTCTTCGTGAAGATCGGCACCGGGATCGGCTGCGGGATCGTCATCGACGGCCAGCTCTACCGCGGCGTCGACGGCTGCGCCGGCGATATCGGGCACATCCGGGTCGACGACGGCGGCCCCGACTGCGCGTGCGGCAACACCGGATGCCTCGAGGCGTACGCCGGGGGAGCCGCGCTGGCCCGCGACGCGACGGCAGCCGCCCGGGCCGGTCGCTCGCCGTTCCTGGCCGACCTGCTGGCCGAGCGCGGCGCACTCACCGCCGCCGACGTGGGGCTGGCCGTGGCGCGCGGCGACGCCCAGGCGGTGCAGCTGATCCGGGAGAGCGGGCGCCGGGTCGGACAGGTGCTGGCCGGCCTGGTCTCCTTCTTCAACCCCGGGATGATCGTGATCGGCGAGCAGTGCGTGCCCCAGGCCGGTCACCCCGCCGCCGATCA
>JADGMW010000804.1_pt1 | contig 10665 bp, 10 predicted proteins | sample 8641801 | NCBI WGS metagenome assembly JADGMW01 (sample SAMN16272018, study PRJNA661076) | feces metagenome | isolation source: fecal sample from diarrhoea affected cattle A | host: Bos taurus | place: South Africa: Lokaleng Village, Mahikeng | collected 2019-09
AGTGCACCGGATGAGGTGCGGATTCGCCGAGGTGATGCACTCTCGGGATGCTGCGGCGGATGCTGCGGCGGGGCCTCAGTCGAGGAAGATGTCGGGGAAGAGGGCGCTGTCGGGGGTGCCGGGCACGGCGGCGTAGCGGGCGAAGTCGGTGACACCGGCCTCGATCAGCACGTCCTCGACGACGAGCGACTGTCCGGTGCGCTCGCGCGAAGGCGTCGTGAGCACTTCGTACGCGGCGTCCGCGTAGATCTCCGGCGTGCGGCTGGCCGCCATGATCCGCTCGCCGCCGAGGATGTTCTGCACCGCGGCGGTCGCGATCGTCGTGCGCGGCCACAGGGTGTTCGCGGCGATGCCGCGGCCGGCGAACTCCTCCGCCATCCCGAGGGTGACCATCGTCATCCCGAACTTCGCGAGGCTGTAGCCGGTGTGCGCGCCCAGCCACTTCGGGGTGGTGTTCAGCGGCGGCGACAGCGACAGGATGTGCGGGTTGGCGGCGTCGGAGAGCATCGGGATCGCCGCCCGGGAGAGCAGGAACGTGCCGCGCACGTTGACGTCCTGCATCAGGTCGTACTTCTTCGTCGCGAGCTCCAGCGAGCCGGACAGGTCGATGACGCTGGCGTTGTTCACGACGATGTCGATGCCGCCGAACTCCCCCTGCGTCTTCAGCACCGCCTCGGTGATGTCGTCCTCGTTGCGCACGTCGCCGACGATGGGCAGGGCCTTGCCGCCGGCCTCCTCGATCGCGGCGGCGGACGTGTGGACGGTGCCCTCCAGGCGCGGATGCGGCGCATCCGTCTTGGCCAGCAGCGCGATGTTCGCGCCGTCCCGGGCCGCCCGCAGGGCGATCGCCAGCCCGATGCCCCGGCTGCCGCCCGACATCAGGATGGTCTTGCCGGCCAGGGTGTTCTCGCTCATGCGATCTCCTTCGCGTGTGAAGTGGCGGGTGTGCGTGCGCCGACGGCCGCGCGATCTCAGGCGCGGGGCTTCGAGGATGCGGCGGCGAACGCGGCGACGCGCGCCTTCGCGTCGGCGGTGTCGAAGGCGGCGCCGATCGTGCGGGCCTCGTCGTCGAGGTTCTCGGCGAACGTGCGCTGCGCGCCGGTGCGGACGAGCCGCGCCGCCTGCCCGAAGGCGGCCGTGGCGTTGTCGAGCCAGAAGCGGGCGACCTCCTCGGACCGCGCGGCGACGGATGCGGCGGGCACGACCTCGGCGACCAGGCTCCACTCCAGCGCCTCGGCGGCCGACAGCGAGCGGTCCTGCAGCAGCAGCTGCAGCGCGCGGCGCTGCCCGATCGCCGCCGGCAGCAGCGTCGAGACGCCGAGGTCGGGGGTGAGCCCGATGTTGGCGTACTTGCTGACGAAGCGGGCCGCCTCCGAGGCGACGATGTAGTCGGCCGTGAGCATGAGGCCGAGGCCCCCGCCGGCGACGGCACCCTGCACGGCGGCCACGACCGGCACCGGGGCTTCGACGAACGTCCGGATGCCTTCATGGATCACGTGCGCCGTCGCGGTCAGGTCGGCGCCGGCGGCACCGGAAGTCGCCATCGCCACGACATCGCCGCCCGCACAGAAGGCCGGGCCCGCGGCATCCAGGATCACCGCGCCCACCCCCGGGGCCGTGGCCGCGCGGGCGGCGTCGCGCCACCGCTCGGCCATCTCGAAGTCCATCGCGTTGAGGGATCCCGGACGGTTCAGCGTCACGCGGGCGAGCCCGCCCTCGATCGAGATCAGGATGCTGTCGCTCATCGTCGTTCCTCCGGTGGGGGCGGTCATCGCGGCGCCATGCGGATGGCGCCGTCGAGGCGGATCGTCTCGCCGTTGAGGTAGCCGTTGTCCACGATCGCGAGCACGAGGCGCGCGTACTCGTCGGCTTCACCCAGGCGCGCGGGGTGCGGCACCTGCTGGCCGAGGGAGTCCTGCGCCGCCTGCGGCAGGGTGCGCAGCATCGGGGTCTCCATGATCCCGGGCGCGATCGTGACGACGCGGATCCCGTAGCGGGCGAGCTCCCGGGCGATCGGGAGGGTCATGGCGTGCACGCCGCCCTTGCTCGCCGAGTACGCCGGCTGGCCGATCTGTCCGTCGAAGGCGGCGACACTCGCGGTGTTGACGATGACGCCGCGGTCGCCGCCCTCGTGCACCGGCTCGGTGCGCGACATGACGGCGGAGGCCTGGGCGATGACGTTGTACGTGCCGATGAGGTTCACGCGCACGATCCGCTCGAAGGTCTCGAGGGGCGTCGGTGTGCCGTCGCGGTCGAGCACCTTCCCCGGCGGCGCGATCCCGGCGCAGTTGACCACGACGCGCAGCGGTCCGGCCTCGGCGGCGACGGCGACGGCTGCCGCGATCTGGTCGGGGTCGGTGACGTCGGCCGGAACGAAACGCCCGCCCAGGTCGGCGGCCACCTCTTCGCCCGGTGAGGAGGGCAGATCGACGATCGTGACGATCGCTCCGGATGCGGCCAGCCGCCGTGCGGTCGCACGCCCCAGGCCGCTCGCGCCGCCGGTGACGAGTGCGCTCGATCCCACGATGTCCATTCGTGCCTTCCGTTTCGTCGTCGATCAGGAACCGGGTCCCACCCTAGCCGGGACTGAGGATCGACCCCGGGGCGGGCTCGCGGCCTCTCACCCACCCTGCCGTGCCCGGGGCAGGATGGGAAGGTGACGCTGCGCATCGAAGAGGTCCCCGTGGACGACCCCCGGGCGGTGAGGCTGCGGTCGCTCCTGGACGCAGAGCTCCAGGCCCGCTACGGACCCCTCGTCGCCGGCGAGCCGGCGGAGGTCACCGCCGCCCGGGATGCCGCCCTGAATGTGCACCCCGGCGATGTGGTGGCGACCCTCCTCGCCCTCGACGAGAGTGGCGGAGCACTCGGCCACGTGATGCTCCGGCGCCTCGGGACGGAGTGGGAGCTCAAGCGCCTCATCGTGCCGCCGGAGGGACGCCGCCGCGGCGTCGGACGCGCCCTCACCGACGCCGTGCTGCAGCGGGCGCGGGCCGGCGGCGCACGCCGGGTCATCCTGCAGACCGGCGCGCCGCAGCCGGAGTCGGTGCGGCTGTACGCCGCCGCCGGCTTCACCCCGATCCCCGTCTACGAGCCGTACGTCGCCACGATGTCGGAGTCGCTGTGCTTCGAGCGCGTGCTCTGAGCCGCCCGCAGCATCCGACGTCAGGAGATATGCCCGAATCAGGCCGATTCGCCGCCGGAACCGCCTGATTCCGGCGTATCCCCTGAATTCGGGTGCGCCGTCAGCGGTCGCGCCGTGGCCGCTTCCTGCCGGTCATGTAGGGCAGCCCCCTGCCCACGGCCGAGAAGGTGCTGGCCAGGCGCGCACCCAGCCCGAGCGCACGCGGTGGCGGGGGCGCCGCATCCAGAGCGCCGACGTCGACGAAATGCGCGCGGATGCTGCCGATCCCCTCCAGCTCGGCGGCGATGTGCTGCCCGGTCTCCCCGAGCGCCGTCTCATCCGTGCGGAAGAGGTCGTCCGTGAGGAGCACGTACTCGGGAATCGTCACATCGTTCTTCAGCAGGCGGTGGACGAGGATGACGTCGATGCCGACGAGCTTGGTCCGGCCCCTGATGCTCTGCGTGGCGACATCCCCCACGTGGGCGACGAACTTGAGCGTGAGGTCGCGCGCTTGCCGGCATCCCCCGCACGGGCACAGGTTGGCCACGACGTAGGCGCGTTCGTCATGGAAGGCGCGATGCATCGCCACCGCGACCGCCAGCAGATTCGAGAGAGTGCCGTCCGGTTCTGCGGGACTCGTGCGACGAGCCAGGAAGGCGGCGTCGCCCTCGATCTCGATGAGATCGAAGCCGTGCGCCGCACGGATCATGCTCTCGAGCATGCGCGCGGTGTTGACCTCGGCGTGCGCCAGGGTCATCCGATGCGCGCCCATGTAGTCGGTGTATCCGCCGATGTCGGCGATCAGCAACGCCGTGCGTGCAGTGGTCACGAGTTTCGCTCCTCGGATTCGGGTGGTGACGGTTCTTCGACGACGGGGGCCTCGGGCGGTGTGACAGGGGCGAACCGGGCCAATCGTCCGTCGACGTCCTCGGTGGCCGCTGCCGCGCTGGGACCGTAACCGAGCACGACCCCGCCGAAGCGTTCCGACGTCAGGGACGACAGACGCACTGCCTCGCGGGCGATCACGGTGGCCGTGCGTCGGGTTCGGCGCAGGAGCGCGATCTCACCGAAGCCGTCCCCTCGACGCAGTGTCGCCACCACCCGCCCGTCTCCCACGACGTCCACGGAGCCCGCGCGGATCACGTAGTACCGATCGCCGGTGTCGCCCTGCCGGAACACCGTCGCGCCCTCGGGCAGATCGACCGGCTCCATCGCGCGGGCGATCTGCTCGATCGCGGGCAGCGGAAGCGGGCGGAGCATCGGCACGTGCTGGAGCAGCTCCACGTCCTCGTCGAGGTCGCCCACCGAGCGGTCGAGGGAACGCAGCCGCCGCCACGCGAGGATGGCGAGCACGGGGCAGAGGGCACCGATCGCCAGGAGCGCCCCCTGCAGACCCAGCCACGCGATCAGCGCGGAGGCGAGGATGGAGCCCACCCCGATCGACACGGCGACGAGGCTTTCCAGGACTCCGAAGACCCGGGCCATCACATCGTCGGGAGTGAGGCGTCCGATCAGGGTGAATCCGGCGAGGTCGATCAGCGCGTTGCCGACGCCGACGAGGGCGAGCAGCACAAGCGCGGCGGCCTCCCCGGGGAACAGGCCGATGAGGGCGAGCGGCAGACCCCACAGAGCCACACCCACCGCGAACCAGCCACCCAGCCGAGCGGTGCCCACCAGCAGGGATGCGGCGAGGGACCCCGCGACCGCGCCGACTCCGACCGCGGCCATGAGCGTCCCGGCGCCGGACTCGCCGATGCCGAGCAGCTCGATCGCCACGACGACCGAGAACACCGTCAGGGCTCCCCGCGTGAGCGACTGCGCCGCGGCGAGACCCAGGATGAGACGCAGCCCGCCGTTGCGCAGCACCGCACGCAGTCCTTCGGCCGCCTCGGTGAGCAGGTTCCGCCGCGGAGCGGCGGGTCGCGGAGCGGTCTCATACCGCACGCGGGCCAGCAGAAGCGCCGCCCACAACGAGGCCGCGGCGGCCACGGCGAAGACGGCCGACACGTCGGCGAGGGCGAGGAGGAGGGCGGCGAGGAGGGGTCCGATCAGCGTCGCCACGGAGTCGAGCAGGCCGCGGACCACGTTGGCACTGGCGAGCTCGTGGCCGGTGCGACTCAGGGTGGGAAGGAGGGCGGAATGCGCGGGCCGGAACAGCGTGGCGGCGATGGTCGAGACGACGGCGAGCACATAGACGACGATCACCGGTCCGGAGAGGGCGACAACGGCCGCCGCGCCCCCCGTCGCCGCGCCGCGCAGCAGCGAGACGATCACGAGCACCCGCTCACGCCTGCCGCGGTCGGCGAACGGCGACAGGAGGGGCGCGAGCACTGCTGACGGCAGCATCCGCAGGAGGCCGACGAGTCCGACGGCCAGCGCGCCCCCGTCCACGTACGCCACGATGCCGAGGCCCACCGTGAAGGCCCATTCCGCTGTCCACGCGCCGAGGAACCCCAACTGCGCGCGTCGCAGATTCCGATTGCGCCAATTGCTCGAGAAAGCCTCCGCGGCGTCGCGGAGGTTGTCGCGGGTCCCCACGCCCATGTGCGGACCCTATGGCCTTGCTGCGGTCGAGACCAGGGGTACGGCGACACGGGATGATGGAGCGGTGAACCCGGACGCACGGGAGACATGGCAGCACGCCTTCGCCCCGCCCACCACCACGCCGGTGCCCGCACGCGTGCGCGACCTCGCCGAGAGCGCGGCGCTGGAACCTATATGGGAGAACGAGATCGGCGGACTGACGTTCCGCGCGAGTGGGGTCGAGGGCGTCCGGTACATCAAGTACGGCCCCCTCAACGCCGAGACGTCGATGGCGGCGGAGGCCGAACGGATGAAGTGGGCATCGGCCTACACGCCGGTGCCGAGGGTGCTCGCCGTGGGTGCCGACGACGCGCACGAGTGGCTCGTCACCTCGGGCCTCCCCGGCCTCTCGGCCGTCGACCCGCGGTGGACGGCGGAGCCGGCGACGGCGGTGCGGGCGATCGGGCGGGGGCTGCGGGCGCTGCACGAGGCTCTTCCCGTCGACGAATGCCCGTTCGACTGGACCGTGCCCGCCCGCGTGGCGAACGCGGCCGGGCGCGGCATCCTCCTCCCGGCGGCGCTGCGCGAACCTCCGCCGATCGACCGGCTCGTGGTGTGCCACGGCGATGCGTGCGCACCGAACACGCTCGTCGGCGACGACGGCGCGTGGAGCGGGCACGTCGACCTGGGCGCCCTCGGGGTCGCCGACCGGTGGGCCGACATCGCGGTGGCCGCCATGAGCACGGAGTGGAACTACGGTCCGGGATGGCACGACGCCCTGGTGGAGGCGTATGGCATCAGCCCGGATCGCGAGCGCCTCGCGTACTACCAGGCCCTGTGGAACGCCACCTGAGGCCGAGCCCTGGCCGGGTCAGGACGGGCCGAGGATGAAGTTCCACGCACCCGTGAGCACGGCCGCGAGCACCGCGACGGCCGAGATCGCGGCTCCGACGGCGACGAGCGCGATGTCGCCGCGGCCGACGTGCGATTCCCGCGCCCATGTGCGCCGACCGGGTGCGCCGAAGCCGCGCGCCTCCATCGCCGTGGCGAGCTTCGAGCCGCGGCGGATGGAGAGGACCAGGAGTGCGAAGGCCATGCCCGCGAACCGCCGGATCCGACCGCGGTCGGCGACGCCGCGCGCCCGCCGCGCGAGCTCGAGGGCGCGCCAGTCGTCCAGGAACAGCCCGACCATCCGCAGGCCCGCGAGCGCGCCGAGCACGAATCGGGCCGGCAGCCGCAGGATCTGCGCGAGCCCGTCGGCCAGATCGGTGGGGTCGACGGTGACGAACAGCACGACAGAGGGCAGCGCGATCGCCAGCACGCGCAGCAGGGTCGCGAGCGCGAGTTCGAGGGAGCCGTCGCTCACGCGCAGCAGGAGCCATTCGACGTGGACCCGGCCGGACGCCTCGCCGTACAGCGCGATCGTGACGGCCGTGAGGGGCGCGGCGACCCACACCGGCCACGTGCGCAGCCAGAATTCGCGCCATCGCAGCCCCGCGAACGGCAGGAGCAGGCACTCCAGCGCCAGCGCGACACCCGCTGACACGGCATCCAGCGTCAGGATCAACGGCAGGGCGATGAGCGCGCTGGCGGCGAGCTTGGACAGCGGGTTGAGCCGCGCGACCGCCCCCGTGCGCGCGGTGGCGTCCAGGAGGGTCACCGCAGCGCTCCGGCCAGGGCGATCCGGCGGGCGTGCAGCGCTGTCACGACGTCCTCGTCGTGGGTGACGGTGACCAGTGCCACGCCGTCATCGCGCACCTCGGCCAGGAGGGCGACGAGTTCGGCCCACGTGCGGGCGTCCTGACCGAAGGTGGGTTCATCCAGCACGAGGACGCTCGGGCGAGTGGCGAGCGCGGCGGCCACGGTGAGCCGCCGCTTCTCACCGCCCGACAGCGTGTACGGGTTCGCCGCCGCGAGGGCGGACAGGCGCAGCCGCTCGAGGAGCTCGTCGATGCGGCGCGCGTCGACGGTGCCGAGTGCGGCGGGCCCGACCTCCAGTTCGTCCCGCACGGTGCGGGTGAGCAGCTGGTGCTCGGGGTCTTGGAACACCGTGCCGATCCGCGTCAGGAGCTGCCGCGACGTCCAGCGGATGGGCGAGGCGCCGGCACCGTCGGCGAGGGCGGCGGATGCGGTCAGCTCGCCCGACGCGGGCGGCAGGAGCCCTGCCAGGGTGAGCCCGAGGGTGGACTTGCCGGCGCCGTTGGGCCCGGTGATGGCCAGCGCCGATCCCGCCTCCACCGCCAGATCGATCCCGCTCGCGACCGGTTGGCTGCGCACCCGCTCGACACTCAGATCCCGCGCGGTCAGCAGGGCTCGCCCGGGCGCAGCCTTCGGCGGCGCGGGGTGGGCCGGCGGGATGCCGGGGACCCACACGCCCGCCCGGGCCAGCGACTCGCCCGCTTCGGAGAGCACGCGGTGGGGTGATCCGTCGGCGATCACGCCGCCGTCTCCGAGGACGATCACGCGGTCCACGATCGGCAGCCACACGTCCACGCGATGCTCGACGACGACGAGCGTGGCCGGGTGGGCCGCGAGGGTCCGGTCGACCGCGGCGCGCACTTCGGCCACACCGGCGGGGTCGAGGTTCGCGGTCGGCTCGTCCAGGAGGAGCAGGCCTGGCCGCATCGCGAGGGCGCCGGCCAGCGCCAGCCGCTGCTTCTGCCCGCCGGAGAGCGCCTTGGTCGGGCGCTGCAGCGGAACGTCCAGGCCCACCGCATCCAGCGCCGCCGCCACGCGCCGCCAGATCTCGTCGCGCGGGACTCCGAGGTTCTCGCAGCCGAAGGCGACGTCGTCGCCGACGCGGGCGAGGATCACCTGCGAATCCGGATCCTGCAGCACCAGCCCCGCGCGTCCGCGCAGACGCGCCGCCGGCACGCCGTCCAGCAGCAGCTCACCGCGCGACTCGCCCTCCTCCTCGCCGCCGAGCACGCCGGCCAGCCCCGCGAGCAGGGTGGACTTGCCCGAACCGGAGACGCCGAGGAGCAGCACGCGCTCCCCCGGCGCGATGCGCAGCGAGACCTCGCGCAGCGCCCACGCCCGACGCGAGGCGTGCCGCCAGCCCCACCCGCGGGCGACGACCTCTGCCGGCCGCTCCACCGGACTCAGACGCGCACGCGGGCGGATCGGCCCGCGGCGAAGCGGTCCAGTGCGCCGGTGGCGGCCAGCCCCCGGGCCAGCAGCCACGCGAGGCCACCGGCGAGCACGGCACCGGAGATCGCCGTGCTGATGAGGTAGACGACGGTGAACGCGGTGTCGGCGCCGGCGTACCACAGCACGAGGTTGTTGATCCCGCCCGCGAGGGCTGCGCCCACACCGGCCAGCACCGCGACGCCGAGGTTCCAGCGGCGGTAGAAGAACAGCAGGAACACCAGCTCGGCGCCGAGGCCCTGGACCAGGCCCGCCTCGATCGTGAGGAAGCCGCCCCACTGGTTGCCCATCAGCGCGGACACGACCGCGGCGAGGGTCTCGGTGTAGATCGCCGCGCCGGGCTTGCGGATGATGAGCGCCCCGAGCACACCGGCGAGCAGCCAGGGACCGTCGAGAAGGCCCTGGACGCCGGGCAGGAGCGGTTCGAGCAGCGCCTTGGGGCCGAGGTACCCGATGTTCCAGAGCAGGAAGATGAGGCCCGACGCGACGCCGAGGACGCTCGCCACGACGATGTCGATGACGCGCCAGCGGAAGCGGTGCGTTCCGGTGGCGGATGCGGCGGGCGCGGATGTGGACGTGGAAATGTTCATTTCGCTCCTCCCTGCGCTGGCATGACCCAGATCAGGTTCGACGGTCGAAGCGTGGATCGCTTCCTCTCAGCCCGGCTCACCGGACTCCCGTGGTTGTCGCGCCCGAGTATAGCGCCGGGGGAGGCTAAATTAGCCGGGTGACCACGGACGCACCTCCCCCGACCCGCCGGGCGCTGCGCCGTGGCGCCGCGGACACCGACGGCGCGGCCCCGGACGCGGCCGCCGTCGACACCGCCGCCGACGCCGACGTGGCCGCGGAGGCGCACGCGGCCGAGGATCCGGGCGTGCTCGTGCTGCAGCAGCCGGCCGACCCGCCGGTGGCGGCGGAGACCTCCGGGCCGGTGGCGCTGGGCTGGGTGGTCGAGGAGCGCATCACCCTGCCGGCCCCGGTCACCGGGCCGGCGGAGAGCGCACCGGATTCCGCGCCGGACCTGCTCGCCGGCGCGCGCCGGCGCTCACCCTGGCGCCCGGGCGTTCTCGTGCCCACCGCATTCCTGGTCCTGGTCACGATGGCGTACGCCGCGATCACGCTGCTGTGGCCGCTGCACGCGATCCCGCCCCGCATCGAAGCCGTCGCGGTGCAGACGACCCCCGCCCCCGCCGCAGCCCCCGCCTGGCCCGGGCAGGGCAGCGCCGCGATCTCGGTGGCCGGCATCGACGGGGCGCTGGCCTCCAGCGGGGACGCGGCATCCATCGCCAGCATCACGAAGGTCGTCACGGCGCTGCTGGTGCTGGATCGGATGCCGCTGGCCGTGGGTGAGAGCGGCCCCGAGTACCGGTTCTCCGCGGCCGACCGTGCACGGTACTGGCAGTACCGCGCCAACGGCGAATCGGCGCTGGATGTGCCGGTGGGCGGCAGCCTCACGCAGTACCAGATGCTCGAGGGGATGCTGATCGGCTCGGCCAACAACTACGCCGACCGCCTCGCGGGCGATCTCTGGCCCTCGGACGAGGTCTTCGGCGCGGCCGCCCGCTCATGGCTGTCCACGCAGGGCATCCCCGGCATCACGATCGTCGACCCCACCGGCATCGAGGCGGGGAACACCGCCAGCCCGGAGGCGCTGCTGACCCTGGCGGCCCGGGCGATGCGCCACCCCGTGATCTCCGAGATCGTGCGGAAGCAGTCCGTCGAACTGCCGGGGGCGGGAAGCGTGACCAACTCCAACCCGCTTCTCCTGGACCCCGGGATGGTCGGCATCAAGACCGGCACGCTGGATTCCTACAACCTCCTCTCGGCCAAGGACGTCGTCCTGGGCGAGACGACCGTGCGCCTGTACGCCGCCG
>JADGMW010000664.1_pt2 | contig 10652 bp, 11 predicted proteins | sample 8641801 | NCBI WGS metagenome assembly JADGMW01 (sample SAMN16272018, study PRJNA661076) | feces metagenome | isolation source: fecal sample from diarrhoea affected cattle A | host: Bos taurus | place: South Africa: Lokaleng Village, Mahikeng | collected 2019-09
CGGCGTCGGCGACGATGCCGCCGAGCCGACGCCGACCCCGACGCCGACGCCGACGCCGACGCCGACGCCGACGCCGGCGTCTTCGGCGCGGCGCGCGCGTTCGGCGTTCGCCGCATCCCGGATGGCGCGGGCCTGCCGTTGGAGCCGGTCGCGGATCCCGTACGCCACGGCCGCCGGCAGCCGCAGCTGCAGGAGTGCCATCCCGTCATCCAGGTCGATGACGGACACGCCGCGGCCGTCGACGGCCCGTGCGTGCCGGTCGGCCATCCCCTCCGGGTTCACCGCTTCCGCCAGCTGCCGGGCGTAGGCCTTCGTCCGCCCGGGCGCCTGCCGCGCGGCGTAGTCCAGGACGGTCTCCTCCCACGCCATGCGGACCTCATCGTCGACGATCGGCAGCCCCGTCTCCAGGATGACGTCGACGTGTCGCCGCGAGATCCGGGCGTTCTCCAGGGCGGTGACGGTCGCGGCGAACCTGGTGACGAGGGTCTGGGCTTCGCCGAGGTCGCGCTGGGCGGTCATGTCGTGCACGTGCGTGGCGAACGCGACCTCCGCAGCGAGGGACCGCACCGGCATCTCTCGCTTCCGCGAGTCCTGCGACGCGATTCGCGCCACCTGGTCGGTCGCCACGTCGGCGAGAGCAGCGAGGTGGCGGATCCGCGCGGCCTGCGCGCGTGCGACGGCCGCATCGGCATCCTGCAGTCCGGCCAGACCGGCCCGCATCCGGACCACGTCCGCTGCGGGGGTTTCCCCTGGCCAGGAGTCGAATTCCATACCTTCAAACTAGCGACGGCCACCGACATTCCTCCCGGTTGATCCGGCGCCGGAGTCCCGCGGGGGACGACAGGTGCCGGCGCCATCCGGGGGAGGAGACGACGGCGAACGGCGGGCATCTGCCGGTGACGGACCGTGCCGAGTACCGTGGGGCCCGTGCGGTCCCGGTCCGTCCATGGCACGGGACGCGGCGAGCGTTCGAAGGAGTCCCCGATGAACGGATCCATGGGCAGATCAGACGCGATCTCGGCGGCCGAATTCCACCGGGCCGCGGGCGTCTCCGACTGGCGCGTCACGGCGACGGGACCGCAGGCGGTGTTCCGGGCCGGCACCCTGTCCGAGGCGGCCGCCCTCGTCCCCCTCATCGTCGCGGCAGCCGAGCGATTCGGCATCCTGCCCGATGCGGACGTGCGCCCCGAGGGCGTGGTCGTCCGCATCCCGTATCGCGGCGAGGAGGGGATTCCGGCCGCTGCACCGGCCTTCGCCGCTGCGGTGTCGCAGGCGGCGACCGCGCTGGCACTGGTCGCCGACCCCTCGCTCACGCAGTCGATCGGCATCTACGTCGCCCAGCACTCCGGGGCCGACGTGCGGCCCTTCTTCGCTGCGGCGCTGGCCTACGAGCCGCTCGGCGAGACGGATGCCGGTGACCCGCTGCGCTGCGGGCCGCAGCTCGCGTTCAACCCGATCTCCGGCGACGTGCCCGCGCGGGGGCGCACGCACATCGACGTCTTCGTGCCCGCCGACCGGGCTCAGGAACGCGTGGACGCGGCGCTCGCCGCCGGTGGCAGGCTCGTCGACGACTCGCATGCCCCGGCCTGGTGGTCACTCGCCTCGCCCGACAACCATGGAGTGGACATCGCATCCTGGACCGACACCGACGGGTGAACCCCGCGTGATCGACGGGCGCTGCCGCCCGCGGTCGCGAGCCGCAGTCACCTGCCCCCTGCCATCGCCCGGACGGCCTGCACGATCGGGGTCGCTCCCTGGGTCAGCTCGAGGATCCGCCGGCGGATCCCGGGCTCGTGCAGCAGTTCAGCCAGGGTGGCGGCGACATCCTCCCGCGAGATCTCGTCATGCGGCTGAGCGGGGCCGAGCGAGACCACGCCCGTCCCGGCGCGATCGACGAGCAGGGACGGCCGGAGGATCAGCCAGTCGAGGCCGCTCACGCTGACCGTGACGTCCACGAGCTTCTTCACGGCGAAGTAGAACTCCTCGTCGTCGGTCAGCTCCTGCCCGCGGGCGGCCTCCGGCATCACCGACACGAGGGCGAAGCACGGCACTCCGGCGAGCTGGGTGGCCTCCAGCGCGTTCACCGCGCCGTCGCTGTCGACCGCGACCGTGACGGCGCGCGCGCCCCCGTTCGAGCCCGCGCTGTAGACGACGGCATCGGCGCCCGCGAACAGGGACGCCAGGCATTCGCCGGTCAGGGCGGTCAGATCCCCGAGGTGCACATCGACCCCCAGCGCCGCCAGATCCCGCCTCTGCTGCTCGCGACGCACCAGCCCCGACACCTCATCGCCCCGATCCAGGAGGTTCCGCGCCAGGAGCAGGCCGACGGCGCCGCTGATTCCGATGATGAAGACCTTCATCCGTGTGCTCCCTCCGTCGTGGACGACGTGGGACCCACTCCACACCCGGTTCCCGGCACCGGGTCAAGCGGATGCGACGCAGCGGGTCACGCGGGCGCGCCGAACCCGCTCAGCCCAGGGACAACTCCTTGAGCTGCCGACGGGAGGAGATGCCGAGTTTGCGGAAGATGTTGCGCAGATGGGCCTCGATCGTGCGGGGGCTCAGGAACAGCTGCGTGCCCACTTCGCGCGAGGTCGCACCGGTCGCCACCAGCCGTGCGATGTGCAGCTCCTGAGCGGTGAGCGCATCGGTGGGTTGTGCGGTCCGCTTCTGCGGGCGCTCGCCGGTGGCGCGCAGCTCCCGCGCGGCGCGCGCGGCGAAGGCCTCGGCGCCCATGTCGGTCAGGAGCTCGTGTGCGGTGCGCAGTCGCTCGCGGGCGTCCTGGCGCCGGCCCTCGCGGCGCAGCCACTCGCCGTAGAGGAGGTGGGCGCGGGCCGCTTCGCCACGCACGCGCGAATCGTCGAGGTACGCGGTGGCCTCACGGTAGTGGTCCTCGGCATCGGGACCCGTGACCGTCAGAGCCCGCGACCGTGCCTCGAGGCCGCGCGCCCACGACGTGTCGCTCGCCCGCGCCCGGGAGCTCAACTCCTCGAGCGCCACTGCCGCGCGCTCCGGTTCTCCGGTGCGGACGGATGCCTCGATCAGTTCCGGCAGCGCGACCGTGCTGAGGGAGAGCTCGATGGACTCGCACGCCTTGCCGGCAGCCTCCCGGGCCAACGCGTACTCGCCGAGTCCGTTGTGCAGGACGGCGGTCGCGTACTGCGCGAGGGCGACCTCCGTGCCGTCGGCCGGGTAGCTCGGGTCGTGGAAGGTGAGATCGTTCAGGGCGTCCGTCTCCGCCTGGTCGCCGCGCCATCCGGCCAGGATCGCCTGAGCGTGGCGCAGCTGCACACCACCGGTCGCGTCCGCGATGGCGGCCGACTCCGCCGCCAGCTCGCCGGCGCGGGTGAGCTGCCCACTGATCACCAGGACGTTCGCGTGGAAGTTCAGTGACGCGGGCAGACGCGCCAGCGCGCCGTCGGCGCGGGCCATCGCGACATCGCACTCCGCCAGCACGTGGGCGAGTTCGTCGTCGAGGATGCCCACGGCGACCCGTCCGGCGATCCACAGCCAGGGCCGGACGGTGTTGTCCCGGATGGCGTCGCGCGCGGAATCCCGGAGCACCGCCAGCGCGCACCGGAGTGCGGGCACGCCCTCCGCATACCCGCGGGTCATCGTCACCGCGAGCCCGTGCAGCAGGAGGTCGACCGGTCGGGTCGGGACGTCCGACGCGAATCTATTGAGCATCGTCTCGGCGATGCGGATCCCGGCGGGTCCGCCGTTGATGATGGCCGCATCCAGCGCGTGCAGGTAGATGTTCCTCGACAGCGCGGGATCGAGCGGAGCAAGCGTTTCGGCCGCATCCAGCAGCATCCCGGGCACATCTGCGCCGCGGGTCAGATGGAACGAGATCTGTGCGCGCAGCAGTTCGAGTCGCCCACGCTGCAGCGCGTCGAGGGGTCCGGCCTCCGCCACGGCCAGCAGCTCCCGGGCCGCGCCGGAGGCGCCGGTCTCCTGCTCGGCCTCCGCCGCATCCAGGGCCCGCCTCGACCGATCCGCCGGGTCGGGGGTCAGCTCCGTCGCCCGCTGGAGGAACGCGCCCGCCGCGGCCAGCCCGCCGCGGCGGAGCGCCCGGCCGGCCGACTGCTCCAGTTCTGCGGCGGCCTCCTCGTTCAGCCCCAGGACCGCCTGCGCCCGGTGCCACGCCCGCCGATCCGGGTCGGCATCCGGGTCGGTCGCGGCGGCCAAGGCCTCATGCGCCCGACGCCGGTCGGCCGGTGACGCGTCGCGGTAGATCGCCGAGCGGACCAGCGGATGCCGGAACGTCACTCGGCTGTCGACGCTCAGCAGTCCGACGGCTTCGGCAGGACCGAGCGCACCCTCGGAGACGTCGAGATGGGCTGCCGCCCGGAAGAGCAGGGCCGCGTCTCCCGTGGGTTCCGCGGCTGCGGCGAGGAGCAGCACGCGGGTGTCGTCGGGCAGGCTGCGGAAGCGGTGCCGGAAGCTCTCCTCCAGCCGACGGGGGACATCGAGGGTGCGGGGCGACTCGAATCCGCCCGTCCACGCCGCCGATTGCGGGAGCTCGAGCAGCGCCAGCGGATTGCCCCACGACTCGGCCACGATCCGCTCGAGCACGCGTTCGTCCAGCGGGACGGGGAGCGCGGACTCCAACAGTGCCCGTGCATCGGCGTCGTCGAGCCCGTGCAGACGCAGCTCCGGCAGTCCGTCCAAGGCGGAGGGCCGGCGTCCGGTCTCCTCGGGGCGGACGTCGCGCACGGCGAACGCGAAGGCGATCCGTTCCGCGGCCACGCGTCGCGCCACGAAGGCGAGCACCTGAGCGGACGCCTCATCCAGCCACTGGGCGTCGTCGACGAGGCAGAGCAGGGGCTCCACCTCGGCGGCCTCCGCCAGCAGGTTGAGGGTGGCGAGCCCCACGAGGAAGCGATCCGGGGTCGCGCCGTCCTGCTGTCCGAAGGCCACGCCGAGCGCCGTCCGCTGCGGAGGGGGCAGTGCGTCCGCGTGTTCGAGCAGGGGCGCGCACAACTGGTGCAGGCCCGCGAAGGCGAACTGCATCTCGGATTCGACCCCGACGGAGGACTCGATCCGGAAGCCCGCCGTGGCCGCCGCATCCCGGGCGTACTGGAGCAGCGCCGTCTTGCCGATCCCTGCCGTCCCGCGCACGACGATCGCTCCGCTCCGTCCGGCCCGTGCCTTGGAGAGGAGTGTGTCGACCGCGTCGCGTTCGGCGCGCCGGCCCAGGAGGTCCCCCAGCGTCGCTCCCTTCAGAGAACGTGGCCCACACCCTACTAAGCAATCATCACCGACGCGAACGGCGGCGCCGCCGGGGGCACGGTGCCGGGCGGACCGGGATACCGGCAGCTCTACCGACGCGAGGGAGTGCTCGCCGATGCGAGCCTGAGGGAACCATCCAGAGAGAAGGGACCCGCCATGAACCCGCAGATGCCCGCCGCCCTGTCCGGACGCGCTGTCGCACCGAACGCCGCACCGGCCTCGGACGCCTTGACCCGTGCCGGCGGCGATGACCGCAACACCCGCTACGCCGGGGCGGTCAGCCTGGCTGCTGTGCTGGGCGGCACCCTGTGGGCCGTCGCCCGCGCGCAGACCCCGCCGCCCCGCTGAGTACAGCCATCCGGCCACGTCGGCAGCAGTAGCCTGGGCGCATGCCCGACGTGCACCTCACCGGCCGGCTCGTCTGCCGCACTGCCGAGGAGGATGCCCGCGTACGGGAACACCTTCCTCGCCACATCGCGCTCACCCGCGCCGAGCCGGGATGCCTCGCCTTCGAGGTCCGGCCGTCCGCCGTCCCGTGGGTGTGGGACGTGGCCGAGCGATTCCGCGACGACGTCTCGTTCCGCGCGCACCAGGACAGGGTCGCGACGAGCGAGTGGGGGATGCAGACCGCCGGAATCGAACGCCGCTACACCGTCCAGGGGCTTCCGGACTGAGGACGAGACAACGGGTGCAGGGTGCCCCACACCCGGACGTCAGCCCTGCGCTCCCGCGGCGTAGCGTGCCGCGAGCACGGTGAACGCGTCGGCGAGCTCGGGTGGGCCCACCACCTCCATGTCGGCGTCGAACCGGCCGAGAGCGGCGGCGAGGGCCGGCCACGACCAGGATCCGGCGGTGTAGCGGCAGCGGTCCGGGCCGAGTTCCTCGACCGTGCCGTCGCCGGCGAAGGGCCGCACCGCCTCCGCCGGCAGGTGCAGCACGACCGTGCCCGTGCACGGCCAGCGGTCGGTCTGTGCGGATCCCTTGAACCGCGCCGAGACGAACGCGCGCGCATCGCCGCCGGGAACCTCGCGCGGCGTGAACCGTGGCCCGGTCGGGGTGCGCGGCGTGATCCGGTCCGCCCGGAAGATGCGCCAGTCGTCGCGCTCCAGGTCCCAGGCGACGAGGTACCAGCGCCCGCCGGAGGCCACGAGATCGTGCGGCTCCACGCGTCGCGGCGGTGCCGGATCCGTGTCGTCCGAGCCCCGCCCGCCGTAGTCGAACCGCAGTACCTCGTGCGCCCGGATCGCGACGGAGAGGGCCAACAGTACATCGGGGGAGGCGGATGCGGCGGGGCCCTCGCCCGGGCGGGGGACCGGCGTGAACTCCACGCCGTTCAGCCGGTGACGGAGGCGCGAGGGCATGACCTGACGGACGGTCGTGAGCGCCCGCAGCGCCGCCTCCCCGATCCCGGCCCCGGTGACGGAGGCGGCCTGCAGGGCCACCGTCAGGGCGACGACCTGCTCGTCGTCGAAGAGCAGCGGCGGGAGCTCGCTGCCGGCGTCGAGCCGGTACCCGCCATCCGGTCCCATCGTCGCCTCGATGCGGTATCCCATCTCACGGAGCCGCTCCACATCCCGGCGCACGGTCCGGTCGCTGACCTCGAGCCGATCGGCGAGCACGGCGCCCGGCCAGTCGCGCCGGGACTGCAGCAGCGACAGCAGATTCAGCAGCCGGGAGCTCGTCGTGGTCACGGGTCCGATCCTAAATCGAATAGCGGACAGAAAGCGTCCTAGACAGCGAGGAGAGTGGCTCTGCCGGGATCGTCCCGGCGACCCGCCGCAAGGAGCAGACATGAGCATCACGACCACGACCCACCTGAACTTCCGGGGTGCCGCCCGCGCGGCTCTGGAGTTCTATCACTCCGTCTTCGGCGGCCGGCTGGCCGTCACCACATACGGCGACGTGGGGATGCCCGCGGACGCCCCCGGCGCCGACACCGTCGTGTTCGGCCAGGTGGAGAGCGCGGACGGGTTCCGCGTCATGGCGTACGACATCCCCGGTCCCGCCGCCCCGGCGGGGACCGGAGGCGGGACCCGGCGCGAGAACGGCGCCACGATCACCGATCAGCCCTTCTTCCTCTCCGTGCGCGGCACCACCCTCGACGAGGTGCAGCGGTACTGGACCGCGCTCGCCGACGGCGCGACGGTCATCGAACCGCTCGCCGCATCGGCGTGGAGCCCGGGATTCGGGATGCTCACCGACCGGTTCGGGGTGACCTGGATCCTCGACGTCGCGGCAGCGCAGTAGTGGGCGGCCGGGTGCGGTGGGAACGTCCCGCCGCACCCGCGTCCCCCGGGTTCCGCCGCTCCGCCCCGCCCGGTAGGTTCGTGGCATCGTCCACCGCCGCCACCGTGCGAAAGGACTGCGGATGCCGGACACCACCTGCCACATGTCCGTGTCGCTGGACGGCTTCGTCGCCGGTCCCGACCAGAGCCGCGAGCAGCCGCTCGGCAGACGCGGCATCGAGGTGCACACCTGGCACATCGGCGACGAGCGGGCCACCGCCGCAGATGAGATCGCCGTGGGCTGGCTGATGCGGCCGCGCGGCGCATACGTGATGGGCCGCAACATGTTCGGCCCCATCCGCGGGGAGTGGGACGAGGACTGGCGCGGATGGTGGGGGCCGGAACCGCCCTATCACGCCCCCGTCTTCGTCCTCACGCATCACCCGCACGAGCCGATCGAGATGGAGGGCGGGACCAGCTTCCACTTCGTCACCGACGGGTTCGACGCCGCCTATGCGCAGGCGCAGGAGGTGGCGGATGGCCGGGGCGTCGACATCGCCGGCGGCGCCGCCACCGTGCGCCAGGCGCTCGCCGCCGGGGTCGTCGACGAGCTCACGCTCGACATCGCCCCCGTCCTCCTCGGCGCCGGCGAGCGGATCTTCGACGGGATCGAGGAGTTCGGGATGGCGCCGGTACAGGTGCTCCACTCGCCGCTCGCCACCCACATCCGGTACCGCCGGAAGACCTGACCGCCGCATCCGGTCGTTCCGGCGAGGAGGCGTCTCCGCCGAACGTGGAACCCCAAGAAGGAGCACGGATGAGCCGCAGCTGGACCGAGGTCCGCCCCTACTTCGAGCGCGCCGCCCTCACCCACGTGGCGACCCTGATGCCGGACGGCGCCCCGCACTCCGTGCCGGTGTGGGCGGGCGTGGAGGGGGACGGACTGTCGTTCTTCACCGAGGAGGGATCGCGGAAGGACAGGAACCTCGCGGCCGACCCGCGGATCGCGTTCTCGGTGACGCATCCGGAGAACCCGTACGACATGGCGTTCGTCCGTGGCCGCGTCGTCCGCCGCATCGAGGGCGAGGCCGCGCTGCCGTTCATCGACCGGATCGCGATGGCCTACACGGGCGAGCCCTATGCGCTCCGCACGGGCATGGTCGTGTATCTCGTCGAGCCGCAGACGAGCTGGTCCCGCGACCACTCCTGAGGCCCGTCCGCGGTTCCGCCGCCCGCGCGGCGGTCAGAGCCAGTGCTTCTTGCGGAACACGGCGTAGAGCGTGACGCTCGTCGCGACCATCAGCGCCACGGCCAGGGGGTATCCCAGCGGCCAGTCGAGCTCCGGCATGTAGCGGAAGTTCATCCCGTAGACCGTGCCCACGAGCGTCGGACCGAACAGGATCGCCGCCCAGCCGGAGATCTTCTTCACCTGCTCGTTCTGCACGAGCGCGGTGTCGGTCTGCCGCTGCGTGACCAGCGTCGCGTTCACGGTCAGGGCGTTCTCCAGGATCGACCGGAACGAGGCGATCCGGTCGGTGATCCGCAGCGAATGGTCGTGGACGTCACGCAGCGACCGCTGCAGCTCGACGTCGACGTTGTACTTGTCCCCGCCCCGGAGGAGGCTCTCCAGCATCCCGGCCAGCGGCTGCGTGGCGCGCTGGAACACGATGACCTCGCGGGACAGCTCGTAGATGCGCTGCGACAGCGCCGTGTCCCCGCCGGTGAACAGGACGTCCTCGATCTCGTCGATGTCGTTCTCGACGCCCGCCACGACGGGCTGGTACTCGTCGACGACCTGATCGAGGATCGCGTACAGCACCGCCTCGGGGCCGAGCGCGAGCAGCTCCGGAGTCGCCTCCAGCCGCTGCCGCACGCGCGCGAGATCGGGGGACTCGGCATGGCGGATGGTGACGATGAAGTCCGGCCCCACGAACACGTGCAGTTCCCCGAACTCGACGGATTCGGTGTCGTCCATGTAGCGGGCGGGGCGCAGGACGGCGAAGAGGATGTCGTCGTACCGCTCGAGCTTGGACCGCTGGTGCCCGGACAGGGCGTCGTCGACCGCGAGGTGGTGCAGCGAGAATTCCGCGGCGACCTGCTGGATCTCCTCCGGGGTGGGCCGGAACAGACCGATCCAGGCCATCCCGCCCTGGGACCGCATGTACTCGAAGGTCTCCTGGAGGCTGGCGGGGTTCTCGATGCGGCGGCCGGCCACATACACGGCGTTGTCGACGATGGGCACCCTGCCAGTGTGCCTCCCCGCGGGGGCCGCAGCCGTCAGGCCGCGCGCACCCGCTCACGCCCACGCTTGGGCGGCCACGGGATGAGCATCGAGGTCGTGCGGCGGTACTCCGCGTAGGCGGGGTACTTCGAGGAGCTGATCGACTCGGTGAAGATCGTCGAACCGATGAACAGGACCGTCAGCAGCACCGCGCCGACGATGGACGCGTTGACCGCTCCACCCCAGAACCCGTGCCCGGCGGCGACCGCCGCCGTCGCGCCCAGCGCGTAGAACGCCCACCACTGCGCCTGCTCGAAGAAGTAGTTCGGGTGCCGGCTCACCCGGAACAGTCCCGAGGTGACGAAACCGGGCTCGAGGCGGCCACCGGCGCGCTTCTTCGCCTGATGGAAGTCCCACTGCTGCTGGTCCGCGATGAACTCGCCCACCAGGAAGGCGAGGAACAGCACCGCGAACGCGATGTCCCAGCCGTTCAGCGGCGCCGGGTTCTGGAACGCGACGAGCGCCGGCAGCGTGATCAGGACGAGCAGGGCGTTCTGGTAGAGCACGATGAAGAACAGGTTGAACAGCTGGAACTGCCACGGCTTCATCCGCCCGCGGAGGATCGCCCAGCGGTAGTCCTCCATGCCGGTGTAGCCGCCGCGGCGCGCGAAGTTGAAGGTCAGACGCGCAGCCCACGCGGTGACGAGGATCGCCATGAGGAGCAGACGCCCGGCATCCTCACCGGACGCGATGCCGGCGGCGGCGAAGATCCACACGTACACCGCCGGGACGATCGACCAGAGCCGGTCGACCCAGGAGGTGTCCTTGGTGATGAGCGACATGACCCAGCAGAACGCGCAGGCGACGCCGAACACGAGGAGAACGAGAGTCAGCGGGTCCATGCGCTCAGCATAAGAGCGTGCGCGGCGGATGTCGGGTCATATCCGTGCCACGATCCTCCGGCGCGCCGCGCG
>JADGMW010000807.1_pt1 | contig 10626 bp, 8 predicted proteins | sample 8641801 | NCBI WGS metagenome assembly JADGMW01 (sample SAMN16272018, study PRJNA661076) | feces metagenome | isolation source: fecal sample from diarrhoea affected cattle A | host: Bos taurus | place: South Africa: Lokaleng Village, Mahikeng | collected 2019-09
CGCCCAGCCCTGCGAACTGGCGCCGGTCTATGTCATGCTGGCCAGCGAGGAAGCGAGCTATGTTTCAGGCGCCACGGTCGCGGTCACGGGTGGCAAGCCCATCATCTGATCGGGCCGCGCCATGACCGAGGTGACATACCCACCTCTCGACAGGCCCAAGTCTGTCGCCGATGGCATCTGGATCGTTGACAGCGGTCACCAGATAGCGGGTGCCCCGCTGCCGGTACGGATGACCGTGCTGCGCCTCAACGATGGCAGGCTGATGCTCCATTCGCCGACGCGCTACACCGCCGAAACGCACGCGGCGCTGGAACAACTCGGACCCATCGGGCATGTCGTGGCGCCTAATAGTGTGCACTGGTCCTACATGACCGGTTGGCAAACGCACGTCCCCGGCGCGACCTACTGGGCCGTGCCGGGCCTGCGCAAGCGGCGGCCCGTCGTCAGGTCGGCGCTGCGGCTTGACCATGATCTGCCGGAGCAGGGCGCCGAGGCGTGGGGCGACAGCCTCGACTGCATTCTGGTGCGGGGGCTGGGCATAACCGAGGCGGCGCTCTTTCACCGACCTTCCCGCACCCTGGTTCTCACCGACCTGGTGGTCAATGTGGAGACGGCGAAACTGCCATGGCCGCTGTCGGTTGGGGCGCGCCTCGTGGGATCCGCCGCACCACATGGCAAGGCCCCGGTCTATGCACGCATCGCCTTCCGCGTGGGTGGCCGGGGATCACGGGATGCCGCGCGCCGGGTAGTGGCACTCGAGCCGGAGCGCGTGATCTTTTCGCACGGTCGCTGGTTCGAAACCAATGCAGCGCCGCAATTGCGTCAGGCCCTGTCATGGTTGACCCGATAAGACATGGGCCGGCATTTCACGCCTGCTGCAGCATCCGGTGGCCCGGTTCCGCCTTTGCCTTGCTGATATGGAGTTCGCCATGGCCAGACCGGACCAAGACATCGGCCCCACGACCGCTTCGCAAAAGGCGCTGAGCCCCACGCTGGAGCGCAATATCGAGGCTATCGTGGAACGGCGAAGGCAGAATGCCGCGAACGCCTCCCTGGAGGAGAAGGCCGCGGCCGCAATCAGCAAGTTCGCTGGCAGCATGGTATTTGTCTACCTGCATATCGCTTTTTTCGGCGGCTGGATCCTGACCAATGTCGGCCTGGTCCCGTTTTTGCCCGCTTGGGACCCTTCATTGGTCATACTGGCCATGGTGGCTTCGGTGGAGGCGATCTTTCTGTCGACCTTCGTGCTCATCAACCAGAACCGGATGGCTGCCGAGGATGATGCGCGGTCCGATCTCGATCTGCAGATAAACCTCCTCAACGAACATGAGACCACGCGTCTCATCGCCATTGTCGATGCCATGGCGGCCCATCTGGGCGTCAATGTCGTGCGCGACGATGAAGTGGAAGAACTCAAGCGGGATGTGGCGCCTGAAGCGGTTCTCGATCAGCTTGAAGCGGAGGATGATCAGCGCTAGTCGGCCGCTGCATGGGGGCGAGGGCCCTATGGCAGCAACTTTGCCAGGCGGTCCAGGACCTCCGCCATATCGTATGGCTTGTGAACTTTGGGCACGTCGCGATACGCCTCGGGAAAACTGGCCTGGTCATAGCCGGTGGTAAAGAGGAACGGAGTTGCCCGCTGCTTGAGGCTCTCGGCAACCGGATAGATGAAACTATCCCGCAGGTTTACGTCGAGCACCGCCAGATCCACCCCGCTGGCTTCGTCCAGCAGGCACTGCGCCTTCGCTACGGTGGGCGCGGGCCCGATGACAATGGCCCCCATCTCGCGCAGCGACCGCGCAAGATCGTCTGCCAGCAGGAACTCGTCCTCGGCCACGAGGATGCGAACGTCTTTGAGCGGCTGTGTGCTGGTCATGAACAAGGCCTCGGGTCGGTGATTCCACCGCCGGTCGAGGTCGAACGGAGGCATAGGACCAACGCGGGTGTCAGCCAGCGGCTCCCCTCTAAGCTCTTCACAAATGGGCGCTTTCCAAGAGGGCGATGCGCTGCACGATCAACTCGCGGTGATCGTGCCACGCATCCAGCATGTGCTGAAAGTTGTGCAGAAGCAGCTGTGCCTCGGCGGTGTCGTGGCCTTGCAATGCGAGGCGGTCAATCAGTCTTTGCTGATCCTCCACCCGCTGCCTTCCTTCGACTAGATCTTTCTCCGCTTTCTCAAGATCCCTGCACTCGCGCGCCAACTCGTCGCTCAAGTTCGCTTCTGCCATGGATGACCTGGCCTTTCAGGGAACGCTATTTTCGCTCCGCGGTTACCCTACTGCCAGGAAAGGCAGCTTACAATGGACACCCGCGACATCATCGTTATCGGCGGATCCTCGGGGGCCACTGCGCCTCTCAAGGAGATACTGCGCGGCCTGCCGGGAGATCTTCCAGCGGCCGTTTTCATCGTGCTGCATATTCCGGCCAGGAGCCTGGGCATCCTGGCCACAGTTGCCAGTGCGGCGAGCAAGCTGCCTGTGCAGGCCGCTGAAAACGGCATGCGCATCGAACCTGGCAATGTCTATCTCGCGGTCCCCGACCATCACCTGATCCTCAAGCGCGGGCATATCGTTCTCGGACGGGGACCACGCGAAAACATGGCGCGTCCGGCCATTGACCCGCTGTTTCGTTCCGCTGCCATCGCTTTTGGACCAAGAGTGGTCGGGGTCATCCTGAGCGGAATGCTCAATGACGGTGCCGCGGGGCTGGAGGCGGTCAAGAGATGTGGCGGCGTCGCCATCGTGCAGGATCCCGACGAGGCCATTGCCGATGAGATGCCGCGTAGCGCGCTGGCCGCCGTCGAGCCCGATTTTTCGCCCGGGGCAGCCCGCATCGGTGACCTTCTTGCCGACATGGCCAGGATGGCAGCCGGTCCACCAACCCCCATACCGCCCGAGCTGCAGCTTGAAGTCGACATCGCCGCAGGCGAGCGCGCCAATTCCGAATTGCTGGTCGGCATAGCCGATCCAGTCCCGCTTACCTGCCCGCAATGTGGTGGTGTTCTGTCGGAAGTCCGCGGCGCCAAGCCTCTGCGATACCGCTGTCAGGTCGGCCATGCCTTTACGGCCGATCTTCTGGCCAAGGAGCAGGAAAGCACCATCGACGAAGCCCTGCGCGTGGCGCTGCGCATAGTCGAGGAACGGGCCGAACTGGTCCGCAGGATGGCTGACGATGGCAGAAGGTCGGGCAGGCGAGCCGTCGCCGAAATGTATGATGAACGGTCTGCTGAATATCGCCGCTATGCCGATATCATCCGCGAGGCAGTACTGCTAAACCTGCCATCTAATGGTCCGCAGCTGGAAGAGGGCGGCCAGGACGGTTCGCAAGATGAGGGCTAGATCGGTATATGTCGTCGGCACAAGCACAAGATCCGACTGCCTCGGTAGTCCTGGCAGTTGGCGGTTCGGGTGGGCGCATTGAGCCGATCGAACAGTTTTTCGACGCGCTTCCCGCACACGCCCAGGTGGCGACGGTCGTCGTGCTGCAGAATCGAGAGGCACTCAACCAGAAGGAATTGACCAAGCGCCTGAGGGGTGCCGGTCGCAAGCTCATTTCCATGGCCGACGGCATGCCGCTGGCCGCGGGCAACACCTATGTCGCCCCTTCTGACGTGATCGTGACCCTCGCGGACGGTCACTTTCATCTGCGTCCGGCGGATCGCATGCCGGGCGAGCGCGGGACCATCGACAGTTTCCTGGTTTCGCTGGCCGAGCAGGCTGGGCTCCGCAGCATTGCTGTGCTGTTCACCGGCACGGGCGGCGATGGCACGTTGGGCGCTGCCACCATAAAGGCGAATGACGGACTGGTTCTTTCCGAGCGTGGTGGCGACGTCGAGGCGGAACACCTGGCCGCAAGCAACAGTCCCGCAGCACTCGCCGATGCCGTTCTCGATGTCCCGGAGCTGTCGAAGCGTGTTGCCACCTATGTCGAGAAGTTGGCATCCGAGCTCACGACAGATAACCAACTCGACCCCTCGGAGAGCCGCGAGGCGCTCGCCAGCATCGTCGCCGTGCTGCGCAACAAGGTCGGCCACGACTTTCACGGCTACAAGACCGGCACCTTCCTGCGTCGCGTGCAGCGTCGCATGCAGGTCCTGGAGGCTCCGACGATCGGAGCCTACCTCGAGCTCTTGCAGAATTCCGACAGCGAACCGCTCAACCTCTTCAATGACCTGCTGATCGGGGTCACCCAGTTCTTCCGCGACAAGCGCGAATTCGAAGTGCTGGAATCGACGGTGATCCCCAAGCTCTTCGAGAACAAGGGCCGCGACGACCATCTCCGTGTCTGGGTCATCGGTTGCTCGACCGGCGAGGAGGCCTATTCCATAGCCATGCTGCTGCGCGAACACATGTCGACCCTCAAGGAGGTGCCCCATGTCCAGATTTTCGCCAGCGACCTGGACGGACGGGCGCTCGCTTCGGCCCGCGTCGGGCGCTACACCGCCGCGGTGACTGGCGACGTGTCGCCGGAGCGGCTGGCGCGCTGGTTCGTGCGCGAGGGCGACACCTATTGCGTCGTCAAGGAATTGCGCGAGATGTGCATCTTCTCCCAGCATTCCATCATCAAGGACGCGCCCTTTTCACGGCTCGATCTCGTGTCCTGCCGCAATCTGCTGATCTATCTCGACACGGAAATGCAGAGCCGGGTCATTCCGCTCTTTCACTTCGCGCTGCGGCCCAATGGCTACCTGTTCCTCGGCAATGCGGAGAACGTGTCCCGCCATACAACGCTGTTTTCTCCGGTCGAGAGCCGTTCGCGTATTTTCCAGCGGGTCGAAACAGGAAAGCGCATCCTGCCGGACTTTCCATTCGCGACCTTTGATCGTCGCCCGTTCGAGCGCATCGCCGATGCCGTTCCACGGCACGTGCCCAGCAGCCTGTCGCGCTCGGCCGAACGGATCGTCGAGCGCTACGCCCCGGCTTACGTGATTACCGACAGCCAGTTCTACGTCGCCCATTTCTCCGGCAATACCGGACGCTTCATTTCGCCATCCGGGGGCAGTGCCAGCTTGAACCTGCTGAGCCTGGTTCATCCGGACCTGCGTTTCGATCTGCGCGCGGCACTGGAAAAAGCCGCCGAGACCTCGGAGGTGGTGCGCGTGCCGCATGCCCGCATCGGCGTCAACGGCGACGACCCGCGGGTCGAAATCGTCGTGGAGCCGGTCGGCGACGACAAGCAGCGCAATTTCGTGGTGGTGTTCAAGGATGGGATCGCGCCGGTCCTCGAGGGTGACACAGCTTCGCTGGCCGCAGGCAGTGACGAACATGTCCTGCGGCTCGAACTCGAACTGCGTTCGACGACCGAACGTTTGCAGGCGACCGTTGAAGAGCTGGAAAGCACCAACGAGGAGCTGAAGTCCGCCAACGAGGAATACCAGTCGCTCAATGAGGAGCTGCAGAGCGCCAATGAAGAGCTGGAAACGTCCAAGGAAGAGCTGCAGTCGGTCAATGAGGAACTGACCACCGTCAATGGTGAGCTGGCGCTCCGGGTCCAGGAGGTCGGTCGCACCAACAGCGATCTCAAGAACCTGCTGGAAAGCACCCAGATCGCCACGGTGTTCCTCGATAACGAACTCCGGGTGATGAATTTCACGCCGGCCATTACCGATGTCTTCCCGCTGGTGGACTCCGATATCGGCCGCCCGATCACCCACATTCGCTCACGGGTGCCGTTCGAGGATCTGCTCGAGGACGTCCGGCGCGTGATGCGTACCCTCGCGTCGGTGGAGCGGGAGATCGATAGCCTGAGTGACACCCGCTACATGGTGCGGATCCTGCCCTATCGAAGCGTCGACAACTTCATTGGCGGCGCGGTCATCACCTTCACCAATCTGACCCCGTTGACGAAGGCCCAGCTTGCCCTGCGGCAAAGCGAAGAACGGTTTCGCGGTATTGCCAACCTGGTGCCGGAGCTGCTGTGGAGCGGCGAGCCGACGGGAATGGCGAACTGGTTCAACCAGCGCTGGCTCGATTTTACCGGCCAGACCATGGACCAGGCCCTGGGCTGGGGCTGGACCGACGCCGTTCATCCCGATGACCTGTCGGCATCACGCGACAGGTATCAGGAAGCCATTGCCAGCCAGCAGCCGTTCCAGCGCGAACACCGCATGCGCCGCCACGACGGCGAATATCGCTGGTTCATCCTGCGTGCCGAGCCGACCTTCGATGAAAAGGGAGCCGTGAGCCAATGGTTTGGCTCGGCCACCGATATCCACGAGCAGCGGGTCGCCCTGGAAGACTTGCGGCAGAGTGAGGGCCGGTCCCGCCTGTTGCTCGCCGAGCTGCAGCATCGGGTCCGCAACACATTGGGCGTGGTCCGCTCGATCGTGCAGCGTTCCGCTGAAACAAGTCATGACAAGGACGATTACGCCAATAGCCTCAATGGCCGGCTGTCGGCCTTTGCCCGCGTGCAGGCGGCGGTAACGCGTGACCCGGCCCACGGGCTTGACCTGCGCCAGCTCATCATCGACGAGCTCCTGGCCTATGGCGCCAAGCTGGACGAGCAGGTTACCCGCGTCGAAGGGCCCGCGGTGGCCCTGGGCGCCAAGCCGGCCGAACTGATCGGCATGGCGATCCATGAGCTGACCAACAATGCCCTCAAGTATGGCGCGCTGGCCGTGGCGGAGGGCCGCCTGTCGGTCGTCTGGTCGATCACCCAGGATGTCGAGCCGCTGCTCAGGCTCGACTGGGAGGAGAGCGGCGTGACCATTTCCGACCAACCGGTGCGGCGTGGCTTCGGCACGGAACTGCTGCAGGGCAGGATCGCCTATGAACTGGAGGCTGAAACCACGCTGCGGTTCAACGAAATGGGGCTGCATTGCACCATGGTCGTGCCGCTGAACCGCGTTGGCCCCTAGGAAACGTCCGAACTGCCGGAATCGGTCAGCTGGATGAGCACGGCCTCGTTGGCTGCCAGCGTGAGCATGCCCGATACCGTTTCCGTCCGAGACATGGTGGTGGAGACGAGGATCGTGCCTTCGCCGGGCATTTCCACCTCAACCGGCTTGTCGCTAAAATTGGCAGCCACGAAGTAGCGTCCGGCAGCGCCCGTCCGATAGTAGGCAAGGAAGGTCTCGTCGCCCCAGGCCGGCGCGTACTCCTTGCCGCGCAGGACCGGGTGCTCCCGCCGCAAGGCGATCAGGCGTCGATGCAGGTTCAGCATGGAATGCTCGTCCTCCCTGCTCACCGCCACATTGCACTCCCGGTGATTGTCGCCCAGCGGCAACCACGGCTTTGTGGCACTGAAGCCGGCATTGGCCTCGCTGCTCCACGGCATCGGCCCACGCTCGGCATCGCGTCCCAGCCCGAACGGTTCATAGGGGTCGACCGCCTCTTCAGGCGAGAACTGGCTGCGCTCCAGCCCCAGTTCGTCCCCATAATAGATGAAGGGCGTCCCCGGCAGCGTCAGCATCAATAGCGATGCTACGCGCGCCTGCGCCTGCCCCAGCCTGGTGGCCAGCCTGGGCACGTCGTGGCTGCCCAGCACCCAGTTCGGCCAGCCGTCCTCAGGCAGCAACTGCATATACTGCTCGATCGAGGCATCGACCTTTCGGGGCTTCCAAGGCTCGGTCTTCATCACCTGCGTATTGAACGGCAGATGCAGCATCGGTTCGGTGCGGCCGTAATAGCGCATGAAGCGGGTCAACGGTGCCTGTACCTCGCCGACAAAGACCTTGTCGCCATAGCGGTCGAGCAGCCGGCGGAAGCGCGCGATCAGCGCATGGGTTTCCGGCCGGTCGGAGCTGAACACATGGTCCATCCAGCCCGGAGGCGCCGAATCCAGGTCCTCATCCTTGGGCTCGTCGCGCAGGAGTTCGTCTTCGTAGAGGTTCATCGCTGAATCGAGCCGGAACCCGTCGATCCCGCGGTCGAGCCAATAGGCCATCCCGCCCTCGATCGCCTCGATAACGGCCGGATTGCGCAGGTTCAGGTCAGGTTGCGAGGGCAGGAACAGGTGATAGTACCATTGCTCCGTCGCCTCGTCCCAGGTCCAGGCCGGTTGCTTGGTATTGTCGGCCCAGTTGTTGGGCGGTTCGCCATTGGGCTTGCCGTCGCGCCAGATATACCAGTCACGCCTGGGATTATCCCGCGATGACCGACTCTGCCTGAACCAGTCATGCTGGTCGGACGTGTGATTGGGCACGAAGTCCATCACCAGCCGCATGCCGCGCCGATGCATCTCGGTCAGCATGCGGTCGAAGTCCTCCAGTGTACCGAAAACCGGATCGATCATGGTGAAATCGGCGATGTCGTAGCCGGCGTCGATCATCGGCGAGCGGTAGAGCGGGCCCAGCCAGATCAGGTCGACCCCCAGCCACTCCAGATAGTCGAGCCGGCTGGTGACCCCATTTATGTCGCCCCAGCCGTCGCCATTGCTGTCCTGGAAGGACAGCGGGAAGATCGCGTAGGCAACAGCATCCTGCCACCAGGCCGCCATTTAGTTGCCCTGCTTGAGCGTGAACACCGCGCTCCAACCCTCGAGCGTCTCTCCGTTGGCAAAGCCCTCCAGCCAAAGCTGGTCGCTGCCCCACACATTGACGCCGTTGAGCGGCTCGGAAGACAGGTTGGCCACGAGCGAAAGTTCCGAACGGTCGCCCAGCGTCCAGGTCACCCGCAGGGCTCGATCACCAAGCAGTTCATAACGGCCGCTATTGCCCTCCATGCCATGCAGGCGCGGCACGATCTCCTTCTTGCGCAAGGCGATCAGCCGTCGGTAGAGCGACAGGAAGCGGGCATTTTCCGCGCCGTCTCGCTCCGACCAGTCGAGCTGGCAGGCCCGAAACGTCTCCTCCGCCATGGGGTCGGGTGGCGTTCCCTGGCCGTCCCTGCGGGGAACGGTTTTCATTTCCTCCTCTCGGCCCGCGCGGATCGCATCGGCAAGGTCTTCACCCACATCCGAGAAGAACATGAAGGGCTGGCCGGCACCCCACTCCTCTCCCATGAACAGCATCGGAATTTGGGGAGAAAGCAGGTAGATGGCCGCCCAGAGCCGAGCGCGGGCGGTCGGCACCAGATGGCTCAGCCGTTCCCCGAACGGGCGGTTGCCGGCCTGGTCGTGGTTCTGCGCATAGGAAACAAAAGCCGTGGGCGGCAGGTAGTCGCTGGGTTCGCCCTTTTCCCGCTGCTCGTGTTCCATATATTCGCCCTGCCAACTCAGGCCTTCCGCCAGCGCCCGTCCGACCAGGTCGAGCCGGTTGTTGAAATCGGCATAGTACCAGAAGCTCTCCCCGGTAATGGCGTTGTGCAGGCTGTGGTGGATGTCGTCGCTCCATTGCCCGTCATAGAGCCAGGGAGCCCCGTCCTCCCGCCGCTTGAGCCAGCCCGCCTGGTTGTCGGCGTTCTCGGCAATCAGATGGATATAGCGCCCATCGGTGGAGGCGCGGATTTGCTCGGCGAGATCCTGCAGCACATGGCGCGGACCATAGTCGCGGATTTCGTGCACTGCGTCGAAGCGCAGGCCGTCGAAGCGGTATTCGTTGAGCCAGTGCCGGGCATTGGCGAAGATATAGTCGCGGATCACCGCCGAGCCCTCGGCATCGAAATTCACTGCCGGTCCCCAGGGCGTCTGGTGCTCGCTGTTCATCAGCGGGGTATAGACCTGCAGGTAATTCCCCTTGGGCCCGAAGTGATTGTAGACCACGTCGAGGAAAACGCTCAGCCCCTTGCCATGGGCCGCGTCGACCAGCGCCTTGAGATCGTCAGGCCGGCCATAGCTGCTGTCGGGCGCGAACAGGTGCGCCCCGTCATAGCCCCAGTTCCAGCGCCCGGCGAATTCGCCGATCGGCATGAGTTCGATGGCGTTGACGCCTAGATCGACCAGTGCATCGAGCTTGTCGATGGCGGCGTGGAACGTGCCCTCTGGCGTGAAAGTGCCGATATGGAGCTCATAGATGATGCTCTCTTCCCAGGGCCGGCCGCGCCAGCCGCCGTCGTGCCAGGGGAAAGCGCGCGGATCGATGATCTCGCTGGGGCCATGCACGTCTTCCGGCTGGAAGCGGGAGGCCGGGTCCGGCACCTCCTCGCCATTTTCGAGCACGAAGCGGTAGCGCATGCCCGGTCGAGCCTCCTCGACTTCGACCTCGTACCAGCCGCGCACCTGGCACGTCATCGGCACGACCAGTTCGAGATCGTAGATCTTGAGCGCCACGGCCTCCGAGAAGGGTGCCCACAGCCGGAAGCGGACACCTTTCGGCAGGATCTGCGTCCCGAACTTGGATTCCTGTTCTCGCTGCAGGCCATGCAGCATATGCGGCATTTCGTTCATTTCAGTTCCTGGCATGTGGGCCCGTACGGTAGTGCGGCCCGGAGGGCGCTTCGCCCTCATTTGTTAACGGCATCGGGCAAATGCCGCCGCCCCGGGGCAGGGGCGACGGCCGGTGCAGAGGGTCGGGGCCTAGAACAGGTTGTTCATTGTCGCTGGAAAGCTCCCGGTCTTGCCCTCTTTGGGATCATCGAGCGCATCGATGCCCTGGCGGTCCTCGTCATCGAGTTCGAAGCCGAACACGTCGATATTCTCCTGGATGCGCTCGGCATGGGTGGATTTGGGAATGACGATCAGGCCCTGGTCCAGCTCCCAGCGCAGGATGACCTGCGAGATGCTCTTGCCGTGCTTTTCGGCAATCTTGCC
>JADGMW010000809.1_pt1 | contig 10573 bp, 10 predicted proteins | sample 8641801 | NCBI WGS metagenome assembly JADGMW01 (sample SAMN16272018, study PRJNA661076) | feces metagenome | isolation source: fecal sample from diarrhoea affected cattle A | host: Bos taurus | place: South Africa: Lokaleng Village, Mahikeng | collected 2019-09
CCAGGCCGGGGCGGGTGACGGTGAGACCCGGGACCGAGGCGTGGGCCGCGAGCAGGTCGCGCAGCACGGCGTCGGGGGCCTCGGTGCGCACGCTGCGGCGGACGCCGGCCTCCAGCCAGCTCACCGTCGTCTCCCGGCGCAGCTCGGCCCCGAGCTCGTCCGGGGGTGCGACGTCGACCAGGCGGCCGCCGGAGACCACCCCCACCCGGTCGGCGAGCTCGGCGGCCTCGTCCAGGTAGTGGGTGGTCAGCAGGATCGTGGTCCCGTCGGCCCGCAGCGTCCGGATCAGCTCCCAGAACTGCCGGCGGGCGACCGGGTCCATCCCGGTGGTCGGCTCGTCGAGGAACAGCAGCTCCGGGCGGCCCTGCACGCCGAGCGCGACGGCGAGCCGGCGGCGCTGCCCTCCGGAGAGCCGCTCCACCCGCACACCGGCCGACTCCTCCAGTCCGACCGCGGCCAGCAGCTCGTCGGTGCGGCGGGACACCCCGTGGTAACCGGCGAAGTGGTCGAGCGTCTCGCGCACCGAGAGCGCGGGCCCCGCGCCCTCCCCCTGGCTCACCACACCGACGCGGTCCCGCCAGGCGCGGCCGGCCCGCGCGGGGTCCTCCCCCAGCACGTCGACCGATCCGGCATCGCGCCGGCGCACCCCCTCGAGGATCTCGATCGTCGTCGTCTTACCCGCGCCGTTGGGTCCCAGCAGCGCGAAGCACTCACCCGGCCGCACGTCCAGGTCCAGCCCGTCGAGGACCGCCCGCCCGCCGTACCGCTTCGTCAGGCCGCGCACGGTCACCGCGGCCGGGTCCGATCCGCTCCCCACCGTCAGCGGGGCCGGCTGTGTCGTCGTCATGCTCCGAGCCTGGCTCCCGGCGACCGTCCCGCGGGACCGCCGAGACGCTGGTCAGCCGTCCACCGACCGGTGGACACAGCTATCTCTCAGGGCCGCACGGCGGTGTCCGAAAACCGCCGGTCTCCCCTCCGGGCGGCTGGCATGCTCGACGTCGTGACCATCCCGGCCGAGCACGAGCACCGCTACCGCGCGGTCGCCGGTCGGGACGCGCGCTTCGACGGGTGGTTCGTCACCGCGGTGCGCACCACGGGCATCTACTGCCGCCCCTCCTGCCCGGCCCGCACGCCGAAGTCCGCCAACGTCTCCTTCTTCAGCACCGCGGCCGGCGCCCAGGCGGCCGGCTACCGCGCCTGCCGGCGGTGCCGGCCCGACGCGGTGCCGGGCTCCCCGGAGTGGGACGTGCGGGCCGACGTCGTCGCCCGCGCCATGCGACTGATCTCCGACGGCGAGGTCGAGCGCTCCGGTGTGCCCGGGCTCGCCGGCCGGCTGGGCTACTCCGAGCGGCAGCTGCACCGGCTGGTCGTCGGCGAGCTCGGGGTGGGGCCGCTCGCCCTCGCCCGGGCGCAGCGCGCGCAGACCGCCCGGGTGCTGATCGAGACCACCGACCTGCCCATGGGCGACGTCGCCTTCGCCGCCGGCTTCGCCAGCATCCGGCAGTTCAACGACACGATCCGCGAGGTCTTCGCCGCTCCGCCCAGCGCGCTGCGCCGCCGCCCCGCCTCCGCGCCCGCGATCACCCCCGGGCAGCTCACCCTCCGGCTGCCCGCCCGCGCGCCCTACGACGCGGCCGAGGTGCTGCTGTTCCTCGGCGCGCACGCCGTCCCCGGGCTGGAGGAGTGGGACGGGACCACCTTCTCCCGCGTGCTGGACCTGCCGCACGGCCCGGGCGTCGTCTCCCTCTCCCCGGCCGCGGACGGCGGCGCCGCCGTCGTCGCACGGCTGCAGGTGACCGAGCTCCGCGACGTCGGCGCGGCGGTGAGCCGCTGCCGGCGGATGCTCGACCTGGACGCCGACCCCGTCGCCGTCGATGGCGTGCTGGGCGCGGACCCCGCCCTGGCCGCGCTGGTCGCGGGAGCCCCCGGGCGGCGGGTCCCGGGCTCCCCGGACGGCCCCGAGCTCGCCGTGCGGGCCGTGCTCGGGCAGCAGGTCTCGGTCGCCGGGGCGCGCACCCTCACGGCGCGACTGCTGCCGGCGGCCGGGGTTCCGCTGCCCACGCCGGTCGGCACCCTCACGCACGCCTTCCCCCGCCCGGAGGCGCTGGCCGACGCCGACCTGAGCGCCGTCGGCCTGACCGGCGCGCGCCGCGCCGCGGTGCACGCCCTCGCGGCCGCCCTGGCCGGCGGGGACGTGGCACTGGACCCGGGCGCCGACCGCGAGGAGGCCGACCGGACGCTGCGCGCGGTCCGCGGGATCGGCCCCTGGACGGCAGCACTCGTGGCGCTCCGCGGACTGGCCGACCCCGACGTGTGGCTCCCCGGCGACCTGGCGTTGCGGCGCTCCCTGGCCGCTCTCGGCAGCACCGACACCGAGGCCGCCATCCGCTGGCGCCCGTGGCGTTCCTACGCGGTGATGCACCTGTGGGCGCTCGCGGCGCCGTCGCTGTTCACCCGCTTTCCCCTCACCCCGCCGGCTCCCGCGCCGACCCCTCCGGAACGGAGCGTCCGATGACTCCTCCTCCCGCCCGCTACGCGACGGTGCCCACGCCCCCCGGCCCGTTCACCGTCGTGGTCGTCGAGGGCCCCGGCGACCACGACGTGGTGCTGGCCAGCGGCTGGACCGACGACGTCGCCGACCTGCTGGCCGTGGTGCACCGCTCGCTCCGCCCGAGCTGGGTGGAGCACTCCGACGGGCTGCCGGTCCTCGACGCGGTGGACGCCTTCTTCGCCGGCGAGATGACGGCGATCGACGAGGTGCCGGTGAAGCAGCGCTCCGGCCCGTTCCTCGAGGACGCCTGGGACGTGCTGCGCAGCGTGCCTCCGGGAACGCCGGACACCTACGCCTCCTTCGCCGCCCGGTGCGGCCGCCCCACGGCGGTGCGGGCGGCCGCCAACGCCTGCGCCCGCAACGCGGCCGCGCTGTTCGTGCCCTGCCACCGGGTGCTCGGCGCCGGCGGAGGCCTCGGCGGCTTCCGCTGGGGAACGCCGGTCAAGCGGCAGCTGCTCGACCACGAGGCGCGGTACGCGCCAGCGACGGCGGCGGGCTGAGCGCGGACCACCCCTCCCCCGCATCCGCCCCTCCCCCGCATCCGCCCCTCCCCCGCATCCGCCTCCGTGCGGGCCCCGGCCCCCCGGGCGGCCGTGGCGTGACCCGGTCCTGTCGTACCCGTGCGGCAGGGTGACCCGCATGGACGCCGCTTCCCTGCTCCTCGGGCTCCTCCTGGGCGCGCTGCTCGCCACCGCCGTCACCCTCGGGATGGTCGCGCTGCTCGCCCGCCGCCGCCCGACCGACACCGGCCTGGAGCCGGTGCACGAGTCGCTGGACCACCTGCACCGGCTGCTGGCCGGTATCGAGCGGGCCCGCGCCACCGCCCATGGCGAGCTGCGCGAGCAGATGGGCACCGTCGGGCAGACCTCGGCCCAGCTGCACCAGGAGACCGCCGCGCTGGTGACCGCGCTGCGCACCCCGCACGTCCGCGGCCGGTGGGGCGAGGTGCAGCTGCGCCGGGTGGTCGAGCTGGCCGGGCTGCTGGAGCACTGCGACTTCGTCGAGCAGCCCTCGGGCACCAACGACGAGGGTGCCGGGGTGCGGCCGGACCTGGTCGTCACCCTCGCCGACGGCCGACAGGTGATCGTCGACGCCAAGGTCCCGTTCACCGGCTACATCGAGGCGGTGCAGGCGACCGACCAGGCGGTCCGCGACCAGCGGGTGGCGATGCACGCCCGCCAGCTGCGCGCCCACATCGACGCCCTCGCCGCGCGGCGCTACCCCACCGCCTTCCGGCCGGCGGCCCCGTTCACGGTGCTGTTCGTGCCCTCCGACGGGTTCCTCATCACGGCGCTGGAGGCCGAGCCCGGCCTGCTGGAGCACGGCTTCTCCCGCGACGTGGTGCTGGCGACGCCGAGCACGCTGCTGGCCCTGCTGCGCACCGTCGCCTACTCCTGGCGCCAGGAGCGGCTGGCCCGGGACGCCGATCAGGTGCTCGAGGTCGGCCGCCGCCTGCACGCCCGGCTCAGCACGCTGTCCGGGCACCTCACCCGGCTGGGTTCGGCGCTCGGCACGACGATGACCCGGTTCAACGAGACGGTCGGCTCCTACGAGCGGTCGGTCCTCACCGCCGCCCGCCGCTTCGACGACCTCGGCCTGGCCGAGCAGCCGCTGCCCACCCCCGCGCCGCTGGAGGCCACGGTGCGCACCCTGCGCCCGGAGCCGACCGACGAGGACGCCGTCGTGCTGGACCGCGAGGACCGGTTCGAGGCCGGCCGCCGGTATGACGACGGGCGGGACGGCACCCACGGATGACCCGTCCGCCCACCGGCCCGCACGTCCCCGGCTCGCGTCCGAGCGCCTCCGCGTCCCACTGAGCGAGGGGCGCCCCGCCCGCCCCAGGACCCCCGTCGTATCGTCATGTCGACACGGCTGGGCGGCGACGCGACCTGGATGTGCGCGGTCCACGCAGGTCTGCTCGCTACCGTGGCCACCGAGGGACGGCCGTCCGGGCCCGACCGCGGTGGAACGGAGGTGCGCCATGGCCACGGCACACGCAGCCGGCTCGTGGCAGCCGGGCGAGCTCGCCCCCGACCGCTCCCCCGGGTCGCGCATGCCCCGTGAGGAACGCGCCATGAACCCCGACCGCAGCGCACGCCCCGCCCGCCCGCCGGTCCCGCCGCGCGCCCGCCCGTCCGACGGCCGGCCGGTCCCGCCGCGCCGGGAGTCGCTGCGGCCCGCCGACCGTGCCCCCGGGGGCTCCCGCCCCTCGGCCACGGGCAGCCGGCCCCCCGCCGCCCGCCCCGCGAACGGCCGGCCGACCGACGGCCGCCCCGCCGGAGCGCGGCAGGCCGCCGGCCACCCCGAGTCGTCGCGCGGACGGACCGACACCCGGGCCGCGAGCGGTCGCGGAAACCTCCGGGGCGCGGTCGCCGTCCTCGGCGTCTTCCTCGTGACCCTCGCCGGTGCCGGCATCGACTCCTACGTCGGCGTCGGCCTGGGCACCATCACGCTGGTCACGATGCTCGCCTCCACGGCGGTCGCCACCCTCGTCGTCCGCCGGCGCGACCTGGTCTCGGTCGTCGTCTCCCCGCCGCTGATCTTCATCGCGGTCGCCGCCGTCAACATCGGCCTGGCCCCCTCGGCCACCTTCAACCTGCCGACCGTCGCCACGCTGCTCATCCGCGGCTTCCCCACGATGGCGATGGCCGCCGGCGTCGCACTCGTCCTCGCGGTCTTCCGGCTGATCGCCCGGCGCTGACGAAGGACCCCGTCCTCCCCACCCTTCGCAGGCTCAGGGCGGGCCCCGGGACGGGGCCGGGGGCGGTGAGTCAGTCGCCGGCGGTCTGTGCCTTCTCGGCGCGCCGCAGCTCGTGGGGCAGCGCGAACACCAGTCGCTCCTCGGCGGCCTTGACGGTGCCGACGTCGGCGAATCCGCGCGCGGCCAGCCAGTCGAGCACCTCGCTGACCAGGATCTCCGGCACCGAGGCGCCGCTGGTGACGCCCACCGTGCCGACGCCCTCCAGCCACGCCTCGTCGATCTCGGCGGCGTAGTCCACCAGGTAGGAGGCCCGGGAGCCGGCCTCGAGGGCCACCTCCACCAGGCGCACCGAGTTGGAGGAGTTCGTGGAGCCCACGACCAGCACGAGATCGCACTCGGGCGCCATCTGCTTGACCGCCTGCTGGCGGTTCTGCGTCGCGTAGCAGATGTCGTCGCTGGGCGGGGACTGCAGGCCGGGGAACCGGTTCTTCAGCTGGTCGACCGTGGCCAGGGTCTCGTCCACCGAGAGCGTCGTCTGCGACAGCCACACGACCTTCTCCGGGTCGCGCACCTGCACGTTCGCCACGTCGTCGGGGCCGTCGACGAGCTGGATGTGGGCCGGCGCCTCACCGGCGGTGCCCTCGACCTCCTCGTGCCCGCGGTGACCGATGAGCAGGATGTCGAAGTCGTCGCGCGCGAAGCGCTTGGCCTCCTGGTGCACCTTGGTCACCAGCGGGCAGGTCGCGTCGATGGTGCGCAGCTGCCGGTCGGCCGCCTCCTGGTGCACCGCCGGCGAGACACCGTGGGCGCTGAAGACGACGACGGAGCCCTCGGGCACCTCCTCGGTCTCCTCCACGAAGATCGCCCCGCGCCGCTCGAGCGTGGCCACGACGTGCTTGTTGTGGACGATCTGCTTGCGCACGTAGACGGGAGCGCCGTGGATCTCCAGGGCGCGTTCGACCGCCACCACCGCCCGGTCCACACCGGCGCAGTAGCCCCGGGGATCGGCCAGCAGGACACGTCCGCGCTGATCTGCCATGAACCCAGCGTACGTGGGTGGGCAGGCCGCCCGGGTGCGCCGAGCGTGGCCAGGAACACTCCCCACCCGGGGACAACCGCCCAGGTCGGGGTGTCGCGCGCGGATTCCTGGGGCAAGGTGTGCCCATGGCCCGTGAGATCCCTGAGGTTGTCCGCGCCGCTGCCGGTCTGGCCGCGACCGTCGTCGACGAAGCACGCAAGCTGCCCGAGACGCTGCCCGGACTGCCCGTGCGGGTGGTCGGCATGGCCCTGCAGCACGCCATGAAGGTGCAGCAGCAGTACGCCGGGCTGGTCGCTCGTGGCGACGAGCTGTTCACCGGGATCCGCGGGGACTCCGAGCCGGGTCTGGCAACGTTCGACGACGACGGCGCCGCCCCCGCCGAGGGCTTCCGCGGCTCCGCGTTCGACCGCGTCGAGGTCCCCGACGAGGTGCCCGACCGGGTCGGCGCGCAGAGCACCGTCGAGGCCTTCGTCGCGGAGGCGCCCGCCACCGAGGAGATCCTCGAGGAGCTGGCGGTCGACGAGGCGATCGAGTCCGCGCCCACGCTCGAGGAGACCGCCCCGGTGGTCGCCGAGGACGCCGGTGCGGCGGACGAGGACCTCACCGCACCCGAGGACACCGCGGTGGAGCTGCCCGTCGCCGGAGCCGCGGACATCGACGACGTCCCCACCTCCGTGGACGTCCTGGACGCCGACGGCAGCGGCATCGTCACCGTCGAGGCCACCGTCACCGACGAGGGCATCGCCGCACCGGTCCCGGGCGACTACACCGACCCCGCCGACGACGGCACGGAGATCGCCCGCGGTGACGGCCCGATCGCCGCCGCCACCGGCATCAGCACCACCGGCGACGCCGGTGATGTCGAGGCCGAGGACGCCCCCATCGCCGCCGGCGCAGCCGTGGACGCCGCCGCCGACGCCGGGCCGGACGCCGATACGACCTCCGGGTCCTCCGCGCCGGCGACCGCCCCGATCGACGGCTACGACGACTTCTCCATCGCCCAGCTCCGCGGCCGCCTGCGCGGTTACGCGCTCAGCACGGTGACCGACCTGGTGGCCTACGAGGAGGTGACCCGGGCCCGCGAGCCCTACCTCCGGATGCTGCGCAACCGGCTGGAGAAGCTCGAGGAGCAGGCGGTCGAGTCCAGCCCGCTGGCTCCCCGCGGCGCCTGAGCGAGGCCCCCGGCCCCTGGTCCGCCCGGTCGTGGCCGTGCCTCCGGACGTGGCAGGGGCACGTGCCGACCGTGTCTGACACCCTCGACCCGTGAGCGCACCCTCCTCGCCCGAGGCACCGTGGCCGGTGCGCACGGTCGCCCGGAAGGTGGCCGACTGGATCGGCCGGCTCGGCGAGGTCTGGGTCGAGGGGCAGGTGGCGCAGCTGTCGCGCCGCGGCAACGCGGCCACCGTCTTCCTGACCCTGCGCGATCCGGTCGCCGACCTGTCGGTGCCGGTGACCTGCCACCGCGACATCGCCGACCGGCCCGGGCTGGAGCTCACCGAGGGCTCCCGGGTCATCGTGCGCGCGCGCCCGGACTACTACGTCGCCCGCGGCTCCTTCTCGCTGCGCGCCACCGAGATCCGGGCCGTCGGGCTCGGTGAGCTGCTGGCCCGCATCGAGCGGCTCCGCCAGCTCCTCGCGGCGGAGGGCCTGTTCGACGCCGTCCGCAAGCGCCCCCTGCCGTTCGCCCCCGCCGTCGTCGGGGTCATCACCGGCCGGGACAGCGCCGCCGAGCGGGATGTGCTGGTGACCGCCCGCCGCCGCTGGCCGGCCGTGCGCTTCGCCGTCCACAACTGCGCCGTGCAGGGCCCCCAGGCCGCGGCCAACGTGATGGCCGGGCTGCGCGAGCTGGACGCCGATCCTGCGGTCGAGGTCATCGTGCTCGCCCGCGGCGGCGGCTCCGTCGAGGATCTGCTGCCGTTCTCCGACGAGGGGCTGGTGCGCGCCATCGCCGCGTGCCGCACCCCGGTGGTGACCGCGGTCGGCCACGAGACCGACACCACGCTGGTGGACCACGTGGCCGACGCGCGCGCCGCCACCCCCACCGACGCCGCCCACCGGATCGTGCCGGAGATCGGCGAGCAGCGGCGGCTGGTCGAGGGGCTGCGCAGCCGCGCCCGCTCCCTGCTGACCACCCGCCTGGAGCAGCAGGAGCGCTGGCTGGAGTCCATGCGCACCCGGCCGGTGCTGGCGAGCCCCGAGCGGCTGCTGCACGGCCGGGCCGACGACGTCGCCGCGCTGCGCACCCGCGCCCGGCGGACCGTCGTGCACCGGGTCGAGGGCGCCGAGCGGGACCTCGAGCACGCCCGCGCCCGGGTGGCCGCCCTGTCCCCGGCCGCCACCCTGGACCGCGGCTACGCGGTGGTGCAGCGGGCCGACGGCGCGCTGGTGCGCGATCCCGCCGAGGTGGCCGAAGGCGAGCTGCTCCGGGTACGGGTCAGCGGTGGCCGGCTGGACGTGCGGGTGGACCGGCAGGATGGGGAACCGTGAGCGAGCAGACCGACGGCCAGGGCGCCGAGCCGACCACCACCTACGAGCAGGCCCGCGAGGAGCTCGCCGACGTGGTCCGCCGGCTGGAGGCCGGCGGCCTGACGCTGGAGGAGTCGCTGGCGCTGTGGGAACGCGGCGAGGAGCTGGCGGCACTGTGCCAGCACTGGCTGGACCGGGCCCGCGAGCGGCTCGCGGCCGCCGCGCCCGCCGACGACCAGGACTGAGTTCGGGCGACCAGTACCGCTCAGGCCGAGCGGCGCCCGGCCACGCGATCCGCCGTCGGCCGGGGAGCCAGGACCAGGCCGGCCGCGGCGAGCGCACCCAGGACGCGATCGGCCCGCCGCCGCAGATCGGTCAGGTCGGCGACGCCGCCCCGGTCGACACCGCCCCGCTCGACACCGCCCCGGTCGACACCGCCCCGCTCGACGAGGCACCGGGCGATCAGGTCCCGCACCTCGGAGTCCCCGGAGGCCGGCCGCGGGGCGGCCGGGACCAGGGTGACCAGCCCGCACGGGCAGCTGCCCCCGGTCCGCGGCGCCACGTGGTCACCGTGCGGGCAGACGTCGTCCTCGGGCATGTCGACTCCCTCGTCCGGCCGGCCGCCGCGGTGGCGCCGGGTGCGAGGTCATCGTGGAACGGCCGTCCGGCCGGCGCCGCCGCGACGCCCGGTCATCGGGAACTCGTCCGACAGCCGACACGGAACCGCAATCGAGCGACGCTCAGCCCACCGGCGCCACGGCGGCCGCGACCCGGCGCAGCTCCTCCTCCGGGGCCGAGCCGCTGACCAGGGTCACCACCCCGCCGTCCTCGCGGCTCAGCGCGATCTCGCCCCGCTCGGTGGTGAACCGGGTCCACTGCTGCCCGGCGACGTCGACGGGCTGCTCGTCGGTGCCCCCGTCGAGCAGGGCACGGACCGGCGCGGCGCGGACGTCGTCGCTGATCGTGAAGCCGGCGAACTCCTCCGACGGGGTCAGGTACCCGATCTCCAGGGTGACCGGGTCCCCCTCGGCCGCGAGCCCGGCGTCGGTGCGGGCGCTGGTCGGGCGGTACTCCTCCGGCAGACCGGTGGGGGCAGCGACGGGGTAGTCGGCGCGCTCGGCGGCCAGCCGCACGGTGCTCGTGGGGTCGACCTCGCGGACGGTCTCCTCGTTGCTGGTGCGGAAGGACTGCCAGGCCACGAGCAGCAGGCAGATCACCACCAGCGGCAGCAGCGAGCGGATCATGTTGGCCGCGCTCATGCGGTTCGCGCGCTCCACCGCCGGTGACGTCGCGGTCGCTCCCGCCGGCGCCCCGGTGTCCGGGCGGTCAGCGGGTCGCGGGCTCGTCGGGCCGACTTCGGTCATGCACATAGGATCGCAGGAGAGCTCCCCCACACCCTGCCGCCCCTGGCCTGCGTCCCGGGTCCTGCCCTGCGTCTCGCGGAGGGTGGACGGGACCGGGTCCCTCTCCAGGAGGTCCCGTGTCGCTGCCCGTCCCCGAAGGCCCCGTCTCGTCGAGCGGCGGCGGGTTCGCCCTCGACCGCCCCGCCCCCGACCGCAACCTGGCCCTGGAGCTGGTGCGGGTGACGGAGGCGGCGGCCATGGCCGCGGGCCGCTGGGTCGGGCGCGGCGACAAGAACGGCGGCGACGGTGCCGCGGTGGACGCGATGCGCGCCCTCATCGGCACGGTCAGCATGAAGGGCGTCGTCGTCATCGGGGAGGGCGAGAAGGACGAGGCCCCGATGCTCTACAACGGCGAGCAGGTCGGCGACGGCCACGGCCCGGAGTGCGACGTCGCCGTCGACCCGATCGACGGC
>JADGMW010000810.1_pt1 | contig 10561 bp, 8 predicted proteins | sample 8641801 | NCBI WGS metagenome assembly JADGMW01 (sample SAMN16272018, study PRJNA661076) | feces metagenome | isolation source: fecal sample from diarrhoea affected cattle A | host: Bos taurus | place: South Africa: Lokaleng Village, Mahikeng | collected 2019-09
ATCAGCAGATAGCGAAAAATGGTAAACATTCGGTTATCTTCCGATTCGAAGGCCCACGACGCCAACGGCCTCACGCGGGAGTCCATCATCTACCCGGGCCAGACCCTGGCGATCCCCGCCCCCGTCCTCTCGGCAGCTCCGGCCGCCGCCTCCTCCCCCGCGCCGACGGCCGACGGACTCGACGCCGAGCAGGTCGCGAACGCGCGGATGATCATCGCGATCGGGCGCGAGCTCGGCGTCTCCGAGCGCGGCATCGCCATCGCGCTGGGCACCGCCATGCAGGAGTCGTGGCTGCGCAACCTCGACTGGGGCGACCGCGACTCGCTCGGCCTGTTCCAGCAGCGGCCCAGCACCGGATGGGGCACGGCGGAGGAGATCCGCGATCCCGCACGATCCACGCGGGCGTTCTTCGGCGGCGCCGCCGACCCCAACGGCACGCTCACGCGCGGCCTGCTCGACATCCCCGGGTGGGAGAACATGTCGTACGCGGACGCCGCGCAAGCGGTGCAGATCTCCGCATTCCCCGACCGGTATGCACAGTGGGAGCAGCCGGCGTACGCGTGGCTCGCAGCGCTGGGGTGACCGGGAATCGACAGGGAACAGCTGTGTAACGGGGTGAGCCGCTCCCAGGCCTTGCCGGGCCCGCTCCGTAGACTCTCTCCGTGAGTACGAGCCAGGCCGACCCGCTGATCGGACGTCTCGTCGACGGCCGATACCGGGTTCGCGCGCGGATCGCGCGCGGCGGCATGGCGACCGTGTACGTGGCGACCGACCTGCGCCTGGAGCGCCGCGTCGCACTCAAGGTCATGCACGGGCACCTCAGCGACGACGCGGTGTTCCAGAGCCGCTTCATCCAGGAGGCGCGGGCAGCGGCGCGCCTGGCCGATCCGCACGTGGTCAACGTGTTCGACCAGGGCCAGGACGGCGAGATGGCGTACCTCGTCATGGAGTACCTGCCCGGCATCACGCTGCGCGAACTGCTGCGCGAGCACCGCCGGCTCACCGTTCCCCAGACCATCACGATCATGGATGCGATCCTCTCGGGCCTCGCCGCCGCGCACCGCGCGGGGATCGTGCACCGCGACGTCAAACCCGAGAACGTGCTGCTGGCCGAGGACGGCCGCATCAAGATCGGCGACTTCGGGCTCGCACGTGCCACGACGGCGAACACCGCGTCGGGCCAGATGCTGCTCGGCACGATCGCCTATCTCGCCCCCGAGCTGGTCACGCGCGGCACCGCCGACGCCCGCAGCGACATCTACGCCCTGGGCATCATGCTCTACGAGATGCTCACGGGCGAGCAGCCGTACAAGGGTGAGCAGCCCATGCAGATCGCGTTCCAGCACGCCACCGATTCGGTGCCGCGCCCGAGCGTGAAGAATCCGGGCGTGCCCGAGCAGCTGGACGAGCTCGTGCTGTGGGCCACCGAGAAGGTGCCGGATGAACGGCCTCTCGATGCCGGGGCGATGCTGGATCGCCTCCGGGAGATCGAACGCGACCTCGGCGTGGCCCCGCAGGTGGCGCGCGCCGTCGCGGTGGGCACCTCCACCGCCGACGACGTGACCGACTCCGCCGAGCTGACCAAGGTGCTGCCCCCCAGTGTCGTCACGGCACCGGCGCCGCCGGAGGAGTCGGACAACGGCGCGCGGCTGCGGGCGCGCACGAGGCGCCGCGCCGCCAAGGGCGGCTGGCTCTTCGCCCTCGTGCTGCTGATGGCGGGCCTGGCCGGCGGTGCCGGCTGGTGGTTCGGATCGGGGCCGGGGTCGATGGTCGTGGTGGCCGACGTGACCGGAGGCACGTTCGCCGACGCGCAGGCCCGGCTCCTGCAGGACACCCTCATCGCCGCCGAGGAGGGGATCTACAACCTCGACATCGCCGCCGGGACGGTCGTCGGCACCGACCCGGAGCCGGGGACCCGGGTGGATCGCGAGACCACCGTCACGGTGCTCGTCTCGCTCGGACCGCGCCCGCAGCAGGTCGAACCCCTCGCGGGGATGTCGGCGGAGCAGGCCCGCGGCATCCTCACCGGCATCAACCTGCTCGTCAGCGACCCCGACGCGCAGGAGTTCACCGACGCCCCCGCCGGCTCGGTGCTGGGCGCGACCCTCACGCCGCGCGCGGGCGGCGACCCCGCCGACTGCACGCAGGGATGCGCCGCACTGGAGGGCGACACCGTGTCGCTGCTGGTGTCGGTCGGCCCCGTCCCTGACGTGACCGGCGACAGCGTCGACCGTGCCACCGAGCGCCTCTCCGACGCCGGCCTGCAGGTCTCCGGCGACCGCCGGGAGCAGTCCAGCGAGTCGATCGGAGCCGGCGACGTCATCGGGATCGCAGATCGCGACGGGGGCGGCAATTGGCGCCCCGGCGACGCCGTCACCCTCATCGTGTCCACCGGTCCGCCGCTGTTCGAGGTCCCGAATGTGGTGGGGATGAGCCGCGACGAGGCCAAACGAACGCTGTCGAATGCCGGGTTCACGTGGGAGTACCTCCCCACGTGGGACATCTTCCCCGATCCCGCGACCCGAGTGGAGTCGCAGGATCCGAAGCCCGGCGCGAAGGTCGTCAAAGGCACGCGCATCTCGCTGCGCCTGAACGTCACCGGCTGACCCGCCGTCCCCACGTCACCCCCGCGAGACTGCACGCCACCGGCGAGACCGCGACATTATGTCGCGGTCTCGCCGGTGGGCTGCAGTCTCGCGGATGGAGACAGCGGGTCAGAGCTGCTCGAGCTCCTCGGCGACGAGGAAGGCCAGCTCGAGGGACTGCATGTGGTTCAGGCGCGGATCGCACAGGGACTCGTAGCGCGTCGCGAGGGTGGCCTCGTCGATCATCTCCGAGCCGCCCAGGCACTCCGTCACGTCGTCGCCGGTGAGCTCCACGTGGATGCCGCCGGGGAACGTGCCCACCGCACGGTGCGCCTCGAAGAAGCCGCGGACCTCGTCCACGACGTCGTCGAACCGCCGCGTCTTGTAGCCGTTCTCCGACGTGATGCCGTTGCCGTGCATGGGGTCGGTCACCCACAGCGGCGTCGCGCCGGAGTCCTTCACCGCCGCCAGCAGCGGGGGCAGCGCGTCGCGGATCTTGCCCGCACCCATGCGCGTGATGAAGGTGAGGCGGCCGGGCTCACGCTCGGGGTCGAGCTTGTCGATGAGGGCCAGCGCGGTCTCCGGGGTCGTGCTCGGGCCGAGCTTGACGCCGATGGGATTGCGGATGCGGGAGAAGTAGTCCACGTGCGCACCGTCGAGGTCGCGCGTGCGCTCCCCGATCCACACGAAGTGCGCCGAGGTGTTGTACGGCGTGCCGGTGCGCGAGTCGATGCGCGTCATGGGGCGCTCGTAGTCCATCAGCAGGCCCTCGTGGCCGGTGTAGAACTCCACGCGGCGCAGCTCGTCGAAGTCGGCGCCCGCTGCCTCCATGAAATTGATGGCGCGGTCGATCTCGGCCGCGAGGCGCTCGTACCGCTGGTTGGCGGGGTTGGAGGCGAAGCCCTTGTTCCAGCTGTGCACCTCGCGGAGGTCGGCGAAACCGCCCTGCGTGAACGCGCGGATGAGGTTCAGCGTCGAGGCGGCGGTGTGGTAGCCCTTCAGCAGCCGCGCGGGGTCGGGCTTGCGCGACTCCTCGGTGAAGTCGTAGCCGTTGACGATGTCGCCGCGGTACGCCGGCAGCGTCACGTCGCCGCGCGTCTCGGTGTCGCTGGAGCGCGGCTTGGCGAACTGCCCGGCCATGCGGCCCATCTTCACGATCGGCATCGAGGCGCCGTAGGTGAGGACGACGGCCATCTGCAGCACGGTCTTGACCCGGTTGCGGATCTGCTCGGCGGTCGCCCCCGCGAAGGTCTCGGCGCAATCGCCGCCCTGCAGCAGGAAGGCGCGCCCCGACGCCGCGCGCGCGAGGCGCTCGCGCAGCGTGTCCACTTCACCGGCGAACACCAGCGGCGGCAGCGTCGCGATCTCGGCGGATGCGGCGGCCACCGCGTCGGCGTCATACCACTGCGGCTGCTGCTTGATGGGCAGTGTCCGCCAGTGATCGAGACCGTCGAGGTGTTGAAGCATCCTCGAAGTCTATCGCCGCGCGGGAGCCCCGGATTGCGCGCGGGCGGCGAGCAAGCGGTCCTTCACCGTGGAGGCGTAGACGTCCTCGTACTCCTGCTCGCCGAGCCGCTGGAGGGCGAGGGTGATCTCGTCGGTGACGGAGCGGAGGATGTACCGGTCGCTCTCCATGCCGGCGAAGCGGGAGAAATCCAGCGGCTCGCCGATCACGATGCCCACACGCCCGATGCGCGGGATGCGCTTGCCGATGGGCTGGATCGTGTCGGTGTCGACCATGACCACCGGCACCACCGGGACGTGGGCCTCCAGCGCCATCCGCGCGATGCCGGTGCGGCCGCGGTACAGCTTGCCGTCGGGGCTGCGGGTGCCCTCGGGGTAGATGCCGAGCAGTTCACCGCGTCCGAGCACGCGCAGGCCGGTGTTCAGCGACGCCTCCGACGCTTTGCCGCCGGTGCGGTCGATGGGGATCTGCCCCGTGGCCTTGAGGAACATGCGCGTGGCCCAGCCCCGCAGGCCCTTGCCGGTGAAGTAGTCGCTCTTGGCCAGGAACGCCATCCGCCGATCGATCATCAACGGCAGGAAGACGGAGTCGGCGAAGGAAAGATGGTTGCTCGCGAGGATGGCCGCACCCTCAGTGGGGATGTTGCGGCGGCCGACGATCCACGGCCGGAAGACGGCCTTGAGCACCGGTCCGATCACGACGTACTTCATCAGCCAGTAGAACATCGTCAGCGACCCCTGCCCGCCAGGTCGGCGACGCCGATGAGTCCGGCGTCGTTGCCGAGCTGCGCGACGGCGAACTCCGCTGTCGGACGGTCGCCCCCACCGGGCAGCGCGGCGGCGTACGCGGCGCGCACGGGCTCGAGCACCGCGTCGCCGAGCTGGGCCACTCCCCCGCCGATGACGAAGACCTCGGGGTCCAGGACCGCCTGGAACCCGCCGCACGCCTCCCCCAAGGCGCTCGCGACGCGACGCAGCGCCTCGAGCGCGCCGGGGTCACCGGCCTGCACGAGACGGGAGATATCGGTGCCGTGGATCGTGCCGTCGGCGTCGCGCACGTCGGCCAGCGCCTGACCGATCCCGCCGCGGGCGGCGATCTCCGCGGCTTCGCGCTGCAGCGCCCGGCCGGAGGCGTACTGCTCGAGGCATCCCTTCTGCCCGCAGCCGCACAGCAGGCCGTCGCGGAGAAATCGGACGTGCCCGAGTTCGCCGCCGGAGCCGAATCCGCCGCGGTACAGCGCCCCGTCGGAGACGACGGCACCGCCCACGCCGGTTCCCATCGTGAGCATCACCATGTGCGAGCGGCCGCGGCCGGCGCCGAAGCGGAATTCGCCCCATCCGGCCGCGTTGGCGTCATTCTCGATCGACACCGGCGCGTGCAGCCGTGACTCCAGCACGGCGCGCAGCGGCTCGTTACGCCACGCGATGTTGGGGGCGTGGATGACGGTGGAGCGGTCGCGGTCGATGAACCCGGCCGCAGCCACCCCGATCGCGGTGACGTCGTGACGCGAACGCAGCTCCTCGGCCATCGCGACGACGGCGTCCACGAGCGCGGGCACCTCGACGGGGGTGTCCACGCGGCGCTTGTCGAGGATGCCGCCGGCGGCGTCGACGACCCCGCCGGCGATCTTGGTCCCGCCGATGTCGATTCCGACGTTGAGCACCGCGCTCCCTTCCGGCCGACGACCCGACGACGGCGCCTGCGAGTCTAGTCGCGCCTGCTCGGGGCCCACCGCGGCGTCCGGATACACTCGATCCATCCGAAGCATGTGTTTTCCGGTACCGAAGGAGCTGCCGTGACCGAATTCATCGTCCCGCCGATCGTGCCCGCCGACCCGTCCGCGAACATCTCGGACCTGCTCGCCGAACGCGTCGCCGCGACGCCCGATCGCGCCCTGTTCGCCGTCCCCGACGGCCCGGGGTGGCGGGAGGTGTCCGCCGCGGAGTTCCAGCGGCAGGTCATCGCCCTGGCCAAGGGCTTCGCCGCCTCGGGCATCCAGCCCGGCGACAAGGTCGCCTTCCTCGCGCGCACCACGTACGACTGGACGCTCGTGGACTTCGCGCTGTTCTATGCCGGGGCCGTCATGGTGCCGGTGTACGAGACGAGCTCGCCCGCCCAGATCCAGTGGATCCTCTCCGACTCCGGTGCCATCGCCGTCATCGTGGAGTCGCCGGATCACTCCGCGCGCCTGGACGAGGTCCGCGCCGACCTCCCGCTCCTGCGCGAGGTGTGGGGCATGCACCTGGGTGACCTGGACAAGCTGGTCACCGCGGGCGCCGCGGTGGAGGATGCTGAGATCGAACGCCGTCGCGCCATCGCCAACGGTGACGACATCGCCACCCTCATCTACACCTCCGGCTCCACGGGGCGCCCGAAGGGCTGCGTGCTCACGCACAGCAACTTCGTCGAGCTCTCCCGCAACTCCGCCAAGGCGCTGCACGAGGTCGTGGAGGCGCCGGGGGCGTCCACGCTGCTGTTCATCACCACCGCGCACGTGTTCGCGCGCTTCATCTCGATCCTCAGCATCCACGCGGGGGTGAAGGTCGGGCACCAGCCCGACACGCGTCAGCTGCTGCCGGCGCTGGGGTCGTTTCAGCCGACGTTCCTGCTCGCGGTGCCGCGCGTGTTCGAGAAGGTGTACAACTCCGCCGAGCAGAAGGCCGAAGCCGGCGGCAAGGGCAAGATCTTCCGCGCCGCCGCCGCGGCCGCGATCGAGCACTCCAAGCTCCTGCAGGACGGCAAGAAGGTCCCGCTGGGCCTGAAGGTGAAGTTCGCGCTGTTCGACCGCCTCGTGTACTCCAAGCTCCGCACCGCCATGGGCGGCCGCGTGCAGTTCGCGGTGTCGGGGTCGGCACCGCTGGGCGAGCGCCTCGGACACTTCTTCCACAGCCTGGGCGTGGTGATCCTCGAGGGCTACGGCCTCACCGAGACGACGGCGCCGGCGACGGTGAACCTCGCGACCAAGTCCAAGATCGGCACGGTGGGCCCGGCGCTGCCGGGCGTGGGCGTACGCCTGGCCGAGGACGGCGAGATCGAGGTGCGCGGGATCAACGTGTTCAAGGAGTACTGGCGCAATCCCGAGGCCACCGCCGAGGCATTCGACGGCGACTGGTTCAAGACCGGTGACCTGGGCTCCTTCGACTCCGACGGCTTCCTCACCATCACGGGTCGCAAGAAGGAGATCATCGTCACCGCCGGCGGCAAGAACGTCGCCCCCGCGGCACTGGAGGATCCCATCCGCGCGAACCCCATCATCGGGCAGGTCGTGGTCGTCGGCGACCAGAAGCCGTTCATCTCCGCGCTCATCACGCTGGATTCGGAGATGCTGCCCACGTGGCTGGCGAACAACGGCCTGGCCGCCGACATGCCGCTGGCCCAGGCGGCGCAGCACGAGGTCGTCCACCTCGAGGTGCAGCGGGCGATCGACGGCGCCAACGCGCACGTGTCGCGGGCGGAGTCGATCCGCAAGTTCACGATCCTGCCGGTGGAGTGGACCGAGGCGAGCGGTCACCTGACCCCGAAGCTCAGCATCAAGCGCACGGTCATCCTGAGCGACTTCGCCGAGCACGTCGAGGAGATCTACAGCGCGCCGGTGAACACGACCAACGTCTCGCTGCCGTAAGGCGCGATCCGCGGGGGCTCCCGGTCAGAACCAGGAGCTCTCGCGGATCTGACGCATCGCCTCCCGGCGGGTGTCGGCGGGCAGCCGCTGCAGGAACAGCTTCCCGTCGAGGTGGTCGGTCTCGTGCTGCAGGGCCTGGGCCATGAGGCCCTCCCCCTCCAGCACCAGCTCGTTGCCGTCCAGGTCGATGCCGACGACCTTCGCGTAGGGGTGACGCAGTGCGTCGTGCCACACGCCGGGGATGGAGAGGCACCCCTCACCGGTGGGCACGGGGTCACCGGCGGTCTCCACGAGCACCGGGTTGAGGATGTAGCCGATGTCGCCGTCGATGTTGTAGCTGAAGGCGCGCAGGCCCACGCCGATCTGCGGCGCCGCGACACCGGCGCGGCCGGGAGGCTCGACGGTGTCGAGGAGGTCGCGCACGAGCGCGCGCACGCCGTCGTCGATGTCGGTGATCGGTGCACTGACGGCGCGGAGGACGGGGTCGCCGAAGAGGCGGATGCTGCGGACGGTCACAGCGTCACGCGGCCGGAGCCATCGACCGCAGGCCTTCGACGACCGCGGCGGCCAGCTGGCGCGCCGCCTCGCGCGTGGCCGGCTGCAGGTCGCGGAAGGTGATCTCGCTGCCCGCTCCGATGAGCGGGTCGTACGGCATGCGCACGACCGAGCGCACCCGCGTGCGGAAGTGCGTCTCCAGTTCGCGCTCGCTCACCAACGGCGTGCCGGGGCGGCCGTTGTTGAGCACGACCACGGCGTTGCGCACCTGGTCGGCGTACCCGTTCGTCTCCAGCCACGTCAGGGTCTCGGATGCCAGCCGTGCTTCGTCGACGCTGAGCCCTGCCACGATCACGAGCTCGTCGGCCATCTCCAGCGTCGCCCCCATGACGGAGTGGACGATGCCGGTGCCGGTGTCGGTGAGGACGATGGAGGAGTAGTGGGCGGCGACAGCGGCGACGGCGTGGTAATCGCGGTCGCTGAAGGCCTCCGACACGCGCGGGTCGGAGTCCGAGGCCAGCACGTCCAGGCGCGTCTCGTCGCGCGCCACGATCGTGGAGATGTCGTTGAAGCCGGTGACCTCGCCGCGCACGCGCGCGAGGTCGCGGACGGTGCGGCCGCCGACGCGGCCGATCCGGTCGGCGAGCGTGCCGCGGTCGGGGTTCGCGTCGATCGCGATGATGCGATCATCCCGCGCGGAGGCCAGCGCCATCCCGAGCAGCGTCGTGATCGTGGTCTTGCCCACGCCGCCCTTGCGGGAGAGCACCGGCACGAACCGCGCGCCGCCGGGAAGGGGTGCGGCGATCCGGACGTCGAGCTGCTTGCGCTCGCGGGCCTTGCGGCTGTCGCCGAGGTTGATGCGGTGCCGCGACAGCGAGTAGACGATCTGCTGCCACAGCCCCTCCGGCTCGGCACCGCTGAGCTGTGCTCGGTCCAGCAGACGGTCGGCGGTCAGCAGGTCGGAGGTCTCCCGATTGGGCTCGAACTCGCCGAGGCGCTTGGAGGTCAGCGCGATCTCCGGCTGCGGCGGGTGCACCCGCTCGACGGCGTGCGCGCGGTCGAGGCGCGCGTGCTCGTCGGTGTGGTGAGCGGCGCGTCTGGTGGTCGGGATGGCGCCGGTGAGGGGCACGGGGTCGCCGACCGGAACGGATCGGCGCGCGGATGCGGCGGGCTGCGTGGCCGCGTCATCGGCCCCCGTCTCGGGTTCGGGCGCCGTCTCCTCCCCCGCCGGCGGCACGTCGGCCGCATCCGCGGGGGCGTCCCCTGCGGCAGGAGCGTCGTCGTGGACTTCCTCCGCGTCGTGGATGTCGTCCGACCGCGATGCGGCGGCGTCGCCCTCCGGCGCGTGCTCGAGGATGATGTCGCCGGTGGGGATGTGCTCGATCGAGATGTCGTCGACGACCTCGTCCTCGGCGAACTCGTCGTCATCCGTGTTCGGAAGCGTCACGCGCACCTGCGCGGTCGAGGCCCCGAGGATGCCGATGCCGGCGGTGTCGACGCTCCCGGCGTCGGTGAGCATGCCGTGTTCGGGCTGCTCCTCAGGGGTCTCATCGAGTCGGTCGGGGGTCACAGCAGGTCTCCAAACGGGATCAGGGCGCGCGCACCCATCCCCCCAGGCTACTGCGCGGGGCGGATCACGACCAAAAGGTCCCCTGCGTCCACCTGCTGCGTGCTGCCCACGACGAGCCGCTCCACGACGCCGTCGACGGGGCTGGTGATCGCCGCCTCCATCTTCATCGCCTCGATCGAGGCGACCGCCTGACCGGCCGCGACGGTGTCGCCGACCGCGGTCTTCAGGGTCACGACACCCGAGAAGGGGGCCGCGACCTGGCCGGGCTTGGACGTGTCCGCGCGTTCGGCCGACCGCGTCTCCACCGCGATCGAGCGGTCGCGGACGAAGACGGGCCGCAACTGGCCGTTGAGCGTGGTCATGACGGTGCGCATGCCCTTGTCGTCGGCGTCGCCGATGGCCTCGAGACCGACGAACAGCTGCACGCCCTTCTCGATCTCGACCATGTGCTCGGAGCCGGGCACGAGCCCGTACAGGTAGTCGGCGGTGTCCAGGACACTGAGGTCGCCGTAGGTCTCCCGCACCTCCGTGAAGGTGCGCGTCGGCCCGGGGAACAGCAGGGTGTTCAGTCGCTCCCGGCGCTGGAGCGATGTGCCGGCCAGGTGCACCGCATCCTCGTCGGTCAGCGGCGTCACGCCGATCTTCACGTCGCGCCCGGCGAGCACCTTGGTGCGGAACGGCTCAGGCCATCCGCCCGGGAGATCGCCCAGCTCGCCGGCCATGAAGCCGACGACGGAGTCGGGCACGTCGTACTTCTCCGGGTGCGCGGCGAAGTCGGCCGGGTCGGCCTTGACCGCCGCGAGGTGCAGCGCGAGGTCGCCGAC
>JADGMW010000811.1_pt1 | contig 10551 bp, 8 predicted proteins | sample 8641801 | NCBI WGS metagenome assembly JADGMW01 (sample SAMN16272018, study PRJNA661076) | feces metagenome | isolation source: fecal sample from diarrhoea affected cattle A | host: Bos taurus | place: South Africa: Lokaleng Village, Mahikeng | collected 2019-09
TCGTCCTCGTAGTAGATCGCCTCGACGGGGCAGACCGGCTCGCACGCACCGCAGTCGACGCATTCGTCCGGGTGGATGTAGAGCGAGCGTTCACCCTCGTAGATGCAGTCCACGGGGCACTCGTCGATGCACGCACGGTCTTTGACATCCACGCACGGGAGGGCGATCACATACGTCACGGATCCAGTCTACGTGGGCTCGCGGGGGCCGGCGGCCCCTGCGCGCGGAGGTGCGAGAGGTCGGGCCAGGCGACCACGAGCGCCACCAGGACGGGGACGGCGAGCGTCCACGTGAGCGGGATCCACTCCGTCGCCGGGGAGGCGGGGGCCACGATCGCCGATCCGCCCGGTCCGACGTTGCTGAACAGCAGGGTGGCCGCCACGACGCCCAGGCCCCCGGCCAGCGCGGTCCACCGATCCCCCGTCAGGGTGCGGAAGGCGACCAGCAGCGCGCCGGTGCCCACGATCGCGAGCACGAGACCCAGCGGCAGACCGGCGACGGTGTAGGCGTGCGCGACGGTCGCCACGGTGCCGTAGACGGCGCCGATCACCAGCGACAGGGTCCACGTGAGGACGCGTGCTGCCAGCACGGGGAAGGCCGGGGAGGTCACCGCGACAGTCTAGGCGCCGCGATCACACCGCCCATCCCCACAGCCGCAGCAGCGCGGCCGTGACGGCGGCGGCCACGACGACGACCAGGAACGGCGCACGCGCCGCGAGCAGGCCGGCGGCCACGAGCACCGCCGGGATGCGCGCATCCACGACGACGGCCTGACCGGCACCGACGGTCTGCACCGCCACGAGCGCCGCGAGCAGCGCCACGGTGAGCAGATCGGCGATGCGCGCCGGGCGCGGCGCCTCCACCCAGCGGGCGGGCAGGAGGTATCCGACCGCCTTCAGCGCGACGCAGATCACGGAGGCCAGGAGGACGGCGTTCCACAGGGTCACGGGAGCCCCTCTCGCTCGGGCACGTCGGGCGGCTCGGGCGCCGGACGCTCGGATCGCCCCAGCCAGTTGAACCAGCCGACCACCGCGGCCACCGCCGCCGCGACGATGACGGGCAGACCCGGCATGAGGCCCGGGGTGAGGACCGCGGCGAGAACGGCGGCCGCCGCCCCCACCGCCAGCGCCTGCCGTCCGCGCAGTCGCGGCCACAGCAGCGCGAGGAACGCCGCCGCTGCCGCCGCATCCAGCCCGTACTGGCGCGGGTCGCCGAGCACGTCGCCCAGCAGTGCCCCCAGGAGCGTGGAGATGTTCCAGCCGATGTAGATGCCGATGCCGGTGACCCAGAAACCCAGCGTGCGTGCGCGCGGGTCGGTCTGGGCCAGCGACACCGCGGTGGACTCGTCGATCGTGAACTGGGCGGCGCCCGCGCGGCGCCAGAAGCCCCGTCCGATCACCGGCGACATGCGCATGGCGTAGGCGGCGTTGCGCACCCCGAGGAGCGCTGAGGAGGCGATGGCCGCGGGCGCGGCGGCCACTCCCCCGGCGCCGACGACGCCGACGAAGGCGAACTGCGATCCGCCCGTGAACATCAGCGCGCTCAGGACGCACGTCTGCCACACGTCCAGGCCGGATGCGACGGCCAGGGCGCCGAACGACACTCCGTAGGCGCTCGTGGCCAGCGCCACCGCGAGGCCCTGCCGCGTCGCCCTGCGCTGTTCGTCGGCGGGTTCGGGCGTTGCACTCACTCGTGGGAGCCTACCGAGGACGGACGACGTCGGCGCACCGTCCGCCGCCGCTCCGCTCTCGGCCTCGCCGCGGCGGGATCAGACGTTGGCATCCTGGCGCTTGAGCCGCGCCGTGGCACGGCCGCGCTCGGTCGCGTCCAGCACGACCTTGCGGATGCGGACCTTCTCGGGGGTGACCTCGACGCACTCGTCCTCGCGGGCGAACTCCAGGCTCTCCTCGAGCGACAGCTGGCGCGGCGGGGTCATCGACTCGAACGTGTCGGAGGTGGACTGACGCATGTTGGTCAGCTTCTTCTCCTTGGTGATGTTCACGTCCATGTCGTCGTTGCGGGAGTTCTCGCCGATGACCATGCCCTCGTAGACCTCTTCGGTCGGCTGCACGAAGAACGACATGCGCTCCTGCAGGGCGATGATCGCGAACGGGGTGACCACGCCGGAGCGGTCGGCCACGATGGAGCCGTTCTGGCGCGTGACGATCTGGCCCGCCCAGGGCTCGTAGCCGTGCGAGATCGCGTTGGCGATGCCGGTGCCGCGAGTGGTGGTGAGGAACTCGGTGCGGAAGCCGATGAGGCCGCGCGAGGGCACCACGAACTCCATCCGCACCCAGCCGGTGCCGTGGTTGGTCATGGACTCCATACGACCCTTGCGGCTGGCCAGCAGCTGCGTGATCGCACCGAGGTACTCCTCGGGGGCGTCGACGGTGAGGTGCTCGAACGGCTCGTAGGTCTTGCCGTCGATCTTCTTCGTGACCACCTGCGGCTTGCCGACGGTGAGCTCGAAGCCTTCGCGGCGCATGTTCTCGACGAGGATGGCCAGCGCCAGCTCGCCGCGGCCCTGCACCTCCCACGCATCCGGCCGGCCGATGTCGACGACCTTGAGCGAGACGTTGCCGATCAGCTCACGGTCCAGGCGGTCCTTCACCAGGCGCGCGGTGAGCTTGTGGCCCTTGACCTTGCCGGCCAGCGGCGAGGTGTTGGTGCCGATCGTCATGGAGATGGCGGGCTCGTCGACGTGGATCTGCGGCAGCGGACGCACGTCTTCGGGGTCGGCGATCGTCTCACCGATCGTGATGTCGGGGAACCCGGCGATCGCGACGATGTCACCGGGGCCGGCGCTCTCGGCGGGGTAACGGTCCAGCGCCCGCGTCTTGAGCAGCTCCGTGATGCGGGCGGTGCTGGTGGTGCCGTCGGCGCGCACCCAGGCGACCGTCTGGCCCTTCTTGAGGGTGCCGTTGAACACGCGCAGCAGCGCCAGGCGCCCGAGGAAGGGGCTGGAATCGAGGTTCGTGACCCAGGCCTGCAGCGGCGCGTCGTCGTCGTACGACGGGGCCGGCACGTGCTCGAGGATCGCCTCGAACAGCGGCTCGAGGTCGTCGTTGTCGGGCAGCGAGCCGTTGTCGGGCCGGTTGCGGGATGCGGCGCCCGCACGCCCGGAGGCGTACACCACGGGCACGTCCAGCAGGGCGTCCACATCCAGGTCGGGCACGTCGTCGGAGAGGTCGGAGGCCAGACCCAGCAGGAGGTCGTGGCTCTCGGTCTCGACCTCGGCGATGCGGGCGTCCGGGCGGTCGGTCTTGTTGACCAGCAGGATGACGGGCAGCTTCGCCTCGAGGGCCTTGCGCAGCACGAACCGCGTCTGGGGCAGCGGCCCCTCCGACGCATCCACCAGCAGCACGACGCCGTCGACCATCGACAGGCCGCGCTCGACCTCGCCACCGAAGTCGGCGTGGCCGGGGGTGTCGATGACGTTGATGGTCACCGGGACGTCGGTGTGGGCACCGTTGTAGGTGATCGCCGTGTTCTTGGCGAGGATCGTGATGCCCTTCTCACGCTCCAGGTCGTTGGAGTCCATGGCGCGCTCCTCCATGTGCTCGTGCGAGCCGAAGGAGCCCGTCTGGCGCAGCATGGCGTCAACGAGCGTCGTCTTGCCGTGGTCGACGTGAGCGACGATCGCGACGTTGCGCAGATCGGAACGGAGGGCATGCGCCATGAAGGAATCCTTGAAAGTCGGGGTGCGCCCGGAATCGGGCCGACCCATTCTACCGGGACGGCGCTGCGAACCGGCTGCACCCGGAAATCAGGAGGCCTCGCCCTCGGCCAGGAGCAGCTGGTGACGCAGGTCGCGACGGGCCGCCTGCACCTCCGGATCGGGCACCGGGATGGCCGCGATGAGCCGCTGCGTGTACGGCTCCTTGGGCGCGCGGAGGATCTCGTCGCGCGTACCCTGCTCCGCGATCCGCCCGCGGTGCAGCACCACGATGCGGTCGGCGAGGGCGTCCACCACGGCGAGGTCGTGGCTGATGAACAGGCATGCGAACCGGTACTCGCGCTGCAATTCGCTCAGCAGCTCGAGAACCCGCGCCTGCACCGAGACATCCAGCGCGCTCGTGGGCTCGTCCGCGACGAGGAGCCGGGGCTTCAGCGCGAGCGCCCGGGCGATGCCCACGCGCTGCTTCTGCCCGCCCGACAGCTCGTGCGGGTAGCGGTTGCGATAGTTGCGCGGGAGTCGCACCTCATCCAGGAGCGCTTCGACGCGGCGATCGAGGTCCTTGCCCTTGGCCTCTCCGGCGAGCATGATCGGCTCGCCGATGCTCTCCCCGATCGGCATGCGCGGGTTCAGCGACGACGACGGGTCCTGGAACACGATGCCGACCTTGCGCCGCAGCGACGACACGACCTTGCGCGAGCCGGAGCTGATGTCGATCCCGTCGACGACGAGGCGGCCCTCGGCGATCGGCTGCAGACCGATCGCGGCGCGGCCGATCGTCGACTTTCCGGAGCCGGATTCGCCGACGAGCCCGACGATCTCCCCCTCGGCGATCCCGAGGGTCACATCGTCCACCGCGCGGAACGCCGCCACGCGGCGGCGCTTGCCGTACTCGACCGACACGTGGTCCAGCTCCAGGACCGGCTGGGCGATGACGGGCGCTTCGGCGGCGGCGGCGATCGCCTCCGCGTCGACACCGGCCTCGACCTCCTCCACGACGTGCGCGAGGCTCTCCACGACATCCACGGCGCCGTGCTCGGCGGACTTCTCGCCCAGCCGCGGCACGGCGGCGAGCAGCTCGCGCGTGTACGCCTGCTGGGGGTCGCTGAGGACCTGCCGCACGTCGCCCTGCTCGACGATGTCGCCGTCCTTCATGACGACGATCCAGTCGGCCAGGTCGGCGACCACGCCCATGTCATGGGTGATCAGGAGGATCGCCGAATCCAGGCGGTCGCGGAGGTCGCGCAGCAGGTCGAGGATCTCCGCCTGCACCGTGACATCGAGCGCCGTCGTGGGTTCGTCCGCGATCAGCAGCGCCGGGTCCAGGCTGATGGACTGGGCGATCATGGCCCGCTGCCGCTGTCCGCCGGAGAGCTGGTGCGGGTAGGACGCGAAAGCCTTCTGCGGGTCCGGCAGCCCGACCATCCCGAGCAGTTCGAGGGCGCGCGCCTCGGCCTCTGCGGGGCTCTTGCTGGTGTGCGCACGGATCGCCTCGACGACCTGGAAGCCGACCGTGAGCACGGGGTTCAGCGCCGTCATCGGCTCCTGGAAGATCGCGGCGACCTCCGTGCCGCGCAGCTGGCGCAGCGCGCGCGGGTTCAATCCCAGGATCTCCCGGCCGTTGACCTTGATGCTGCCGCGCACGCGGCTGTTGCGGGGCAGGAGCCCGAGGATCGACATGGAGCTGGCGCTCTTGCCCGACCCCGACTCCCCCACGACGGCGACCACCTGGCCGCGCTGGATCGAGTAGGTCAGGTTCTTGGCGGCGGGAACCCAGACGTCGTCGACGGCGAAGTCGACGCTGACGTCGGTCATCTCCAGCGCCGGGGCCGCCGGCTGTGCGGTCGAGGTCATGAGAGGGTCCTTCCCGTCCCGCGCGGCGGGAGCGAGACATCGGGGGATGGGAGAATGAACGGATGCCACGCATCGTGTTCCGTTCGAGGTTCAATCAGGTGCTGAGCATCGTCGCGTGGGTCGCGCTGGGGGCGGTGGCCCTGGGCACCCTGCTGACGCCCGGTGCCTTCACCGCTGCGCCCGGCATCGTCCTGGGCGCCGTCAGCGGTGCAGCCCTCGTGTGGGCGCTGCTGTGGTCGCCGTACGTGGCCGTCGACGACGACGCCGCCGAGGTCGCGAACGTGCTGATGGAGTACCGCGTCCCGTGGGCCGCGCTCATCCACGTCGACACCCGCTACGCCCTCGTGCTGCACACTCCGCAGCGTCGCATCAGCGCCACCGCGGCACCGGCGCCCGGCGCCATGACCTCCGTCCGCGCAGCGCGCGCGCATCGGCGCTCCGAAGCGCCCACCCAGCCGGGTGTGCGTCCGGGTGAGCTGCCCACGACCGACTCCGGACGGGCGGCGGAACTGGTCCGCGAGCGCTGGCACCACCTGCGCGACACCGGCCGCATCGAACCCGGCGTGGCCGACCGCATCCCGCTGCAGGCGCGTCCGCGGCTCACGCCGATCGTCGCGATGGTCCTGGGTGTGACCGGGCTGGTGGGCGCGATCCTCCTGGCGTGATCTGAGCGACGGGGTCATGGCGATGGCGGAGTCGAGGACGAGGGCGCCGTCGCCACCGACGACGTCGCCGGGGCGTCGGAGTCCTTCGCGGCCGGCTCCTTCGTCCGCCGCAGCGAGAACCGCTTCTGCCGCGGGTCGAACGCATCGCGCAGCCCGTCTCCGACGAAGTTGACCAGCAGCGCCAGCAGCACGATGAACGTCGCCGGCCACCAGAACAGCCAGGGCCGCGTCTGGAAGGCGGACTGGTTGTCGGAGATGATCAGGCCCAGCGACACGTCCGGCGGCTGCACGCCCAGGCGGAGGAAGCTCAGCGCCGTCTCCAGGAGGATCGCGGCTGCCGCCAGCAGGGTCGCCGCCACGATCACGACGCCGATGGCGTTGGGGAGGATGTGCTTGAAGATGATGCGCGCATCGCTGGCACCGGCCACGCGCGCCGCCTCGACGAACTCGCGCTCGCGCAGGCTCAGGAATTCCGCCCGCACCAGGCGCGCGATCGTGGTCCAGGAGATCAGCGCGAGGAAGAACGCCAGCGGCCACACGCCCAGCCCGCCGGTCGCCCGGCCCACGACGGCACCGATGACGATGATCGGGATGACGATGACGACGTCGGTGATGCGCATCAGGATCGAGTCCACGATGCCGCGGTAGTAGCCCGCGATCGCGCCGACGACCGTGCCGATGACGGTGCCGACGATGCTGATGACGAACATCACGACGATCGAGTTCTGGATGCCGCGCATCGTCATCGCGAAGTAGTCGATGCCGATGCGGTCCTGACCGAAGGGGTGCTCGCCGAGGGAGATGCCGGAGCCGCCCAGCCACTGCGGGATGAGCGAGAGCGTCGGCGCCCCGCCGTTGAGCTGCGGGTTGAGGGAGGTGTAGTTGTGCTTCCACCATCCGGGGATCGGCCCGAGGCCGACGGCTGAGATGGAGAAGACGGCGATCAGCAGGAACAGGATGCCGGAGACGAGGGCGACCTTGTTCCCGAGGAAGCGCCGGAGGATGAGGCGCCCCTGACTGACGCCGACGGTGTGCTCCTCCTCCGGGGAGGGCGGTGCCGGGGTCAGTGCCGGTTCGGGCATCATCTGGGTCATCGGGTGACCTCCGCAGGTCGGGGGACGGCGATCATGCGACGACCCGAACGCGGGGATCGAGCACGGCGTACGCGAGATCGGCGAGGAAGTTGAAGACGATCGCGGTGATGGCGATCACGAGGAAGTACCCCATGACGGGGTTCACATCGACACGCTCGATGGAGGCGACGAACAGCGAGCCCATCCCGCTGATGGCGAAGACGCGCTCGGTGATGACCGCGCCGCCGAGCAGCGTCCCGACGTCGGTGGCGATGAGGGTGACGATGGGGATGAGCATGTTCCGCAGCGCGTGACGCATGACGACGGTCCGCTCCGAGAGGCCCTTGGCGCGCGCGGTGCGGATGTAGTCCTGGTTCATCACGTCGAGCATCCCCGCGCGGGCGTAGCGGGTGTAGCTGGCGAAGGAGATCAGCAGCAGCGCGATCGTGGGCAGCAGCAGGTGGGTGAACGAGTCGATCCCCGACAGCCAGACGTCGCCGGAGAACCCCGGGGTGCTCGCGCCGACGGTCGCGATCGGCCGGCCGTTGATCCGGGGGTTGTCCATGTACACCGGCCAGGCCTGCATGAAGCGGTCCAGCACGACGAACCCCGACGAGACGACCGCGACGATGCCGCCCACGCGCGCAGCCAGGCCACGATCGGTCCCGCCGAGGAGGAAACCCGACGCGATGCCGACGGCGAGGGCGACCAGCCCCAGGATCACGAGCGTGCCGAAGCTGGAGACGTCGAACAGTCCCTGCAGTGCGAAGTAGCAGATGTACGCGATCGCGCCGTTCAGGCCGGCCACCAGGAGTGCGCGCCGGTTCTCCAGACCGGTCAGGAGGGCCGTGGTCAGGATGACCGTGCCGCCGATGATGAGCAGGAGGCCGATCGGGCCGAGCCCGGGCTGGCGGAACCAGTCCGTGACGTCGAAGTACACCAGCAGTGCCGCCGTGGCGGCGCCGGAGATTCCCGCGATCGCGAGCCGACGGCGCATCGGCCCGCCGATCATGGCCTGCCACACGATCGCGCTGACGACGGTGACCACGACGATCAGCCAGATCGGGATCGTCGTCTCGGACTGCAGGAAGTTGTTGAAGCCGATGGCCATGAACTCCTTGAGGAGCACGGCCACGAGGAAGGCGGGCAGGGAGTAGAGGAAGAAGCTCAGCAGCGTGACACCGAAGTCGAACCCGCTGTACTGCCGCAGGGCGGTGACGACGCCGACGGCCACACCGAGGACGATCGCCACGAAGAAGGCGATGGTCACCAGCTGCAGCGTCGAGGTCATCGCCATGGGGAGGATGGCGGTGACCTGCGCGTTGGAGATCGTGGTGCCCAGGTCGCACGTGCCCACGAACGGCACGAGACACTGCGCGGCCCCACCGAGCCAGAGGAAGTAGCGCAGCACCGGCGGCACGTCGAGATCGAGTGCGGCGATGCGGGCGGCGATGAGCTGCTCGCGGTTGGGGGCGTTGCTGCCTTCGAGGTCCTGGAGCGGGTTGCCGGCGTTCGCGGACAGCACGTACATGAGGAACGAAGCTGCCAGCAGCACCAGGATCGAGACGGCGATGCGCCTGAGGACGAATCCGACCATCGCGTTGTCACTTCTTTCGATCGGGCCGAGTCACGCGTTGTGCGCGCTTCGGACAGGATAGTCGCGCTCGTGGCACGAACGTGCGGGGCGCCGGAGCCCGTGGACTCCGGCGCCCCGTGGGAGCGTGTGCTCCCGGGTGTCACCTAGCGGGGAATTCAGCCCCCGAGGGTCCACTCCTGCGCGTTCCAGACGATGCCGGTCTGGCCACCGAAGTACTCGATGCCTTCGACCGTGCCGTTGTCTGCGAACAGACCCGGCGACTGGAAGAGGGGCAGACCGTAGAAGTCGGCGGCGGTGGCCGCGTCGATCTCGATCTTGATCTCCGACAGGCGGTCCTCGTCGAGGGTCACCTGGCTCTCGTCCACGAGCGCGTCGACCTCGGGGTTGGAGTAGAAGTTGTAGTTTCCACCACCGTTGGTCTTGAAGATCTGCGGCAGGGCGGCGTTACCGGCACCCGGCGAGACCCATCCGTAGATCGACGCGTCGTAGCTGCCGCTGCCCAGGAGCGCGCTCCAGTCGGGCGAGCCGGCGTCCTCGATGATGAAGCCCGCCTCCTGAGCCGACTGCTGGATGGCCCGGAAGCTGTCCACGCGGTTGGGGTTGTTGGTGTTGTAGAGGATGCGGACCGTCGGCGTCGCACCGGCGAGGAGCGCCTTGGCACCCTCGATGTCGGGCTCGGTGTACTGGTCGTAGCCGCTCGCGGCCACGGCGTCGCCGTACTCCGCGTCGGTGGGCAGGAAGATCTGCGAGTTGAGCACGCCGGCCTCGGGGTTGACCGGGGTGACCATCGACTCCAGGATCTGCTGGCGCGGGATCGTCTTGAGGAACGCCTCACGAACGGCCGGGTCGGCGAAGACACCGGTGAAGTTCAGGTCGAGGTGGTCGTACGCGAGCTGGTCGCCCGGGATGACGTTGGCGTTGGCGTTCTCGAGCGCCGTCAGCGTGTCGGCCGAGGGCTGCGGCTGGATCGCGTTGACCTCGCCGTTCTGCAGCGCCGTGACCTGAGCGTTGGCGTCGCCGATGAAGCGGACGATCAGCTGGTCGTACGCCGGCGACATGTCGCCCTTGTACTCGGGGTTCTTCCCCAGCGTGATGCTGGACTCCGGGACGAAGTCGGTCACGATGAACGGACCGCTCGCGACGAGGAGGCTCTCATCCTCGGGCATCGCGGTGACGTCGTAGCCGGTGTTCCAGAACTCGGCGGCAGCCTGCAGCGTCGGGTTCGGCGCGACCGGGGCCTCCGGGTTGCCCTCGGGGAGGGTCTTGATGAGCTCGATGAACTCCTCGAGCGACACGCCGGCCTTCTCGGCGATCACGTGCGCGGGCTTGCCGATCGGGTTGACCAGCTCCCAGTCCACGAACGGCGTCTCGTAGGTCAGCGTCATCGACATGTTGTCTTCGCTGATCTCGGGGAACGAGGTGGTGTCCAGACCCGCCGTGCTGCCGGCGAGGGTGAAGTACTGCGTGCCGCCGTTGGTCGAGTCGCCCGTGGCGGGGTCGATGATCGCGTCGTCGAACCATCCGGAGTCGATGACCCAGTTCACGAGCATGTCATCGGCGGTGATCGGCTCGCCGTCGCTCCAGGTGAGGCCCTCGTTGAGGGTGTACTCGACCGTCAGCGGGTCGTCGGAGATCTTCTCGAAGGTGCCGAAGTCCTCGTTGGGCAGCACAGAGTAGTCGGAGTCG
>JADGMW010000814.1_pt1 | contig 10548 bp, 7 predicted proteins | sample 8641801 | NCBI WGS metagenome assembly JADGMW01 (sample SAMN16272018, study PRJNA661076) | feces metagenome | isolation source: fecal sample from diarrhoea affected cattle A | host: Bos taurus | place: South Africa: Lokaleng Village, Mahikeng | collected 2019-09
ACGAGGGTCTTCGCCAACCCCGGGTCCACCGAGGTGGCGCTGCTCACCGACCTGCCCGACGACCTCGACTTCGTTCTCGGGCTGCACGAGAACGCCGTGGTCGGGATGGCTGCCGGTCACGCACTCGCCGCCGGCAGCCCGTCGCTGGTGCTCCTGCACACCACCGCCGGCCTGGGCAACGCCGTCGGCGCGATCGCGACCGCACGCACCAACCGCGCGCCGCTGGTGATCCTGGTCGGCCAGCAGGACCGGCGGCACCTCGCCTCCGAGCCGTTCCTCGCGGGCCACCTCTCCGGCCTGGCCGGCGACTACCCGGTGTCGGTGCGCTCCCCGGAGCACGCCCAGGCGGTACCCGGCGCCGTGATGCGCGCCCACCACGACGCCTGTCTGCACCGCGGGCCCGCCATCGTGATCGTGCCGATGGGTGACTGGCACGAGGAGGCCGAGACCGAGGCCGTCCCGGCGGCGCCGCGGGCGCTGGTGCGCAGCGCGGCCGCCGACCCGGTCGTCGGCCAGCGGCTCGCGGACGCCCTGACCGCAGCCACCTCACCGGCGATCGTGGTCGGACCCGGCGCGGACGACCCCGCCACCTGGGAGGCCCTGACCCGGCTCGCCGATCGCCTCGACGTACCCGTCTGGCAGGCGTCGGCGTCCTCCCAGGCCGGCTTCCCCGGCGACCACCCCCGATTCCAGGGCCACCTGCCCCAGTTCCGCGACGAGCTGCGCAAGACGCTCGCCGGCCACGACACCGTCCTGGTCGTCGGGGCACCTGCCTTCCGGCAGGGCACCTACCGCTCCGGGGCCTTCGTGGAGGCGGGGACGACGGTCCTCGTGGTGACCGACGACCCCGACGAGGCCGGCTACAGCGCGGCCGACCTGGCGGTGCTGGGGGAGGTGCGCGCGATCATCGGCGACCTCGCCGAGCGCGTCCCGCACCAGCCGCGCCGGCCCGTTCCCGTCCCCAGCCACGACGTCGCCGGGTTGATGCCGCCCGCGACTGCGCCATTGCGCGCCGAGCACGTCTACGCCGAGGTCGCCTCGCGCCTTCCGGCCGCCTCGACCGTCCTGGAGGAGAGCCCGTCGACGCGCGGCAAGCTGCTGGACCTGATGCCGGCCCGGGCACCCTTCGGGTTCCTGACCGTCGCTCAGGGCGGCCTCGGCTTCGCGATGCCGGCAGCCACGGGCATCAAGCTGGCCCGGCCCCAGCGCCCGGTCGTGGCGATGGTGGGCGACGGCGCCAGCCTCTACGGCATCCAGACGCTGTGGAGCGCGGCCCGCTACCGCGCCGGCGTCCTCTTCGTGATCCTGCACAACGGCCGCTACGCCGTGATGGACCGGTTGGCAGCTGCCGGCGGAGGCGAGGGGCCGTGGCCCGACTTCGCCGAGATCGAGCCCGCGATGCTGGCGAACGGCTTCGGCTGCTCGGCGCGATGCATCACCTCCCACGCCGAGCTGGTCGCGGTCCTCGACGAGATCGTGCCGACGCTGGGCGACCGCACCGAACCCCTGCTCCTCGACGTCCACGTCGAGGCAGCACTCACCTGAACGAGGAAGGACACCCCCCATGGCGAAGGACTGGTTGGCAGACGACCTGCTCACCGAGGAGCAGGAGGCCATCCGCGACTCCGTGTCCGACCTCTTCCTGAAGTACCCGTTGGAGTACTGGAACCAGATCGCCGAGTCCGGCGAGTATCCCGACGACTGGGTGAGCGCGATGTACGACGCGGGTTGGCTCTCGATGCTGATCCCCGAGGAGTACGGCGGCGGCGGCGCGAGCATCAGCGACTCGTGCGTCGTGCTCGAGACCGTCAACCGGTGGGGTGGCTCCGCCGCGTCGATCCAGGGCCAGATGTACCAGATGGGTGCGGTCCTGCGGCACGGCAGCGAGGAGCAGAAGCAGAAGTGGCTGCCGCAGATCGCCCAGGAGCGTCTGCGCCTGCAGTCCTTCGGCGTGACCGAGCCCGACGCCGGCACCGACACCACCCGGATCCGCACCTTCGCAGAGCGCCAGGGTGACCACTACGTCGTCAACGGCGGCAAGATGTTCACCTCGCGCTTCGGCCAGACCGACCTGATGCTGCTGCTGGTGCGCACCAAGAGGTACGAGGACGTCGAGGTCAAGACCGACGGTATCTCCGTGCTTCTCGTCGACACCCGCGAGGCCCGCGAGAACGGCCAGATCGAGGCCCGACCGATCCGGGTGATGAGCGGCCATCACACCAACCAGCTGACCTTCACCAACCTCAAGGTGCCGGTGGAGAACCTGCTGGGAGAGGAGAACAAGGGCTTCAAGGTGATCCTGTCCGGGATGAACTCCGAGCGGATCAGCGTGGCCTCGCAGTACATCGGCGCCGGCCTCTACTTCGTCGACCGCGCCGTGGCGTACTCCAAGGAGCGCGTGGTGTTCGGCAAGCAGATCGGTGCCAACCAGGGCATCCAGTTCCCGCTCGCCAGCGCCTACGCCCATCTGAAGGCGGCCAGCGTGATGCGCTGGGAGGCGGCGCGTCAGTTCGCGGCCGGCAGCCGGGACGGGACCTACGCCAACATGTCCAAGTTCCTCGCCGCCGACGCGCAGTGGGAGGCGGCGAACGCCGCGATGGACACCTTCGGCGGCATGGGCCTGACCGAGGAGTTCGGCATCGCGCACAAGTTCCAGGCCGCTCGCGGCTCCCTGATCGCGCCGATCAGCCGCAACCTGATCCTCGCCGGCATCGCCCAGCGCGACCTCGACATGCCGCGGTCCTACTGACGATGTCGAGATCCGAGAGAGCAGCCGTCGCATGAGCAGCAGCACGTCGGGCGCGACCAGGGTCGTGGCGGAGTTCGTCACCCGGACGCGACCCGAGGCGGCCAACCCGGACGCCGTCGGCCGGGTCCTCGTCGACACCGTCGGGGTAGCGGTGGCCGGCGTGGGCACCGATGTCGTTACCCGGGTGCTCGACTGGGTCGGCTCCGAGCGGGCGCCCGGTCCGGCGACGGTGTGGGGGACCGACCTGTCGCTGGCGCCCTCTCAGGCTGCGCTGGTCAACGGCACCATGGCGCACGCCCTGGACTGGGACGACGCGGTCCCGAGCCTGCCGCTGCACCCCGGCGCCGTCATGATCCCGGCGTTGCTCGCCCGGCTCTCGACGTCCGACACGAGCGGCGAGCGTCTGGTCGCTGCCTACAACGTCGGCTCCGCGGTCGGCCGGTCGATCTCCGAGGTTCTGCCGGTCAGCCACCACGCGGCCCGCGGCTGGCACAACACCGCCTCGACAGGCCGGCTGGCCGCCACCGCGGCACTCGCCCACCTGGTCGGGCTCGATCCCGAGCGCACGACCCACGCGCTGGGGATCGCGACCTCGATGGTGGCCGGGAGCCTCGCCAACTTCGGCACGATGACCAAGCCGTTGCACGCGGGCCTCGCCGCCCGGGACGCGATCGTCGCGCTGGCCCTGGCCGAGCGCGGCGTCACCGCCAACGAGGCCATCCTCGAGGACCGCCGCGGATTCTTCGCCATGTACGGCGCGACCACCCCCGTCGAGCTCGACACGCTCGCCGAGCGGCTGGAGCACTGGGAGCGGGCCTGGGTGGACGACTGGGGGATCAAGCGCTACCCGTCCTGCTACGCGACGCACCGGGCGATCGACGCGGCCGTGGTCCTGCACGCACGCGTCGGCGACACCGGCCAGGTGACGCACATCGAGACCTCGGTACCGCACAGCGAGGGCAGCCCCCTGATCGACCGCCTCCCGCGGACCGGGTTGGAGGGCAAGTTCAGCCTCGACTACACCGTGGCCCGGGCGCTGACCTCCGGGCGGATCGAGCTGGACGACTTCACCGACCCCCGGGTCCTCGACGGCGAGGTGGGCCGGCTGATGGCCCTGCACCAGGTCGACCGCCGCGGCGACGGACGGCCGGGACCTGCCGGCCACCACACCTCGGTCACGGTCCGGCTGGCCGACGGGCGCGAGGTGTGCCACGGGGTCGACGTGACCCACGGTGACGCGCGCAAGCCGTTGTCGGACGCCGAGCTCGCCGCGAAGGTCGTCGACGCGCTCGCGGTGGGTGGCTGGCCGCCGGCCGCCGCCGCGGGGCTGATGGATCGGCTCACCGCCGTCCCCGGCGAGCCCTCGCTCGACTGGATCCAGTCCGCGCTGAGGAGTGTCTCATGAGCGCTCCGACGGTGGAGATCCGCGAGGAGAGCATGCGCGAGGGGATGCAGATCGAGAGCGCCGACATCGCCGTCGACGACAAGCTGCGGCTGCTCGACGCGCTCGGCCGGACCGGGCTGCGGAGCATCAACGTGGGCTCGTTCGTGAGCCCGCGCTGGGTGCCGCAGATGGCCCACATCGACGAGCTGGTCGAGCGCTTCGAGCCGGTGCCGGGCGTGCACTACTTCGCGCTGGCCCTCAACCAACGCGGCATCGAGCGCCGCGCCGCGCACCTCGGCACGAAGCTCGCTCCCGAGTTCGAGCCGATGGGCGTGACCAGCCTGCACCTGTGTGACGTGTTCGTGCAGCGCAACACCGGCAAGACCCGTGCCGACGAGCTGGCCCGGATCCCGGCGCGGATCGCCGAGGCCCGCGAGAGGGGACTCGAGCGTGCCTCGATCCGGATCAACGCCGCCTGGGGCTCCAACTGGCTGGGCGGCTTCGGGACCGACCGGCGGATGAACGACCTGGGCCGCCAGCACGAGGCCTGGGTCGACGCCGGGATCCGGGTGACGCATGCGTGGATCGGCGACCCGATGAGCTGGAACACGCCTCGCGCCGTCGCCGAGACGATCAGCGCGATGGTGGAGCAGTTCCCCGAGATCACCACCTACCACCTCCACCTGCACAACGGTCGGGGGATGGCGCTGCTGTCGGCGTACGAGGCCTACCGGGTGCTCGGGCCGGAGCACACCCTGGTGATCGACGCGAGCGTCGGAGGCATGGGTGGCTGCCCCTACAGCGGCAACGGCCGCGCCACCAAGATGATCCCGACCGAGGACCTCGTGCACCTGCTCGACGCCGAGGGCGTCGACACCGGGGTGGACCTGTCCGCCCTGATCGAGGCCACCCACCTCGCGGAGAGCATCGTCGGCCACGAGCTGTACGGGCATGTGAGCAAGGCCGGCCCGCGACCGGGCCCGGGCGAGCTCTACGCCATGGACATGCCGTTCGTGGAGACGGTCGACCAGGCCCAGCACTTCCGGCTGGGCGCCGAGACCTATGCCGGGTGCCCGAGCCCGTGGAAGCAGCCGATCACCTCCGCCGACCGTGACGCGGTCGAGCGGGTGCGTGCATTCGAGAAGGCGAGTGAACGATGAGCCAGGTTCCCATCTCCGAGACCCCCGGGTCGCTCCACGGCCTGCGGGTCATCGAGATCAGCACGAGCGTCGCCGGCCCGAGTGCGGCGATGATCCTCGGCGACCTCGGCGCGGAGGTGATCAAGGTCGAGCGGGTGGGCTGCGGTGACGACACCCGAGCCTGGAACCCGCCGGCGTGGAACGGCGTCAGCACCGCGTTCCTCGGACTGAACCGGGGCAAGCGCAGCCTGGAGCTCGACTACACCGACCCGCGCGGAAGGCTGATCCTCGAGGACCTCGTCCGCTCGGCCGACGTGATGATCCAGAACCTGCGTCCTGGCGCGCTGGCCCGGGCCGGCTTCTCGTGGTCGCGGCTGCGCGAGCTGAACCCGCGACTGGTCTACGTGGAGATGACCGGCTACGGCTCGGTGGGCCCCAAGGCCATGGACCCGGCGTACGACCCGGTCCTGCAGGCCTACTCCGGGATCGTCGCGATGATGCCGGAAGGCCCCGCCGGTCCCGCGCGCGTGCCGCTGTCCATCCTCGACAAGGGCACGGCCATGTGGGCGGCGATCGGGGCGCTGGATGCACTACGACGCCGCGAGCAGACCGGCGTCGGCAGCCTGGTGGACGTGTCCCTGCTGAGCACCGCGCTCGACTGGGTCGGCGGGACGATCATGAACGCCTACGCCGGCAACAAGCGCGAGAAACTGGGCTCGGGGTTCCCCGGGATGACGCCCTACGGGGCGTTCCCGTCCAGCGACGGCTTCGTCTTCATCGCCGCCGGCAACCAGAGGCTCTGGCTGCAACTGCTCGGCGCCTTGGGCGTGCCCGAGCTCGACGACCGGACCGGTTTCGGCAGCAACGGTGATCGCTCCGCGCACCGCGCCGACGTGGAGGCGGCCGTCTCCGAGGCGACCCGGCGGTTCTCCCGCGACGAGCTGTGCAGCCTGCTGGCCGCGGCCAAGGTGCCGCACGCGCCGATCCGGACCGCGGACGAGCTGCCCGACGATCCCCAGGTCCGGGCGATCGGCGGGATCCGCGAGATCCCGCACCCGTCGGCACCCGACCTGCGGGTCGTCGCGCTGCCGATCCAGGTCGACGGGGCACACCTGCCGACCCCGACGGCGCCGCCTCTGCTGGGCGCGGACACCCGCGGCATCCTCGCGGACCTCGGCTATGACGACTCGGCCATCGAGGCGTTCCTGGCCGACGGCGTGGTGGCCGAGACCGACGCCCAGGCAGCCGTGGAGATCGGATGAACAGCCTCCTCGAGCCCCGCGTCTGGGAGCGGGCGATCTACTCCTCCGGCTGGCGTGAGGTCCGGGACGCGCTGAGCGTCGTCGAGCCGGCGACCGGCACCACGCTCGGGGAGATCGGCCGCGCCACCTCGGACGACGTCGACCGGGCCGTCGAGGTCGCCCGCGCTGCGCAGCGGGACTGGGCCAGGACCGACCACCACACCCGGGCACAGGTGCTGCGCCGTGCGGCCGAGCTGTTCGTCGAGCACGCCGAGGAGATCGGCGACTGGGCGGTTCGCGAAGCCGGCTGGGCGCGCCTGGCCGCGGCCGGGCAGGGGAGCGGTGCTGCCGAGGAGTGCTACGACGCTGCCGCCGTGGCGGCGGTGCCCTACGGCGAGCTGCTCCGGTCAACCCGGCCCCGGATCTCCTTCGCGCGCCAGGTGCCCGTCGGCCTGGTGGGCGTCATCGCGCCCTTCAACGCCCCGCTCCAGCTGGCGATCCGCTCGGTGGCCCCCGCGCTCGCGCTGGGCAACGCGGTCGTCCTGAAGCCGGACCCGCGCACCTCGGTGGTCGGCGGTGCGGTGTTCGCGCGCATCTTCGAGGAGGCCGGCCTGCCGGACGGCCTGCTGCACGTCCTGCCGGGCGCAGCCGACGTGGGCGAGGCGCTGGTGCGCCATCGCGACGTACCGGTCATCGCCTTCACCGGCTCGACCGGCGCCGGCAAGGCGATCGCGGCCCTGGCCGCCACCCACCTCAAGCGCGTCCACCTGGAGCTGGGCGGCAACTCCGCCCTGGTGGTCCTCGACGATGTCGACATCGACGCCGCGGTGGAGCTCGGCGCCCGTGGCGCCTTCCGCCACCAGGGCCAGATCTGCATGGCGACCGGTCGCCACCTCGTGCACCGACCGATCGCCGAGGAGTACGCGGCGAGGCTGGCCGAGCACGCAGCCGCGCTGTCCGTGGGGGACCCCACCGACCCGGGCGTGACGATGGGGCCGATCATCGACGAGCGCCAACGCGACCGGATCCACGAGCTCGTCACCTCGAGCGTCGCCGACGGCGCCACGCTCAGGACCGGTGGCACCTTCGACGGTCTGTTCTACCGGCCGACGGTGCTGACCGACGTCAAGCCGACCACCCCGGCCTACGCCCAGGAGGTCTTCGGCCCGGTCGCCCCGGTGCTGGCCTTCGACGACCTCGACGAGGCGGCGAGCCTCGCCGCGGACTCGTCGTACGGGCTCGCGCTGGGGATCCTCACCCGGGACGTGATGAAGGGTCTCGAGCTCGCCGACCGGGTGCCGAGCGGACTCGTGCACATCAACGACCAGACAGTCAACGACGAGCCCACCGCGCCCTTCGGTGGCATCCGCGATTCGGGGAACGGCGCTCGGCACGGGGGCCACCGCGCAAACTTGGCGGCCTTCACCGAGACCCAGTGGGTGACGGTCCGCGCAGCTCCCGGCCACTGATCAGACCAGCATTCCAGCCCATAGCCCGCGACGGAGGAGAACGTGAACGAACCGGTGCTTCGCATCGAGGACCACGGACGGGTGCGGTCCTTGACCCTCAACCGGACCGAGGTCCGCAACGCGCTCAACCACGAGCTCAACGAGGCGCTCATCGACGCCCTGCTCGCCGCAGACATCGACTCGGACGTCTCCGTGGTGGCGATCACCGGGGCCGGCGGGGTGTTCAGCTCCGGCGCCGACCTCAAGGACGCGCGCGATCTCGCAGCGCGGGGGATCGCGTTCCGGGGACCGCTGCACACCAGCAGGCGCAGCCTGATGGAGGTCATGATCGACACGCGCAAGCCGACGGTCGCGATCGTCAACGGGCCTGCCGTGGCCGGCGGCTTCGAGCTCGCGCTCTCCTGCGACATGCGGCTCGTCGCGCCGACGGCGTTCTTCGCCGTGCCCGAGGCCAAGCGCGCGAGGGGAGCCCACTTCGCCTCGGTGATGCTCCCGGTCACCGTCCCTCCGGGCATCGCCATGGAGTGGCTCTACACGGGGCGGCGCATCCCGGTGGCCGAAGCGGAGCGTTGGGGCCTTGTCAACGCCGTGCTGCCCGGACAGGACCTGGTGGCTGAGGCGCTGGAGTGGCTCGGCGACGTCGTCTCCTCCGCGCCCTTGTCGCTGGAGCGGCTGAAGCTGACCTACCGCAAGACTGCGGGCATGTCGCCGCACTCCGCGATCCGCCTCGACGCCGGGCCGGACGTCTACCTCTCCGAGGACCAGGTCGAGGGAGCACGCGCCTTCCTCGAACGTCGTGATCCGGAGTGGAAGGGCCGCTGACGATGATGTGCCGCTGCCGCTCCCCGCTCCTCGACCGCCCACACCCGACCCGCACCCTCGGAGGCTGATGATGCGCACTGCATCCATTCGGGTGGCTCACCTGCTCGGCGTGCTGATGGGGGTGTCCTTCTTCGTCTACGTCCTGCTGGACCTGATGCCAGGCGACACCGCCGAGGTGATCGTGGCCTCCAGCGACTCGCCGTCGGCGGCCGCGATCGATGCCATCCGCCAGCAGCTCGGCCTCGATCAGCCACTCATCGAGCGCTACTTCTCGTGGCTCGGCGGGCTGTTCCAGGGCGACCTGGGCCAGTCCTTCCGCACCGGCGAGTCCGTGCTCGAGGCCATCGGCGACCGCGTGCCGGTCTCGCTCCAGCTGCTCGTGATGGCCGAGCTCGTCTCGCTGGTCGTCGCGGTTCCGCTGGCGGCCTTCGCCGCCGCGCGCCGTGACTCCTGGATCGACAAGACCATCGCCGTGGTCACCTTCGGCAGCCAGTCCGTGCCGAACTTCATGGTCGCAGTGCTGCTGGTCTTCCTGCTGGCCGTGCAGCTCGGCGTGCTTCCCGCGATCGGTTACGTGCCCCTCTCGGACGGCTTGTGGCCGAGTGTGAGGTCGCTGATCATCCCGACGCTGGCACTGTCATCGGGACTGATCGCGGTCTATGTCCGGGTCCTGCGCACCGAGATGGTGCGGGTCCTCCAGGAGGACTACATCCTGCTGGCCCGCTCCGTCGGCCTGAGCAACCGGACGATCCTGGTGCGCTACGCGCTCAAGCCGGCCCTCCCGGCCCTGATCACCGTGGTCGGCGTCAACGTCGGCCACCTGGTGGGCGGGTCGATCGTGATCGAGTTGATCTCCGGCCTGCCGGGGGTGGGCACGTTGCTGTTCGAGAGCATCAACAGCCGCGACTACGTCGTGGTCCAGGGCATCATCCTCGTGATCGCGACGACCTACGTCCTGGTGAACGTCCTCATCGACATTTTCTACACGATCCTGGATCCGAGGGTGCGCGCATGAGTGTCAACACGATCGGAGAGAAGACTCCCGTCCAGCTGTCACCCCGCCCCCCGCGGGCGAGTGCCAGGAGACGTCGACCGCTCAGGCGGCGGACGATGCGGGTCGGCACCGCGCTCGCCGCGACCTGGCTGATCCTGCTCGTCGTGGGAGCGGCCAGCATCTCGCTGCTGCCGCTGCCCGACCCCAACCGCAGCGACTACGCGGCGGTCGCTGTCGGACCCGGCAGCCCGGGCCACATCCTGGGCACCGACGCCATCGGCCGTGACATGCTCAGCCGCTTGCTCATCGGTGCCCGGGTGAGCCTGACCGTCGGCATCGTCGGCGTCGCGATATCCGTCGTCATCGGCTCCGTGCTGGGGCTGCTCGCGGGCTTCTACGGCGGGATCCTGTCGCGCGCCATCAACGCGCTGATGGACATCCTGCTGGCGTTCCCGAAGCTCGTCGCCCTCATCGCGTTGAGCGTGTTCCTGGGCAACGGGATGTGGATGATCATCATCGGCATCGGTCTGGTCGCCGCGCCCGGTGTCGCGCGCGTGACCCGGGCCGCCACGCTCGGGTTCGCCCAGCGGGAGTTCGTCACGGCGGCTCGCGGGATGGGGGCCGGCAACTTCCGGATCCTGCGTCGCGAGATCGTGCCGAACGTGGTGGGCCCGGTGATCGCGTTCGCGTCCGTGATGGTGGCCGTGGCGATCGTCGCCGAGGGGTCGCTCAGCTTCCTCGGCCTGGGCG
>JADGMW010000320.1_pt1 | contig 10547 bp, 8 predicted proteins | sample 8641801 | NCBI WGS metagenome assembly JADGMW01 (sample SAMN16272018, study PRJNA661076) | feces metagenome | isolation source: fecal sample from diarrhoea affected cattle A | host: Bos taurus | place: South Africa: Lokaleng Village, Mahikeng | collected 2019-09
GTGTTCCCACCACGGTCCGCGACACCCGCGGCAAGGAGATCGACGGCGCCTGCGGGCAACTGGCAGCGGCGGACTAGCGCCGGTTCCGCTCCGCTTTGTGGCAAACGCTCCGCGGCGAACCGGAGCAGGATCGCAAAACGGAGCAAAACATAACCAACGACGGCGGGAGGCCGGGTTTACGAACCCGGCCTCCCGCCGTCGTTGTTTTGCGTTTGGCCTCGATGGGCGTGCTGGTCGGCGAGACGCCAGTGACGGCTCCTTGGCCGCCCTCAAACAAGCCGTAAGTGGCCTCTCACGGAGGGCTTACCCGCCGCCCTGCACCCGACAGTCCATGATATTCCGTCACTGATTATCCCAAATGCATTGAAGAATAGATCATTTGCAGATAGTGTTTTCTCAACGATGTGACCTGCACCATATTGTGATTGCACTTCCGCCTGACAGGAGACCGGATGTCTTGGGGTCTGCTGCGTGAAATGGGCCGTGCGGCAAGCACTGCCCGGCGGAACGCATGCCCCTTCCATCCAGACGGGTTTCGAACCTTCGGAATTCCGCCAGTGCCCGACCGATGCTAGGCCCCGCCCCGGCAATCCGCCACGCAGGTGCGTGACCGTCCGCCGCAGGCGCGATCCTCCCAATGAAGAGAGAGAGCACAGAGTATGGCTTTGCCCGACACCGCAGTTCCCGATGCCTCCAAGAGCGAGTCCCTGAACACGAAGGACCTGCGACGTGTCCTGGGGTCGAGCCTTATGGGCAGCATCATCGAGTACTACGACTTCATCCTCTACGCGACTGCTGCTGCCCTCGTCTTCGACAAAGTGTTCTTCTCGAACCTGCCTCCGGCGGTTGCGCTCTTCGCCTCTTTCGGCACCTTGGCCGTGGGATACGTTGCCCGGCCGCTGGGCGGAATCATCTTCGGCCACTACGGGGACATCCTGGGCCGCAAGAAAATGCTCGTCATTTCGATGCTCATGATGGGCTTCGCTACTATCGCGATCGGTCTGCTGCCGACCACCGAGCAAATCGGTCTCGCGGCACCCATCATTCTGGTCACGCTGCGCTTCATTCAGGGCATCTCGGTGGGCGGGGAATGGGGCGGAGCAACACTGATGGCCCTGGAGCACGCGCCGCCCAGCAAGCGCGGATTTGCCGCCGCCTTTGCCAACGCGGGTGGTCCTGCCGGCGGTCTTCTCGCCACGCTCGTGGTTTCCCTGGTCTCCGCCCTGACCGGAGACCAGTTCCTGGTCTGGGGCTGGCGCATTCCGTTCCTGCTGTCGGCGGTACTCATCATCGTGGGAATGGTGGTCCGGCTTAAGGTTGCCGAGACCCCTGTCTTCCAGGCGCTGGAGTCCAAGGCGGCCGATAAGCAGAAGAAGCAGAAGACCCCGCTGCTGAAAGTCATTACCGGCTTCCCGCGCCTAGTCACTATCACTCTGGTTGCCTCACTGGGGTTTTATACGATGCAGGGCATCCTAACAAGCTGGGGAGTTTCCGTTGCGGTGGCTGAAGGCGTAGACCGTTCCTTCGTCCTCAATATCAAGGGCGTGGCTGCCGTGGTCACCATTGCCACCTGTTTCGCCGCCGCCCGCCTGAGTGACCGTTTTGGCCGGCGTGCCGTGCTGGCTGTTGGCGGCGTTGCCGGCGTCCTGTGGGCATTCCCCGCCCTCGAGCTGATGCACTCGGGAAGGCCGTGGGACTTCGCCCTGGCGGTGATCGTCGGCAACGGGCTGATCCAAGGGATCCTTGCCGGACCCATCGGTGCCTATATCTCGGAGCAGTTCCCACCGTCGGTCCGCTATACCGGCGCTTCGCTGGCCTATCAGGGCGCGGCAACTCTCGGGGCCGGGTTCACTCCGATGATCGCCACCGGTCTTATTGTCCTGGGCGGCGGCAGCTACGGTCTGGTCGGTGCGTTCTGGGTTGCTGTCCTGGTCCTGGGCCTGGTGGCCGTTCTGATGAGCCGCGAGGGGGCCGACTCCCAGCAGTCCAAGGTCCGGGTGCGCAGCCGGCAGCGGCAGGACGCATAGCCGGTCACGTCCTTCGGACCAGCGGTCCGTCCTTCCCGGCAGGGAAGGGCGGACCCTTGTCATGCCCGGGCCGACAATTGTCAGTTTTTCTGATGTAACTGTACAGATATTGCCTGTTTACTGGATGACCTGTGACTGTGATGATGGTTACACCTCCGGCGCCGCTTCTCGCGGCGTGCGTCCCGAAAGGAATCTCCACGCAATGATCTCCAAGTCCAAGAAGCACATGGTGCTTACCACGTTCATGCTGCCAGCCGGCTACCACAAGGACAGCTGGCGCATGCCCGGCAGCCGCGCCGACGAGCTGGGAAACCTGGATTTCGTCGCTGACCTGACGCTGATGGCAGAAGCCGCAAAGCTGGACGCAGTGTTTTTCGGCGACATCGTGCATGCAAACACGGTGCTGCGCGGAGATATCAAGATGAACGGGTTCTACGAGCCCATGACAGTGCTCTCGGCCCTGGCCGCCCGAACCAAGAACATCGGCCTCATCGGCACCATGTCCACCTCGTTCTCCGAGCCGTACAACGTTGCGCGCCAGCTCTGCGGCCTGGACCACATGTCCAACGGCCGTGCGGGCTGGAACATCGTGACCTCTTCCGACGGGTTCCAGAATTACGGCGTCTCGGACGTTCCCGATCCGGCGGTCCGGTACCGCCGGGCCACCGAGTTCGTGGACGTCGTTCAGAAACTTTGGGACAGCTGGGGAGACGACGCAGTTATCGTGGACAAGGAGAACAGCGAATACGTGGACCGCTCGAAGCTCCGGGCGATCAACCACCAGGGTGAATTCTTCAACGTACAGGGTCCCATCAACATGCCGCGGTCCCCGCAGGGCCGGCCGGTCCTCGTGCAGGCTGGGTCCTCAGGTCCCGGCATGGACCTTGGTTCCTCCGTTGCCGACGGCATCTATACCGCCCAGCCGTTCAAGGAACCCTCCGTGGAGTTCTACGCCAAGTTCAAGGCGATGGCCGCCGAGAAGGGCCGCAACCCTGACGACGTCAAGGTGATCCCGGGCATTCTGCCCATCTTGGGTGACACCGAAAAGGAAGCGGGCGATCTCGCAGACGAGCTGGCCAACTACGTGCACCTGGAAAACGGGCGCGCGCAGGTCGCAGCCGACCTGAAAATGGACCTCAGTGAACTCGACTTCAACGACCGGATTCCCGCGGCCTGGTTCTCCGATGACCCGAAGCTGGGCAGCCGCTACCAGATCTACCGCAAAAAGAGCGTGGACATGGGAATGACCCTGCGTGAGCTCATCGTGGACCTGGCCCGGTCCACAGGCCACCAGTGGATGGCCGGGACTCCCAGCCAGGTCGCAGACCGAATGGTGGACTGGTTCGAATCCAAGGCATGCGACGGCTTCAACCTCAACGCCCCGTTCAACCCGGGCGGCTTTAAGCTGATCTGCGAAAAACTGGTGCCTGAGCTGCAGGACCGGGGCTACTTCCGCTCCGAATATGAAGGCACGACACTTCGCGACAACCTAGGCCTATCCCGGCCTGGCGCCTAGCTGAAATGCCCTGCAGCGACGTCAACCCAGGCCTGGGCACGCGCATTCAGCGGCACGCTGCGCGCCCAGGCGAGCGAAACGGTCGCCTGGGCGCGGGTGGTGACAATCGGATCGGTGACCGCCTTGAGCACAACGCCGAGCGACTCGTAGGGCGCCTCGAATTCTGGATGCTGGAACAGGACCGAAACTCCACGGCCCGAGGCCACCAGGGAGCGGACCGTCGCATAGCTCCGCGACCGGTGCTGGATCCTGGGGGGCTCAAGGCCGGAGTCGCTGAACATTTCCACCACCCGCCTGGAAATGGGCGGTGCATCGAAGAAAATGAACGGCTCGGCAGCGATGTCGCGCAGCGACACCGAGGCAGAGGCAGCAAGGGCATGGCGTTCGGGCAGCAGGATGTAGGGATCGACCGAAAACAGCGGGGCAGACTTCAGCGCGGGGGAGAGGTCCATGTCATACACGAAGGCCGCATCGAGGGAGCCGGCCAGCAGCCGCTCCTGCAGGTCTTCGTGGTAGGCCTCGACAAAATCGACTTCGACGTGGGGGCACTGCCGGGCGAACTCGGCCAGCATGGGCGGAATCGTGGTGGGTGCCAGGGTCATGAAGCATCCCACCGTCAGCGGCCCGCGGATATCAGCACGGTCTCCGCGCGAAAGCGCGGCGATCTCGTCGGCAAGTTCAAGCAGCTGGCGGGCCTGGCGGAACACCGCAACGCCTGTGGACGTCAGGGTCAGGCCCTTCGACTTGCGCTTGATGCACAGCTGGGCACCGACTATCCGCTCCAGTTCGGCAATGGACATCGAGATCGCCGACGGTGCCATGTGCAGCCGCCGGGCGGCTTCGCTCATGCTCCCGGCCTCTGCCGCGACCACGAAGTGCAGTGCCTGCCGCAGAGTGATGCTTGGGTTCGGCGCAGAATTCATATTGTCAATATAACTGAATAGCTATGCCAGAAAATGGCCGCGTTTTGATTTCCCGGCCGTTGCCATGATGAAGACAGCAACCGTGCTCCGGCGCCTGCCGGAGGTATTCCTGAAAGTGACGTTTTGATATGGACAGCCGCAGCGCATTCCTGGACCGTGCCGCCGAAATTGTCGGTGCCGCGCACGTAATCCGTCCGGCCGCTGACGCCGGTTACATCGACCCGTACCCGTTGAACTCCGGACGCGGGAAATGGCCCGGCGTCAGGCCGGGCTGCGTGGAAGAGGTGCAGGCGCTGGTGCGGCTGGCGCATGAGCTGGACGTTTCGCTGTGGACCTTCTCCTGCGGAAAGAACCTGGGCTACGGCGGCCCGGAGCCCAGGGGAGTGGAAATGGTGGCGCTGGATCTGAGCCGGATGAACCGGATCCTTGAGGTAAACGACGAACTGAACTACGCCGTCGTCGAGCCGGGCGTCACCTTCTTTGACCTGTTTGAACACATCAAGGCCAAGGGCCTGAAGCTGTGGATGTCAGTTCCGGCCCTGGGCTGGGGCTCGGTGATGGGCAATATGCTGGACCGCGGCTACGGCATGACGCCTATGGGCGACCATGTAAAAAGCCTGTGCGGCATGGAGGTAGTGCTGCCTGACGGCGATCTGCTGCGCACGGGGATGTGGGCGATGGAAGGCACGGACCTGGGCCCGCTTTTCCAGGGCGGCTTCGGCCCGACACTTGACGGACTGTTCACCCAGTCCAACCTGGGGGTGGCCACCAAGGTGGGCCTGTGGCTGATGCCCTGGCCCGATGTGTACATCAACGGCGACGTGGTGGTAGAGCGCGAGGAGGACATGCCCCGCCTGGTGGATATCCTCACCCAGCTCAGGCGCGAGGACATCATCCAGAACAATGCACTGTGCGGGAACGTGGTCCGTGCCGCCACCATGAACGGGCCGCGCTCACGCTGGTACACCGGCGAAGGGTCGATTCCGGACGAGCGGCTCGAGGAAATGCGCCATGAAATGGGTGTGGGGCAGTGGAACGCCAAGTTCGCCATTTACGGAGACAAAGGGCTCGCCGAACGCCGGCTGGAGATCATCCGCGAGCGGTTTGCGGGGCTGGAGGGTTTCACCGTCAAGGCCCGCACCTACGAGGGCTCCGACGGTGCGCAGGTGGCATACGACGACATAGACCCCATGGACCGCACACAAATGGCGGGTGTGCCAACGCTCAAGCCGCTGTCCACGGTGGCGTGGGCAGCGGAAAACGGCGGACACATCGACGCCGCCCCGATTCTGCCGGCCCGCGGCCAGGAGGTTTGGGACTTCTACCAGGAGGCGAAGGCCCTGTACCGGGAGTACGGATTCGACCTCTACATTGGGTATCACCTCTACCCGCGGCACATGGTCCACGTAACCATGATCTTCTTTGAAAACGGCAATGAGGAGATGCTGGCCCGCGCGCGCGAGCTTTACGGGAAGCTGCTCGAAGCCGCTCGCCGCCGCGGCTACGCGCCGTACCGCAGCCACGTCGACTACATGGACACCATCGCCGACGGTTTTGACTACAACAACAACGCGCTCCGCCGGTTCCAGGAAGTCCTGAAGGATGCGGTAGATCCGAAGGGTATCCTTTCACCCGGCAAGCAGGGGGTCTGGCCGGCCCGGTTCCGTTCGGCCGCTGAAGGCAGGGAAGCCATGGAGAGGGCGGCCGGCAGGCCCTAGGCCTGCGGCAGTCAGCGTCGTCATCGCCGCACCCCGGAGTACGGCGATGACGGCGGCCCTAGCCGATGTTGATGGTTACCGACTTCACTTCTGTGAAGGCCTCCACGCCTTCCCTGCCGTTCTCCCGTCCCCAGCCCGACTGCTTGAATCCGCCGAAGGGCATGTTGGCGTCCATGCCCGCAGCGGCGTTGACGCGTACATTTCCGGCCTTGACCGACCTCGCGAACTGATGTGCCCGTGAGATGTCCCGAGTCCAGATGGCCGAGGAGAGGCCGTAGTCTGTGTCGTTGGACAGCGCCACGACATCGGCGATGGACTCCGAGTCGCTGAAAGTCGCCGTGCTGAGGACAGGTCCGAAAATCTCCTCCCGGGCAACACGCATCCTGCCGGTGGTGTTGCGCAGTACCGTCGGGCGGAGGAAAAAGCCCTCGCCGGCAATACTCTCGCCGCCGGTGACGACTTCAGCGCCCTCCTCGCTGCCGAGGGAGATGTAGCCCAGAACCCGTTCGCGCTGCAGCTCCGAAATCAACGGTCCCATTTGAGTCCGTGAATCCAGGCCGGGGCCTACCACCAGATTGTCTGCAATGGCGGCGATGCCGGATATCACCTCATCTGCGACGGCATCGTGCACGTACAGGCGCGAGCCCGATGCACAGACCTGTCCGGCGTTGCCGAAAATGCTCATGGCCGCGCCGGGGATAGCCCGGTCCAGGTCGGCGTCCGGATAAATGACCACGGGTGACTTGCCTCCAAGCTCCAGGGAAACCCGTTTCAGGTTGCCGGCGCAGGATGCCACGAGCCGCTTGCCCACCGCCGTGGACCCGGTGAAGGAAATCTTGTCGACGTCCGGGTGGTCGGCCAGTCGCTGTCCGGCCACCGGTCCCAAACCCTGGACCACGTTTATGACGCCGGGGGGAAAGCCTGCCTCAAGGGCGAGCTCGGCGAGAAGCACGGCGGTAAGCGGGGTCAGCTCGGCGGGCTTGAGGACCACCGTGCACCCGGCCGCAAGGGCGGGCGCGAGCTTGGAAGCCGTGATGGCCAGGGGAACGTTCCAGGGCACGATCAGGCCGACGACGCCGACGGGTTGCCGGAGGGTGAAGGCGTGCCACCTGCCCGGCAGCGAGACGTCGCGGGTTTCTCCGTTCAGCTTCGTCGCCCAGCCGGCGTTGTACCGGATGGATTCGATCGCTGAAGGAACCTCAAAACCCCTGGTTACCGTGATCGGCTTGCCGCAGTTCAGGGATTCAAGCACCGCAAAGTCCTCAAGCCGGGCCTCCATAGCGTCGGCAAGCTTCAGCATCAGGCGGCCCCGCTGGGCGGGAGGCATGCTTGCCCAAGGGCCAGTCTCGAAGGCAGTTCTGGCTGCCTGCACGGCGCGGTCCACGTCGGCGACGCCGGCAGCTGCGGACGTGGTGAGCACCGAACCCGTTGACGGGTCCACTATCTCCAGCGGCTCGTCTGCACCTTCGACCCATTCACCCCCAATGAGGAGCCGAAGGGGCTTCTCCAAAAGGGCCGGGCGCGGAGTGGTGAGGGGGTGGTCCGACTGTGTACTCGTCATCGTGTTCTTTCGGTAGCAGGGCGGCTGACGCATGGACAGCCGGGGCATGTCTAAACATTATGTGACCCTTGCCACAAAACACTAGGGAAGATACATTGTTCTCAAATAATGTATTTCTCAACGAAGAGGGCCACATGAACCGCAACCGTTCCACTCTGACCCGCAGGACCCTTGGTATGGCTCTGGCAGCTGGAGCCGTCGCGGCCCTCGCCGGCTGCGGCGGCGGAGACACCGCAGCGGCAGACAATGACGGCGGGCTGACGCCGCTGAAGATCTCCGTTGCGCCCATCCACTTCGAGACCGCCTACCTGGCCAAGGAGAAGGGCTATTTCGAGGAGGAAGGCCTGGACGTCACCATCACCATGGGTGCTGATCCAGCCTCGCTGGTAGCCATGGCGGTCAGCGGAGAGCAGGACATTGTCATTGGTTCCTGGATCAACATGGCAATGTCTGCGTCCGAGGGTGTACCCATCTCCGTGATCGCCGGCAACGGCATCGTTGATCCGGAGGTCAGCAATTCCGGCGTCATGGTCCGTGCGGACTCCGGCATTGACTCCCTGGACGATCTGGAGGGCAAGGTTATTGGTGTCCAGGGCGTGAAGTCCGGCGGCGATATTCCGGTGCTTCAGGCGCTGGAGGCAGCCGGCGTGGACATCAAGGACGTCACGGAAGTGGCGATCCCGTACTCGGGCATGGAGGCTGCACTGGAGCAAAACACCGTGGATGCTGTTGTCCCCGCGGACTCGTACTTCCACCAGATGGAGAAGGCCGGCTACAAGAGCATCGCTTCTCCAGTGCGCGACTACCAGGCAAGCATGCCGGTAACAGTCTGGAGTGCGACCGACATATGGGTTGCCGAAAACGGTGACACAGCGGAGAAGTTCATCGCGGCAATGGAAAAGTCCGTCGCGTTCTACTCTGACGAGGCCAACCTGGAAGAGGTCCGGGCCATCACCGCCGAGGTCAACAACAAGGAACTCGACGAGGTGGGGACCAGCTACGTGCCGGCTTCCGTGCCGATCAACGTAGCGGAAGCCCAGGCCGGGATCGACGCCATCGAACACTTCGAGCTGGTCAGCGATCCGGTCAGCGTCGAGGAACTGCTGTGGGATGGAGCGCCGCGCCGCGACTCCGCCGCAGCAGGTAAGTAGCATCCGGACCAGGCACCGGGAATACCGTGAAAACTGATACCAAGCGCCCCGGACCGGGGCTCCTGCTCCAGCGGTTGCTGGCCGTTGCGCTGCTCCTCGGGGTGTGGCAGCTGGTTATCCTTGGCGGCCTGATGCCCTCGATGGCGCCCGGCGTGCCCGAGATTTTCCTGGCTATCGCCGACGTCGTCAGCTCAGGCGTATTCTGGGCCGCCATTGCCAAGACCATGACCGCTGCACTGGGCGGGTGGCTCATCGCCGTCGTCGTCGGCGTTGTCCTGGGTCTTCTGGTCGGGTCCATCTCGTATCTGGAACGGTCGCTGTCCATCCTCATCGATTTCGGCCGCTCCTTCCCCGTGCTCGCGCTGATGCCCGTTGTCATCATGCTGCTGGGGTCCAATACCCGGATGGAAATCGTGGTGGTTTCCCTGTCCTGCCTGTGGCCGGTGCTGGTGCAGACCATCTACGGTGCGCGCCGGCAGGAGGCTGCTGTTATGGATACCATCCGGGTTTTCGGGATTCCGTGGAGCCTCTCCTTCCGCAGGGTGCTGCTGCCCGGCGCCATGCCCTTCATTGTGACCGGCGTGAGGATTTCGGCATCGATTGCGATTCTGGTGGCAGTCGGCGTGGAAGTGCTCAGCCAGGCCCCGGGAATAGGACGCCAAATCACCTTGGTCCAGGAGTCTCAGGACTGGGATATCGCCTTCGCCTACCTGTTCTTCGCCGGCCTGATCGGCTGGGGCATTGCTCTGGGCCTGCAGCAGATCGATGCCAGGCTCCTCAAGTGGAATAGGCAAACCAATGACTGACACGATGGCCAAGACGGCCGAACCCCGAGCCGGAAAGCCGGAACGAACCAAACGGACCCGCCGGCCCCGCTCCCTCGCGGGCAGGATTTTCGACCGCACCTGGATCATTGTCCTGGTGCTCGCCGTCTGGTGGGTTACCTCGGCACGCAGCACCAATTTCTTCATTCCCTCACTCCAGGAAATCCTGGCGGTGCTGTGGCGGGACCTGGGCAACGGGGTACTTCTGGACGGAGCGTCCTACAGCTTGTCCAACCTTGCCGGCGGGCTGGCCATCGCCATCGTGGCCGGCGTTGGCGCCGGCATCCTGATCGGCGAGATGCCGCGCGTGCGCAGGGTTGTCGATCCGATCCTGCACTTCTTCCGGTCCATCCCGCAGGCCGCGCTCGTGCCTCTGATCATTGGCGCCTTCGGCATCGGCCAGGGTCCCAAGATCTACACGATCGCCTTTGCCTGCCTGTGGCCCGTGCTCCTGAACACGATCGACGGCGTACTTGGCGTGGAGCCCACAATCCGCAAATTCTCCAAGGTCTACCGCATTCCGCCGGTGCTGCACTTTCGGCGGGTAGTGCTGCCGGCAGCTTTGCCGCAGATTGTTGCGGGTGTCCGTGTGGCCCTGCCCATCGGCATCACCGTGATGGTGGTCAGTGAACTGTTCGCCGCCAGCCGGGGGCTCGGGTTCTACATCCTGAATTCCTCCGCCACGTTTAAGGTCGCGGAAACCTGGGCCGGCGCCTTGTTCGTCGGCGTCGTCGGGTACTTCCTTTCCCTGCTCTTTATAGTGCTCGAGCGCAGGCTGCTGCGCTGGTACTTCGCCTCGGGTGCAAAATGACCCGCCCCACCGCCCG
>JADGMW010000818.1_pt1 | contig 10529 bp, 10 predicted proteins | sample 8641801 | NCBI WGS metagenome assembly JADGMW01 (sample SAMN16272018, study PRJNA661076) | feces metagenome | isolation source: fecal sample from diarrhoea affected cattle A | host: Bos taurus | place: South Africa: Lokaleng Village, Mahikeng | collected 2019-09
GCTTCACCCCCGAGGGGACGTGATCCGATGTCCGCGCACCCTGCCTCGAGCAGACCCGCGTCCCCGGGCACGATCGGGCTGACCGGGGTCACCGGTGCGCTCGGCGGCCTGGTCGCCCGGGCGCTCGCCGACGACCTGCGCCACGACCTGCGGCTGCTGGCCCGTGACCCGGCCCGCGCCCCGGACGTCGACACCGACGTGCGCCGCTGCGACTACGCCGACGCCGAGGGCGCCCGGGCCGCGCTGCGCGGCGTCCGGACCCTGCTGCTGGTCTCCGCCGCCGAGTCGGCCGAGCGCCGCGCCCAGCACCGCACGATGATCGCGGCCGCCGCCGACGCCGGGGTGGAGCACGTCGTCTACACCTCGTTCGCCGGCGCCGCGCCGGACGCCACCTTCACCCTGGGCCGCGACCACCACGACGCCGAGCAGGCGATCCGGGAGTCGTCCATGGCCTTCACCCTGCTGCGCGACTCCTTCTACCTCGACGCGCTGCCGCTCTTCGCCGACCGCGAGGGAGTGATCCGCGGGCCGGCCGGCGACGGCCGGGTCGGGGCGGTGGCCCGCGCCGACGTGGCGGACGTCGCCGCCGCGGTGCTGCGCGACCCGGCGGCGCACCGCGACACGACGTACACCCTGACCGGGCCGGAGGCGCTCACCCTGGCCGAGGTGGCCGCGCGGGCCGGCGCGGTGCTCGAGCGCCCGCTGCGCTTCGTCGACGAGCCCGTGGAGGCGGCCTACGCCTGGCGCCGGGAGGTCTACGGCGCCGCGCCGTGGCAGCTCGACGCCTGGGTGAGCACCTACACCGCGATCGCCGACGGCTCGGTCTCGATGCTCACCGACGACGTGGCCGCGGTCGCCGGCCATCCGCCGCGGAGCCTGGAGGAGGCGCTGGCGCGCTGAGCGCGCTCAGGCGGTGCGGTGGTGCAGGTAGCACCAGCGCCAGTCCTCGCCCGGCTCCGCGGACTCGATGACCGGGTGACCGCTCTCGCGGAAGTGCGCGGTGGCGTGCCGGCCCGGCGAGGAGTCGCAGCAGCCGATCCGCCCGCAGTCCAGGCACTGGCGCAGCGCCACGCTGCGCAGGCCCTCCGCGACGCAGCGCTCGCAGACCGGCTCCGCCGCGGTCGGCACCGCGGGGCGCCGCTCCAGGTCGGCGCAGCTCTCCCCGGAGCGGCGGCTCTCGGTCATGCCGCGCAGGTCCTCGCGCTCCTCCTCGGCCGCCGCCAGCATCGACTCCTCGAGGTCCAGCATCCCGAGCACCTCGGCGACCACCTCGGCCGGCACCGTGCCCGAGGAGCGGATCTGCAGCACCCGGTCGCGCTCGGCCTGCAGCAGCGCGAGGCGCAGCCGGTTGTAGAGCGCGCTGGGCGACTCCTCGCCGCTGGTGGTGCCCAGTCGCTCCCAGGCCGCGAAGTTGCGCTGGTCCATCCGCTGCCGGACCACCGCGACGACATCGTGCGGGTCCTCGAGGTCGAGCTCGTCGAGGCGGCGCGTCGCGGCCTTGGTCGCCTGCTGCAGCAGCGTGGCGCGGGCCAGGGCGTCCTCGGCCGGGTCCGGGCCCGCCACCGCGAGCCGCCGCGCCAGCCACGGCAGGCTCAGCCCCTGGAGGAAGATCGTGCCGGCCACCACGGTGAACGCCACCAGCAGCAGCACCTCGCGGTACGGCGTACCGACCGGGATGACGAACGCCGCGGCCAGGGTGACCACGCCGCGCATCCCGGCCCAGCCGAGCAGGAAGGTGAGCGCCCCGTCCGGTGCGCCCTGGCCCTCCCAGCCCGGGCCGGGGCGGACGAGCAGGTAGCGGATCACCACCACCCAGACCAGCCGCAGCACGACGACCGCCGCCAGCGTCGCGGCGCAGACCGCCACCACCCGGCCGACCCCGAGGCCGGCGGCGCCGACCTCGCCGACGATCCAGGACGCCTGCAGCCCGATCAGCAGGAAGACCGCGTTCTCCAGCACGAACGCGATCGTGCGCCAGTTCATCCGCTCCACGATCCGGGACCGGGCGCTCTGCAGCACCTGGGAGCGGTGACCGAGCAGCAGCCCGGCGACCACCACCGCGATCACCCCGGACCCGTGCACCTCCTCGGCGGCGTAGTAGGCCGCGAACGGGACCACCAGCGACATGGCGCTGTCGGTCACCGGGTCCAGCACGTGACGCCGCAGCCGGGCCACCAGCAGGTAGCAGGCCGCGCCGACCAGCACCCCGCCGCCGGCGGCGACCACGAGGTCCAGGCCGACCTCCCAGGCCTCGACCGAGGAGCCGGCGGCGACCGCGAGCGCGGTGCGCAGGGTGACCAGCGCGGTCGCGTCGTTGAGCAGCGACTCGCCCTCCAGGATCGTCACCAGCTTGCGCGGCAGCCCGATCCGCCGGCCGATCGCGGTGGTGGCGATCGCGTCCGGCGGCGCGACCACCGCGCCGATCGCGAACGCCACCGACCACGGCAGCTGGGGCAGCAGCGCGTGCACCACGACGCCGACGCCGGCCGCGGTGAAGGCCACCAGGCCGACCGAGAGCAGCAGGATCGGGCGTCGGTGGGCGTTGAAGTCGACCAGCGAGGTCTGCTGCGCGGCGGCGTAGAGCAGCGGCGGCAGCAGACCGAGCAGCACCACGTCGTGGCTGAGCTCGATCTCCGGGACCCCCGGCACCGCCGAGGCGACCACCCCGGCGGCGATCAGCACGAACGGCGCCGGGACGTCGATCCGGTGGGCCAGCACGGTGCAGACCAGCACCCCGACCGCGATCCCGACCAGCAGCAGCGCCTCGTTCACCGCCCCATCCTGGCAGCGCCGCAGCGCCCGGTCAGCCCCCCAGCGCGCGGATCCGGGCGTCCAGGTCGCGCCGGTCGGTGCGGCGCACCACCGCCTCGACCACCTCGACGCCGCCGTTCGGGCTGGCCAGGGCGTGCTCCAGCTCGGCCGCCGAGTCGACCCGCCAGTGCGGCGTCCGGGTCGCCGCGCAGAGGGCGGCCAGGTCGACGCCGTGCGGGGTGGCGAAGACCCGCTCGAACCGGTCCGCGTGCTCCGGCGCCCCCTGCTCGAGGGTGTGGAAGATCGAGCCGCCGTCGTCGTTGACCACCACCAGGGTGAGGTCGGGGCGCGGCTCCTCGGGCCCGAGCACCAGGCCGCCGGCGTCGTGCAGGAACGTCACGTCGCCCAGCAGCGCCAGGTTCCGGGAGCCGTACGGGCGGCCCAGCGCCGCCCCGATCGCGGTGGAGACCACCCCGTCGATGCCGGCCAGGCCACGGTTGGCGACCACCCTGCGACGCTCGTGCACCGGTGCCGGGCGGGCCATCAGGTCCAGGTCCCGGATCGGGTTGGAGGCGCCGACGACGAGCAGCCCGCCCGGCGGCAGCGCCCGGCTGACCGTCCCGGCCACGGCGTACGGCGTCAGCCCCGGCTCGGCGGCGAGCAGCGCGTCCAGGGAGCGCCCCAGCGCGGCATCGGCCTGCTGCCAGGCCGCCAGCCAGTCGCGGTCCGCCGCGAGAACCTCACCGGCGTCGAGCTCGGGCAGCGAGTCGAGGACCGTCGCCGGCGAGGCCGGCGTCGACCAGACGCCGGCCGGCCGGACCGCGAGCACCTCGACGTCGGGGCGGGCCAGCAGCCGGGCCACCGGGCGCGAGAGCGTCGGGTGGCCGACCACCACCACCCGCTCGATCGCGCGGCCGAGGTCGGTGTCGAGCAGCAGCCGGTAGCTGCGCAGCGCGTGCTCGCCGGTGCGGGCGCCGCTGGTCGGCTCGGCCAGCAGCGGCCAGCCGCCCCGCTCGGCCAGCACCCGGGCGCCGGGGCCGGCGTCGTCGCCGGCCACCACCACGGTGCGCGGGCCGCGCCCCAGGCTCAGGGCGCCCTCGCCCGGGCCCACCCGCGGCGCGCCGGGGCGCTCCTTGCGGGTGAGGGTCGGCGGCGCGCTCGGCAGCGGGCTCCACGGCGCGGGCGGCAGCAGCGGCTCGTCGAGCTGGACGTTCCAGTGCACCGGTGCGCCGGTCGGCAGTGCCGGCACCGGCTCGCCCGCGCTCAGGTCCACGGAGTCGATCAGCGGACCGAAGATGCCGACCTGGTCGGTGGTCTGGTTGGCCCCGGTGCCGCGCAGCCGGGCCGGCCGGTCGGCGCTCAGCGCGACCAGGTCCACGCCGGCGTGCGCGGCCTCGAGCAGCGCCGGGTGCAGGTTCGCGACCGCGGTGCCCGAGGTGCACAGCACCGCGGCCCGGGAGCCGACCTTGCTCAGCCCCAGCGCCAGGAACGCGGCCGAGCGCTCGTCGAGGCGGGTGTGCAGGCGGACCACCCCGGCGGCGGCGAGGTCGAAGGCCGCGAACGAGAGCGGCGCGTTGCGCGAGCCGGGGGCGAGCACCACCTCGGTGACCCCGCCGGCGACCAGCGCGGCGAGGACCTCGCGCGCCAGCCGGGTCGAGGGCGGCACCCGGTCCTCGCCGGTGGCCGGGCCGGTCGGGTCGGCAGGGGCGCTCACGAGCGGCGATCCTGCCGCACGGCACGGACCTCGGCGAGCCGGGCCTGCCAGTGCGCGACCCGCGCCGGTGCCGCGGCGAGCCGGTCCAGGGCGGCCTCGTCGACCCGCGGCAGGCGCACCGACAGCTCGCCGTCGACGGGCAGCAGCGGCTCGACGACGACGTCGTCGGTGAGCAGCTGCACGGTGGCCAGCCCACAGGCGTAGGGCAGCTCGGGCAGGGCGGCCGCCAGCGCGACCCCGGCCGCGATCCCGGTCGAGGTCTCCAGCGCGGAGGAGACCACCACCGGCATCCCGATCTCCTCGGCGATCCGCAGGCAGGCGCGCACCCCGCCGAGCGGCTGCACCTTGAGCAGGGCGACGTCGGCCGCCTCGAGGTCGCGCACCCGGTAGGGGTCCGCGGCCCGGCGGATCGACTCGTCCGCGGCGATCGGCACCTCCACCCGGCGCCGCACCCGGGCCAGGTCCTCGACGTCGGCGCACGGCTGCTCGACGTACTCCAGGCCGCCGGCGGCGCGGTCCAGGACGCCGATCGCGTGCACCGCCTCGGCGACGTCCCAGGCGCCGTTGGCGTCGACCCGGACTCGGCCGGCCGGCCCCAGCGCGTCCCGGACCGCCTCGACCCGGGCGGCGTCGTCGGCGAGCCGCTGGCCGGGCTCGGCGACCTTGACCTTCGCGGTCCGGCAGCCGCCGCGCGAGGCGATCGCGTGCGCCTGCTCCGGGCCGACCGCGGGCACCGTGACGTTGACCGGCACCGTGTCGCGCACCGGCGCCGGCCAGTCGCCGGCGGCGGCCTCCTCGGCGCAGCGCAGCCACGGCTCGGCGACCTCGGGCGGGTACTCCAGGAACGGGCTCCACTCGCCCCAGCGGACCTCCCCCGAGGGCAGGGTCGCGGGCAGCAGCACCCCCTCGCGGACGGTGATGCCGCGGAACCGGGTGCGCATCGGCACGCTGAAGACCCTCACCGCGCCTCGGCCTCCTGCGCCATCGCCCGCAGCCGGAGCCGGTCCGGCTTGCCGTTGGCGAGCAGCGGGACCACGGGCAGCCTGAGCAGCTGGCGCGGCGCCCACGAGCGGGGGTGCCGCTCGCCGACCCAGTCTCGCGCCCGCGCCAGGTCGAGGTCGCCGACCACGAAGGCGACCAGCCGGTTGCCCCACTCGGCGTCCGGCACCCCCAGCACCTCCGCCTCGGCGACCTCCGGGTGCTCGCGCAGCCGGGCCGCGACCGCCGGTGCCGGCACGTTGACGCCGCCGGTGACCACCATGTCGTCGAGCCGGCCGAGCACCTGGAGCCGGCCGTCCTCGTCGAGGCGGCCGGCGTCCGAGGTGCGGAACCAGCCGTCGCGCAGCACCTCCGCGCTCAGCTCCGGGTCGTCGGCGTAGCCGGCGAAGAGCGTCGGCCCGCCGAGCCGGATCCGGCCGTCGCGCTCCAGCGCCACCGCCACGCCGTCCAGCGCGACGCCGTCGTAGACGCAGCCGCCGGCGGTCTCCGCGGAGCCGTAGGTGGCCACCACCCGGACGCCGGCCGCCGCGGCGCGCTCGCGCAGCCGCTCGCCGACCGGCCCGCCGCCGACCAGCACCGTGTGGAAGTCGCGCAGCGCGGCCAGGTCCTCGGGGTGCTCGCCGGCCAGCAGCCGGTGCAGCTGGGTGGGCACCAGCGAGACGAACCGCTCGGCACGCGTCATCGTCGCGGCGGCCGCGGCCAGCGAGCCGTGCTCGCCGAGCAGCACCGGCTCGTGCCCGGCGACCAGGGAGCGGGCCAGCACCTGCACCCCGGCGACGTACGCCGCGGGGACGGCGAGCAGCCACTGCCCGCTCGCGCCGAGCCGTCGTGCGGAGGCCTCCACCGAGGCGAGCACCGCGGCCCGGGGCAGCAACACCCGCTTGGGCCGCCCGGTGGAGCCCGAGGTGGCCACCACCCACGGCTCGGGGTCGGCAGCGGAGGCCAGCCAGCCGGTCAGCGCCGCCAGCACCTCGCGGTCGCCGGGCTGCTGGTCGGTGGGGCTGCGCACCCCGGCAACGCTAGTCCTCCGGACGGCGGCGATCACCACGTGCCCCGGCCCGGGCCGACCCGCGCGCGGCCGCCGGCTGCCGGGGGGTGTTGAATCACCCCCCGTGGCAACTCCAGCTCAGTGGCTCGCCGGCGCCCGGCCGCGCACCCTCCCCGCCGCGGTCTCCCCGGTGCTCGCCGGCACCGGCGTCGCGGCGTACGTCGACGGCGCCGTCTGGTGGAAGGCACTGCTCGCCCTGGTGGTGAGCCTGGCGCTCCAGGTGGCGGTCAACTACGCCAACGACTACTCCGACGGCGTCCGCGGCACCGACGCGGACCGGGTCGGCCCGATGCGGCTGGTCGGCTCCGGCGCGGCCACCCCGGGCGCGGTCAAGCGCGCCGCGTTCGCCGCCTTCGGCGTCGCCGCGGTGGCCGGGCTGGCGCTCGCCGCGACCACCGCGTGGTGGCTCCTGGCCGTCGGCGTGGTCTGCGTGCTGGCCGCCTGGTTCTACACCGGCGGCTCGACGCCGTACGGCTACCTGGGGCTGGGCGAGGTGATGGTCTTCGTCTTCTTCGGCCTGGTCGCCGTCGTCGGCACCACCTACGTGCAGACCGAGGGCTTCGAGCCGGCGGCGCTGTACGCGGCGGTCGGCATCGGCGCGCTGGCCTGCGCGATCCTGGTCGCCAACAACCTGCGCGACATCCCCACCGACACCGTCGCCGGCAAGCGCACCCTGGCGGTGCTGCTCGGCGACCGGGCCACCCGCGGCTTCTTCGCGGCGCTGGTCGCGCTGGCGGCGCTCGCGGTGGTCGCGGTCGCAGCCGCCACCACCTGGTGGGCGCTGCTCGGCCTGCTCTTCGCGGTGCCCGCGCTGGCCGGCCTGCGGGCCGTGCTCGGCGGCGCACAGGGCCCGGCGCTGGTGCCGGTGCTGGCGAGCACCGGGATGGCCGAGCTGGCCTGGGCGGTGCTGGTCACCGCCGGGCTGCTGCTCGGCCGGTAGCGGCGTACGCTGAGCCCATGGTCTTCCTGATCCTGCTGGTCATCGTGGTCGTGGGCGTCGTCGCCTGGACGATGCGGGTGCGGCTGCTGGCCGCGCTCCTCGGCCAGTCCGAGGAGCGGGTACGGCGACAGCTCGGCCGGCGCAAGCACTGAGCCGGGGCGGGGCCCCCGCCCGGCGTCGCGGCAGGCGTCAGTCGACGTCCTCGCGCGCCCTGCGCTCCTCGAACCGCTCCTTCGCGCGCTCGGCGCGCTCCTCGACCCGGCGGGCGAACGCCTCGCGCGGGCCGCGCAGCAGGAAGTAGGACCCGAGACCGCTGAGAGCGAACGCGATGATCACCGCGATCACGAGGTTCGCCTCGCCGGCCAGCAGCAGCCAGCCGGACAGGACCACCGCGAACGACGCCATGAACAGCACCGCGCGCAGACCGGTGTAGACCCAGAACTCCTTCACCCCTCCAGGGTAGACGTCACCACGGCGGCCCTACCCTGGAGGGGTGCTCAAGCTCCTGCTCGTCGTCGCGCTGGTCGCGGTCGCGCTGTACCTGCTGGTGAGGATGGTGCAGGACCGTGGCCAGGGACCCCGGGGAGTCCGCCCGCCGGGCCGCCGTCCCCGCCCCCAGCCGCCGCGGGTGCTCGGCCCCGACGACGACGACGACTTCCTGCGCGACCTCGAGCGCAAGCGCCGTCACCCCGACGACCCCGAGCCCACCTGAGGGCGCGGGGTCGCTCGTTCGGGGCGGCTCAGCGAGGGCCGTCGGCCACCTGCACGACCAGCGAGGACTCCGTCGCCGGCGCGGCGTACGAGTGCTGGCTGGTGGTGGAGAAGAAGTTGATCCCGATGAAGTTGAACCACAGGGTGAGCAGGCCGACCAGGGCGAGGATCGCCGCATTGCGGCCCTTCCAGCCCGCGGTCGCCCGGGCGTGCAGGTAGCCGGCGTAGACGACCCAGGTGATGAACGCCCAGACCTCCTTGGGGTCCCAGCTCCAGTACGACGACCAGGCCTGGTGCGCCCAGATCGGCCCGGAGATCAGCACCGCGAAGGTCCACACCGGGAACGCGAAGGCGTGCATCCGGTAGGAGATGATGTCGAGCCGGTCCGCGGCGGGCACCCGGCTCAGGTAGGCGCCGGCGCGGCCCTTGCGCCGGGCCCGGTCCTGGAGCAGGAAGAGCACCGAGGTGATGCCGCCCAGGGTGAACGCGCCGGTGGCGATCACCGCCGAGACGACGTGGATCACCAGCCACGGGGAGTTCAGCGCCTCGGTCAGCGGGGCGACCTCGTCGTGCAGCCAGATCACCGCGGCCATCAGCAGCGAGCACTCCAGGAACGCCACGATCGGGCCCATCCAGGCCAGCGAGAAGCGGCGGTAGAGCACCAGGTAGCCCAGGGTCACCACGAAGGTGCCCGACAGGGTGAACTCGTACATGTTGCCCCACGGCACCCGGTTCGGGTCCGCGGCCATCCCCCGGCCCAGCAGCGCCACGAAGTGGACGCCGGCGGCGATCACCAGCAGCAGCAGCCCCAGCCGGCCGAACATCGCGGTCCGGCGGACCGTCTCGCTCTCCGGCTCGGCGTCCGCGGTGTCCGGGCCGCCGGTGGCGAGGAGCACGTCGCCGGCCGCCTCGGAACGCTCGGCGGTGACCGACCCGACCCCGGCGGGCAGCCGGCGCAGCGCCGACCACTCGACGAGGTGCGCGAGGAGCGCCAGGAAGTAGACGACGCCACAGACGGCGACCGCCTGGTTGCTGAGCGTCTCCCACGCGGAGTTGGTCACGAGTCCTCCTTGGACGAGCGCGGTGCCACGGGCACCGCCTGGGGTGTCGGGCCGCGCAGGGCGGCGACGACGGCGTCGATCTCGGCCGCCACGTCGCCCCCGCCGGAACGGTCGAGGGCGGCGACCTCGACCAGTGTCTCCCCGCCGACGCGGCGGGCACGAACCCAGACCCGTCGCGGCCGGATGAACAGCGAGCCGCACAGGCCGAGCAGCGCCAGCACGACGCCGCCCAGCGCGATCTTCTTGCCGGGGGTCTGGCTGATCTGCAGCCGGTTCCACTGCTCGACGCCCTCGAAGGTGACCGAGCCCAGCCCGTCGGGCAGCTCGGCGGTCTGCCCCTCCTGGATGTCGAGGCGCAGCGGCGAGCCGTCGGCGTTCGTCACCTGCTCGGCCTCGGCCTTGGGCAGCACGTAGACCGACTGCGGGGTGCCGTCGTCCAGGCCCAGGTCGCCGGTGTAGACGAGCAGCGAGAGCAGCGGGTTCTTCAGGTCGCCCATCAGGTTGACCGGGTCGCCCTCGATCTGCAGCCAGGTCGGGTAGAAGAGCCCCTCCAGGCCCACCTGGGCGGGTCGGGCGTCGGGCGCCTTCACCACGCCGAAGGAGAGCAGGCCCTGGTCCTGCGGCAGGAAGATGGTGGGGCCGCTGTAGGCCACCTCGCCGTTGCCGTCGCGCACGGTGATCACCGGGGCGTAGCCGTGGCCGATCAGGAAGACGTCGGTGTCGCCGATGCTCAGCGGGTGGTTGACCCGCAGGTCGAAGCGCTGCTCCTCGGCGTCCGGCTGCTCGCGGTAGCGCAGGTCGGCGCTGAAGCCCTGGGCCATCCCCTTGCGCGGCCCGGAGGTCAGCCACTCGACGTCGAAGTCGTCGACGGTGAACGAGAACGGCTCCATCTCCTCGGCGTCGAACAGGTCGCCGGGGACGAAGTCGTCGTACTGGGTGAGGGTGTTGGAGAACCCCTGGCCGACCACCAGCAGCACCCCGCCGCGGTAGCCGAGCATGCTGCCCATCGCGAAGCCGACCAGGACCACGATCACCGAGACGTGGAAGAGCAGATTGCCGGCCTCGCGCAGGTAGCCCTTCTCGCTGCTGACCGCGCCCTCGCCCGACTCGTCCTCGCCGGCCTCGGCCGGCCGGACCCGGTAGCGGCGCCGGCGCAGCACCCGCCGGGCCTGCGCGAGCACCTCGTCGGGCGCCGCGTCGGTGCTGAACGACGTGTGGTCGCGCAGCCGGGCCAGGTTCCGCGGGGCCCGCGGCGGCGCGGCGCGCAGCGCGCGCAGGTAGACCCCGAGCCGAGGCACGATGCAG
>JADGMW010000787.1_pt2 | contig 10528 bp, 9 predicted proteins | sample 8641801 | NCBI WGS metagenome assembly JADGMW01 (sample SAMN16272018, study PRJNA661076) | feces metagenome | isolation source: fecal sample from diarrhoea affected cattle A | host: Bos taurus | place: South Africa: Lokaleng Village, Mahikeng | collected 2019-09
ACCTCAGGGACCCCGGAAAAGGAGGAACCCCTCGCCGCATGGGGTCAGCGAGGGGTTCCGCGTCGCTTCAAAAGTGCTCCCTCCGAAGTCGACTTCCCCAGGATTCCACGCCAATCAAGGGATGTCAGCGCTTTTCCCCCAATGACAGGATCGCGACATGAGCGGACTCTCCCTGGTGCCCGAGGCGCAGCGCGCCCTCTACCTCGGCGGACGCTGGCGGGAGGCGAGCGGCGGGCGGCGATTCGACGTCCTCGATCCTGCCGACGGATCGGTGCTGACCACCGTCGCCGACGCCTCCGCGGCTGACGCCAACGCCGCCTTGGACGCGGCGGTGGCCGCGCAGGCCGACTGGGCGAGGACGGCGCCCCGCGCGCGGGGGGAGATCCTGCGCCGGGCCTTCGAGCTGGTCGCCGAGCGCGCCGACGACCTCGCCGAGCTGATGAGCCTGGAGATGGGCAAGACGATCGCCGAGGCGCGCGGCGAGATCAACTACGGCAACGAGTTCTTCCGCTGGTTCTCCGAGGAGGCGGTCCGCATCCACGGCCGGTGGATGCAGGACCCGGCCGGCGCGACCCGGCTGCTGACCGTGCGCAAGCCGGTCGGGCCGTGCCTGTTCATCACCCCGTGGAACTTCCCGCTGGCGATGGGCACCCGCAAGATCGCCCCCGCGATCGCGGCCGGCTGCACGATGGTGGTCAAGCCCGCCTCGCAGACGCCGCTGACGATGCTGGCCCTGGCCGGGATCCTCGCCGAGGCGGGGCTTCCCGACGGGGTGCTCAACGTGGTCCCCTCGACCGACTCCGGCGCGGTCAGCGAGACGCTCCAGGCCGACCCCCGGCTCCGCAAGGTCAGCTTCACCGGCTCCACCGCGGTCGGCAGGCTGCTGGTGCGTCAGTCCGCCGACGGCCTCCAGCGGCTGAGCATGGAGCTCGGCGGGAACGCCCCGTTCCTGGTCTTCGACGACGCCGACCTCGACGCCGCGGTGGAGGGCGCGATGGTGGCCAAGATGCGCAACATGGGCGAGGCCTGCACGGCCGCGAACCGGTTCCTGGTCGCCGAGGGCGTCGCCGAGGAGTTCGCGCGCCGGCTGGCCGAGCGGATGGCGGGGCTGCGGCTGGGGCGCGGCCAGGACGACGGCGTGGACGTCGGGCCGCTGATCGACGAGAAGGCGGTCGGCGCGGTGGCCGGTCTGGTCTCCGACGCGGTCGCGGACGGCGCCCGGCTGCTGACCGGCGGCAGCGCCCCCGACGGGCCGGGCTACTTCTACTCGCCGACCGTGCTGCTGGACGTGCCGGCGTTCTCGGCGATCAACACCGAGGAGATCTTCGGCCCGGTCGCGCCGATCACCACCTTCGCCACCGAGGCGAAGGTGGTCGCTCGGGCCAACGGCACCGAGTACGGGCTGGCCTCCTACGTCTTCACCCGCGACCTGGCCCGCACCATCCGGCTCGCCGAGGCGCTGGAGTTCGGGATGGTCGGGGTGAACACCGGGCTGATCTCGAACGCCGCCGCGCCGTTCGGCGGGATGAAGTCCAGCGGCTTCGGCCGCGAGGGCGGCTTCGAGGGCATCGAGGAGTACCTGGAGACCACCTACGTGGCGATCCCCGGCTCCTGAGCTCGCGAGCGTGACCACGGCTGTGCCGGGCGGCCGACGGGCGGCCAGGGGCCGCGCCGCCGGCGCGCGGGGCTCAGGCGGTGGCGTCCGGGGCCGGCGTGCCGGGGAGGCCGGGCACGGTGCCGTTGACCGCCCGCTTGATCAGCGACTCCAGGTCGAGGCCGGTCGTGGTCTTGAGCATCGAGAGGGTCTGCACGACGTTGTCGGTGACCTGCTTGGGCATCGCCCCGGCGCCGTCGGTGGAGACGACGGTGAGGTGGTCGATCGCCGCCATCGGAGCGGCCACCTCGCGGGCCACCTGCGGCAGCACCTCGATCAGCATCTGCAGCACCGCCGCCTCGTTGTACTGCGCGAACGCCTCGGCCCGCTTGTCCATCGCCTCGGCCTCGGCATGCCCGACCGCCAGGGTGGCGGCCGCCGTGGCCTCACCCTCGGCCCGGGTGGCGTCCGCCTCGGCGATACGCCGCGCCTTCTCGGCCTCACCGCGCTTGGCGCCCTCGACCGCCTCGGCCTCGGCCAGCGCGGTGCGGCGTGCCTTCTCGGCCTCACCGGTCAGCCGGGCCTCCTCCGCCTGCGCCTCGGCGGCGGCGATGGTGGCGGCCTTGCGGGCCTCGGCGGCGGCGATCTCGGCGCTCCGGTTCGCCTCGGCCTCCTGCTCGAGCTTGTACCGGGCGGCGTCGGCCGGCTTGCGGACCTCGGTCTCCAGCTGACGCTCGGTCAGCGCCGCCTGCCGGACGGCGACCTTCTCCTGCTCGGCGAGGATCGCCTGGTCCCGGTCGGCCTGGGCCAGCGGGCCGGCCGCCGCGGCGGTGGCGCTGGCGGCGTCGGTCTCGGCCTTGATCTCGGCCTGCTTCAGCGCCAGGGTGCGCTGCGAGACGGCGATCTCCTGCTCGGCGGCGATCGCGGCCTGCTCGGCGGCCTGCCGGGCGTTGGCCTCCGCGATCCGGGCGGCCTGGCTGACCCGGGCCGCCTCGGGGCGGCCGAGGTCGGCGAGGTAGGAGCCGTCGTCGGTGACGTCCTGGATCTGGAAGGTGTCCAGGATCAGGCCCTGACCGGTGAGCGAGTTCTCCGACTCGTCGGCGACCCGCTGGGCGAACGCCGCCCGGTCGCGGATGATCTGCTCGACGGTCAGTCCGCCGACGATCGAGCGCAGCGCGCCGGCGAGCACCTCCTGGGTGAACGCCTCGACGTCGCCCTGCTGGCTGAGGAACCGCTGGGCGGCCAGCCGTATCTGGTCGGCGTTGCCGCCGACCTTGACGATCGCCACGCCCTCGACGTTGAGCTTGATGCCCTGACCGGAGACCGCGCCGCGGATCTGCACCGAGATCCGGCGGCTGGACAGGTCCAGGGTCCCGAGTCGCTGCACGAACGGGATCACGAACGTGCCGCCGCCGAGGACGACCTTCTGCCCCGACAGGTCGGTGCTCAGCGCACCGGTCTCGGGGTTGAGCACGGCCTTGCCCTTGCGGCCGGTGACGATGAAGGCCTGGTTCGGCCCGGCGACCTTGTACCTGCTGGTGACCAGCAGGACCAGGAGCACGAGCAGGACGACTAGTCCGATGACGGGCACGAGAGGAGAGTCCACGGGCGGTCCTTTCTGCGGGTCCCGCCGGGCACGGGACTCTGGGTCAGGCGGTCAGGCGGTCAGGCGGTCAGGGGGTCAGGCGGTCGGGCTGGGTCCGGGGCCGGCCTGGGGCGCCTCGAGCGCCTCGGGCCAGACCGGGGAGACGGTGACGGCGGTCGGGGAGAGGACGCCGGTGACGTGGATGGCGGTGCCGGCCGGGATCGCCTGCTCGGCCCGGGCGTTGAGCCGGATGACGTGCCCGCCGAGCAGGATCCGGACGGTGCCCAGGCCGTCGGCGGGGATCGCGGTGGTGACCGCGCCCTCGCGGCCGATGGTGTCGTCGGTGCTCGGGGTGTCGTCGCTGCCGCCGTCGCGCACCAGCCGGGTCAGCCAGGCGGCGAACCAGCCGAAGACCACTCCGGCGCCCACCCCGACCGGCAGCGCCACCACCAGCGGGGCGCCGGTGGCGTCGGCCGCGGCGGCGCCGAAGCCGAACGCGGAGACGAAGGCGCCGATCACCGCGGTGGAGAAGGCCTCGCCGCCGGGCACGCCGTCCAGCAGCCCCTCGACGGTGCCGTCGAGCAGGTCGCCGAGGACGAGCGAGACCGCGAGCAGGACCAGGCCCACCACACCGATCACCAGGAAGGTCGTCACCCGTTGCCCCCGCGCCGTCGACCGCCACCGCGCGACCGTCCGCCGACCCTAGCCGAGGTAAAGCCGCCGCGCCCTCGATGTCTGCCGGATGGCACGATGCGCGACGTGGAGCCCTTCGCCGACGCCGCCGTTCAGTACCGCCGCTTCGCCGCCGACGCCCGGGCCGACTCCGCGTGCTTCGCCGCGTGGGCCACCGGGGTGGCCGACGACCCGGAGGTGCTGGCCTGGATCGACGCGCTGCCGCCTGGCAAGCAGCAGCCGAACCTGGTCTTCGCCGCCGCGCGCTGGCACGGGGTCGCGGCGCCGGGGCCGTACGCCGGGTTGCGCGAGGCGCTGCTCGCCGACGACGGCACGATCCGGGCGACCATCCTGTCCCGCGCCACCCAGACCAACGAGGCGGGTCGGCTGGCCACCCTGGTGCCGGCGTTCGCGGCGCTCGGCGAGACCCGTCCGCTGGCGCTGCTGGAGGTCGGTGCCAGCGCCGGGCTGTGCCTGTACCCGGACCGCTGGGGCTACGAGTGGACCGGCGAGGCGTCCACGAGCCTGGGCCCGCAGCCGCGGCTGTCCTGCCGGGTCCGCGGCGCGGCGCCCTTGCCGGCGGCGCTGCCGCAGGTCGCCTGGCGCGGTGGCGTCGACCTGAACCCGCTGGACGTGCGCGACGCCGACGCGATGGCGTGGCTGGAGAACCTGGTCTGGCCCGAGCAGGACGAGCGCCGCTCCCGGCTGCGCCGGGCCGTCGAGGTGGCCCGCGCCGATCCGCCGCACCTGGTCCGCGGCGATCTGCTCGACCGGCTGCCCGAGCTGGTGGCGGGGGCCGCCGAGCACGGGCCGGTGGTGCTCTTCCACACCGCGGTGATCGCCTACCTCACCGACGAGGACCGGGAGCGGTTCGCCGACCTGGCCGCGGGACTGGTCGCCGACGGCGCCTGCCGGTGGGTCAGCAACGAGGCGAAGCGGGTGCTGCCCCGGATCACCGAGACCGGGCCCCCGATCCCGGAGGAGAAGCCGACGTTCGTGCTCGGCATCGACGGTGCGGCGGTCGCCTGGACCCATGGCCACGGTCGGTCGATGACCTGGCTACCCGGCCGTTGACTTCAACCTAAGCTGAGGTTGTCGGATGACGTCATGCATGCGATCCGACTCCACGCCTTCGGCGGCCCCGACCAGCTCGTCCTCGAGGACCTCCCCGACCTCGACCCCGGCCCCGGCCAGGTCAGGGTGGCGGTCGCGGCGAGCGGCGTCCACCTCCTCGACACCTCGCTGCGCCGCGGCGAGACGGGTCCGCCGGTGGCGCCGCCGGCGCTGCCCACGATCCCCGGCCGCGAGGTCGGCGGCGTGGTCGACGCGCTCGGCGAGGGGGTCGACCGGCGCTGGCTGGGCCGCCGGGTCGTCGCCCACCTGGGCACGGTGCCCGGCGGGTACGCCGCGCAGGCCGTGACCGCGACCGAGAACCTGCTCGAGGTGCCTGCGGGCGTGGGTCTGCCGGCCGCCGTCACCGCGCTGGGCACCGGCCGGACCGCGGCCGGGATCGCCGAGCTGGAGCCGGTCGGCCCCGGCGATGTGGTGCTGGTCCTCTCCGCCGCCGGCGGGCTGGGCTGGCTGCTGGTCCAGTCGGCGCTGGCGGCGGGCGCCGAGGTGGTCGCCGCGGCCGGCGGCCCCGAGCGGACGGCGCTGCTCGCCGACCTGGGGGCGACCCACGTCGCCGACTACCGCCGCCCGGACTGGGCCGAGCGGGTCCGGGCGGCCACCGGCGGGGTCAGCAGTGGGGTCAGCAGTGGGGTCAGCAGTGGGGTCAGCAGTGGAGTCAGCAGTGGAGTCAGCGTGGTCTACGACGGCGTCGGCGGCCGCGTGGGGCGCGAGGCGTTGGAGCTGCTGCGCCCCGGGGGCCGCCTGGTGATGTTCGGCTGGTCCTCCGGCGAGCCGACGCCGTTCGACGTCCACGACGTGGTGGAGCGCTCGCTTCAGGTCGGCTGGACGCTGGGGCCGCGGCTCGCCGGCCTGCCGGGCGGGATCCGCCGGCTGGCCGCCGACGCGCTGGACCGCGTCGCCGCGGGCACCTGGACGCCGCTGGTCAGCACCTACCCGCTGGCGCAGGCGGCGCGCGCGCACGCCGACCTGGAGCAGCGTCGCGTCCCGGGCAAGGTGGTGCTCGAGGTGACCGACCGGTGACGAGCGCGACGTGGGCCGCCGTGGCCCACCCGGCACGCTGAGCCCCCGCGCTGGGGAAGGCGTGAGCCGTCGGCCTACGCCGGCACCCCGAAGGCCTCGCCGAGGCGTTGCCGGGGCATGCCGAGCTTGCGGTAGACGTGCGAGAGGTGCCACTCGACGGCCTTGACGCTCACCACCAGCTGGGCGGCGATCTCCCGGTTCGACAGCCCGTGGGCGGCGAGCCGGGCCACCCGGTGCTCGCCGGCGGTGAGGCTGGAGAGCACCTCGCTGGCCACCGGCCGGGGCTCCTCGCCGAGCCGCTCGAGCAGCCAGCGGACCCGGCCCTGCAGCGGCGCGAGCTCCTCGCGGCCGGCGTACTCCTCGGCACTGCGCAGCAGGCCCAGCACCTCGCCGCTCGGTGCGCCGTGCAGGATCAGCAGACCGGCCAGGTCGGTGTCGATCTGGGCGGCCAGCCGGTCGGCGGGCACGCCGTGCAGCACCACCCGGGCCTCGCGCAGCCGCGGCACCCGGGGGCCACCGGACTCGACGCCGGCCAGGGTGCGCAGCGCGTGCGCCCGCTCGTACGCCGTACCGGCCCGCTCGTGCCAGGCGACGGCCACCTCGAGCGCCTCCCGGGGCCGGCCGGCGCGGACCAGCACCAGCGCCTCGGTCGCCGGCCACGGGGCTACCGCGTCGAGGTCGCCGGGCAGCCCGTCGGCCGGCAGCGCCGCGTGCATCGCGGCCAGGTGGTCCAGTGCGCCCTCGAGGTCCCCGACGGCGACGGTCAACTCGGCCCGGGCGTGGTGGGCGAGCGCGGAGACCTGGTCCGGCCGGTCGCCGGCCGCGTCCGCGCGCGCCGCGAGGTGGGCGGTCAGCGGCTCCGCGGCCCGGACGGCGTCGGTGAGCGCGCCCCGGGCGAGCAGCGCGCTGACCACCGCGGCGTGCCGCACCGCGCGGTCCTGCTCGCTCCAGCCCTCGGTGCCCATCCGGTCCAGCAGGTCCAGCGCGGTACGCACCCGACCGGCGCCCAGCATGTCCAGCGCGCCGGCGAGGGCGGGGTCGCGGACGGCGTCCTCCTGCCCGGTCCGGCACCGGGCCGCCGGGGCTGCCTCCATGGCCGAAGGCTAGGGATCCGCGCGGGTTCGCGGACCCGAATCAGGCAAAGTGTGGGTGAGCAGACGCTGCGCCGGCCCGGCCCCGAGTCAGCCCCCCGAGTCAGCCCCCGGGGTCAGCCCCGCACCAGGTCGGCCGGGTGGGCGCCGGGCCGGTAGTCGGCCGGCAGCCGTTCGGGCAGGCCGAAGCGGGCGAACAGCGAGGTGTCGAAGAACGCCCGCACGTGCCGCACCTGGGACCCGGCGAGTTCCAGCACCTGCAGCTGGAACGGGGTGAACGCGCCGTCCGGGCCGCGCATGTAGAGCCCGAACGCCGGGCCGCCGTTGGCCGAGGTGCGCAGCATCGGCATGTCGTGGCGCCCGCCCGGGCAGTTCTTGTCGATCAGCTCGCCGATGCTGTCCGGCCCGACGTACCAGTTGAGGAACGGCGGCATCTCCCAGACGGCCTCGCTGGTGAGCAGGCTGACGATGGTGTCGATGTCCTTGCGCCAGAACGCCTCGACGTATCGGTCCAGCAGCTGCTGCTGGGCCTCGCTGAGCCGCTCCTCGACCGACTCCTCGCTCAGGGCGCGCTCGCGCAGCTGGGCGTGGGCGCGCTGCAGCGCCGAGTTCACCGCGGCGGTGGTGGTGTCCAGCGCCTCGGCGACCTCCGCGGCCGACCAGCGCAGCACGTCGCGCAGGATCAGCACCGCGCGCTGGCGCGCCGGCAGGTGCTGCAGGGCCGCGACGAACGCCAGCCGGATCGAGTCCCGCTCGGCGACCACCACCGACGCGTCCGGCACCGGCTGCAGCCAGGCGATCTCGTGGTCCTGCTCGAGGGCGTCGCCGCCCATCTGGTCCGGCGTGCCCAGGGCCGCCGGCAGCGGCCGGCGCGGTCGGCCCTCGAGGTTGGTCAGGCAGACGTTGGTGGCGATCCGGTAGAGCCAGGTGCGGACCGAGGACCGGCCCTGGAAGTCCGCGGAGGCCTTCCAGGCCCGCAGGAACGTCTCCTGGACCAGGTCCTCGGCTTCGTGCACGGAGCCGCTCATCCGGTAGCAGTGCGCCAACAGCTCGCGCTGATATCGCTCCGTCAGGGCCTGGAAGTCGTCCAACTCGGTCGTGGTCACCTGCACCGCCACCCGGTCGCTCGTCCGCGCGCCCGCCTGCATCGCGGTCATCGGTCCTGCTCCTGTCCTCGCCAGTGTGACCCTTCTACCGACCGGCGTCGAGGCGATTACTCATCGGCTCCGGCGGACTCGGCGGCGAAGGTCCACACCAGCAGCTCGGTGGGGACGGTGGCGGTGACCTGGTGCGGCCCGTCCTCGGTGGAGACGAACGCGTCCCCGGCGGCCAGCGGCTCGGCCAGCGAGAAGCGGCCCAACGCGCCGGTGGCGACGTAGACGTGGGCCAGGTCGGCGGCGGGCACGGTGAGGCTCTGGCGGGCCCCGAGCCGGGCCACCGCGAACGCGGCACCGGGGCGCGGCCGGGCCACGGGCACCAGTTCGCCGGGCGGCAGGTCGACCGGGGTCACGACGTACGACGGCCGCGCCGGCGGCTGCGCGGTGTCGGCGGTCAGCCACACCTGGACGAACCGGGTCTGCGGGCGGGCCGCGACCTCGGCGTGCTCGACGCCGTCGCCGGTGGACAGCACCGCGACGCTGCCCGCCTCGACCAGCTGCCGTCCGTCCGGTCCGGTGTGCTCCACCGCGCCGGAGAGCACCCAGGTGACGATCTCCAGCCCCGAGTGCCGGTGGCTCGCGAAGCCCTGGCCCTCGGCGAGGAGATGGTCGTCGTGGCAGACCATCGGGCCGATCCGCAGCCGGTCGGGGTCGTAGTGGTCCCCGAACGAGAGCGAGTGCTGGGTCAGACGACCCGGCGCTCTTTCGGCGAAACGAGAGGAACGTCGACGGATCTCCATGGGCACGTCCATGATTGTGCCCGTGCCCCCGTCCTCGCCGCCGCCCGGACTGCCCTCCCTGCCGCCCGACTTCCGATTCGGCGTGGGCACGGCCGCCTACCAGGTGGAGGGGGCGGTCGCCGAGGACGGGCGCGGCCCGAGCATCTGGGACACCTTCGCCGCCGAGCCGGGCCGGATCGAGGACGGCAGCACCGGCGAGCAGGCCTGCGACCACTACCGCCGCTACCCGGAGGACATCGCGCTGATGGCGCGGCTCGGAGTGGGCGGCTACCGGTTCTCGATCGCCTGGCCGCGGATCCAGCCGACCGGGTCGGGCCGTCCCGAGCAGCGCGGCCTGGACTTCTACGACCGGCTGGTCGACACCCTGCTCGCGCACGGCGTGCAGCCGATGGCGACGCTCTACCACTGGGACCTCCCGCAGGCGCTCGAGGACGACGGCGGCTGGCTGAACCGGGCCACCGTGGACCGGTTCGCCGACTACGCCGCGATCGTCGGCGAGCGGCTCGCCGACCGGGTCGAGCACTGGGTGCCGGTCAACGAGCCGAACGTGGCGACGTACCTCGGCTACGGGATCGGGATGCACGCGCCCGGCAAGGAGCTGCTCTTCGACGCGCTGCCGGCAGCCCACCACCTGCTGCTGGCGCACGGCCGGGCCGCGATCGCGCTGCGCGAGGCCGGGGCGAGCAGCATCGGCTGCGCGAACAACCACGCGCCGGTCTGGCCGGCCAGCGAGGACCCGGCCGACGTCGGCGCCTCGAAGCTCTTCGACGCCCTGTGGAACGGGGTCTTCTGCGAGGGGATGCTGCTCGGCCGCTACCCCGTCGACCTGGCGCCGCTGTTCGAGCCGGTGATCGCGGACGGCGACCTGGCCACGATCCGCCAGCCGCTGGACTTCTACGGCGTCAACTACTACGCCCCGCACAAGATCGGTGCCGCCCCGGAGGACTCGCCGGTGCCGTTCTCGTTCCGCGAGCCGCTCGGCTACCCGATGACCGACCACCGCTGGCCGGTGGTCCCGGACGCGATGCGGGAGTGGCTGATCACCTTCCGGGCCCGGTTCCGGGCCGCGCTGCCGCCGATCATCATTACCGAGAACGGCGCCTCCTACGGGACCGGCCCGGACGAGCGCGGCGTCGTCGACGACCAGGCCCGCATCGACTACCTCGCCGGGCACCTGCACGCGGTGGCGGCGGCGATCGAGCGCGGCGTGGACGTGCGCGGGTACTACCTGTGGTCGCTGCTGGACAACTTCGAGTGGGAGGAGGGCTACCGGCAGCGGTTCGGGCTGGTGCACGTCGACTACGCCACCCAGCAGCGCACGCCCAAGCGATCCTTCGACTGGTACGCGGCGCTGATCGCGGCCCAGACCCGCTCGCGCGGCTGAGCCGGGCCCGGCCCGGCTCAGACCAGGCCGTGGCGGTGGGCGAAGACGACGATCTGGACCCGGTCGCGCAGCGCCAGCTTGCGCAGGATCGCGCCGACGTGGGTCTTCACCGTCGACTCGCTGGCGAAGACGTGCCCGGCGATCTCGGTGTTCG
>JADGMW010000819.1_pt1 | contig 10522 bp, 7 predicted proteins | sample 8641801 | NCBI WGS metagenome assembly JADGMW01 (sample SAMN16272018, study PRJNA661076) | feces metagenome | isolation source: fecal sample from diarrhoea affected cattle A | host: Bos taurus | place: South Africa: Lokaleng Village, Mahikeng | collected 2019-09
GCCGGCGTGGTCACAAGAACGACACGCTCTACAAGGTCCGCCGCACGCTGCTGACCGGGGCCGAGCACCTCACCGACCGCCAGCCCCAGCGGCTGCAGAAGTAGCTGCCGATCGGTGACCCCGACGGCGAGGTCGAGGTGACCTGGCAGGTCTAATCAGCAGGTCCGCTCGATCTACCACGCCGAGACACCCGCAGCCGGCCGGGCGATTGCTGAGAAGGTCCTCGACACGCTCCACACCTGCCCCATCGCCGAGGTCAAGCGACTCGGCCGAACGCTACGCAGATGGCGCGGCGAGATCCTCGCCTACTTCACCACCGGCGGCGTCTCCAACGGCGGCACAGAGGCCATCAATGGCGTCATCGAGAAGACCCGACGCCTCGCCCACGGCTTCCGCAACTTCCCAACCACCGCACCCGGATCCTGCTCGCCGCCGACGGCTCACGCCCCTACCGCCGACGCCCCACATCCAGGCCCAAACCACGCTGAACTGCGAAGGGCCTGGAAAGCCGCCTCACTTCTGGCGAGCCCGGACTTGAGGTCCGATGAAGGCGCCATTGGGCCGTAGTCACCGATGCCGAGGCTTGGACCTTTCCGGCATCCGATCCAGTCAACGGCCTGTCTCGCGATGGTGAAACTGTGGATCGGCTGTTTCACGCACACCCCGGTAGGCAGTAATCGAGCGGAGAACCTGTTCCGCGTACATGCGACACTGAACGCGTTCGTTGGTTCCGAGAACCTCCACGCGGTTGTGCGCCACGGGGGTTCGGTAAGTAGCGATTGCGTCTAATCGTGCCTTCCAGAATTGCTTGTCGCCACCGATGAAGATCTCACCGAAATAATCCCACCATCGCAGAATGATCTCGGCGAGATCACCTGGGTACGTATACGCCAGCCAGGGGCCGCTTCGGCCAAACCGTCTTTCGTCGGCCGCTTGTTTGGGCTCTGCCTCCGTGATCATCCGAGCGGCGCCCTTATGACGCGCTTGCAGGACATTCGCCCACTCGTCGCCCCACTCCGCCGAGAGCCGTTCTTCGATCAACCCTCGGAGTGCAATTTCTACGGCCCCCAAGATCCCCCACGGGCTCAAGCCAAAACTTCGTTGCCGTAGACATTCACGGAAGACAGAATTCGTTCCCAACGGCGACAGTTCACCATCACGCCCGACGACACCCAACATCTCCAACTGGCGAGATTCTAGAAACCAATCGTCGACCACCGGCCCCAGGATCAATTGTGCTGCAGCGTCGTCCAAGCGGGCCCGGGCGAGATGTTCCAGGAGGCGGCCAAACTCGGCGACCTGGAAGTGTTCTCCGTGATCATTCCGCGCGAGGTCCGGTCGAGTGCTGAGCCAGTAGAGAATCAACGGCGGGTGCCCCGCGGACCAGGCGAGGCAACTCTCCAATTCGTCGGTTCCAAGGTCGAGTGTCTCCGGCCACCCTGCCCTCAGATCCTCGATCCCAATGCTGCCAGCGCACTCCGGAACACACACGGCCGCAAGGGTTGAAATTCCGCGAACCTCGGATTCGATCGTTTCGAGGGTCCGCCGCGAAACGATGAGTGTAGAACAGTTCGTCCGGTCGGGTCGGTGGATCAGTTCACGAAGGAGAGTGAGAAATTCGAGAGAGTCGTTGTACTTTACGACAGCGTCAAACTCGTCTAGGGCCAAGCAAGTTCTACGGTTTCGAGACTCAAGCTCGCTGCGGAGCCTCCGCCATTCACCGTGCAAACTCTCTGAAGGGCTGTTACGGCAACCGAGTTGGAGCGCCAATTGTTGGAGAGCGTCGAGTCCCGTCCTGGTCAGGCTGAGGTCGAGTCTCACAACCTTGACGCCCGCCGCGGACAACTTGGTACATACTGCATCAGTTATCCACGACTTTCCAGAGCGGGGGGCGCCCTGGAGCGCGGTGTTGAGACCATCTTCAAGCAACTTAGAGATGCGCTGGACTTGATGGACGCGACTACCCACGGATGGTTCTCCTTACGTATTCCGAGAAGAGCAACACCCTAATCTGGTAGCGCCCATCCTTGATCGTTAGGACATTCCTCCGGCACAAATCGTCGAACACCAACTCCTCGAGGCTGGAGAGTTCAAGGGCATCCCGACTGATGGGTTTATTCTGGGGTCCGGAGACGAGAGCGATGCGTTGCATTACGTCCCGGGCGACGTCGTTATCTGCGGGATAGGGGTCGTCGGACGTCTGGTGAAGAAGGATCCCGGTGTTGTCAGCAGATAGGAGGCAATCGAATCTGTGCACACCAATCTCTCGCGAGCCAGAGATCAGCGTCTCAACCGCCGCATCAACATCAACCTCGGAAATGTCCGTCCTCTTCTGTTCATTTGCGACGGTTACGATGCGGTCGCAGAGAATCTGAGAAAAGAACGGATGCCCGCCGGTGTACTCGTGGATGGAAGCGAGCGCATAGCCGGTAAACCTGCTCGTCCCGTCATCCTTTCGAATGGGCCGCTCGGCAAGCGCTTCGGTCTCGTGCGGGAGTAGATAGTCCAATCTTTCGGTATGCATAACACTGAACTCGTTGGCAAAAGCGTTAAGAAAGGCTGGCATTGTGTCTTGGCCGACAACGAGCGCCGAGAACAGTTTGGCTTCCAGCCAGCCCTTCCACTGCCGCATAAAGTCTCGAAGTTGGTGCTGGTCCGCCTCTGCGACGTGGTCTCGACGAAGTAGCTCGTATAGGTAGGTGAACTCGTCAACGATCAGGATGACCCGGGGTTCTTTCCGGCCATCCTTTCGGAGCAATGCGCGAGTCACGTTGACCGCTCTGCGGAACCCAGCCAAGGGCCCGGCGCTAAGCTCGCGTTGGTCTGGCCAACGCGTCAATAAGTTCGCGAAAGTGTCACGGCTAAGCCGGGACGCCAACTGCTCGCGCAACTGGTCCAGAGTTTCGGCTACGAAACTCTCGGTTATCGCACTGCGATCGATGGTCCCCATCGAGAGCTGACACACGATCGCATCGTCGCCGAATATGGCCGCGCGCACCTGCCCGGTCACGCTCGATTTTCCGGAACGTTTTTGGCCATATAGCCCGTAACATCGTCCAACTGGCCGCTGGGTCAGATGGGTAACAATATCGGAAATCAGCGACTCGCGACCGAAGAACATTTGTGGATCGTCGACCGGTACTCCCGAGGCATAGTCTCGGAACGGGTTCGGAATCTCCTGAAATGCTGCGCGTGCTCGCAGATCTATGGACATCTTCTGATGCGCCGAGGTAAGGGTCTCGTTATTGGGGCCCACGTAACTCAGGTGGGCGCGCAGGCGGACGGTGTCACTTGCCCCCTGCCGCCGGCGGTCTAGCAGGCGCACTTGGACTGTTTTGGCAGACCCGGGAAGAAGTTTGCCGATTGTCGGCAGTTGACCAACTACCTCGACTCCCCGGTATTGATCAAGAACAACTCGCACATCTGTGGCGTCCACTTCACTTCCAGTCAGGGCGACACGAATCGGCAGTTGGAACTCGCCGTTCGAGTCCACGTGAATTGTAAGCCTTTGTTGGGATTGAATGTGTGGGTGCGCCACAAATCGATCAGAGAATCGGCGCCAATCCTCGAGTTCTGCATCGCGTAGGGCGGCAACACAACGCCGAAGCACCTGGGTGAGTCTGTTCTTTCCGCGGTAGTTTGCGCTCTTGAGTCCAGGAAGGTAAGAGTTCCGGATGCGCTTTGCCTCGGTGAACTTTGGCTCTGCCAATCGCGCAAGCAAATGCTCGCACAGCCGGTCAACCCGCTGGACATCGCCAAGGAGCTTGGCGTTCATCGGCGCCTGCGATAGATCGTCGAGCCGCAGACGAAGCCATTCGATCCGGTTGGTGAGATCCCAGTCTGTAGGAGTGCTGTCCCCAGTGGGAGTCCCGGGCCAATCTGCTATAGAGCGTTCGAACTCTTTGATCCGCTGGGCATATTCGTCGTTGTTCTTCCCTGGAGCGGCGGGAATGACCGATGGCGGAGATGCGGAGTCAGCGTGGCGGATTCTCTGGATCGCGGATGTCGGCACCGTGAGATTTCGTCCGTCACGCAGCCTAAGGAAGGTAGTCTCGCCATCCCCCGCCGCTACGTAGGCATCGATTGTGTAGCGGGCGCCGTTCGAGCCTCGTAGATCGATCGTGCTGTACTCAACCACCTTCATGCCTTTCGTAGGGCGGCTCGGACCCTAGCGGAGGCGGCGTTTGTTCGCAGCGCTTCAGGTTGCGCCCTAGCCGAGGTGGGTATCTGCCACCCGTCCCCAAACCGGTTCGTTCGTGGAGCCTGACGCACTTCCGCCGATAAGGCGCTCGCTGTGGCTACCGGGTCTCCGGTGTCCGTGACTGACGCATCCGGCCCGGATCCACCGTCGTGCGCGGTCGAGAATCGCCGCGGACGAGTGCGGCCTAACACCGCCGGTGGAAGGTGATCTTTCCGTTGGGCAAGGCCCGGGTCTCGAACGCGGGGTCGTGGGCGCGGGCGTGGTGGCGGGGGCAGAGCAGCCGGCCGTTCTCGACGCTGGTGCCGCCGCCGTGCTGCCAGGCCACGACGTGGTGGGCGTGGCACAGGGCGGGCGGCCAGTCGCAGCCCTCGGCGGTGCAGCCACCGTCGCGCAGGCCCATCGCGATCCGTTGGGCCTTGGTGTGCAGCCGGCGGGTGCGGCCCATGTCGAGGGGTTGGCCGGCGCCGCCGAGGACGGCGGGGATGATCCCGGCCCCACAGGCCAGCCGGCGGGCCTCGGTGGCGGAGATGGTCTCGCCGGTGGACAGGTGGGCGGCTTTCAGCCCGCCGAGCAGCGAGTCCAGCGTCATGGTGACCACGATTGTGGCGGCGATGCCGCCGGCGTCGGGGAGTCGGTCGGCGGGGAAGCGCTCGAGGTACTCGCACAGCGCCTGGCCGAGCCGTTCGGGGGCGGGCGGTCTCGATACACCGCCGCTCGTGCCTCGCGGCGGCACTCGACCAGCGAAAGGCGTCTCGACCGTGCCGCGCGGCGGCACTCGACCAGCGGAGGGGGCGGCGATCGCTAGCAGGGCGGTGCGCAGCATCGCGGCGTGGTGGGTGGGGATGGTGAACCGGCCGTGGGTCTTGCCGTGCCCGTCATCGGTCATCGTCAACCGGGCCGCGGCGCGGGCGGCGGCCTCCTCCCGCTCCAGCCGCGCAGCCTCGACCGCATCCGCGTGGTCGGGGGCGGCGACCTCGACCAGCCGCTTGCCCAGCCGCCGCAGGGCGGTCGCGTCATGCAGCCGCGCCTGCTCGACGAGGAACTCCTCGGCCTGCACCCGGGTGGCCTCGTCCACCAGGTCACCCGGCAGGTCGTCGACCGCATCCACCACCACCTGGGCCTGGTCCAGGTTCACCGCGCCCGCCGCCAACGCCGCCCGCACTGGCTCGTGGCGCCCGGCGTCCAGCCGCTCGGCCAGCCGGACCAGCCGGTGGGTCTCCGGGCGGGTCAGCCGGGTCTCGTGGGCCCACCAGTTCGCCGTACTCGTCGCACCCACCTCGGCGCCCACGTCGGCGGCCTGGGCGCGGGCCGCGACCCGCAGCCGCAGCTCCTGCAACCGGGCGATCTCAACAGTCAGATCCACCAGCGCGGCACCGGCCTCGGCGGCGTCCATCGACCACAGCGACCCGGTCTCGGCGACCCGATCCAGCACCGCGTGCACACCCGCCACCGCCCGGGTCACCGGGTGCCCGGAGCGGGGTGCGGGTGCTGTGGTCATGGGACTACTACACCATCGACCACCGACAGTCTTGAGAGGCTGTTATCCCAGGTCAGAGCACCTGTGGAGGGCGGTCGGCGGTGCTCCGGCGGAGCCGTATGTGGTCTCGATACACCGCCGCTCGTTCCTCGCGGGCGGCACTCGATCAGCGAACCGAGCGCACCCCCTCACGCCCGGGGGTGGGTGGTCTCGATGCACCGCCGCTCGTTCCTCGCGGCGGCACTCGACCAGCGAACCGAGCACACCCCTCACGCCCGGGGGCGGGCGGTCTCGATACACCGCCGCTCGTCCCTCGCGGCGGCACTCGACCAGCGAACCGAGCACACCCCTCACACCCGGGGGGCGGGCGGTCTCGATACACCGCCGCTCGTTCCTCGCGTCGGCACTCGAGCGACGAAGGCGGCGCTCGAGCATTGACAGCTCGGTGCTGGTCGGATGGCCTGGGGAGAACCCGACGGCGCGCACTGCGCCGTCCGGAACCGAGGTCTACCTGAGGTCCTCGGGGTTCGGGCGCTGCTCGGGGACGAAGTCGCTCGGCTCGTCCTCGATCATGTAGTTCGGGTCGGCCTTGATCCGCTCGACGGTCCGCCGGATCCAGTCGTCGTCGCTGGTCTCGATGCCGCGCTCGGCGAGCTCGTTGCGCAGGTGGGTCTCGAGGTCGTCAGCCAGGCGGGCGTCCTTCGCGACCGAGGTCGCGTCGACGGCCGTCTGGAGATCGTGGTTGTACGTGGCCATGGCGCAGGGGTACCCGAACACCGCGACGCCCATGGCCCGCCGCGGTGCCCCGCTATCCGCGGTCGAGCTCGACGACCTCCGGGGTGTGCAGCCGCACCATCAGCCGGCGGGTGTGCGCCGGCACCCGGTGCGGGGTGAGCAGGCTGACCGCGATCATCGTGCCCAGCGCCAGCGGCACCGACCACGCGGCGGGTTGGGCGAGCAGCACCCCGCCCCACCCGGACGCCGGCCCGCCGGCCAGCGCGTGCACCACCGCACTCCCCGAGCCCAGCCCGCCGGCGACCAGCCCGGCGATCGCCCCGGCGTCGGTGAGCCGGCGCCACCAGATGCCGAGCAGCAGCAGCGGGCAGAACGTCGAGGCGGCGACGGCGAACGCCAGGCCCACCGCCCGGGCCACCCCGAGGTTCGGCGCCGCCAGCGCGGTCAGCGTCGGCACCACCACCGCGATCACCGCCCCCAGCCGGAACGCCGCCACCCCGCCGAGCCGCCGTCCGCCGACGGCGCGGCCGGTCACGTCCTGGCTGAGCACTCCGGCGACCGCGATCACCAGCCCCGAGGAGGTGGACAGGAACGCCGCGAACGCGCCGGCGGTGACCAGGCCGGTGAGCAGGTCCCCGGCGAGGCCGTCCAGCATCAGCCGGGGCAGCTCGAGCACCAGCACGTCCGAGTGTGCCGAGCCGACCAGGCCCGGCGCGTAGACCCGGCCGAGCGCGGCGTACGCCGGGGGCAGCAGGTAGAAGACGCCGAGCAGGGCGAGCACCACCAGCGTGGTCCGGCGCGCCGCCCGGCCGTCGGGGTTGGTGTAGAAGCGGACCACCACGTGCGGCAGCCCCATCGTGCCCAGGAACGTCGCGACGATCAGCGAGTACGTCGTGTACAGCCCCGGCCCGCCGCCGCCCCCGGCCAGCGGGAGCGACCAGATGCCGTCGTCGGGCAGCCGGCTGCCGGGGCTGCCGTCGCCGACCCAGACCACCAGCAGCACCGCCAGCGGCACGAGCAGCGCGGTCAGCTTCAGCCAGTACTGGAAGGCCTGCACGAAGGTGATCGAGCGCATCCCGCCGGAGGTGACGTTGGCGAGCACCACCAGCGCCACGATCACCGGCCCGACCCACACCGGCGCGCCGACCGCGGAGCGCAGCGTCAGCCCGGCGCCCTGGAACTGCGGCAGCAGATACAGCCAGCCGACCGCGACCACCAGCACCGAGCAGGCCGCCCGGGCGCTCCGCGAGCCCAGCCGGGCCTCGGCGAAGTCCGGCAGCGTGTACGCCCCGCTGCGCCGCAGCGGGGCGGCGACCAGGACCAGCAGCACCAGGTAGCCGGCCGTCCAGCCGATCGGGTACCAGAGCATCTCCGCACCGAAGGTGAGCACCAGTCCGGCGACGCCGAGGAAGGACGCCGCGGAGAGGTACTCGCCGCCGATCGCGGAGGCGTTCAGCCGCGGGTTCACGGTGCGCGAGGCGACCAGGAAGTCGCTGGTGGTGCGCGAGAAGCGCAGCCCCCAGGTGCCGATCGCGACCGTCGCGGTCACGACCGCCGCGACCGCCACCAGCCCGGGGACGGCGTCCAGCGTCGGGGTCACTCGTCGAGCTCGCGCATCAGCTCGGCGAAGTCCTCCTCGTTGCGCTCCGCGCGGCGCACGTACCACCAGCCCAGGCCGAGCAGCAGCGGGTAGACCAGCACCCCCAGCAGCAGCCAGGACAGCGGCACCCCCGCCACCCGGACGTCGGCCAGTGCGGGCAGCAGGTGGAAGGCGAGCGGCAGCGACCCGACCGCGAGGGCGAGCACCACCAGCACTCGCGCGGCGAGCACCAGCTGCTCGCGCAGCAGCGAGGACAGGTAGATCCCGCCGAGCCGGGTGTCGGCGTCGATGTCGCCGGTCCGCGGTGCCGGCGCCCGGCGCCGCGGCGGCCCGGTGACCCGGACCCGGGGCGGCGGGGCCGCCCCGCTCGTCGGGCTCACGACTGCGCCCGCCGCAGCAGCAGGTCGCGCAGCTGGCGGGTGTGCCGGCGGCTGACCCCCAGCTCGATGCCGGCGCTCCCGTCCGCCCCCAAGCCCCCGGGCCCGACGACCACCGAGCACCGCCCGGAGTCCATCCGCACCTCGGCGACGTGGGCCAGCGAGACCAGCAGCGAGCGGTGGATCCGGACGAAGCCGGCAGGCCCCCACTCCTCCTCCAGCACCGAGAGCGGGGTGCGCAGCAGGTGCGAGCCGGCCGCGGTGTGCAGCCGGGCGTAGTCGCCCTGGGCCTCCACGTGGCTGATCTCCGAGCGGCGCACGAACCGGGTCACCCCACCCAGCTCGACGGCGACCTGCAGGTCGCCGGCGGCCGGCGGCTCCACTGCGTCGGCGCCGACCACCCCGGCGACCCGGCGCACCGCCTCGGCCAGCCGGTCGGCGCGCACCGGCTTGAGCACGTAGTCGACGGCGCGCAGGTCGAAGGCCTCCACCGCGTGCGCCTCGTGCGCGGTCACGAAGACCACCGGCGGCGGCGCCTTGAACCGGGCCAGCACCTGGGCCAGCTCCAGGCCGGTCAGCCCGGGCATCTGGACGTCGAGGAAGACCGCCTCCACGTCCAGCTCGTGGAGCATCCGCAGCGCCTCGGTGGCGCTGTCGCAGGCCAGCACCTCGCCGACCCGCTCGTCGCGGCCGAGCAGGAAGGTCAGCTCGTCCAGCGCCGGGCGCTCGTCGTCCACCACCAGCACCCGCAGGCCGGGGGGTCGGGCGGTCATCGCGCACCCGTGCGCGTCGTCGCAGACGTGGACACGCTCGGATCCTTCCTGCTCCGATCCGGACCCGCAACGCCTCGACGACCCCGACGAGGTACGCCGATCCGGGGCCGCGGCTCTGCCAGGATGCGGTCATGGCCCCCGAAGTAGACGTGCTGGTCACCGTCCGCGACGTCAAGGCGTTCCGCGGACTGCTCGCCACCCTGGACCGGCAGACGGTGCCGTCCACCGTCTTCCGGGTGGTGGCGGTCCCCGCGGGCCTCGACACCGCCGGGTGCGACGTCCTCGAGCGTCTCGCCGCGCACCGGCCGAACGTGCAGGTGCTGGAGCCGGCCGAGCCGGGCGCCGACCTCGGCCCGGAGCTCGCAGCCGAGCTGGTGCTGCCCTGCGCGGAGGGGGACCTGCTCGCCCGCGACGCGCTGGCGCGGCTGGTGGCCGCGGCGCGTGCCGACGGGGCGGACGTCGTGGTGGGCCGGGCCGCCGGCCTGGGCGCGGCGGGCGACGTCCTCGACACCGACGGCACCGTCGGGGCCGGGCGGCTGGCCGGGCTCGACCCGGCCGGGCTGCCGGTCCTGGTGCGCCGCGCGTCGGGGACGCCGCTCACCGCGGACGCGGCGGCGACCCGCCGCGCGGCGGTGGCGGCGGCCGACCGGGTCGCGGTGCTGGCCAGCCGGCTGGTCCTGCTCGGCGGCGCGCACCAGGGCGAGCGCCATCCGGTCCGGGCCGTCGACGTCGTCTGGCGCGACGGCGTGCTCGAGCTGCGGCTGGCCGGGGAGCGGCCGGCCGGGGAGCGGCTGGTCGGCGCGGTGCTGTCGTCGCCGGACACCGGCGCGCGGTGGCCGCTGACGCCCTGGACGGACGGCGCCGGGGTCGGCATCGACCCGCGCACCGTGGTGTTCGGCCGGCCCCTGGAGCCCGGGGCCTGGCACGTCGAGCTGCACCTGGCCCACGACGGCGCGGGCGACCAGCGGCAGGTGCGCCTCGCCGGCCCGGCCCAGCCGCCGCCGGCCGCGCTGCTCGACGCCGCCGCCGACGACTCCGCCGCCGACGACTCCGCCGCCGGCCGGCTGGTGGTGCTCGCCCGGGACCGGGGCCGCCTGGTCCTCGACGTCGGCGCGACCAGCCGGCTGCCCCGGCGGATCTTCGACCCGGCCACCGCCCGGGTCACCGAGACGTGGCGCGGCACCCGGCTGGAGTGGCCGCTCGCCGTCGAGGACCACACCGGTGGGGTCCCGCTGGCGATCGGACTGCGGCTCGGCTCCCTGCCGGTGGCCGCCGAGCTGACCGGGGTCGACGGCGCGGTGATGCTCACCGCCTGGCTCTCCGGGGTGCCGGGGGTGGAGCGGCTGGCGGTCGGCATCG
>JADGMW010000820.1_pt1 | contig 10519 bp, 12 predicted proteins | sample 8641801 | NCBI WGS metagenome assembly JADGMW01 (sample SAMN16272018, study PRJNA661076) | feces metagenome | isolation source: fecal sample from diarrhoea affected cattle A | host: Bos taurus | place: South Africa: Lokaleng Village, Mahikeng | collected 2019-09
CGACGAACTCATGCCCTGGAACTTCAGCCAGTAACGGCCTCGTCTACGCGCTTACTTTTCGGGATCGGTCTGCCGACCAGCGGCACATTGAAACCGTGGTTTTCGGAGACGGTGCCCGGGGAGACCGGACAGCTCTAGTGGGACACCCAAACATCCTTCCAAACTGGCTTTCAGGAGCGCACGGGAGAGCAGGCTGATGCGGCGGACACCGAAGAGAGCAGGACAACCACAATAACGATGGGTCTCAGCTAGCCTGGGCAGGACGCAGCCCTGCCCGCCCATTAACACGCCGCAATATCGTCTGTCTTCGTCCGTGAAGGGGGAATAGCGCTAGCGACATACAATGGCTGCGCTGCCACAAAACCCCTGTGTCCGGCGTTTCAAATAGGTACAATAGATCCCGTTCTAGGCGGGAACACGGACGACATTTGAATACAGCCCAGCTCCTATTTTGGGCGTGACGCGTCGCGTGGGCGACGATGCAGTAGAAGCGCGTCCAGGCGGTAGCCTTGTTCCGGCAGCTTCGGGCCCCCCCAAGAACTTAGCTCTGTCCTGGTTAGGGTCGACTAACAATCGTTCGCGCCTCAGCGGACGGGGCTCGCTACCTTCCACCAGCGTCATTGCAGCAGTTTGAATCCCGCTCCGTGATGCATAGTTGGTTCTACAGCTAATTTGCACAGGAACAAGCTCACGATTATTACTCCGCGGCACCAGGTCATTACCGCAGCTGACAATCGAACAGACCAATCCGCCCCATCTCCTCTTTCCCCATCGCCTGCGTCCCAAATGTGGATCACCATGAAGATCACCCTTGGGCATGCCATACTCGTGCAAGACAAGGCACAGGTACTCGGCGAACCCGTCGCGTAGGCACGCATTGACACCCAGAAGGAGCTTGGGCCGGTGAACATCGCCTCGACCACAGAGGGCTTGTCGGCCGGGATGGCTTGCAGTGCTTTGTCCTGCCAGGGCTGCTCCTGGGCGACTGACACGCCTGCCCCGGTGAGCAGCGCAGGCAGCTAGCAGCATCTGGCAACGTCTAAAATTTGCTTCGCCTACCCTTCCCAGCCGATGCTAGCCCTTATGCGCATTGCGCGGGAGGTACCTTTTAAATCGGCACAATATACCGATGCGGTGCGCAACGCCTTACATGATTGACGATCCGTGCGACAACTCATTGTCAATGAACGATTTCTATCCGATGCGTGAACCGCGCCCTTAGGACAATGGGGACACCGCACCGGAATGAAATTGTGACCATTGGGAGGGGGGGCAAAGCCCTCCCCCATACCCCAATCCTGTGGTATTGAGCGACGGCCGGTGCGCGGCACAGGCAAATAACCTATTGTTTTAAAAATGTTATTTCGCGCATCGATGTGCGAAATGCTTACGCACCGGTGTGCGCATCAGTGGACGGGATCAGATTGGTGTAAGGAAGCGTTCGCTTGCCTTTCGCTGTTAGCGCCCAAATGCCTAGACTGTATTCCACAAGGCTCTGCTTTTTCAGGCGAATGATAGCTCGTGTAACGCGATCCTTGTCAGCAGAGAGGTCTGCTTTCGTCCACGAGGCTATTGTGGCCATCTCTGCTTGGCTTCTGGTACCATTCTCCTTGATCATCCTCAGCACGGCACGATCATCGTCTTCTGTCTTCTGCATACGGTTTTCGACCGTCACGTCGCTTACAACCTGGGCGCGCACTGTCGGAATATTACGCCCCCGACTGTCGATAAGCTGGGGAGGGTGTATTGTCTGCATGCCAAACGTAATTGACTCAAAATCTGGACCACGGAACTTTCCTTGAGTGTGTAGTTCGCTAAGACGTGGCCCGCGTTTTGCCAATGATAGATTGCCATCAACCTCATTTAGGAAGGCCCCACCGCCACGGGGGACGAGGTTATCAGCATGCGCGTTTTTGACGGGATGGCTGGCTGCAATTACAGCCGGTCTACCCGGCATTTGCGTCAGGCCCCGCAGGAGACGAGCATATCGCACGGCCTCAACATTGTTATTCTCGTCATCGCCCTCGAAGTAGGCTGCAGTCGTATCAATGACCACCAACGAGACCCCGCCTAGGGTCTGGACTTCGGCAGCGACTTGCTCGCCAAGTTCTTTTATCGAGAACACCCCAGGCACGAAGTGAACGTTCATGTCCTTTGGCTCCACCCCTAAGGTGGTACATAGCCCAATCCATCGCATCCGAACGTCGTCGGGGTTTTCTCCCGCAAGATATAGCACGCGACCCTTGGCAATCTCTCGTCCCGCCAACTCGAGCCCTAATGAAACTTGCGCCGCTATAAGCAGGGCGACGCACGTCTTTCCACTTCCTGTCTGACCGGTCAGGCTGTAGAAAAAACCCAGCTGTATAATGCCGTCTATCAAGTAATCCGGTGGGGTGAAGTCTCTTACAAAATCTCCGCTGGATCTTATGAGTGACGTGTTCCTAGGCGTGGGTGACACACGCAGACGAGCAGCTAGTTGCCGCCCATGAGCCTTGAAATACGGGTTGACTTGATAAGGAAACTCCATCCTTTCATAGCGGGCACGTACGCCAGCCAATTCCTCGGCAAATATGCGTTGGGACTTACTTAACCTTGTTTCGCCAGCCTTCGAAGGAGCCAGCAGCACTAGCGGGCTACTGTGGACAATGCGCTGCACCTGCTCAGGGTCGCCACTGACCTTGTCTAGATCGCCAAGAAGGTCTCGATGCGCCTCTGACCAGTCCTTTACATTGACAAAGCTGTAGCGCTCAAGAAAGCCAAAGATATTGTCATTGGCAAACTCGATGACCTCGGCGTCGAGCATGTCAAGGCGGCGGAAGCCATTAGTCGTGGGTTCGAGATCGACTCCGATTGATGCTGACGAATGATCGCCACCCATGGCAGCCGAGAGTTTATCCGCTGCCTCCTGCTCGTCAGTAATGGACCGCCTAGCCTGAATCAGATTGCCGGTCATCGTGAAGAAGCGGCGCTGGTCATATATCTCGATCTGAAGACGTACGTTTCTGTGCCGACAATCGCTAGAAAGCCTCCCCCGAGCGATAATGTGGATGCCTTTTCCAGATGGCGACACCTCCGCATAGGAGGTCGTATTCCTCATAACCTGATCAACTAGCTTCTGCCGCCGCACCAAGTCCTGAGAGGCAACCTTGCTTTCGTCGTCCAGGTCGATGCCGAAGTATTCATCGTCGGCAGTGAACACAAATCCGATGCCCGCCACAACGGACGGGTTATCGTTCATTGCCTTAACGGCGTCATCGAATGACCCCCAGTCGCCCGGGTTTGTTACGTTGGCAGGATAAAGGGCATTCGGACAGAGTGGCTGCTTAGTTGTTCTGCCATCTTCGGTGATGGCTTTCCAAACCACCCATTGCCGAAGGGTCTTCAGTTCGTTTGGGATGTCTTGGAATTGCGGAGCTTCGTTGTTATCCATATCTCAGTATCCTTTGTGAGCGACGGACGCTGAAATATTGAGTGACGAATTCAAGGCAGACGCCTAAATTGGTCTTGCGATTTACAGCTGTCCTGGAGCTCGAAAGATTGTAATTCTTTCGGGCTCTTTCTTTTGTTATGATCACCTTTTGATCAAAATTGTTGACGCTCCCACACGCCTCGAAACTATTTCAAGGCGAAAGCAGAGTGGAAGCTAGATTGGACGCAGTAATGGGCGGATCGGTCAGGATGCACTTCGTTAGTCCTACTTCGTCTCGACTTTCGAGGGGCCGCCCCTGACATTGACACGCGTGTCATCGAAAGCTCCTGTGGGCATCAGCGGAGGGACAGTAGTCGCGTCGAATACAAGCCGTGTGCTCACCTTCAGGCCCTCGGTAGGAACGCCGTCGCAACTGTCCGCAGCGCGCCGGGCGCAAACGTTGAAATCAATCCGCATGGTGCAGCCTTCCAAGTTCGCCGACTGATGGGTCATCAGTGGTTGAATTTCGATAACCAATTGATCTTGCTGGGCTATCTGCAGATGCTGCGTGGCTGTGTCCTTGCGATGGACGGAAAATGATGAACATCGCTCAGTCCCGTCGATTGCGGCGCGGGTTCGGCCGCTGCTCGTTGACCTGGAGCCAAGCCAAAACGGAATCGCGCCGGTACAGTGTCCGCCCGCCCATCTTGGTGCGCGGCAGACCGTTTGGCTGGTTCTGGTAACGGATGATCGTTCGCTCGGTGACCTTCAATTCGCGGGCGAGTTCGGATCGTGTGAGATAGTCGTCGAGAAGGGCCGTCATAGTGTCGTTCCATGTGTTCGGGGTGACACAGGGAACGTAGCGGGTGACGTTCGAACGGTGTGAGCAGCAATGGGCAGCAATGGGCAGTTAGGAATTACTGCCCATCAAGAGCCGTGCGTACTTCTTCGCGGTAGTGTCGTCCTTGTCCAGGATGACACCTTCACGCCGGGCCAGCTTGCACAACCAATCCGCCACGTCCCTCTGCGACCGCCAATCTTCGTCCGGATGTTTTCGATCCGGGCGACCACCACGCCGCTCACACTCATCCTTAAACGCCGGCTGATATTGTTCAACGTCTAGGAGCGGTCCACGTCCCCTGTGCTTCTTCTGCTGCGCCATCTGCAAAGTGTCGGGCTCCGCCACAGGCATGGGCACATAGTGAGGGCAATCCTCGCCATAGAACTGGGTGTCTGCTTCACCATCGTGCCCGAGCAGATAAGTCGCTAGGCGCTGATCCGCGTTCCATTTGCGCCAGCAATCACTTGAGGTTTCAGTGAACTTCCCGTTCGCGAGCAGATCGAACATCTTAATTCGTCCCGCCTCAAGTTCCTGGACAAAGGCATCAACAGCTTGCCCCCATAGCGGCGCATCTGGGGAGTCCACCGTTGTATCAGTCCACTCAGAAAAACGCTCATACCCGAAGCGATCAAACGCTTGTCGAAGGGTCTGAAATCCGTGTGGCGGTTTCAGGGGAGGGATTACGGTCATCGCGACACCCTACCCTGCAACTGGACAATTTCGGCGGATGGTTTGCCGCTCAGGATTTCTCCTGCCGTTTCCGTCGCCTTCTTCAATGGATCATCCATCAAATGCGCATAGCGGGCGGTCGTGGCAGCCTGTGAATGCCCGAGTAGCGCCCCGATAACAGGAAGCGACTGACCTGCCGATACGAGCACGGACGCGTATGTGTGTCGCAGGTCATGAACACGGAAGTTCGTGATCTCAGCGGCCTTTAAAATCTCAGCCCATGCCTTCTTGATCTCGGTCAAGTACGGCTTGCCACCATGCCCACAAAACACGTAGTCGCTGACCGGCTTCTTCAACTTCATCGCCTGCCTTTCCGCTTCGGCGCGGATCGCAACCAGCAACTGGAGTGCGGGAGTATTGAGATGCACGACATGCTCGGTCTTCTGTTTCGTCGTCGACCCAGGCTTCACCCATATTCCTGTGGTCAGATCGAACTGATCCCACCGCACACCTTCTTTATCGAAGCGCTTCCCCTCGACCACAATGCTGCTGCCAAGGAGTTCACCCGAACGCGCGCCCGTCAGCATGAGAAGACGAATGACGTTGGCTGATTGCTGCGCCCGGGCGTCAACATAGCTCGTGCCATCTTTGCGTTGACGCATCGGGTAGGCATCCAGCGCAGCCCCCAGGCGAGCGATCTCAGTTGGCTTCAAGTAGGTCTTACGCTTGGTTTCGGCATTCTTCTCAATACCACGGGCGGGGTTGTCGCCGGATCGCCAACCCCATTTTGCCGCGTCGTTGAGCATCTTCGACAGTACCGCAACGGCGCGATTGGCTTTCGTCTTCTTGCCAGTCTTCGTGATCCTGCGGTGCAGTTCATCGACCTTGTCGTGGCGCAACTCGGCCACCAGCTCATGCTTCAGCGCAGGCCTGATCTCGTTGTTGATGATCAGCGTGTAGTCGCGGATCGTCGCGGGGCGACGCTTGGGCAAGTGGTCAGCAATGAAGCGGTCGCACAGGTTGGCGATTGTCTTGGCGTTGCGATCAGCCTCGAGTTCCGCCATCGGGTCTTCGCCGCGATCAACCTGTCTCTTCAGTTCCTTCGCTTCTTCGCGGGCCACGGCTGTTGACCAGTCCGGAAAGGAACCGATGGTGATGCGTCGATCCCGGCCATTGCGGGTGCGGTAGTTCAGGATGAAGGATCGCGCGCCCGCCGGCGTCACGCGCACGGCAAAACCCTTCACTTCAGTATCACGGATGAAGTCGGGGTTCTTGCCAGTTGGCAGGGGCCATTTCTTGACCAACGCATCAGTGAGCTTCTCAGCCATGTCCGTGTCCCATGTCCACACTATGTACGTGAATCCGATGACCTGTTATGACATCTGCTGTCACACGCTGTCACTGATTAGACGCAAAATTTCATAGCGCTTTCAATATCTTATCTGCGGCCACGCACATACTGCAAGGGATTTCAGGGCTTTGCCGAGCCCATGAAAATAGACTTTGTAATCAGGGGGTCACGGGTTCGAATCCTGTTGCCGGCACCAGTTTCCTCAATGAAATCAATGGGCACTACCTTTCGTCGTTGGGACGACTTGGTAGTGGGACGACATTGGGACGACTGTGAGAAATCAGACAGCTGATTTCTGTGGATGAAACTCCCCCACGATTCGCCAGAATATCACCCCTAACTTCCCCACCAAGTGGTGATCTTGGTGGTGAAGTTCCGTCGCTCGGTGGTGGAAATCGCCTCTATCGTGACTTTCGTTCATGTTTCGTTCGTGCATATATCGCAGCCTTGGCTCAGCCCCACGCCAAGGAGTCGGAATGCGGTTATCGAGAATTGTCATGGCTCCAGGCGGCATGCCTGTGCCCCTGCAATCGCTGATCTCGCTCCGCGTCCCATTAGTCGGCCAGAGAGTTCATGCCGGCTTCCCCTCGCCCGCCGACGACTTCATCGAGGACATGATCGATCTGAATCAGGTGCTGATTCAGAACCCGACCGCGACTTTCCTTTGGCGCGTCGTCGGCGACTGCATGATCGATGTGAAGATCTTCCCCGGAGATGTCGTCACCGTCGATCGCTCGGTCACACCGAGACACCGATCCATCGTGCTGGCGATCATCGACGGCGAGCCCACGCTCAAGCGCCTCAATCGCCGCGGCGGCGTTTTCACGCTGCACAACGAAAATGCGAAGCTGCCGACCTTCACCGTCGCTGAGGGCACCGAGGTTTCTATCTGGGGCGTCGTTACCGCCACCATCCGCGACCTCAAGAAATGACGGCGCTGGCCCTTATCGACGGCAATTCCTTCTATTGTTCCTGCGAGCGCGTCTTCGATCCCAAGCTCGAGAAGCGGCCGGTCATCGTCCTCAGCAACAACGACGGCTGCGCGGTGGCGCGGACGGCCGAGGCCAAGGCGCTGGGCATCCAGATGGGCGCTCCGATGTTCAAGATCAGGGACATCTGCCGGCAGGGCAACGTCGCCGTCTTCAGCTCGAACTATGCCCTTTATGGCGACATGAGCCGGCGCATGAACAGCGTCTACCAAGGCTTCTCCCCTGACGTCGAAATCTACAGCATCGACGAATCCTTCCTAGACGTCGAACACCTGCCTATTCGCGACCGCACGGCTTGGGCATCAGACCTGCGAGCCACCACGCGCCAGTGGACCGGCATCCCGACTTGCGTCGGCATAGGGCCAACCAAGACGCTGGCGAAGTTGGCGAACAAGGCGGCGAAGAAGCTGCCCTCAGGCGTCCTCGATCTAAGCGACGAGCGCGTGCGAGCCGACGTGATGGCCACCTTCCCGATCGGCGACGTCTGGGGCATCGGCCGCGCCAGCCAAGAGAAACTGGCTCATCTCGGCATCGAATACGCCGACCAGGTGCGCGACATGGACCCCAAGCTCGCGCGACAGCTCATGACGGTCGTCGGCGAGCGGATCATCCATGAGCTCAACGGTCGGCCGGCGATCGCGCTGGAGACTGTGGCGCCGCAGCGGAAGGGATGCGCGGTCACACGGAGCTTCGGCAGCAGGGTGACGCACAAAGGCGAGATGGAACAGGCCGTCGCGGGCTATGCCACACGGCTCGGTGAGAAGCTGCGCCGGCATGGACTGGCGACCGACCACGTCACGGTCTTCATGCACACCAGTCCATTCGCGGACGATCCGCAGCGCAGCGTCAGCATGACGGTGGACATCCCAGAGGCCACCAATGACAGCCTGCAGCTGATCAAGGCGGCGAAGCGCGCGGTCGACGGCCTATGGAAGTCAGGCTTCCGATACTCCAAGGCCGGCATCATTACCCAAGATCTCGTCCCGCCAGCGGAGCGGCAGAGGGCACTATTCGACGGCCTCGACCATGAGCGTGCTGCAAAGGTCATGGCGGCGATGGACGAGGCGAACCGACGATGGGGTAGCGCCACGGTCGTCCCGGCTGCGACGATGGGCAGCGCGAAGAAGAAGCAGACGTTCACGACGAAGTTCGAGATGCGATCGCCGCGGTTCACGACGAGGTGGGAAGAGCTTCCGACGTGTCGATAGTGACATCACCGATTGCTGCGTGAAAAGGACTGGGCCTGATGGTGAGCATGTCGGCTAATATGGCTACCCTAGCCGGATCATTGCGCGCTTCAGTCAGCCAAGCTTCTACACCGCGGCAAATGCAATCAGTTAGAAACTCCACCGAGACCCATATCTGGTCATTGTAGCTAGCAAGCGATACCGGCAGCGAACCTTCAAGTTCCGTGGTGACTTGCACCTTGGACCACTTCTCTTTCGCCCGTTGTACACTTACGTCACCACTAGCCTGGTGAAGCATCGAGCACCTCAACGCATAGAGATCCCCGCTAGCGATCATGCCTTCGGCGTCACCTCCATAGGGTCCGAAATCGTCTGCAAGATTAGCGTCGCACCAACGGACGTAACGGCTTTGAGAACCGGCATTCGGGAAGTCAACGTTGCCGCAAATGTCGGGTAGCATCAGCACGATCGCCAGCGCAGAATATGGAGAGCCTCTACCGATTGCTTCACGGGCTTCGTAAGTGAGAGCTTCAATGGTGTCTCGAGGGGCTGATGTCATAGCGAGTTCACAATAGGCTTCTTGGTGTCGGTGCCTTCGTATCGACTGTTACCGACTGCCCTATCGACCCGGTGAAATTGCAGCTCGTTATCCAGATGCCGGTCCAGCAGCAGCGCCTTTGCATCGTCGCCCTGAGCTTCGAGGGACAGCCAGTCTTCGTAAGCGTCCTCCTCAAGGATGACCGGCATGCGGCCGTGGATATGCGCGATGTGCTCAACAGCCGGCGCCGTTATGATCGTGCAGCTGGTGATGCCCAGATTGTCGTTGCTCGCCCATAGCCCGGCGAAGCTGAAGCCCTTGCCGCTCGGCAGCTGCAGCAGCCATGGGTCCTTTTTGCCGTCGACCTCGCTCGTCGTCCATTCGAAGTAGCCGTCTGCTGGGATCAGGCAGCGCTTTTTCTTGAAGGCCTCGCGGAATGCCCCGGAGGTGTCGACGGTTTCAATCCGCGCATTGATCGTGGTCATCTTGCCGATCTCCTTCGCGAAGAACGGTACCAAGCCCCACCTGCCCTGGATCAGCTCACGACTGCCGCCCTTGTCGTTGACAACGAAATCGACCGTCTGCGTCGGCGCGATGTTGTAACGCGGCTGCAAGTTGGACGCCGGCGCGTCGTGAATAGAATAGAGGGCATGAATCTCTGCCCAAGTCATCTCGTTCGTATAGCGCCCACACATCACCTCAGCTTGCCCCACTCGTCCAGCCACTCGAAAGTGTCGGGCTGGCAATTGATGTAGACTGTATCCTTCCCCTGCTCGTCGGCAAGGGTTTGGGCGAGAGTGAGAGCCTCGGGCACGGACATCGGGCCTTCGTCGCTGACGATGTTGCCCTCCGCCATCCAGATGACGCCGGCGCAGATACTATCGGGGTCCTCAGCACCTACCGATACCAAGATGGAATCGGTCAGCTCAGAGGCTTGTTCGTCGGATATGCGCTTCAAAATCATCGTTTTCTCCATTTGCGGAGACAACGCTCGAGGTGCGTTTTGGAAGCGTAGCGACCTACACTACACTTTCCTTGCACACATATTCTGAGCCGGAAAGGTGGTGCGCGATAAACGATAGTTATCGCGCAGTGCTATAAGCATGGAGGGGGATGAGACCGGCACGGGCGGGATAAGGGCTCGGCTGCCGTTTCGTCGGCCAAGGCGGGAAACTGGAAAAACCACCCTGTTCCCTATGCCGCCACGTCCAGTTGACGCGCGCCGGTCTCTGCGGAATCAATGATCCAGCCCGCGACTGGTTCAGTACAGTCTATGGCGTGTCACGATCCGGTGTGCAAGATGAGGCCATGGACACAAATATGGCTACCGTTCTGCTGCTCGAAGACGAGCCTCTGATAGCTATGGACCTTGAGTATGGGCTGCGCGAGGTCGGCTTCGACGTGGCTATAGTAGCGACATGCTCCGAGGCAATCGATTGGCTGGAAGTATGTCGGCCAGACGTTGTGATCGTCGACATATTGTGAAGGAGAACTGGCCAGCGAGTTGGGTCAGGTGCTCCGTTCCGGTAGCCTGC
>JADGMW010000821.1_pt1 | contig 10503 bp, 12 predicted proteins | sample 8641801 | NCBI WGS metagenome assembly JADGMW01 (sample SAMN16272018, study PRJNA661076) | feces metagenome | isolation source: fecal sample from diarrhoea affected cattle A | host: Bos taurus | place: South Africa: Lokaleng Village, Mahikeng | collected 2019-09
TGCTGTCCTTCCTTGCGCAGGACAGCAGTGCCTCATTCACTTCCTGCGCGTGGGTCCAGAGCAGCCCGTGCGGAGCACCTTCGATCTCGACGTACTCCGCGGTGGGAAGCGCCTTCGCAAACCGGCGGCCGGTTGCATCAATCGGGAGAATGTTGTCCGCGGTTCCGTGCACGATCAGTGCCGGCACCTCGATCTTCGGGATGTCCTCACGGAAGTCGGTGAGCCAGGTGGGCTGTGCTGCGATCGAAGCGATCGGGCTTGCTGAGGAAGCAAGGTTCCACCCGGCGTTGATCACTTCCTGGCTGAGCCGGGGAGTGCCCAGGAATTCTTCCGAGTTGTAGAAGTTCTTGAAGAACTCCGTAAAGAAGGCATACCGGTCGGCCGTGGCAGCCTCAAGCAGCCCGTCAAAAACTTCCTGCGGAACACCTTCGGGATTGTCGTCGGCCTGAAGCAGGTACGGCTCGAGTGAGCCCAGGAACGCAGCTTTGTCCACGCGGTCCGAGCCGTAGGTCGAGAGGTACCGTGCTACTTCTCCGGTACCCATGGAGAAGCCGACAAGCACCACGGAATGCAGGTCCAGGGTGTTCAGCACCGCGTTCAGGTCTGCAGCGAACGTGTCGTAGTCGTAGCCGTCGGAGGGCTTGTCCGAGCGGCCGAAACCGCGCCGGTCATAGGTGATAACCCGGTACCCGGCCTTCAGCAGGGCTGCAGTCTGCTTTTCCCAGGACGCCCCGTCCAGTGGATAGCCGTGAATCAGGACCACAGGCTGTCCCTTGCCGTGGTCTTCGTAGTAAAGCTCGATCGGACTGCTGTTCTCCGTGCTGACGCTGATACGTCCCATGGCGCTGCTCCTCTCAGAAGGCTGTGAGAATGATCATTCTCCGAGTTGCCCACTATAGGGAACGATCGTTCTCAAAGCAACTACACTTGTCTTATGGATCCTGATGACGAACACGGACACGTGATCGAAGTAGCCGACCGGCTCTTCTACGAGCGCGGCATCCAAGCAGTCGGCATGGCCGAACTCAGGCGCGAGGTGGACCTGCCGCTGAAGAAGCTTTATGCCCTGTTTCCGTCTAAGCAGGCCATAGTATTCGCGGTTTTGGACAGGCGCCACCGAATCTGGACCGAGGGTCTGCAGAGGAGGATTGACGACGCCACCGACCCGCGCCGCAAGCTGCTAGCCGTCTACGACTACCTGGCGGACTGGTTCGCTGAAGACTCTTTCCGGGGCTGCGCCTTTATCAACGCCTTTGGCGAGCTGGGCAGCCAGTCACCCGACATTGCTGAGCGCACCCGGGCCCACAAGGAGTCCTTCCAGCAGGTGCTGGCCCGCCTCGTTGCCGATGCCGGCGGAAACCCGGCCCTGGGTCCCCAGCTGGCCCTGCTGGCAGAGGGCGCCCAGACCACGGCCGCCATCTCGGGGTCACCCGAAGCCGCGCAGCAGGCACGCCGGGCAGCCGAGATCCTGATCGATGCCCAGCTCCGCACCGTTCCCGGGCCTGCCTAGGAGTCCGGCAGGTCCCGCACAACCCGGGCCGGATTGCCGACTGCAACGACGTTGGCGGGCAGGTCCCGGGTCACCACCGACCCCGCGCCCACCACAGTGTTCTCACCGATGTTGACCCCGGGCAGGACGATCACCCCTCCACCGAGCCACACGTTGTTGCCGATGCTGATGGGCTTTGCGGCTTCCAGTTTGTCCCGGCGGGGTCCGGCCGCCAGCGGATGCGTGGGCGTAAGAAGCTGAACGTTCGGTCCGATCTGCACGTCGTCGCCGATGGTGATCGGCGCTACGTCCAGCGCAGTCAGGTTGTAGTTGATGAATGTCCTCGCCCCCACCGTGATGTACTTTCCGTAATCCACGTAGAGCGGCGGGCGGATGATGGCCTGCTCGCCCACACTGCCCAGCAGCTCTGCCAGCAGGGGCGCTGCGGCACCGGGGTTCTGCGGCGCAAGCCGGTTGTACTGGTCCGCGAGCGAAGCCGCCCGGAGACTGTCCGCTTCCAGCTGCGGATCATCAGCGATATACAGGTCCCCTGCCTGCATCCGTTCCCGCATGGACCTGCTGTCATTCTCGAAGTAGTTGGCCATACGGCTAATGATCCCCCGGCGGCACGCCCAGCTTCACCATGACATTCAATGGATCATTTCCACACTGCCGGCTAAATTGAGCCGTTGATCAGGCTCACCGCCAGCACGACCATAAACACAGCGATTCCCGCGTCGAGGATCTGCCAGGACCGGGGCCGAGCAAAAAACGGAGCCAGCAGCCGGGCACCGAACCCAAGCAGGCTGAACCAGAGCGTACTGGCCGCGACCGCACCCGCCGCAAAGATCCACCGGCCGTCCGCTCCGTGTGTTGCGGCGAGTGATCCGAGGAGCACCACGGTGTCCAGGTACACGTGGGGATTCAGCCAGGTCAGGCTTAGACAGGTTAGTACAGAGGCGGCCAGCGTCCCCTTCCCCTGCCCTGCCGCCTGCAGGCCTGTCGGATTGATCGCCCTCCACAGTGAGAGAAACGCATAGGCCAGGAGGAATGCAGCACCGGCCCACCGGATAATGTCCAGGACCAGCGGGGCGCTCTGCGTCAGCCGCCCGATGCCCGCCGTTCCCGCCAGGATGAGGACGGCGTCACTGAGAATGCAGACGGCGACGACTGCGGGCAGGTGCTCCCTCCGGAGCCCCTGCCGAAGAACGAAGGCATTCTGTGCGCCAATTGCGACGATCAGCGCCAGGCCGCTGCCGAAACCCGCCGCCAGCGGAGCAACATTCGAAAAGTCCATATATCCAAGTCTGGAGAGATACCTTGCCTTTGACTAGCTAATCTTTCTGCATTGTCTTTAGGATTTCTTAATATGGACTTCAACGCTGACCAGCTGCGTGCCTTGGCAGCAGTGCTGGACTACGGCAGTTTTGACGCCGCGGCCACCGCCCTGCACCTGACGACGTCGGCGGTAAGCCAGCGCGTGAAGGCACTGGAAACACGCACCGGCTGTGTACTCATCAAGCGCACCAGACCCGTGGCTGCCACCGAACCCGGGACGGTACTGCTGCGGCTGGCGCGCCAGCTTGCCGCCCTGGAGCACGACGCCGTCGAGCGCCTCGGTCTGGACACCAGGCAGGGGCGCAGCACGGTCCAGCTGGTAATCAATGCCGATTCGCTCTCCACCTGGGTGCTGCCGGCACTGTCCGGGGTCGACGCAACCAGTTTCGATTTCGCGCTGGAGGATCAGGATTATTCAGCGGAGAGCCTGCGGAACGGCACCGCAATGGCTGCGGTCACCTCCAGTCCGGAACCGGTGCAGGGCTGCTCGGTCACCCCCTTGGGAACCATGCGTTACCGCCCTGCCGCCAGCCCCGGTTACATCCGCCGGTTCTTCCCCGGAGGATGGGATGCCGCGGCAGCTTCACAGGCACCCATGGTGGTCTTCAACCGCAGGGATACACTCCAGTTCCGCTTCCTTGAAACGGCTTTTGGGCCGGGGATCGATCCGCCCAGGCACTACGTTCCGGCATCCTGGGATTTCCTGCAGGCCGTACGGCTGGGCTTCGGGTGGGGCATGCTCCCGGAGCTGCAGGCCGAAGAGCTGCTCGCAGATGGGTCTTTGGTTCTCCTGTCCCCGGATGCCCACCTTGATGTACCGCTCTACTGGCAGCAGTGGAGGGTGGAGCTTCCTGCTCTGTCCAGAGTGGCCGGGGCTTTGTCCGCTGCTGCTGGAAAGGGGCTTCTCTACTAGGGCCGGGGCAGCGCCGAGTGGGAGCCCAGGTGGTGGTAGGTGCGGTCATGGTAGACCAGCGGGGCGGCCGCCGGACCGCTGTGGATCTCCAGGACCGATGCGGCGATCAGGGTGGAACTGCCGGCCTGGGTGCGGGAGAGGATCCGGCAGAGCAGGGCCCGGGGCACTCCGCCCAGCAGCGGTTCCCCGCCCGGCAATGTGCTCCAGTCCAGGCCGGAGCCGAAACGGTCAGTGCCGCGGGCCGCGAAGAGGGCCGCCAGCTCAGCATTGTCAGCACCAAGCAGATGGACCACGATGGTGTCCGCTCCCGCGATCACACCGGCTGAGCCCTGCGTGGAGGCGAGTGAAAACGCCAGAATGGGTGGAACTGCCGAGACGGAGCTCACCGAGGAGGCGGTCAGCCCCACGGGGCCCTCAGCACCCGTGGCCGTAATAATGGCCACGCCTGCCGGGTGTCCCCGAAACGCATCCTTGAATTCATCCACTACGGGATGGGTCACCGCCGTTGAAGTCATGCCTCCAAGGTAAAACCTCAACAATAGTTGAGGTCAAATCAGGAGTCTGGCTCCAGCAGACGCGCCCCGCGGAACCCGCGGCCCGAAGCATCATCCGGGTTGATGAAACTGCACTCGGCAAGGGACAGGCACCCGCAGCCAATACATCCGCCCAACCGGTCCCGCAGCGCTTCCAGCTGACCTATCCGGTCATCCAGCTCGGCCCGCCATGCTGCGCTGAGCCTGCGCCAGTCTTCCTGGCCGGGGATTCCGTCTTCCGGCAGCTCGGCGAAAACCGCGGCGATATGGGAGAGGGGAATGCCGGCCCGCTGGGCTGCACGAATCACGGCAACCCGGCGCAGGACAGAACGGTCAAACCGCCGCTGGTTGCCTCCGGTCCGGCGGCTGCGGATCAGTCCCTGCCGCTCATAAAAATGCAGCGCCGAGACGGCTACGCCGCTGCGCTGGGCAACCTGCCCCACGGTGAGCTCTTCGAGGGCACGGGGTTGACCATCCATGATGAGTTGCTGCCGCCTGTTCGTTACGTACCGGCGGATTCTCAGCCGGTTGCCGTGTCCATTAAACCAATCGGCGGTACAGCATGTCCGTAGCGGAAGAGGTTCTGCGGATCCCAGCCGGCCTTGGCGTTGCGCAGCATTTCATAAGCTTGCGGTTCCCACGCCCGGGCACGGTCAAGTTCATCACCGGCTGGTCCGTGGAAGTTGATCAGGCTGCCTGCGGCGTAGGGCTCGAATGCGGCTGCCAGGCGCGCCAGGGCCGCCTCCACCTGATCGGGTGCAGGCAGGGCGGGAACGCCAAGGACAAAGAGGTGGTAGGCAGCGCTTCGGCCGGAGACTGTATCGGGGAATGGCGGTTCCTGGGACAGCGCACCGCCCAGCAGCCGCAGTTCCAGCATCACCAGGGGCGTTCCGGAGCCGGGGCCAACCTGCCGCAGCAGCTCGGCAGCGGCGTGGTCATCCAGGTCCGTAAGCAGCATGCCCCGTTCCATGGAGGGAGACGGATCCGCCGGATCGCTGTGCACGGCGTCCACGCCCAGATAATCCATGGGCCCGGCGGTGTCACTAACGACGGACAGCTGACGGAGCGGACGCAGCAGCCGCTCTCCATCTTGTTTGGTGCCGAACAGGGCGAAACGGAGGATCACCGGCGCTGTTCCCCGGATTTCCGCCGGCAGGAACGGCAGGTCAGGCAGGTGCATAAAGGCAAGTGAGGTAGAGGCCTCCTGCGGCAGGCCGGGAGCCCACTTCCGGAATGCTTCCAGTACCTTACCGGCTTCTTCTTCCGGGTAGACCAGCTGCCCGCCGTAGAACTCCGGAAGGGGCACTGCTGCCATTCTCATGCTTGTGATAATCCCGAAGTTGCCTTTGCCGCCGCGCACGGCCGTGAAGAGCTCCGGCTCAGTTTCCGGGTCAACCCGGCGCAGGCTGCCGTCCGGGGTGACGACGTCGAAGCTGCGGACATGGTCTGAGGCAAAACCCAGCGCCCGCCCCATCAGCGGCAGTCCGCCGCCGACGGTATAGCCCACCACTCCCACTCGGGAGCTGGATCCATGCGCCGCGGTCAGGCCCAGCGGCACCAGCTGCTCCAGCACTGCGTCCCACCGCAGACCCGCACCCGCGCTGAACGTTCCGCTTTCCCGGTCCAGCTCGAAGTCCTGCAGCCGCGAGGTGTTGATCAGCAGGCCCTCGTCCATGGGCGCAGCGGCATTGTGGCCGGTGGCCTGCACCGCCAGCGGGATGCCGCGCATCGCTGCCCACAGGACGGCCGCCTGCACATCCGCGGTATCCAGCGCGCCCAGAACGGCGTCGGGGTGGTGGACCTGGGCCAGGTTGAACGCCGCAGTGTCCTGTGCGTAGGAACCCTCTCCGGGTTCCGAAACGATGCCGCGGACGCCACCGCGGAGCGAATCCAGGTCAGGTTGTTGAATCATGGCCGAACTCCCGGGTTTGAGAAGTGGCCGGCCCGAGCACCGGTGGATTGCTCAATAGGGTAGGGCGCGGCTGGGGTCTCAGCCAAGGGATGTCCCAAAAGCGCAGTCCAGTTGCCGAAGCGCGCTGATCAAGGGTCTGGAGATTCCCAGCCGGCTTGGTGTTCACTTGGTACATGAGAGCCATCTGGAAAGGTGCCATTGCGTTTGGGCTGGTCAACGTGCCTGTGAAGGTGTATTCGGCCACCGAGGACCACGACGTCAGCCTGCATCAGGTACACGAAAAGGACGGCGGGCGGATCCGGTACCAGCGCCGCTGCGAAATCTGCGGCGAAGTGGTTGAGTACAAGAACATTGCCAAGGCCTACGACGACGGCGAGCAGACCGTCGTCCTCACAGACGAGGATCTGGCCTCCCTCCCGGTGGAGAAAAGCCGGGAGATCGAAGTCGTGGAGTTTGTTCCCAGTGACCAGGTGGATCCCATCCTTTTCGACCGCACCTATTATCTGGAACCGGATTCAAAATCCACCAAGTCCTACGTGCTCCTGCGGCGCACCCTGGAGGAAACGGACCGGACCGCAATTGTGCAGTTCTCCCTGCGCCAGAAGAGCCGGCTTGGTGCCCTGCGGGTCCGCGGAGACGTTCTGACGCTGCAGACCCTGCTTTGGGAGGACGAAGTCCGGGAAGCAGCCTTTCCCTCGCTCGAAGAGACCGTGCGCATCTCCGCCAAGGAACTGGAGATGTCCTCGGCGCTGGTGGACTCCTTCAGCTCCGATTTTGACCCCTCCGGGTTCACTGACGAATACCAGGAGCAGCTCCGCACCCTCATTGAAGCCAAGCTGGAGAAGGGCGAAGCCCTGGACACCGAGCAGACCTTCGGCGAAGAGACAGAGGAAGAAGGCGGAAAGGTCCTGGACCTGATGGAGGCGCTGCGGCGCAGCGTTGAGAAGAACCGGGGCAAGAAACCGTCCTCCGGCAAAGCGAAGGAGAAGGAGAAGGAAGAGCCCGAGAAGAAACCGGCGGCCAAGTCCTCCGGCCGCAAATCGAGGAAAGGCGCATAGACATGGGTGTTACCAGCTACTTCCGGGACCGCAGGGGACGGCAGACCGTCTTCCTTCCGCCAAACCTGCCCATGCTTGCCTGGGCCGGTTTCGGCACAGCTTCAGCGATGGCCCTGACCCCCCGGTACCGGGACCTGCTGCACCGGGCCAGCCAGGGCGCCATGATGTGGTGGGCCGCTGGCGAAACCTTCCGGGGCCGCAGCCCGTTCCGCCGCACGCTCGGCGCAGCCACCCTGGTGCGTGCCCTGACCCGTTAGCCGGCAATGCGGGATGCGCAGAACAGCTATTGCCGGTAGCCCTCGACTTCGCCTACAGGACGCACCTGCGCGCCCTCCGGGTTCTCACCCGCGTCAATCCGGGCCCGCCGCTGGCGCAGCAGATCCCAGCACTGATCCAGCTGTTCACCGATGCTGCGCAGCTGTTCGGCATGGGATTCCGCGCTGTCTCCCGGCCCGGCACTGCGGAGCGACTGTTCCTGTTCGACCAGGCGTTCTATTTGTGCCTGAATTTGCTCAGAGTCCATTCCCCCACGCTAGAGTGCACGCTGCCCCCGCACCACCCGCAGGGACTAGTTGAGCAGCCCGCGGAGATAGCCGGAGAACCCTGCCGGAGCGCGGCCCGCCGTCCGGCCGGAAGTCACGGCGCGGATCCAGTCCGTGGCGATCCAGGGCACCTGCGCCGCCTTGATCCGCTCCGTCAGGTCCACATCCTCACCGGTGGTAACCGGACGGAAGCCGCCGGCAGCCACATACGCCTCGGATGAGAATCCCAGGTTGGCGCCGTGGACATAGGGGTGCCCCTCTGCCAGGGTGTGCCGGGCCTGCCACAGTGCGAGGTGGCCCGCTTCCAGGTCCCGGGCATCCGGCACCACTGTGCCGAGCACCATGCCATAACCCGCGCCGGCCAGCTCCGTCTGGGTCTGCAGCCAGTTCCCCGGCACGACGGTGTCCGCGTCCGTATTGGCAATCCACCGGGAACCAATACCCAGGGCAGCCTCAACTCCCTGTGCCCGGACCAAGCCAACGTTCCCGGCAAGGGTTTCCAGCAGATGCAGTTCAAGTCCCAGCTGAAGTCCGGCTTCGGCTGCGGCAGCCGCTGAGCCGTCGGTGCAGGAATCCAGCACCACGACCACGCTCACCCGGGCGGGTACAGCCAGGGCATTGACAGCGGCGGCGACGGACACCAGGCAGCGTGGCAAAAGCTCTTCCTCGTTCCGGGCAGGAATGACGACGCCGATGTGGCCAGGCATCAAAGCAGCCCCTCCCGGCGTGCCACCGACTCAGCAGGCGGCGGCACCAGGACATCAATGCGGAAGTCCTCTTCCAAATGTGCGCTGAGCCGTTCCAGGCCGCTGTCGTTAAGGAAGGCGTCGTGGACATCATCACCAGTCAGGGGCCACCCCTCGTTGGGGTGCCGCCAGTGGCAGAGCAGCAGCACGCCGTCGGGCGAAAGGGACGCGGCTGTCCGCTTCACAGTCTCGCGGAGCTGCTCCCGGGTAAGGAAATACCCGATCTCGGAAATGACCACCAGATCGAAGGTGCCGCCGGGCCAGTGCTCCGGAATGCTGCCCTCAACGAGTTCGACGCCGGCTGCGGACCCGACCCGCTGCCGCGCCAGTTCCAGCGCCCGGGTGCTGATGTCCATGGCGGTCACGGAATCGGCCCGGCGAGCCAGCTCAGCAGTCAGCACACCAATGGAACAGCCTGGTTCGAAGACACAGCCGAAGGACTCCCGCGGAAGCATGGCGAGGGTAAGGGCACGCTTGCGGTGCTCATAAAAGCTTCCCTCGAAGTTCCAGGGATCCACGGACCGGGCATAGAGGTCCTCGAACACCAGCTGTGCAGTGCGCGGTGCGGTGATCCGGAAGGATTCAAAAGGTCGCTCGAAGTGTTCCAGAATTTCGGCGCCCAGGAGCACCTCGTCCCCCGGCAGGTCAGAGAGCGGATTCACCTGGCTGTGATGTGCCGCCATGGCCGTACGTTTGGCCTGCGCCTCCTGGGGCCCAAGCGGGAAAACATACAGCTCGCCGGGAATGTCACGGGGCGTTCCCCAGTGCCACAGCCAGATTGGATATTCCAGCAGGGGAATACGTTCCGCCTGCGTGAAGGCGGCAGCCACTTCACCGGCGGCGTCGTGGTCCGTGTGTCCGTCCTGCTGCCAGGGTGCAGCAACCCACAGCGTCCCGGTGCCGGAGTCCGCTGCGTCCTGCAGTGCCTGACGCACTTGGTCACGGCAACCGGCCAGAGCGCCGTCCGGCAATCCAAGGAGCCGGACCCGTGCCTGCGGTGCCAGCTCAGCAACGGCGTCGCGCAGTTCCTGTTCCCGGATCTGCGCCAGCTGCCCGGGACTGTGGGTCTCCGAGCCGGGATGTGATGCTTCGCCGGCAGTCGCGACGATGACATCAATGCTTGTTCCAGCAGCCGCAAGTGCTGCTATCAGCCCGCCGGCTCCCAGCGTCTCGTCGTCAGGGTGCGCTGCAAGGACAACCAGCCGCTCGGGAACTCCGGACAGCACCGTCTGCAGTTCCGGGGTGCCCTCCAATGCCTTTCGCCACAGCGCTTCGTCCTGGCTGGCGTCCTGGTGGGTGAAGCTCACCACGGCTCTGACTCCCGGGCAAGAAGCATCCCGCCCAAAGCGGCATGGTCCCGTTCACCGTGGTGCTGGCGCACGTAAACCTGCAGGTCCGCTATCCGGCGGGCATGCTCCTCTTCGGAGGTAAGCGGTCCCGGCCCCAGTCCCCGGGCGGCAGTGGCCAGTACCCGCTCCACGGTGTCGGCAACGATTCCGCGAACCCGCTGGGCCAGCAGGGCACCATCCGTTCCGGTGGCCCGGCCGGCATCAATCTCTGCCGCTGCCGCAGCCAGCACAGCGGAGGCTGCCTGCAGGGACAGATCAGCCGAACCGAGCAGGGCATGTGCGATCTGGTCGGGCTTGCGCTGCAGGCTTGCCCGGCGCAGCCGCCGGGCTATGGCTACGGCACCTCCGTACCAAACGGCAGCGACGCCGATGCCGCCCCAGGCGAAGCCGTCCCGTTTCAGGTACCAGTTGTCCCGGCCTACGGGATGAGCCGGTACGTCCACAAAGTCGACGGGCCCGCTGTTGACCGCGGCCAGGCCGCGGCTGATCCAGAGTCCCTCCGCCGGCCGGACTCCGGGGCTGCGCAGGTCCACCGCGAAGGCACGCCTGTTGCCCGGCCCTGTATGCGCCGTCACCACTGCGTAGTCCAGCTGGTCTGCCAGAGAACACCACGGTTTGCGGCC
>JADGMW010000823.1_pt1 | contig 10500 bp, 10 predicted proteins | sample 8641801 | NCBI WGS metagenome assembly JADGMW01 (sample SAMN16272018, study PRJNA661076) | feces metagenome | isolation source: fecal sample from diarrhoea affected cattle A | host: Bos taurus | place: South Africa: Lokaleng Village, Mahikeng | collected 2019-09
TGGAACTGGTGCAGATCATCGAGCGCGTCGGCGTGACCTGCGTGATGGTCACCCACGACCAGGAAGAGGCCATGACCATGGCCGAACGCATCGCCATCATGCACATCGGCTGGATCGCCCAGGTCGGCAGCCCGATGGACATCTACGAAACGCCGGCGAGCCGGCTGGTCTGCGAGTTCATCGGCAACGTCAACCTGTTCGACGGCGAGTTGATCGAGGATGCCGAGGACCACGCGGTCATCGCCTGCCCGCAGCTGGAGCGGCCTATCTATGTGGGGCACGGTATCAGTACCAGGGCCGAGGACAAGCGTGTGACCTTCGCGCTGCGCCCCGAGAAACTGCTGATGAGCATCGAGAAACCCGAGCTCGAGCTGCCGGACTACAACTGGGTGCAGGGCATCGTCCACGACATCGCCTACCTGGGCGGGCATTCGGTCTACTACATCAAGCTGGAATCCGGGCTGCTGCTGCAGGCCTTCGTCGCCAACGCCGAGCGCCACATGAAATGGCCGACCTGGGACGAGCAGGTCTACCTGTACTGGATCAGTGACAGCGGCGTGGTGCTGCAGGCATGAACCGCGTGCGCCTGAGCCTGGGCCGCCGGCTGGTCATCGGCGTGCCCTTCGTGTGGCTGTTCCTGTTCTTCCTGCTGCCGTTCGCCATCGTGCTGAAGATCAGCTTCGCCGAGGCGGACGTGGCGATTCCGCCCTACACGGACATCTTCGCCTACGCCGACCAGCAGCTGCAGGTGCTGATCAACCTCGGCAACTATATCTTCCTCAGCGAGGACAGCCTCTACTGGGCCGCCTATGCCGGTTCGCTGAAGATCGCCTTCTTCGGTACCCTGCTGTGCCTGGTGATCGGCTATCCCATGGCTTACGCCATCGCCCGCGCGCGCAAGGATCTGCAAACCGTGCTGCTGCTGCTGATCATGATGCCGACCTGGACGGCCATCCTGATCCGCGTATACGCCTGGATGGGCATCCTCAGCAGCAATGGTCTGCTCAACAGCCTGCTGCTGGGCATCGGCCTGATCGACACCCCGCTGCAGATCCTCAATACCGATGTCGCGGTGTATATCGGCGTGGTCTATTCCTACCTGCCGTTCATGATCCTGCCGCTTTACGCCAACCTGGTGAAGCACGACCTGAGCCTGCTGGAGGCGGCCTCCGACCTGGGTGCGCGCACCCTCACCAGCTTCTGGAAGATCACCGTGCCGCTGTCGAAGAACGGCATCATCGCCGGCTGCATGCTGGTGTTCATCCCGGTGGTGGGTGAATTCGTGATCCCCGAGCTGCTCGGCGGCCCGGAGACGCTGATGATCGGCAAGGTGCTGTGGCAGGAATTCTTCAACAACCGCGACTGGCCGGTGGCCGCGTCCCTGGCGGTGGTAATGCTGGCGATTCTGCTGATCCCGATCATCCTGTTCAACAGGAACCAGGCCAAGGAACTGGAGGGCAAGCTATGACCAACGCGAGTCGCCGCCTGTCCTGTTCAACGGGCTTTTCAACCAGAAGCATGGCCAAGGGGCTGGAGGGCACGCTATGAAGCGCTACAGCTTTTCCAACCTGATCCTGGTGCTCGGGTTGCTGTTCATCTACCTGCCGATGGTGATTCTGGTCATCTACTCGTTCAACGCCTCGCGGCTGGTGACGGTGTGGGGCGGCTGGTCGCTGAAGTGGTACATCGGCCTGCTCGACAACACCCAGCTGATGGGCGCGGTGATGCGCTCGCTGGAGATCGCCCTGTACACCGCCATCGCGGCAGTGGCGCTGGGCACCATGGCGGCCTTCGTGCTGACGCGCATTCCGGTGTTTCGCGGGCGTACCCTGTTCGGCGGGCTGGTCACGGCACCGCTGGTGATGCCCGAGGTGATCACCGGTCTGTCGCTGCTGCTGCTGTTCGTGGCAATGGCGCAACTGATCGGCTGGCCGGCGCAGCGCGGCATCGCGACCATCTGGATCGCTCATACCACCTTCTGCTCGGCATATGTCGCCGTGGTGGTGATGGCCCGTCTGCGCGAGCTGGACCTGTCCATCGAAGAAGCGGCAATGGACCTCGGCGCGCGACCCTGGAAGGTGTTCTTCCTGATCACCATGCCGATGATCGCGCCGTCGTTGGCGGCCGGCGGGATGCTGTCCTTCGCGCTGTCGCTGGATGATCTGGTGCTGGCCAGCTTCGTCTCGGGGCCGGGCTCGACGACTCTGCCGATGGAGATCTTCTCGGCTGTGCGCCTGGGCGTGAAGCCGGAGATCAACGCGGTTGCCAGTCTGATCCTGCTGGCAGTGTCGTTGGCGACCTTCCTCGCCTGGTATATGACGCGCCGCGCCGAAAAGCGTCGGCTGCGCGCGATCCAGCAGGCCGTGGCGGACAGTGCTGCATCTAACTGGAGTGGGGAACGCGACAGCCGCAAGGTGATGATCCCGCCGCCGGCCCATAGCTGAGGCGGGTGAAGTGTGTTCGGCGCTCCGGGCGGCCGAACAAGTTGGCCCTACAGCCGTAGGGCCGAATTCATTCGGCCAGGACCCTGGTACGAAGCCTAGCGGGCGAACAGCTGGCTCATGTCCTTGAACGCCTTGAACTCCAGGGCGTTGCCACAAGGGTCGTAGAGGAACATCGTGGCCTGCTCGCCGACTTCACCCTGAAAGCGGATATAGGGCTCGATGACGAAGCGCGTCTCGCGCTCGCGCAGCCGTGCCGCCAGCTGCTCCCATTCGTCCCAGCCGAGAATCACGCCGAAATGCGGCACGGGCACGTCATGGCCATCCACCGCGTTGGTGTGCGCCTGCTGTTGGCTCGGGGTGATGGGGTGCTCATGGATCACCAGCTGGTGACCGAAGAAATCGAAGTCGACCCAATGTTCGCTGCTACGACCCTCGGGGCAGCCGAAAACCTCGCCGTAGAACTGCCGGGCGGCGGCCAGGTCATGCACGGGAATGGCGAGGTGGAAGGGCGATAGCGTCATGGGTGTTCTCCATCGATGGTCGTCGCTGGAGTGTAGCGGAGCAGGGTCGTCCATTTGCAACCCAATAAAAAACGCCGCTTCCCCTGGAAGGAGAAGCGGCGTCTTCAGCGTGCCTGAGCGTTCAGTCGATCATTCCACCGGAACGACCGCGCCCTGGTACTTCTCGTTGATGAACTGCTTCACCTCGTCGCTGTGCAGGGCCTTGGCCAGCTTCTGCATGGCGTCGCTGTCCTTGTTGTCCGGACGGGCGACCAGAATGTTCACGTAGGGCGAGTCGCTGCCCTCGATGATCAGCGCGTCGTCGGTGGGGCTGAGCTTGGCTTCCAGCGCATAGTTGGTGTTGATCAGGGCCAGGTCGACCTGGGTCAGCACGCGTGGCAGGGTGGCGGCTTCCAGTTCGCGGATCTTGATGCGCTTGGTGTTCTCGGCGATGTCCTTGGGCGTGGCGGTGATGCCGGCGCCTTCCTTCAGGCCGATCACGCCGGCCTTCTCCAGCAGCAGCAACGCGCGGCCGCCGTTGGTGGCGTCGTTGGGGATCACCACGGTAGCGCCATTGGGCAGTGCATCCAGCGACTTGAGCGAGCTGGAGTAGGCACCGAAGGGCTCGATGTGCACGCCGGTGACGCTGACCAGCTCGGTGCCCTTGCCCTTGTTGAACTCGTCCAGGTACGGCTGGTGCTGGAAGAAGTTGGCGTCCAGGCGCTTCTCGGCCACCTGGATGTTCGGCTGCACGTAGTCGGTGAAAACCTTCACCTTCAGGTCCACACCCTGTTCGGCCAGGGCCGGCTTGATGAACTCGAGGATCTCGGCATGGGGGACGGCGGTGGCGGCGACGTTCAGCTCTTCAGCAGCCTGGGCGGACAATGCCGTTACGGCGGCAAGGGCGGCAAACAGTTTTTTCATCGTTCAGCTCCTGGGTGACGGGCAATCGGTTCGATCACCCGCGCGAGTGTTTATTTTCGGGAAAAGTGCGTGACCAGCTTGTCGCCGACGCTTTGCAGAATCTGCACCAGAACCAGCAGCAATACCACCGTCACGATCATCACGTCGGTCTGGAAGCGCTGATAACCGAAGCGGATCGCCAGGTCGCCCAGGCCACCGGCACCGACCACCCCGGCCATTGCCGTGTAGGACACCAGAGTAATCGCGGTGACCGTTGTGGCGGCGATGATGCCCGGGCGCGCTTCGGGCAGCAGCGCGTTAAAAATGATCTGCCGGGTGCTCGCGCCCATCGCCTGGGTCGCTTCGATGATGCCGCGGTCCACTTCACGCAGGGCGGTCTCCACCAGCCGCGCGAAGAAGGGCGCGGCGCCGACCACCAGCGGCGGGATGGCGCCGGCGACCCCGAGGGAGGTGCCGGTCAGCAGCACCGTGAAGGGAATCATCACGATCAGCAGGATGATGAAGGGCAGCGAGCGCAGCACGTTGACCACGAAGGACAGCGCCGCGTACAGCGGGCCGTTCTCGAACAGCTGGCGCGGGCCGGTGAGAAACAGCAGCACGCCCAGCGGCAGGCCGAGCAGCAGGGTAAAAAGCAGCGAACCGCCCAGCATCAGCAGGGTGTCCAGCGTCGCCAGCCATATCTCGTACCAGTCGACGTTACTGAACAGACCGGAAAGTACGTCCATCAGCGCAGGACCTCCACGTGTACGTCAGCAGCTTCGAAGCGCCTCATCGCCGCCTCCAGGTCACCGCCGATCAGCGCCAGGGTCAGCTGCCCGTAGGGCGTGTTCTTGATGTGATCGATGCGGCCGGAAAGGATGCTGTAGTCGACCCCGGTGTCACGGGCCACGGTGCCCAGCAGGGGCGTGTAGGTGGCCTCGCCCTGGAAGGTCAGGCGCAGGATGCGACCGGGCACATGGGTAAAGTCCTCATGCTGCTCGCGCTCGTCCACCGCCTCGTTCTCGAGCACGAAGCGCTGGGTGGTCGGATGTTGCGGATGCAGGAAGACGTCGGTGACCGGGCCCATCTCGACGATGTGGCCGGCGTCCATCACCGCCACGCGGTCGCAGACGCGGCGGATCACGTCCATTTCGTGGGTGATCAGCACGATGGTCAGCTTCAACTCGCGGTTGATCTCCGCCAGCAGCTGCAGTACCTGGGCGGTGGTCTGCGGGTCGAGCGCACTGGTGGCCTCGTCGCAGAGCAGGATGTCCGGCTCGGTGGCCAGCGCCCGGGCGATGCCGACCCGCTGCTTCTGCCCGCCGGACAGCTGCGCCGGATACTTGCGCGCGTGGTCCTCGAGGCCGACTCGGTGCAGCAGGGCGGTGACGCGCCGCTCGATCTCGCTTTTCGAGTAGCTGCCGGCCAGGCGCAGCGGCATAGCGATATTGTCGGCGACCGTCTTGGACATCAGCAGGTTGAAGTGCTGGAAGATCATGCCCACGCGCTGGCGGAAGCGCCGCAGGCCTTCGGCATCCAGCGCAGTGACATCTTCCCCGCTGACGAGGATGCGGCCGCCGGAAGGCTCTTCCAGGCGGTTGATCAGGCGCAGCAGGGTGCTCTTGCCGGCGCCGGAATGGCCGATCAGGCCAAACACCTCGCCGGCGCTGACCTCCAGGCGGGTCGGCTGGAGCGCGGCGATATCGCGGCCGGCCACCCGGTAGGTTTTATGGACGTCTTGGAATTCGATCACGGGCGAACCTTGTGGGTGCGACGTTCGTAGCCGATTTTCGGCGAAAGGCGGGCATTCTACCCGTTTGGCAGGCAGATCGCTCGTTTGTGCCTTGCCCGGTCCTGTGGCGGCGTGGCAAGCGGTTGAAAGCCGGCGGCAACCTTAGCGGCGGCGGCGTGGTCACTAGTCGGCACACCGTGAATCGAACATGCATCGCGCCCATGGCGCCGCCTCGTTCGCGGTTCAGCTCATTCACCAGCCCGAGGCCATCATGACGGACAAATCCCCGAACCAAAGCGAGCTTGCCGGCACCGATACGGTCGACCGGGCCAACCACAACACCAAGCTCGATCAGCTGGAACAGTTTCGCAGCGACGCCACCGGCGAGGCGTTGCGCACCAATCAGGGCGTGAAGATCTCCGACAACCAGAACACCCTCAAGGCAGGCGGTCGCGGGCCCTCGCTGCTCGAAGACTTCATCATGCGCGAGAAGCTCACCCACTTCGACCACGAGCGCATCCCCGAACGCATCGTCCATGCGCGCGGCTCGGCCGCCCATGGCGTTTTTCGGAGCTACGGTGACCACAGCTGGCTGACCAAGGCCTCGTTCCTCGCCGCCGAAGGCAAGGAGACGCCGGTATTCGTGCGTTTCTCCACCGTCCAGGGCTCGCGGGGTTCGGCCGATACGGTGCGGGATGTGCGCGGCTTCGCCACCAAGTTCTACACCGACGAGGGCAACTTCGACCTGGTCGGCAACAACATGCCGGTGTTCTTCATCCAGGACGCGATCAAGTTTCCGGACTTCGTCCACGCGGTCAAACCCGAGCCGCACAACGAGATCCCCCAGGCGCAGTCGGCCCATGACAGCTTCTGGGACTTCGTCTCGCTGACCCCGGAATCGGCGCACATGGTGCTCTGGACCATGTCCGATCGGGCTCTGCCGCGCAGCTACCGGGCGATGGAAGGCTTCGGTGTGCATACCTTCCGGATGATCAACGCAGACGGCGTCAGCCGCTTCGTCAAGTTCCACTGGAAGCCGGTGGCCGGCGCCTTCTCGCTGGTCTGGGATGAAACCCTGAAGATCGCCGGCAAGGACCCGGACTTCAACCGCCGCGACATGTGGGAATCCATCGAGATGGGCGACTATTTCGAATGGGAGCTGGGCGTGCAGGTGGTGGAAGGGGCGGACGAGCATAAGTTCGACTTCGATCTGCTGGATGCGACCAAGATCATCCCCGAGGAGCTGGTGCCGGTGCAGACGCTCGGTAGGATGACCCTCAACCGCAACCCGGACAACTTCTTCGCCGAGACCGAGCAGGTCGCCTTCCACATCGGCCATATCGTGCCCGGCATCGACTTCACCAACGACCCCCTACTGCAGGGCCGGCTGTTCTCCTATACCGACACCCAGCTGCTGCGCCTGGGCGGCCCGAACTTCCACGAGATCCCTATCAACCGGCCGGTCTGTCCGGTCCACAACAACCAGCGCGATGCTTTCCACCGCCAGACCATCCACAAGGGCCGCGCCAACTACGAGCCCAACTCCATCGACAGCGGCTGGCCCAAGGAAACCCCGCCGGCGGCCCAGGATGGCGGCTTCGAGAGTTATCCGGAGCGCGTCGAGGGGCACAAGATCCGCAACCGCAGCGAATCCTTCGGCGATCACTTTTCCCAGGCCACGCTGTTCTGGAACAGCATGAGCGAGCCGGAAAAGGAGCACATCATCGGTGCCTACACCTTCGAGCTGGGCAAGGTCGAGCGGGTGTCCATTCGCGAGCGCCAGGTCAACGAGATTCTGGTCAACATCGATCTTGAACTGGCTCGTCGCGTTGCAGAAAACCTCGGGCTGCCTGCTCGGACCGCACCGACAGCACCAGGCAAAGGTTCGAGCATCTCGAGCTCGCCAGCGCTGAGCCTGATGAGCCACCTGCCGGGCAACATCAAGTCGCGCAAGGTCGCCATTCTGGTGGCCAACGGTGTGGACGGCGCGGCGATCGAGGCGTTCAAGAGCAAGCTGGCCAGGGAGGGCGCACTGGCCAAGATCATCGGCCCGTCGCCGGCGCCGGTGAAGACCGCGGACGGCAAGCTGCTGGTGGTGGACGCTGCGATGGACGGCATGCCTTCGGTGATGTTCGACGCGGTGTTTGTGCCAGGTGGAGCCGATGCCGCTGCTGCTATGGCACAGTCTGGCGAGGCCAAACACTATCTGCTCGAGGCCAACAAGCACCTGAAGCCGGTGGTGGTCATTGGTGAGGCGCGGCCGTTGCTGGCGTCGCTGAATCTGGTGGCCGATGCCGGCTTGCTGGAAGGCGCCGATGTGGATGCAGTGTTCGCAGGCTTTGTCACGGCGCTGGGCCAGCACCGGATCTGGGCGCGCGAACCGGCAGCCAAGGCGGTGCCGGCGTAAGCGCCTCCCGCTTCCGGTTAATCCTGCGACCTGCTATCGCCGCAAGGGCGAGCCTTCCACAGAGTTCGGTGTATGCACCGCCAGCTTTTCTGGGAGGCCCGCCCCGGGGCGAAGCTTTTGATGGTTGCGCTCGCAAGCGCCATCAGCTTTGGTCTTTCAGCTCTCGCCAATGCAGGAACAGGCGCAGGTCGAATTCAATCTGGCCGTAGCCCGGCAGCATGTGCTCGCACAGCTTGTAGAAGGCGCGGTTGTGGTCGCTTTCGCGCAGGTGAGCCAGCTCGTGAACCACGATCATTTTCAGGAACTCCGGCGCGGCCTCGCGAAATAGCGCAGCCACGCGGATTTCCTTCTTCGCCTTGAGCTTGCCGCCCTGCACCCGCGACACCGCCGTATGCAGGCCGAGCGCGCGATGGGTCAGGTCCAGGCGGTTGTCGTAAAGCACCTTGTCGATTGGCGGTGCGCTTTTCAGATGGTCCTGCTTCAGGTGCTGTACATAGCCGTATAGCGCCCTGTCGCTCTGCACCTCATGCCGGCCCGGATAGCGGCGCCGCAGATAGTCGCCCAGGCGCTGTTCGGCGATCAGCTGGCGGACCTGCTCGAGCAACGGTTCGGGATAGCCGCGCAGGTATTTCAGTTCAGTCATGGCCGTTCAGTTGCGTTTGCGCCAGGCGAAGCTGAGCAGGAACAGCCCGGCCGCGGAGACCACGATGGAAGGCCCGGCGGGCGTGTCCTGGTACCAGGACAGGGCCAGTCCCATGCATACCGCCAGCAGACCCAGCAGGCTGGCGCCGCAGGCCATCTGCTCCGGGGTGCGCGCGTGGCGCTGCGCTGCTGCGGCCGGAATGATCAGCAGCGAGGTGATCAGCAGCACGCCGACGATCTTCATCGCCACGGCGATCACCACGGCAATCAGCAGCATCAGCGCCAGGCGGATGGCTGCCACCGGCAGGCCCTCGACCCTTGCCAGTTCCTCGTGCACGGTAATTGCCAGCAATGGCCGCCACAGGGCGACCAGCATCAGCAGCACCAGCGCACTGCCGCCGACGATCCAGGCCAGATCGGTGGGGCTGATCGCCAGCAAATCGCCGAATAGAAAGCCCATCAGATCGATGCGCACCTCGTCCATGAAACTCAGCGACACCAGCCCCAGCGACAGGGTGCTGTGGGCGAGAATACCCAGCAGGGTGTCCGAGGCCAGCGGCTGCCGCTGTTGCAGGGTCACCAGCAGGACTGCCAGCAACACGCAGCAGACCGTGACCGCCAGGGTCAGGTTGACCTCCAGCATCAGCCCCAGCGCCACCCCGAGCAGCGCCGCGTGGGACAGGGTGTCGCCGAAATAGGCCATGCGCCGCCAGACCACGAAGGAGCCGAGCGGGCCGGCCACCAGTGCCAGCGCCAGGCCGGCGAGCAGGGCGTTGAGCAGGAAATCAGCCATGTTTGCAGTTTTCGTCGTGTACGTGAGGTTTCAGCACGGCGCCATGCAGGTCGTGGGCATGGTCGTGGTTGTGGTGATAGATCGCCATGCTGCGGGCGTCCTGGCCGAATAGCTCGATGAAGGCGGGGTCATTGCTGACCTGCTCAGGGTGCCCCGAGCAGCACACATGGCGGTTGAGGCAGACCACCTTGTCGGTGGCGCTCATCACCAGATGCAGATCATGGGAGACCATCAGCACGCCGCAGCCAAAGCGATCGCGCAGTCGGCCGATCAAGCGGTAGAGCTCTGCCTGGCCGGCAACGTCCACGCCCTGCACCGGCTCGTCTAGCACCAGCAGTTCCGGCCCGCGGAGCAGGGCACGTGCCAGCAGCACCCGCTGCATCTCGCCGCCGGAAATGCCTTGCAACGGGCTGTCGATCACCTGTTCCGCGCCGACCTTGGCCAGCGCCTCGGCCGCGCTGGCGCGGTCGACACCCGGCACCAGGCGCAGGAAGCGCAGCACCGACAAGGGCAGCGTCGAGTCCACGTGCAGCTTCTGCGGCATGTAGCCGATGCGCAGCTTGGGCTTGCGCCAGACGCTGCCGCTGTCCGGTTTCAGCAGGCCCAGCACGGTACGCACCAGGGTGGTCTTGCCGGCACCGTTGGGTCCGATCAGGGTGACGATCTCGCCACGCGAGACCTGTAGCTCGGCGCCTTCCAGCACCGGCTGGTTGGACAGGCGCAGGTGCACGTCCTGCAGGCGAACCAGTGCTTCGCTCATGCGGCCAACCGGCATGGAGCGCAGATTCCGACCACTTCCACGGTTCGTGTTTCAGCCTGGAAGTCGATACCTGCGGCCGCGGCGACAATGGCCTCGGTGACCGCCTTGTTTTCCAGCTCGATGGCGGTATGACAGTTGCGGCAGATCATGAACTGGCCCTGATGGGGGTGTTCCGGATGGCTGCAGCCGATGAAGGCATTGAGCGATGCGATGCGGTGGACCAGACCGTTTTCCAGCAGGAAATGGAGGGCGCGGTACACCGTGGGCGGGGCGGCGGGGCGGCCGTCCTGTTCGCCCAGCTCGGCTAGGATGTCGTAGG
>JADGMW010000813.1_pt1 | contig 10497 bp, 10 predicted proteins | sample 8641801 | NCBI WGS metagenome assembly JADGMW01 (sample SAMN16272018, study PRJNA661076) | feces metagenome | isolation source: fecal sample from diarrhoea affected cattle A | host: Bos taurus | place: South Africa: Lokaleng Village, Mahikeng | collected 2019-09
GCCCGACGAACGGGCGGGAGAAGAGGAAGCTGAGCAGGTCGCGGGTGGAGCGGTCGGCCCAGTGGCAGTCCTCGACGACGAGCAGCAGCGGCGCGAGCGCGGCGGTCTGCTCCAGCAGCGCGTGCACGGCCTCGAAGAGCTCGGCGCGGTCCAGCGCAGCGCCCTCGTCGCCGACACCGGCGCCGGTGCCGGCCAGCACCCGCCGCCCGGGCTGCAGCCGGCCGAGCGCGGGCCGAGCCTCGGCGACCTGGTCGACCACCGCCGGGACCTCGGTGGCCAGCCGGCCGAGCACCTCGCTGAACGGCAGGTAGGGCAGCGCGCTGTCGCCGAAGTCCAGGCAGTGGCCGGCGCAGACCCGCCAGCCGCGGGCGACCGCGACGTCGCGCAGCTCGGTCAGCAGCCGGGTCTTGCCCACCCCGGCGTCGCCGGAGAGCAGCACCGCGCCCCCGGCCGCTCCGGGAACCTCCGCGCCCAGGCCGAGCAGCGACGCGAGCTCGCTCAGCTCGGCGTCCCTGCCCACCATGTCCCCGCGGTCGTGTGCCACGGTGCCCATCTTGGTGGACGACGCCGACAACGGCACGGCTCTTCCGCCGCTCCCCGGCCGGGCGTGGGTCTGGGCCTGGGTCTGGCGCGGGCGGCCGCTCACCACTCGGTCGGGTCGTGCACGTCGCGCCGCCGGCGGGGGTTGCGGACCAGCCCGCGCCGCCGGCCGCGCAGCTCGTCGCGGATCCGGTCCCCGCGGTACTGCAACTCGCTCTTCACCATCTCGGTGCTGGCCAGTCGTCCTGCGTCGCCGAACATCTCGTCCTCCTCGGGTCTGCCCCGGTGCTGGGGCGATGACCCGAGACTCGTCGGCTGAGGTAGGCCGACACATCGGGCAGCCGCCCTATCCCGCACCCGGTGCCGCGACCCGCCACCTCAGGCGACTACCTCAGGCGACGCCCAGGAGCGCCTGAGGAGCTACCTCAGCCGGTCACCGGCCGGCCGGCCACCCAGGTCGCCACGGTCAGCGGGACGCCGGGGCGGTAGGCCAGGTGCAGGTGGCTGGGCGCGTCCAGGACGACCAGGTCGGCCCGGGCCCCGACGCCGAGGCGGCCGACGTCGTCGCGGTCCAGGGCGGCAGCGCCGACCGCGGTCGCCGCGTGCACCGCCTCGGCCGGGGTCATCCCCAGCTCCCGGACCGCCAGCGCCACGCAGAGCGGCATGCTCGAGGTGTAGGAGGAGCCCGGGTTGCAGTCGGTGGCCAGCGCGACCCGAACGCCGGCGTCCAGCAGCCGGCGGGCGTCCGGCCACGGCTGGCGGGTGGAGAACTCCACGCCCGGCAGCAGGGTGGCGATGGTGCCGGAGTCGCGCAGCGCGGCCACGTCGGCGTCGGTGAGATGCGTGCAGTGGTCGACGGCGACCAGGCCCAGCTCGGCGGCGAGCCGGACGCCGGGCCCGGGCCCGAGCTGGTTGGCGTGCAGCCGGCCGCGCAGCCCCGCCGCGGCGCCGGCCGCCAGCACCGTCCGGGCCGCGTCGGCGTCGAACGCGCCGTCCTCGCAGAAGACGTCGATCCACCGCGCGTGCGGGGCGGCGGCCTCGAGCATCGGCCCGGTGACCAGGTCCAGGTAGTCGGCGACGTCGCTGCCCTCGGGGACGACGTGCGCGCCGAGGAAGGTGGTCTCCTCGGTGACCTCGCGGGCCAGGGCCAGGCACCGGGCCTCGTCGGCGACGGTGAGCCCGTAGCCGCTCTTGATCTCCACCGTCGTGGTGCCGCCGCGGCGCATCTCGGCGACCAGCCGGGCCAGGTTCGCGGCCAGCGCGTCGTCGCTGGCGGCCCGGGTGGCGGCCACGGTGGCCCGGATCCCGCCGGCGGCGTACGGCTGCCCGGCCATCCGGGCCGCGAACTCCCCGGCCCGGTCGCCGGCGAAGAGCAGGTGGCTGTGGCTGTCCACGAAGCCGGGCAGCACCGCCCGGCCGCCGACGTCGTAGCCGGCGTCCGCGGCCGGCGCCCTCGCCGCCGGCCCCGTCCAGGCGACCCGGCCTCCCTCGAGCACCAGCGCCGCGTCGGGCACCGAGCCGAGCGGCCCCGGACCGGCGGCGGGGTCGTTGGTGACCAGCTCGGCGATCCCGGTGAGCAGCACACTGGTCATCGCGCGGCCACCGCCCGGGCCAGGACCCGCTCGATCGCCGCCTCCAGCTCGTGCCCGAGCTCCTCGGCGTCGCCGGCGCGGGCCACCACCCGGCCGTCGGCGACCACGTGCACCACCTCGGCCGCGGTGGCCGCCCAGACCGCGCTCTGGGCGTCCGCCCCGGTGCCGGCGGTGCGCGGCGCCCGGGTGTCGAGAGTGACCAGGTCGGCGCGGGCGCCGACCTGGATCCGGCCGGCGTCCGGGACGCCGAGAAGGTCGTGGCGGGTGCTCGCGGCGAGCAGCTCGGCGGCCGTGAAGTGGCCGCGGACCCCGCTGCCCAGCCGCTCGTGGGTCTCCAGGGCGCGCATCTCCTCGAACGGGTCGAGCACCGCGTGGCTGTCGCTGCCCAGCGCGAGCCGGGCGCCGGCGGACGCCAGGTCGGCGGCCCGGCCGAGGCCGTCGGCGAGGTCGCGCTCGGTGGTGGGGCACAGCACCGCGCTCACCCCGGCGCCGCCGAGCAGCGCGACGTCGGCCGGCTCGAGGTGGGTGGCGTGCACGACGCCGGTGCCCGGGTGCAGCTGTCCGGCGTCGGCGAGCACCTGGGTCGGGGTGCGGCCCAGCCGGGCCCGGCACTCGGCGTTCTCGGCCGGCTGCTCGGACAGGTGCACGTGCACCAGGTCCGGGTGGTGCGCCGCGAGCGCCTCGGGCGGCACCGCGCGCACCGAGTGGAAGGCCGCGCCCGACCGCACGTGCGCCGGCGGGTCGAACGCGGCGCGGCGGGCCGCCCAGGCGTCCGCGTCGCCGTCGCTGAAGCGGCGCTGCACGCCGGTGACCGGGGCGCCGAAGCCGGCGGAGAGGTAGCAGGTGTCGAGCAGGGTGAGCCGGATCCCGGCCTCGGCGGCCGCCTCGGCGAGTGCGTGGCCCATCGCGTTCGGGTCGGCGTACGGCGTCCCGTCGGGCTGGTGGTGCAGGTAGTGGAACTCCGCGACGCCGGTCCAGCCGGCCGCCGCCATCTCCCGGTAGACGGCCCGCGCCAGCGCGGCGTAGGAGTCCGGGTCGAGCGCCCCGGCGACGGCGTACATCTGCTCGCGCCAGCTCCAGAACGTGCCCCGCCCGCGCTGGGTGCGCCCGCGCAGGGCGCGGTGGAAGGCATGGCTGTGGCCGTTGGCCAGCCCGGGCAGGGTGAGCCCCGCCAGCCGGGTGGCCGCGGGGGCGCCGGGAGCGCGGAGCCCGGGAGCGCGGAGCCCGGGAGCGCCGGGCTCGACCCGGGTGAACCGGCCGTCCTCGATCTCCACCAGCACCTCCTCGGCGACCGCGCCGGCCACCCAGGCCCGCTCGAGCAGGTACGCCGTCCGCGGGCCGCTCACCCGCTCAGCTCCTCGAGGGCTGCCGCCAGCGCGTCCACCCCGGCCAGGCAGTCGGGGAGCGAGGCGTGCTCCTCGGGGGCGTGCGAGACACCGGTCGGGTTGCGCACGAAGAGCATCCCGGTGGCGATCTCGGCGGTGCCCAGCACGCCCGCGTCGTGGCCGGCCTGGGTGGCCAGCATCGGCCGGTCCTCGCCGGGGGCGCCGGCCCTGGCCAGCCGGTCGACCAGGGCGGGGTCGAAGGCGACCGCGGGCGAGCTCGACTCGGCGGTGACCCGGACCGCGGTGCCGTCGCGCTCGGCCCGGGCCGTCGCCTGGGCGGCGACCGTCTCGACCAGTGCGGTGAGCGCCGCGGCGTCCTCGGCGCGGGCATCGAGCCAGCCGGTGACCGCGCCGGGGATGGTGTTGGTGGAGCCGGGGGCGACCGCGACCCGACCGAAGGTGGCCCGCTGGCCGGCCAGCCGGGCCTGCTTGTGGGCGGCCAGCGCGGTCATCGCGAAGCCGAGCATCGGGTCGGCGCGGTCCGTCATCCGGGTGGTGCCGGCGTGGTCGGCGCGGCCGGTGAAGTCGAAGCGCCACCGCCCGTGCGGCCAGATCCCGGAGCCGACGCCGACCGGGGCACCGAGGTCGGCCAGCGCGCGGCCCTGCTCGACGTGGAGCTCGACGAACGTGCCGACGCCGTCCAGCAGCCGGCCGGCGCCGGCCGGCTGCTCGCCGGCGACCAGGTCGCCCAGCGCCACCCCGTCGGCGTCGCGCAGCGTGCGGGCCCGCTCCCAGGTCAGCGCGCCGGTGGCCAGCCGCGATCCGAGGCAGGCCACCGGGAAGCGGGATCCCTCCTCGGCGGCGAAGACCGCCACCCCGAGCGGACGGCCCGGGACGACGCCGCGCTCGCGCAGCCGGTCCACCGCCGCCAGCGCGCTGACCACCCCGAGCGGGCCGTCGAACGCGCCGCCGGCCTCGACGGAGTCCAGGTGCGAGCCGGTCAGCACGCCCGGCCCCTCACCGGTGCGCCACCAGCCGACGAGGTTGCCGAAGCCGTCCTCGACGACGTCGAGCTCCCGGGCGGCGCACGCCTCGCGGAACCAGGCGCGCAGCTCGTCCTCGACCGGCGTCCACGGCAGGCGCCGGTAGCCGCCGTCGCCGAGCCGGCCGAGCGGCACCAGGGCGGCCCACATCTGCTCGAAGCCCTCAGCCATCGTGACTCCCCTCTCGCCGGGACCGGAGCGCCGGTCGATACTGAGCGCCATGGAGTTCCACGACGTCGTCCGTCGCCGCCGGATGGTCCGCAGCTACCAGCCCACCCCGGTCGACCCGGCCGTGATCGACCGGGCGCTGGCGAACGCGGTGCGCGCGCCCAGCGCCGGGTTCAGCCAGGGGTGGGCGTTCGTGGTCCTGGACACCCCGGCCGACGTCGCCCGGTTCTGGACGGCGAGCACCGACGAGGAGACCCGGGCCGCGCCGGGCCGCTGGCTGCGCGGGATGATGAGCGCCCCGGTGGTGATCCTGCCGTGCAGCAGCAAGGCGGCGTACCTGGACCGCTACGCCGAGCCCGACAAGGGCTGGACGGACCGGGACGAGGCGCGCTGGGCGATGCCGTTCTGGCACATGGACGCCGCGATGGCGAGCCTGCTGGTGCTGCTCACCGCAGTGGACGAGGGGCTCGGCGGCTGCTTCTTCGGCGTCGCGCCGCACGCCGACGCGGCGGTGCGCGCCGAGTTCTCGATCCCCGAGGACCACGACCCGGTCGGGGTGATCACCCTGGGCCACCCGGCCGACGACACCGGCTCCCCGGGTTCGCCGGCGCGGCGGCGGCGCCGTCCGCTGGCCGACGTCGTCCATCGCGGCGGCTGGTGAGCGGACGGGCACCCGCCCAGTCCAGCGGCGCGGCCCCGGCCGGTCAACGACCCGCCGCGGCGCGGCCGTCTCGGATGCGAGACCGGTTTGCTTCTCCACCCTTTCGGATACGTCCCCGGGCAGCCCGCCGCCCGACCCTCGGGCGCCGGCGTCGAAGGAGTTGTCATGGGCTACGGACTCGGTGTCTTCCTGCTGGCGATCGGCCTGATCCTGGCGTTCGCGGTGACGGACTCGATCAGCAACGTCGACCTGACCACGATCGGCTGGATCCTCAGCGGTGCAGGGGTGCTGGTGATCCTGCTGACCGCGGTGCAGCTGAACGCACGGCGTCGCTCGACCACGGTCGCGCGGACCACCCACGCCGATGGCCGGCAGAGCGTCAGCGAGCAGCGCAGCGACGTCGACCCGCCGGCCGCGTACTGAGCGCCGTCCGCGCCCCCACGGCCTGCACTTCTCGAGTGATTCCTGACGTTCTTGGCTGTTGCAACGCTCAAGAACGTCAGGAATCCCCGGTTAACCGGGTGTTCCGACGTCCGCCCACTACCCTGCGGCGATGACCAGCGCCTGGCAGGCCCACCCGCACGCCCGTGCCGTCGCCAAGCTCCAGGCACTGGTGCGGATCCCCACGGTCAGCGAGCCGAGCCGGCGTGACCCGCAGGCCTTCGACGACCTGCTCGCCGAGTTGGCCGCCCAGTTCCCGCTGCTGCACGCCCGCCTCGAGCTGACCCCGGTCTCCAGCCACGGCCTGCTGTTCCGCTGGCCGGGCGCCTCGGCGGCACGTCCGGTGGTGCTGATGGCGCACACCGACGTGGTGCCGGTCGAGGATGGTTGGACCCGGCCGCCGTTCTCCGGCGAGATCGTGGACGGCGCGATCTGGGGCCGCGGCACCCTCGACGACAAGGGCTGCGTGGCCGCGATCTGCGAGGTGGTCGAGTCGCTGCTCGAGGCCGGCCACGTCCCGGCCCAGGACGTCTGGCTCAGCTTCGGCTGCGACGAGGAGGTGTACGGCGCCGCCGCGCCGCTCGCGGTCGCCGAGCTGACCCGCCGCGGCGTCCGGCCCTGGTTCGTCCTCGACGAGGGCGGCGCGATCGCCAGCGAGGCGTTCCCCGGCGTCGGCGCCCCGGTCGGCGCTGTCGGCGTCACCGAGAAGGGACTCACCTCGCTCGAGCTGCGGGTCGAGGGCCGCGGCGGCCACGCCTCCACCCCGGCCCGCCGCGGCCCCACCGCCCGGCTGGCCCGGGCGATCACCCGGCTGGACGGCTCACCGATGCCGCCCCGGATCCCCGAGCCGACCGTGGACCTGTTCCGTCGCCTCGCCCCGCACGCCCCTGCGCCGCTGCGCCCGCTGATGACCCACGCCGGTCGGCTGCGCCCGCTGCTGACCCGGGCGCTGCTGGCCGCCGGCCCGGAGGCGGCGGCGATGGCGCGGACCACGGTCGCGGTCACCACGCTGTCGGGCAGCCCCGCGCTGAACGTGATCGCCACCGTCGCGAAGGCCGGGGTGAACATCCGGATCATGGCCGGCGACACCGTCGCCGGGGTGGTCGAGCACGTGCGCAAGGTGGTCGACGACGACCAGGTGCACATCGACGTGGTGGAGGCCAACGAGCCCAGCCCGCTCTCCCCCGTCGACGACGAGGCGTTCGCGCTGATCGAGTCCACGATCCTCGAGGCGTTCCCCGACGCGGTGCCCGCGCCGTACGTGATGATGGCCGCCACCGACGCGCGCCACTTCACCGCGATCTGCGAGCGCGTCTACCGCTTCGCGCCGTTCCGGATGACCAAGGCCCAGCGCCAGTCGATCCACGCCCATGACGAGCACCTCGGCGTCGAGGCGTTCCTCGACGGGATCGCCTGGTACCGGCGCCTGATCGAGAGGCTCCCGGCATGAGCGCACCCGACGACCTCGACGCGGGTCCCGGCACCGGACGCGGGCTGCGCCCGGTGCACGGGCTGGCCGCGGTGGTCGGCTTCCTGGTCTGCGTGGAGGTCGCCAGCGGCGTCCTGCAGGGCTACTACACGCCGATCTACCCGCAGATCGCCGAGCACCTCGCCATCGCCGAGGGCGACGTCAACTGGTTCGAGGCCGCGCAGCTGATCGTCTCCGCGCTCTGCGTGCCGCTGCTGGCCCGGCTCGGCGACCTGATCGGGCACCGCCAGGTGCTGCTGATCTCCACCGCGGTCACCGCGCTCGGCTCCTGGGTGCTGGCGCTGGCACCGGGGTTCACCACGTTCCTGATCGGCTGGGCGATCCAGGGTGCGTACGTCGTCTGGCTGCCGCTGGAGGTGGCGATCATCCACCGCCGCACCGCCGGCACCGGGCGTCAGGGGCAGCTGACCCGGCGGGCCGCGGCGGTGCTGGTCGGCGCGCTGGAGCTCTCGGTGATCGTCGCCGCGCTCACCTCCGGCGCGCTGGTCGAGGCCACCTCGATGACCTTCCTGCTGATGCTGCCGGCGCTGGTGGTGACCGCCTGCCTGCCGCTGATCTGGTGCGGTGTCGAGGACACCCCCGGCGACTCGACCGGCGGGATCGACTGGGCCGGGCTGGGCCTGGTCACCGTGGCTCTGGGCCTGGTGATGGCCGGCCTGGTGGTGGTCCGCCTCGAGGGCGTCGGCTCGGTGCTGGCCTGGCTGCTGGTGCTGGCCGGCGTCGCCGCGCTGGGGCCGTTCGTGCGCTGGGAGGCCCGGCTCGCCGAGCCGCTGGTCGACGTCCGGCTGCTGGCCTCGCCGGGCCAGTGGCCGGTGCAGCTGACCGCGTTCCTGTTCGGCATGTCGGTGCTCGGCGCGCAGATCCCGCTGTCCACCTTCGCCCAGACCGACCCCGAGGTGGCCGGCTACGGCCTCGGCGCCAGCTCGGGGTTCGTCTCCACCCTGATCGGCGTCTACGTGCTCTGCCTGGCCGTCGGCGCGTTCGCGCTGCCGCTGACCACCCGGCTGCTGGGCCCGCGCGGCGCCCTGGTCGGCTCCTCGCTGCTGGTCGCCGTCGGGTACGCGATGTGGCTGGCCTTCCACGACACCACCGGGCAGGCGCTGACCAACATGGCGGTGGCCGGGCTCGGCTCGGGCGCCCTGGTCGCGGCCCTGCCGGCGACCGCCGCGGCCGCCGCCCCGGCGCACCGCACCGGCTTCGCCACCGGGATGACCAACGCGACCAAGACCGTCGGCGGGGCGATCGCCTCGGCGGTCTTCGCGATCGCGCTCACCGCGACCGGCTCGCTGGACGGACCGGACGAGGGCCAGGCCCCGCTCTCGGGCTACCTGGTGGTCTGGGCGGTCTGCGCGGCCGCGGCGGTGCTGGCCGCGCTCGCGCTGCTGATGCTGCCTCGCCCCGTGGGACAGGCGTCCCAGCCGGACCCGGCAGATGGGACGCTGCTGCGGTGACCTCCCCCGCACCCGACCAGACCGGCACCCCCCAGGCCGGCACCACCCCCGACCGGGACCGGACCCTCCTCCGGCTGGCCCGCACCAGCCTCGCGATCTGCCTGGCCGGCATGCTGGTGGCGGTGGTGATCGCCATCGTCAGCCTGGTCACCACCGAGGAGGACGCCGACCTCGGCATGGTCTCGGCGTTCCTGGTGGCCGTGCCGCTGCTGCTGCCGCTGGTCCTGTCGGCCGGCGCGTTGCGGCTGCGCCGCTCGGCGAGCCCGGCCGCGTTCCCGCTGGCCGTCGCCGCCGCCGGCCTGCTCGCCCTCGGCGCGCTGCTGCTGGCCGGGATCTTCGGACCCTCCGTCCTGGGCTGAGCCGGCGGTAGCCTCGGAAACCATGACGGGCCCCGAGGAGCGCGAACCGGAACCGGGTGACGACGCGGCCCGCTCGCGGGCCGCCGCCCGGGCCCGGATCGCCCAGCAGCAGACCTGGGTCGACCTCCAGGTCCGCCGGGCGATGGAGCGCGGCGACTTCGACGACCTGCCGGGCGCCGGCAAGCCGATCGAGGGGCTCGGTGCCGAGCACGACCCGGACTGGTGGCTCAAGGGGCTGATCGAGCGGGAGCGGATCGTGATGCTCCCGTTCAGCGTCCAGCTGCGCGCCGAGGACGCCGGCCTCGACGACCGGCTGGACACCCTGCGCAGCGAGGACGCCGTCCGCGCCGAGGTCGCCGACTTCAACGCCCGGGTGATCGCGGCCCGCTACCGGCTGCCCGAGGGGCCGCCGCTGGTGACCATGCCGCGCGACGTCGAGGAGACGGTCGCCGCGTGGCGCGAGCGCCGCGCCGCACGTCGCCCGGCCCCCGCGCCGGAGCCGGCCGAGGCCGCTCGGCACTGGTGGCGACGGCGCCGCCGCGGGTGGCGTCGGGTCGGTCCGGAGGAGCGCTGAGCGGGGGTCCGGTCCACGAGAGATGGCTCATACCCGCGGGTAGCCACCCGCTGCTACGTTCGCGCGCATGTCGAGCACACGCAGCCCTAAGGACTTCTTCCGCCCGCTCGCCGTGGGGGCACCGGAGCCCCTGCGCGAGGTGCCCGCGCGCCCGAGCCGGGCGATCCACTTCTTCGACCCGAGCAACCCGAAGATGGCCGCCAAGGTGCCCGACATGGTCGGCCGCGTCGACGTGCTGCTGGGCAACCTCGAGGACGCGGTGAAGGCCGACCACAAGGTCGCCGCCCGCGAGGGCCTGGTGGAGATCGCGCGGAACACGGACTTCGGCCCGACCCAGCTGTGGACCCGGATCAACGCCCTGGACAGCCCCTGGGTGCTCGACGACCTGACCACCCTGGTGCCGGCGATCGGCGACAAGCTCGACGTGATCATGGTGCCGAAGGTGCAGGGCGCCGAGGACATCCACTACGTCGACCGGCTGCTCGCCCAGCTGGAGGCGAAGGCGGGTCTGACCCGGCCGATCCTGATCCACGCCATCCTCGAGACCGCGCGCGGCGTGGCGAACGTGGAGGAGATCTGCGGGGCCAGCCCGCGGATGCAGGGCCTCTCCCTGGGCCCGGCCGACCTGGCCGCGGACCGCCGGATGAAGACCACCCGGGTCGGCGGCGGCCACCCCGGCTACCTGGTCCGCCAGGACCCCGCCTCGAACGACCCGGCCGACATCACCGGGCCCCGCACGACGTACCAGCAGGACCTGTGGCACTACACGATCGCCCGGATGGTCGACGCCTGCGCCACCCACGGGATCTACCCCTACTACGGCCCGTTCGGCGACATCACCGACGTGGTGGCCT
>JADGMW010000824.1_pt1 | contig 10495 bp, 8 predicted proteins | sample 8641801 | NCBI WGS metagenome assembly JADGMW01 (sample SAMN16272018, study PRJNA661076) | feces metagenome | isolation source: fecal sample from diarrhoea affected cattle A | host: Bos taurus | place: South Africa: Lokaleng Village, Mahikeng | collected 2019-09
GGCGCCCACGGCGAGGTCGCCGTCGCTCGCTCCCACGAGCGCGGCCAGCGCCGGATCCGCCCGCCCGAATCCGCCGCCCTGGCGCAGCTCGATCACCGTGGGAGCCTCTTCGCCCGGGCGATGGTGCCGTGCCTCGGTGACATCCGGCGCGACGACGAACCGGGATGCGGCGAGGTCGGCGTCATCCAGCCGCGCGAGCCGGTCGTGCGCAGCGAGGGCGGCGGCCAGGTGGGCGCCAGGCGCGGCCGCCACGGTGCCGGGCACGCGCTCGTACCGGGCGAGGGTGGGGCCGCCCTGGAGGGGCCGGCGCAGGAGCACGTATCCGAACCCGACGCCGGTGACCCCGCGGGCGGCGAAGTCGTCCAGCCACGCGTCGACGAGGTCGGCGAACTCGGGGGTCCCCGCCGCCGTGCCGCCGTCGCGGACCCACAGCTCGGCGTACGCGAGGGGGTCGAGTCGCTCCCGCTCGATCACCCACGCATCCAGCGGCACCGCCGCCTCGGCCACCCACGCCCGCACGCGGTCGAGTCCGTCCTCATCGGCGCTGCTCTCCCAGTTCCCGAGCAGCTGGGCGACGCCGCCGGGGGCCAGGTGGGCGCCGGCGTCGCGGATCACGTCGGCCACGAGCGCGTCGCCGACACGCCCGCCGTCGCGGTACTCGTAGGCGGGCACGCCGGCCCGCCGCGGCGTGATGACGAACGGCGGGTTCGACGCGATCCGGTCGAAACGCTCCCCCGCGACGGGGTCGAACAGGCTCCCCGCGCGGGTCTCGATGCCGTCCACGCCGTTGAGGAGGGCGTTCAGCCGCGTGAACGCCAGGGCCCGCTCCGACACATCGGTGGCCACGACGCGCGAAACGCTCCGCCGCATCCGCAGGGCCTGGATGCCGCAGCCGGTGCCGAGGTCCAACCCCGTCTCCGCCGCATCCGGCACCTGCAGGCCGGCGAGGGTGAGGGATGCTCCGCCCACGCCGAGCACGTGGTCCTCCGGCAGCGCGCCGCCGCCGCGGGCCGCCTCGTCGAGGTCGCTCGCGATCCACCACTCGCCCTCTCCGGCGTCGTCGGCGAACGACTGCGGCCGGACCATGGCCGCGGCGCGCACCGTGTCGCCGGAGATCTCGGCCAGACCGAGGCGGGTCAGGCCCTCCGCGCCGGTGGCCGGGAGGGCGGCGTCCACCGCCGCCCGCGACTGGGCGACTCCGAGGCCCAGGAGCCGCGCGAGCACCGCCAGCGGATCGGTGCGGTCACCGAGCGCGCGCAGGGCGGGTCGGCGCAGGCCACGCGCGATCGCCTCGTCCGCCAGCGCGGTCCACGCCGAGCGCAGGCCGTCGGACGTGTATCCGGCGGCACGCAGATCGGCGGCGAGGGCCGCGGCGAGAGCGGGTTCGGGGTGCGGCAGCATCCGTCCATTCAATCGTCCCGCGAGGCGCACGGGGGTCTCGGAGGCGGCGCCCGTAGAATCGCTGCGGTGCGGTCGCCCTCTTGCCCGCGCCGGAGCCACATGACCGACACCACATCCGCCCCGGCCCGTACGCCGCGTTCCCGCCCGCTGCGACGCCTGCGCGCCGCCGGGCGCGCCGCGCTGGTCGTCGCCGCTCTGGTGGCGCCGATGCTGGCCGTGCCCGCGCACGCGACGCCGACACCGACTCCGTCGGGGCCCGAGCTGTCGGGCGAGACCGAGCTCACCCTGTCACCCGTGGGCAACGGCATCGTGCGCCCCGGGGAGCAGCTGGCCGTGTCGGCGACCATCGCCAACGGCACCGAGGCGACCGTGCCGGCGACGACGGTGACCCTCGAGCTCGGCACCGAGCCGATCCCCGACCGCAGCGGCCTGGCGTCGTGGCTGGCCGACACGGAGCCGGCGGCGCTCCCGCCCGTTGCCGAGGCGCCCCTGGCGGCGGTGGTCTCGGGCGCCGACGCCACCTCGGCCATCGTGGTGCCACCGGACGTGCCGGCCCTCGCCGAGCGCGGCGCAGGGGTGTATCCGCTGCGTGCCACCGTCGTCGTGGATGGGCAGACGCACGCCGCCACGAGCGTGTTCATCGTTCCCGACGACGCGGTGACCGCCTCGGTGGGCGTCGTGGTGCCCATCACCGCACCGCCCGGCAGCGCCGGCCTGCTCGGCGTCGACGAGCTCGCCGAGCTCACGGCGCCCGACGGCGAGCTCACCGCGCAGCTGGATGCGGTGGAGGGGACCAGCGCGATCCTCGCCGTCGATCCCGCCCTGCCGGCCGCGATCCGGGCGCGCGGAACCGCAGCGCCGCCGAGCGCCATCGAGTGGCTCGCGCGCCTGGAAGCGCTGCCGCTGACCCGCTTCGCGCTGCAGTTCGGCGACGCCGATCTGGCCACGCAGGTGCACGCGAGCCTTCCCACGCCCCTTCAGCCGATCTCGCTGCTGTCGTACCTGTCCCCCGAGGTGCTGGCGGATCCGCCGACCCAGACACCCCCCGCCACCCCCGACCCGACCGCCACCCCCGACCCGACAGCGTCCCCCGCCCCGACCGAGCCGGCGGACGACCCGGAGGCCACCGATCCGCTGCCCGATCTCGCACAGCTGACGGCGATCGGCAATCCGACGCAGGCGGGGGTCTTCTGGCCGGCGACCGGCTCCGCCGGCAGCGACGTGGTCGCAGCGCTGGGCGCGACCACGGTGGAGGGGGCTCCCCCCCTCACCCTCGTGCCTTCGGACACGACCTCGGCGGGCAGCGGCAACCGCACCGTGCGCGCCCGCGCCACAGCCGCCGGTGCGCAGCTGCTCGTGTACGACTCGGAGATCTCGGCGGCCCTTCACCGCGCGGCCGGCGAGACCGACACGCCCCGCCGCGCCGCGTCGCTGACCGAGGCCACCGCGTACCTGGCCTTCGCGGCGCGCGAGAGCGGCGGGCAGCCGATCCTCGTCACCGTCGATCGCGGCACCGACCGTGAGCGCGTCGGGCTGCGCACCGCGCTGAACGCCGCGGCGCTCGCCCCCGGCGTGACCCCGGCGGAGATGCCGGTGCTCACCGCCGCCGAACCGCTCGACGTCGGCGTCGGCGACATCCCCGCCGACGCACCCCGCGTGGCCGAGCTCACGCAACTGCTCGGCGACGAGGCCCAGATCGCGAGCTTCGCGACGATCCTGGCGGATCCGGCCCTGCTCACCGGGCGCCAGCGCGCGGAGATCCTGCAGCTGCTGGCCGTCGCGTGGCGGGCCGAGCCGGAGGCGGCCACCACCGCCCTGGCGGCACACCGCGAGCAGACGCAGGAGACCCTCGATGCCGTCGGCATCCTGCCCTCCAGCACGCTCAATCTCATCAGCTACGACGCGAGCTTCGGCCCGTGGGTGCGCAACGATCTCCCCTACGAGGCGAACCTGGTCCTCATGGCCCAGCCCAACGACCCGCGCCTCGTCGTCACCGACCGCACCGAGGTCGTCGCCGCCGCCGCGCAGAACACGCGCGTCACGATCCCGGTGCAGGCCCGCATCGGCAACGGCAGGGTGACCCTGACGATGCAGCTGTACAGCCCGACGGGCGTGCCGATCGGCACGGTGCAGAGCGCCGAGGTCGAAGTGCGCGCCGAGTGGGAGACGATCGGGCTCGTGATCCTGGTGAGCCTCATGGTGCTGTTCGTGGGACTGGGGATCTTCCGCACGGTGCGGCGCCGTCGCGCCCGCGCCCGCGAGCAGGCCGAAGCCTCGCTCGAGCCGGAGGTCCGCACCGACGATCCCGGCCCGGAGGTCATCCCGTGAGCGGTCTCGGCCGCGCGAGCCTGCTCATCGGCGCCGGCACCGTCGTCTCCCGGCTCACCGGCTTCCTGCGGGCGATCGTCCTCGTCTCCGCGGTCGGCGCCACCACCGGCGCCGGCAACGCGTTCGCGACCGCCAACCAACTGCCGAACAACATCTACGCGATCATCTCCACGGGCCTCCTGAGCGCCGTGGTGGTGCCGCAGATCGTCAAGGCCGCCGCGCACGACGACGGCGGCCGCGCGTTCGTCTCGAAGCTGTTCACCCTGGGCACCGTCGCACTACTGGCCGTCACTGTCCTCGCCACCGCCGCCGCCCCGCTTCTCGTGCAGCTGTACGCCCCTGGATACCCCCCGGAGCAGCAGGCGCTGGCGACCGCGTTCGCGTACTGGTGCCTGCCGCAGATCCTGTTCTACGGTCTCTACGCCCTCGTGGGCGAGGCCCTCAACGCGCGCGGCGTCTACGGCCCGTTCACGTGGGCTCCCATCGTCAACAACATCGTCTCGATCGCCGGCTTCGGCGCGTTCATCGTGCTGTTCGGCCCGATCTCCGCGGTGGATTCCTGGACGCCCGAGATGATCGCGGTGCTGGCCGGCACGGCGACGCTCGGAATCGTGATCCAGGCCGGCATCCTGTTCGCGTTCTGGCGCCGCACCGGGCTGCGCGTGCGCCCCGACTTCCGCTGGCGCGGCGTGGGGCTCGACCAGATCGGGCGCCTGGCGGGCTGGACGTTCCTCATGGTGCTCGTCGGCCAGCTCGCCGGGCTGGTGCAGTCCCGCGTGCTCTCCGATGCCAAAGAGCTGTACCCGGGCGTCATGGTCTCCCAGAACGCGTGGCTGCTGTTCATGCTGCCGTACTCGATCATCGTGCTCTCGATCGGCACGCCCTTCTTCACGCGGCTCAGTCAGCACGCCGCGGCCGGCAGCGACGACGACGTGCGCGCCGACATCATCCGCAGCATCCGCGTCCTGGGGCTCTTCGTCGTCGCCGCCACGGCGGCCCTCGCCGTGGCGTCCGTGCCCGCCTCGCGGATCTTCACCAACAGCACCGAGGAGGCCGTCGCCGCCGCCGGCGTGCTGCTGTGCTTCCTGGTGTGCCTCATCCCCCTCGCCGTGCTGTTCGTCGTGCAGCGCACCTTCTACGCCTACGACGACACCCGCACGCCCTTCTTCTTCACCCTCCTGCAGGCCGCCCTCGTCGCCGGGACGGCCCTGGGCGCACAGGCTGCCCTCAACGCCGGCGCCCTGGGCATCGAACACCTCGCCGCCGCGATCGCGCTCGGCCAGGCCCTCGCGAGCACCGTGCAGGTGATCGTGGCCACGGTCCTGCTGCGCCGGCGCCTCGGCGACATCGGCGTGCGCACGTGGCTGACGGCGCTCGGCCGCTTCGTTCTGGCCGCCCTGCCGGCCGCTGCCGCGGGATGGGGCGTCTTCGTGCTGCTCGGCGGGTCCGGGGGCTGGACGACGGCGAACCAGTTCCTCGGGGCGTTGGGGGCTGGCCTCATCGGGTCCGTCGTGCTCGTCGTGTACGTGGGATTCCTCGCCCTCCTGCGGGCACCGGAGCTGGCCCCCGCGGCGGGGATGCTACGCCGTTTTCTGCCACGCGGATGACTCCCGAGCCCCGGAATATCCCGGGGCTACGATGGGTTGACACTCGAGGAAACACACGAAGGGGGCGACGCACGTGCGTCACGTCATCATCATCGGATCCGGCCCCGCAGGCTACACCGCGGCCATCTACGCCGCTCGGGCCAACCTCGAGCCGCTCGTGGTCGCCAGCTCCGTCGAGGCCGGTGGTGAGCTCATGAACACCACCGACGTGGAGAACTTCCCCGGCTTCCCCGAGGGCATCCAGGGCCCCGACCTCATGACCCGCATGCAGGAGCAGGCCGAGCGCTTCGGCGCCGAGGTGATCTACGACGACGTCGTCTCCCTCGACCTCGAGGGTGACGTCAAGACCGTCACGCTCGGCAGCGGGGCGGTGCACACCGCCGCATCCGTCATCTACGCCACCGGCTCGGCGTACCGCAAGCTCGGCCTCGCGGGCGAAGAGCGGCTCTCCGGCCGAGGCGTGTCGTGGTGCGCCACGTGCGACGGCTTCTTCTTCCGCGACCGCACGATCGCCGTCGTCGGTGGCGGCGACTCCGCGATGGAGGAGGCGACCTTCCTCACCAAGTTCGCGTCGAAGGTCTACATCATCCACCGCAAGGACACCCTCCGCGCCTCCAAGATCATGCAGGAGCGCGCGATGAGCAACGACAAGATCGAGTTCATCTGGAACTCCGAGGTCGCCGACATCCTCGGTGAGGATGCGGTCAACGGCGTCGTGCTGCGCTCCACCGTCGACGGATCCACGCGCCAGCTGCCGCTGGACGGCCTGTTCGTCGCCATCGGCAACGACCCCCGCACGCACCTCGTGCACGGCATCCTCGAACTCACCCCCGAGGGGACGATCTGGGTCGACGGACGCTCCTCGCGCACATCGGTGCCGGGCGTCTTCGCCGCCGGTGATGTCATCGACCCCACCTACCGGCAGGCGATCACCGCCGCCGGTACCGGCACGGTGGCCGCTCTCGACGTCGAGCACTACCTCGCGGCGCGGGGCCAGGCGGGCCAGCCCGAGGTGACCGAAGACCAGATCGAAGGCCTCCCCGGCGCCGAAGCGGCCTGAGGAACAATCACGCGCGCCGGCGCGTTATCGGTAAGACAAGCTTCCCGAATAGGAGATCAAGATGAGCGCAAAGGCAACGACCTCTGCGACCTTCGAGCAGGACGTCCTGCACGCCGAAGGTCCCGTACTGGTGGATTTCTGGGCCGAGTGGTGCGGTCCGTGCCGCATGGTGTCCCCCATCCTGGACGAGATCCAGGCCGAGAACCCCGAGAAGATCACCGTTCTCAAGCTCAACGTGGATGAGAACCCCGACCTGGCCATGAAGTACCAGATCACGTCGATCCCGGCGATGAAGGTCTTCCAGGGTGGCGAGGTCAAGACGACCATCATCGGCGCCAAGCCGAAGTTCGCCCTCGAGAAGGACCTCGCGCAGTACATCGGCTGAGCAGCATCCTTCGACGAACCCCCGGCGCCGCACGGCGACCGGGGGTTCTCCGTGTCGGGAGGCTCAGGATGCGTCGGAGTGAACTGACCGACCGGGGAGGCGAGGAGGAAGACTCTCACCGCGCTCACGCGCCGGTCAGCGGCGCGCACCACCTGCGCTGATGTCGATCTCGCCGTCGTACGCCGCCCACACGAGCCACCCCACCGGGCCGATGGCCCGCGCCTCTGCGAGGACGTCGGCCGGGACGTCGGTCGTCTCGGCGAGGTCCGCCTCCCAGCGCTGACGCAGGTCCTCTCGCGCCGCCGTCCCGTCCGGCTGTGTGCGGGCCAGCGTCGCCGCGTACTCGAGCAGCCGCTTCGTCTCACGGCGCCATTCGGGGTCTCCGCGCCAGTTGACGCCCGCGGCGAGCTTCGCGCGCGCGCCCGCACGCCGCGCCCGCAGGGCGACGACGATGAGGAGCGCGAGCTGTGCGAACGCGAAGACGAACCAGAGCTGCAGCTGCGCCGCAGAGTAGGCGGTCCCCCCGGACGTCCCGACCACGGTCCGGTACCCGATGACGCCCACGAGCGCGCCCGCCGCGATCACAGACATCACCGATGCCGACCCCGAACTGTCCCGCGCCGGTGGCCGCAGCAGCGCGGCAGCGCCGAGGGTGACGATCGCGAGGATCGAGGACGTCAGCATGAGCGGCACCGCTTCGGCCTGATCGAGACGGACACCCCGCAACGGCGCGTACATCATCGCCGCCGAGACGACGACCGCCGCAATGCCGACCCCCGCCAGCCATATCCACACGTCCGGGCTCGGCACGGGCGCAGCAGCCTGCTGCTGCGGCTTCTCGGCGTCGACCGCGGCGACGGCGACCCGCTTCGCACGCTCACGGGCGAGCGAGGACGTCGAGGTCAGCAGGCCGGTCATCGACGGATCCGCGGCGATGACCGCGCGCGCCCGCGCAGCCAGGCGCGCGATCGTCGCGTCGTCCCCAGGCAGCCGGAGGGGCGGTTTCCTCCTCACGTTCGAAAGTGCCATGTCACGGAACGGTATCCGGCCACTGGATGTGTGCGGCACGAGCCTAAATGCCCTGGGTCGACGCGTTCACCGAGGCGTCCCACCGCCGGTGGGACTCGTCCTCTCCGAGCAGGCGCCACACCGCGCGCGTGAGCGGTGGGTAATCGATGGCGATCTGACGCAGGACCCGGTAGTGACGTGCGCGAGTGGGCCGGACGCCACCGTTCTCCATGATGTTCTCGGCCCTCAGGATGAGCACGACGAGTTCATCGACCGTAGGGAGGTCCTCCATGAAGTCCCACGGGTCTTCACCGTCCATGAGACGCTCGTGCACCAGCACCGACAATTCGTCGGCCGCCTCCGCGCGCAGCAGCTCCAGGCTCGCTCTGCGGCGCGGGGAGTGGTCGTGAGATGCCATACATCCAGCGTACGACTGCCCGCCGGCACATCGACCGCCGCGGCCGAACCGGGGAGAATCCAGGTTCATGCCTCCTCAGGCATGAACGATCGCCTCAGCCGCCGAACCCGTCCTCCCCCAGCTCCGCCAGAATCCGGTTGAGGTCCTGAATGGTCGCGAAATCGATTACGACCTGGCCTTTCTTGGCCGAGAGAGACACGCGGACGCGTGTGTTCAGTCGGTCGCCAAGGCGCTCCGCCACCTCCTCCAGGTGACCGCGCCGGGTACCCGGCTTGGGTGCCGTGCGGCGCACGCCGGCGTCCGTGCTCTTCGCCGCCGCCTCGGCGGCGCGCACCGAGAGATCCTCGTTCACGATCTTGTCGGCGAGCTTGCGCATCGAGGCCTCGTCCTCGAGCGACAGGATCGCACGCGCATGGCCGGCACTGAGAACGCCGGCGGCGACGCGCTGCTGAACCGGTACAGGCAGGCGCAGCAGGCGGATCGTGTTGCTGATCTGCGGTCGCGACCGCCCGATCCGGGACGCGAGCTCTTCCTGTGTGATTCCGAAATCCTCGAGCAGCTGCTGGTACGCGGAGGCCTCTTCCAGCGGGTTCAGCTGCGACCGATGCAGGTTCTCCAGCAGCGCGTCGCGGAGCAGGTGCTCGTCGGCGGTGTCGCGGACGACGGCGGGGATCGACGTCAGGCCCGCATCCCGCGCGGCGCGGGTACGACGCTCACCCATGATGAGCTCATATCGCCCCTCCCCCACGTCGCGCACGACGATGGGCTGCAGGACCCCGAACTCGCGAACACTGTGGACCAGCTCGGCGAGGTCATCGGCATCGAAGTGGGTGCGGGGCTGGCGGGGGTTGGGGACGACCGAATGCGGGTCGATGTGGATCAGGCGCGCCCCGGGAACGGCAACCAGGTCGCTCTGCTGCTCCGCCTTCTCCGCTGCCGCACGCTCGGCCGCCGCGTCGGCCGATGCACTCTCCGCCGCGCCGGGGAAGAAGACGTCGACCGGCCGCGCCTCCGACAGTTCCGTCGTCGGGATCAGCGCGCCGATCCCCCGTCCCAGTCCAGTCCGCTTCGCCATCAGGATTCCTTCTCTTTCGTGCCACGTTGAATGATCTCCACCGCTGCCTCACGGTAGGCGACTGCACCGGCGGATTGCCCGTCGTAGGCGATCACTGTCTGTCCGAAGCTGGGAGCCTCCGACACGCGCACCGAGCGCGGGATCACCGTCCGGAGGACCTCCTCGGGGAAATGCGAGCGCACCTCTTCCGCCACCTGCTGCGCCAGGCGCGTGCGCCCGTCATACATCGTCAGCATGATGGTCGACACGTGGAGGCCGGTGTTGAGGTGGCGCTGGATCATCCGGACGCTTCCCAGCAGCTGGCTGAGGCCTTCGAGCGCGTAGTACTCGCACTGGATCGGGATGAGCACCTCGGATGCGGCGGTGAAGGCGTTGATCGTGAGCAGGCCCAGCGATGGTGGGCAGTCGATGATCACGAAATCCATGCGGTGCTCATCGGAGGCGAGGTAATCGTCGAGCGCCGTGCGCAGGCGGTGCTCGCGCGCGACCTGGGAGACCAGCTCGATCTCTGCACCGGCGAGGTGGATCGTGCTCGGCGCGCAGAAGAGATTGTCGGACTCCGGGCTCTTCTGCACGATGTCGGCGAGCGGGAACTCGTCAATGAGTACGTCGTAGACACTCGGGGTGTCGGCCGTGTGCGGAACGCCGAGGGCGGTGGAGGCGTTGCCCTGCGGATCGAGGTCGATCACCAGCACGCGGGCACCCACGCCGGCCAGCGCCGCCGCCAGGTTGACTGCGGTCGTGGTCTTTCCCACGCCGCCCTTCTGGTTCGACACGGTGAAGACACGGGTGCGCGTCGGCATTTCGACCGCCACTTCTTCCAGAGCTCGTCGCCGGGCGGAGAGATCCGCCAACTCACGGGCAATCGGAGAGTCGAACGTGACGCCGGACCCGGAGTCGTCGGATTGTTTCACGTGAAACGCTCTCCCTTGCCGGTCGGATCCAGACGCTCCAGTCTACCCGCGGCGACTGACACCCCCCGACGGCAGGCTGACGCGCGGAGATCCCGGCCGCGGATGTTTCACGTGAAACTTCGGGGCGCCAGCGGTGCGCCAACACCAGCGCGCGTCGCGGAGAACTCAGGCGAAACGGTGGTTTTCGCTCCCGTCTTCGGCGCCAGCAGCTGGATTCGCCTGAGTTCTGCTCCGGCGGCCTGGTTACCTCACCTCCCGCCGAAGCGCCGTGTCGCGCCGCCCCGCACTCCGAATCCATC
>JADGMW010000816.1_pt1 | contig 10482 bp, 12 predicted proteins | sample 8641801 | NCBI WGS metagenome assembly JADGMW01 (sample SAMN16272018, study PRJNA661076) | feces metagenome | isolation source: fecal sample from diarrhoea affected cattle A | host: Bos taurus | place: South Africa: Lokaleng Village, Mahikeng | collected 2019-09
CACGAGGTCATCCCCGGCGCCTACGTCGACGGTGAGGTGCTCATCGACGGCAGCGACCTCTACGCACCCGGCGTGGACCCGGTGCTCGTGCGCCGCCAGGTGGGCATGGTGTTCCAGCGGCCGAACCCGTTCCCGACCATGTCGATCCGGGAGAACGTGCTGGCGGGCGTCAAGCTGAACAACCGCAAGATCTCCAAGGACGACGCGGATGCCCTGGTCGAGAAGTCACTCCAGGGCGCCAACCTGTGGAACGAGGTGAAGGACCGCCTCGACCGCCCCGGGTCCGGTCTCTCCGGCGGCCAGCAGCAGCGGCTGTGCATTGCGCGCGCCATTGCGGTCTCGCCTGAAGTCATCCTGATGGACGAGCCCTGCTCGGCCCTCGACCCGATCTCGACCCTCGCCATCGAGGACCTCATCGAAGAGCTCAAGACGGAGTACACGATCGTCATCGTCACCCACAACATGCAGCAGGCATCCCGGGTGTCCGACCGCACGGCGTTCTTCAACATCGCGGGCACCGGCAAGCCCGGCAAGCTCATCGAGTACGACGACACCAACAAGATCTTCTCGAACCCGTCAGTGCAGGCGACGGAAGACTACGTCTCGGGCAAGTTCGGGTAAGCCCGCGGCCCGGAACCACGCGCGGCTTGTTCATCGATGAGCCTGTTGTGAACACCCGCATCGAAGACAAAACCCCTCATCGTTGCCGCCCGAAGGGGCCGATGAGGGGGTTGTGCCGGGCCGCGGAAACGCCTCTCGGCGCGAGGCCGCTCGCAGCGGCGAATATTGGAGCCCGGGGTTACCGCGACCCGACCTCGTCAACCTTACCCGCGCATCCTGAGGCGGTAACCCCCGGTTCGCCAGTAGCGCACGCGTGCGCTCCGAGCGTGTCGCTCAGTCGAGCGAACCGGCCCTCCACAGCTTGGCGCAGGCGGTGAGTTCGCCCGCCATCCGCGACAGCCGAAGCGCCTTCGTGGTGAGCGTGGTCGCCCGCTCAGGTGACGCAACCTCCAGGTCGTCGGCAAGGTCGGTGGCGCCAAGGCTGGTGAGACGGCAGAAGGCGGATGCGCGTTCCAGCGCCACAGCGAAATCTCCCTTGAAGAGACCGCGGAGGATCTCATCGGCGAGCGCCGTGATCTCGGCAGGCCCGGTCGGCGCCGTCGCACCCGCGACCACGGCATCGATCCCGGTGGCCACATCGGTTCCGCGCTGGAAGAGCAGGCTCGACTGTTCGGCATCCTGCCTGGTCAGGGTGCGCAGCAGGTACATGCTCCACAGCGCGCCGGGAAGGCTGTGTGGGCTGGCCCGCGACCAGAGCTCCGCGATGGCGTCGATACCGTTCTCGTCGGTGTATGCAACCAGGCGTTCAACAACATCCGTATCGGGCTGAGCGCGGACGCGCCCGAGCAGCGCACTCGCGGTCTCGTGGGCGATGCGGCTGATGTGCGCCGGGTCCTCCCCTCCCATGAGGCTCTCGAACATCGAGCCAGAGAAGAGCGTCGGCTTGTGAAACTCGTCAGTCATCCGTTCCAGCCTAGGCGCGTGTGCCGAGGCGATTCTGACAGGGGCCCGATACGCGCTAGATTTAACGCCGCGGGCCTCTAGCTCAGTTGGTAGAGCATCGGACTTTTAATCCGCGGGTCGCCGGTTCGAGCCCGGCGGGGCCCACCGTGACTATGTTGCGATCCTAAGTAGGTCGGATTACGATATAGCCGTGACCGATGATGACTACCCCGCTTCCTGGCTGAAGGGGTTCCTCGAACTCGCGGTGCTGGCCGTGATCGCCAAGGGCGAGACGTACGGCTACGAGATCACCGGCCGCCTCGCCGAGAGTGGATTCGGCGAGGTCAAGGGCGGCACCCTCTACCCGATCCTGGGGCGACTCGATGACTCAGGCCTGGTGGCCACCGACTGGCGTGCAGGCGACTCCGGCCCGGGCCGCAAGTACTACCGCATCACCGCTGACGGCCGCAGCCAGCTCGACGCCCGCGCCGCAACCTGGCGGCGGTTCGCCGACAGTCTCAACGCACTACTGAAGGAGACCAGTCATGCATGATCGTCCCGACTATCTCAATGACCTCATTCTCGAACTTCGCATGCTCGACGTCCCCGGGGAACGCATCGGAGAGATCATCGCAGAGGCGGAGAACCACCTCGCAGAATCGGGCCACGCCCCCGAGGCCGCTTTCGGACCGGCCCGGAGCTACGCACGCGAGCTGTGGTCGCGCGAAGGCAGGAAGCTTCCGGAACCGGTGGACACGAAGAACCCCTTCGCCATGCTGGTGAGCGGAATGGGCGCCAGGGACTGGATTCTCGCCATCGTTTCTCTGGCACTCACCGCTGCTGGCGGGGCGGCACTGCTCAACGGTTTACTCGCGCTGTTGCTTGACGCACAGACGTTCCTCGGCCTGCCCGCGTGGGCACTGTTGGCCGGGGGTGTCCTACTGGTCGGGGCGTACGCACTCGGCGCGCGACGCCTCGAGGATCCCATCGTCGACCCGCGCACCGGCACCAGGGTCGACTTCGACAGGCGCGGGCGGCGAAAGCCGACCAGCTAGCGTCGACCCTCGACAAGTCCTCCCGCCTATCGTGTCCTGATTGCACGCAAACGCAGGATCACGGTCACCAGCAACACCACGACAACCGAGCTGATCGCTGCCACAGCCGTCGGACCCGAGTAGGGCTCACCCGCCAACCGACCGACAGCAAGCCACGAGAGACCCCAGGTGAGGGAAAGCGCGGGACTCAGCCGTCCCCTCCCCGCGACTGCGAGGGCTACTCCGACGAGCCCGGCCACGGCTACGACAGCCACGCCCCAGATCTGCGGATCGATGCCCCAGCCGGTGAAGCCCAGATCGGTCAAACAGGCAGCGGTGTTCGCCGCGGTCGCCACGCACACCCAACCCAGGTAGAGGCCCACGACGCCATCGACGACGACCGCCTCGATCCAGCTGGCCGGACGTTGGGCCAGGCACAGCCGGAACGCGTACGCCAGGACCACCAGCAGCAGCACGATCACCACAACGCTCAGCCACAGGATGCCGGCCTGCACGCTGAGAATCCACGCGGCGTTCAGCACGAGTGATGCGGCTACCGGATATCCGAGCCTGCGCTGGCGTTCGGATGCTCTCTGGCCGGGCAGTAGCTGCCAGACCGTGTAGGCGGCGAGTCCGAGGTAGATGACACTCCAGATGGAGAAGGCAGGTCCTGCGGGCGCGATGAGCGTGGCATCCGCACTGAGCGCTCCCCCGGCCGCCTCGGCTATGGGGGTGCCGCCGAGGGCCCCGGAACCGACAATTCCCCCGCCGACCGCGAGGAGCAGGCTGACGACGACCACCACCTGCCTGACCGTGTCTGCTCCCGTGGCTGTTTCGACCCTGTCTCGTGTCATTACGTTCGATTCCTTCCGAGTTGGTGGCGAAGTGAGCTTTCGAGTTCACTGCGGCGGAATGAATGGCCGAGCGCTTGCAGCGCCGCAGGCTGTACCTTCTGGTTGGCTTCGGCCAGTTCGGCCGACCCTTCCGACCCGAGGACGAGCCGGGGAGCCAGAGACGGCACCGGAAACCGTGCTGGCCGCCCGACGACTTTCGCCAGGGTGTCTGCGTATTCCTCATTCCGAACCGGATGCGGTGCGACCGCGTTGACCGCCCCGGTCAGCCGAGCATCGAAAAGCGCGCGCTGGTAGACGTCGATGACGTCGTCAATGTCGATCCAGGAGGTCCATTGCTGCCCCCCTGCCACTGGTCCGCCCACCCCCGCCTGGAACAGCGGTCGGAAGATGCGCAGTGTTCCGCCGCGGGGTGACTGCACTATGCCGGTGCGGACGTTGACAACACGGATACCGGCGTCCACGGCGGGCATCGTCGCCGCTTCCCATTCGGAGACAACCCGCGCCAGGAACCCGTCGCCTGGGCCGCTGCCTTCGTCCAGGATCTCGTCGCCACGGTCAGCACCATAGAACCCGATCGCTGACGCCGACACGAACGTCTTCACTCCCACTTCAGCCGCTCGCGTGGCCAGCAGCCGGGTCGGCTCGACTCTGCTGTCGCGGATAGCGTTCTTATGAGTGCCCGTGAACCGGCCGGCGATCGACTCTCCGGCCAGATGAACCACCGCATCGACACCGTCCAGCAGAGTCGCTGACGGCTCCCGCGGATTCCAGCCGCGCTCGTCCGCTCCCCGGGGTGCTCGCCGGACCAACCGGATAACCCGATGCCCGCCGGTCGTCAGGAATGCGCGCAGCGCCGACCCGACCAGCCCTGAGGCACCGGTCATGGCGATGGTGGATGGTACCGCGCCGACTCCCGCCGCCCACTGATGTGATGCCAGGTCGTCCGCGAGCTGGCGGTGGCGATACACGAACATCGGCCTGAGGATGCGCGACCCCAACCAAGTGTCCACGCGGTCGGTGACGAGGGTTCGAGCCGGCCCCTTCTCGGCGAAGTCGTGGGTGTGGTTCCAGCGCACCGCCCAGGAGACCGGCGCCGAGGAGAGGCCGCGCCTGGCGACCTGATCGGAGAAGCGGTGTGGCGGATGGTAAGACTGCGGGTCATGGCGCGCGACCCAGGTGAGACCGCCCGGAAGGGCAAGCACCGCTTCGCCATCGAACAGCGAGGCACTCTCCTCGACGATGCGCGCCGGCTGCCACGGTGGAGAGAGCCTCACGAACGCCCCGGGGCGGCTGAACCAGTCGAAGACATCTTGAACGGGCGCATTCACCACACTGCGGTGCATGATCGACATCGGCCCTGTTCCATTTGTTAGATACTCGAATTACTTACCCACTTGACTACTTTCGCCATACACTAATGCCATGGCGACGGATCCGACACCCTGGAAAGGCGGTGGAGTGCACGAGAGCACCGCTCTCCTGCGACTCATCCTGCGCATCAGCGAAGACTTCACGGGCTATCTGGGCGAGCAGCTGACCGTGAACCCCACCGACCTCGCCGCCATGCAGCACCTGATCATGGACGGCCCGATGAGCCCCACCCAACTAGCCAGAAAATTGAAGCTGAGCACCGCAGCGACGACGGTGGTGGCCGACCGCCTGACCAAAGTCGGCCACGTCACCCGCGCCCCGCACCCGACGGACCGCCGGGCGATCATCATCAAGCCGGCCGAGGAATCCGTCGCCAAGGCGATGGGCACCCTCATGCCGATGGTCATGGGCATCGACCAGGTCATCCAGGAGTTCAACGCGGAGGAGCAGGAGGCGATCACCCGCTACCTGCACCGAGTCGTGGAGGTCTACCGAGCCAGCTTGCCCCCGACCACGATTGCCCCGGGGTGAAACCGTGACCTCACAAGAGCTCGAACGCGCTCCACTCACCGAGTTGCAGACCGATCCAGGGGCTGAACGCGAACGGCGCGGCCGCCACGGCCGCCGCCAGCTTCGCCGGCTGAACCCAGGCGAATTCGCTCACCTCGCTCGAGTTGGGCTGCAGTTCGCCGTCCACGGACGCCCGAAAAACCGGGCAGATCTCGTTCTCCACGATTCCCGACGCATCCACCGCGCGGTATCGGAAGTCAGGGAGAACCGACTGGATGTCGCGCACTCCGACGCCGAGTTCGTGCTGCGCGCGACGGACGATAGCCTCCTCCACAGCCTCCCCAGGCGCGGGGTGCCCGCAGAAACTGTTGGTCCAGACACCGGGCCAGGTCAGCTTGCCGGCCGCCCTGCGAGTGACCAGCACTTCGCCGCTGTCGCGGAAAAGATGGCAGGAGAAGGCCAGGTGCAAGCGCGTATCAGCGTCGTGGACGCCCACCTTGTCGGCGGTGCCCATGGGTAGGCCATCGTCTGACAGCAGAACGACCAGCTCGGGTACGGAATCCATGACAGCCAGTGTGGCGCATCCGATTGGTAATTCGCCGGGGGTGCAACAGCGCCGCGCTGACCAGGTGGCCGCTGCGCTGGACGAGTTCTTCACCAGAGCCGGAAGGCGGGCTCGCGCACACGGTGCCGGCTACGTCCGGTTATGGCGTGAACTGCACGCCAGCACCAGCGGCGGGAAGCTGGTTCGCCCGCAACTCGTCATGAGTGCCTATGAGGGGCTCGGCGGGAAGACGGACTCCTCCGTCGCCGGCGTGGCCGCGGCGTTCGAGCTGCTGCACACGGCCCTGCTTGTGCACGACGACGTGATCGACAAGGACTTCGTCAGGCGCGGCAAGCCGAACATCCCCGGCAGGTACCGTGACCTGGCAAAGTCGAACGGCGCAGACGATGAGACCGCTGACCACCACGGGCTGAGCGCGGCCGTGGTCGCGGGAGACCTGGCCCTCTTCTACTCGTATCGGATGATCGACCACGCAGGTTTGCCCGAGGAAGCGCGCGCCCAACTGCTCCAGCTCATGGATGAGGCACTGTTCGCGAGCGCTGCCGGGGAACTGCTCGACCTTGACTATTCCGGCGCCGTAACTGTTCCGACCGTGGACAGCATCCTGGAGATGGCACGGCTGAAGACCGCGGTCTACTCATTCGAGGTGCCGCTCAAGGTGGGCGCCGTGCTCGCGGGAGCCTCAGCGGAGACGATCGATGCGCTGGGCGACTTCGGCCGCGAGATCGGTACCGCCTACCAGATCGTCGACGACCTGCTCGGAGTCTTCGGCGACCCACTGGCCACAGGCAAGTCGACGACCAGCGACCTCCGTGAGGGCAAGCGCACTGTGCTGGTCGCCCACGCGGTCACCAGCGACCTGTGGAAGCAGATCGAGGGACTGTTCGGTTCAGCCACACTGTCGGACCACGAGGCCGACGAGCTCCGGCACGTGTTCGACGCGAGTGGAGCTCGCGCCTTCGCGGAGGGCCTGCTCGCCGAGCATGTCGGGAGGGCCGAAGCGGTTCTCGACCTGCCCGTGGTTCCACCCGCCCTTCGACGTGAACTTCAGCCGATGATCTCTGACGTGCTCAGGAGGCAGCGATGAACCGTCTCGACCTCTATACCCGGGTCTCCGAGCACGCCGCAAGCGTGGTCATCACCAGATACTCCACCTCGTTCCGCCTGGCATCCAGGCTGCTCGCCGAACCGGTGCGGCAGCAGGTGGCAAACATCTACGCGCTCGTACGGATCGCGGACGAGATCGTCGACGGCGCCACGGAAGGCGCCGGCCTGAGCAGAACAGAAGCCGAACGCGCGCTTGACGAACTCGAACAGCAGACGTACGCCGCACTCGACGCCGGCTACAGCACCAATCCGATCGTGCACGCCTTCGCCGTCACGGCACGGGCGACCGGAATCGGCACCGACCTCGTGCAGCCGTTCTTCGAGTCGATGCGCAGCGACCTGGGCCAGAACTCGTGGGATGCCGACAGTTTCGACCGCTACGTGTACGGCTCTGCCGAGGTGGTCGGACTCATGTGCCTGCAGACCTTCCTCGCCGGCCACGAGCGCACCGCCCCCGAGCGACAACGGCTGGAGACCGGCGCGCGGGCGCTGGGTGCGGCCTTCCAGAAAGTCAACTTCCTGCGGGACCTGGGCGACGACTACCAGCTGCTCGGCCGAAGCTACTTCCCGGACGTCGATGTCGAGGCGTTCACTGAGGCGGCGAAGTTCAGCATCCTCGATGACATCGAAGAGGACTTCAGGGCATCCCGCGACGCGCTGCCGCTGCTGCCGGCGACCAGCCGCAGGGCTGTCACCCTCGCCCATTCGCTCTTCGTCGAACTGGCGGACCGCCTGTACGCAACGCCTGCGGAGCGCATCCTCACCGCACGTGTATCGGTTCCCACCCGGGTCAAAGCCCGCCTGGCCGCGGCCGCCTTCGCCGGACGGATGCCGCGACGGTGAGCAACGCGATCGTCATCGGTGGCGGCATCACCGGGCTGGCCACCGCAGGCCTGCTCGCGCGTGAGGGCCACCGAGTGACGCTGCTCGAGAAGCAGCCCCAGATCGGGGGACGAGCGGGCAGGTGGGAGAAAGACGGCTTCCGGTTCGACACCGGACCGTCGTGGTACCTGATGCCAGAGGTCTTCGACCACTTCTTCGCACTGATGGGCACATCAACGGCCGAACAGTTGCGCCTGGTGCGCCTCGACCCCGGTTACCGGGTGCTCTTCGAAGACGGAGAACCGATCACCATCAGATCGGATCGCGAGGCCAGCATCGCCCTGTTCGACGAGATCGAGCCGGGAGCCGGCCCCCGCCTCGCTCGGTACCTGGACTCGGCCCGCGACACCTACGAGATGGCCAAGAAGCGCTTCCTCTACTCGACGTTCGCCTCCTTCGCCCCGCTGCTGCGCCGCGACGTGCTCACCCACCTGCCCACGCTCGCGCGCCTACTGCTGCAGAGTCTGCACTCACGTGCGAGCAAGACCGTGACCGACCCGCGCCTGCAACAGCTGCTCGGCTACCCGGCCGTCTTCCTCGGTTCCTCCCCCTTCCAGACGCCGAGCATGTACCACCTGATGAGCCACCTCGACCTGACCGACGGCGTCTACTACCCGCTGGGCGGCTTCACCGGCCTCATCGAGCGCATCGGAGCGCTGGCAGCGGATGCGGGAGCAGACATCCGAACATCCGCACCGGTCCGCCGCATTCTGGTCGATGGCGGCGCGGCCGTCGGCGTGGAGTGCGAGGACGGCACCGTCCTGCAGGCTGACATCGTGGTCTCCACTGCGGACCTGCACCACACCGAGACGGCGCTCCTCCCCCGCGAACAGCAGACCTACCCCGAGAAGTACTGGCGCACACGGGTCGCCGGGCCGGGAGCGCTGTTGCTGTACCTGGGCGTTCGCGGGCAGGTGCCGCAGCTCGAGCACCACACCCTGCTGTTCGCGAAGGACTGGCGCGCGAACTTCGATGCCATCTTCGGCAAGAGAACGCAGGTTCCGGATGTTCCGAGCCTCTACGTCTGCAAACCCAGCGGTGTCGACGCGGACGTCGCGCCGGACGGCGACACCAACCTGTTCGTCCTGGTGCCTGTGCCGGCCGATCCCACGCTCACCGGCCTTGACGCGCTCGGCGACCGGGTCATCGGACAGATCGCCGCCTGGGCCGGCATCACCGACCTGGCCTCCCGCATCGTGGTGCGGCGCACGGTGGGACCGGCTGACTTCGAGCGCGACCTCAACTCGTGGAAGGGGTCGTCGCTGGGGCCGGCACACACGCTGAAGCAGAGCGCGTTCTTCCGGGGCAGCAACCGCAGCCGCAAGGTGCGCGGGCTGTACTACGCCGGCAGCTCCAGCGCGCCGGGAATCGGTCTGCCGATGTGCCTCATCAGCGCGGAACTCGTCATCAAGCGGCTACGGGGAGACGTGTCCACCGGCCCCCTGGCGGAGCCGCTGTGATGGGCATCCTGTATCTGGCCGCGCTTCTGGTCAGCATCGGCTGCATGCTGCTGCTCGACCGGAGGTTCGGGCTGTTCTTCTGGAGGGATGCCCGCCGGGCGGCGATCGTGCTGCCGCTGGGCGTGCTGTTCTTCCTCATCTGGGACCTCGCCGGTATCGGGCTCGACATCTTCTACCGCGGCGAGACGGAGATCATGACGGGGATCCTGCTCGCACCGGAACTTCCCCTCGAGGAAGTGTTCTTCCTCACCCTGCTGTGTTACCTCAGCATGAACGGCTACGGCTGGGTGACTAGACCGAAGGCGGGGGCACAGTGAGCTACTGGGCACTCAACGCCGTGTTCCTCGCGGTGGTGGCGATGGTCGTGCTCGCCGCCGTGCTGGTACGCCGGTCACCGCGGTGGCGTGCGATCGCCCTGGTCGGGGTGGCCGTGCTGCTTCTCACCGCTGTCTTCGACAACCTGATGATCGCCCTTCGGCTCTTCGGGTACAGCGAGAAGCACATCTCCGGAGTCTTCGTCGGTCTGGCACCGCTCGAGGACTTCGCCTACGCCATCGCCGCCGTGACCCTGCTACCGGCGCTGTGGCACCTGTTTGGTCGGAGGGACGATGCGCACGATTAAGGCACTGTTCGTCTCGTCGCGGCCGCTCAGCTGGATCAATACCGCGTTCCCCTTCGCTGCGGCGTACCTCACCACCACGCGGGAGATCGACCTGATCGCCGTCGTGGGAACGCTCTTCTTCCTGATCCCCTACAACCTCGCCATGTACGGCATCAACGACGTCTTCGACTACGAATCCGACCTCGCGAACCCTCGCAAGGGTGGCGTGGAGGGTGCGCTGCTCGACCCGTCGCTGCACCGCCCGACTCTATGGGCGGCGGGGCTCACCACCGCACCGTTCCTGGTGTTCCTGGTCGTGGCCGGGCATCCGCTCTCCTGGCTGGTGCTGGCTGTCAGCATGTTCGCGGTCTACGCGTACTCGGCTAAGGGGCTTCGCTTCAAGGAGAAACCGGTGCTCGACTCGGTCACCTCAAGCACCCACTTCGTTTCGCCGGCTTTGTACGGGCTGGTGCTCGCGGGCGCCACCTTCACGCCTGCGCTGTGGATCCTGCTCGGCGCGTTCTTCCTGTGGGGCGTGGCCAGCCACGCATTCGGTGCGGTGCAGGATGTCGGTGCCGACCGGGAGGGCGGCATC
>JADGMW010000449.1_pt1 | contig 10481 bp, 11 predicted proteins | sample 8641801 | NCBI WGS metagenome assembly JADGMW01 (sample SAMN16272018, study PRJNA661076) | feces metagenome | isolation source: fecal sample from diarrhoea affected cattle A | host: Bos taurus | place: South Africa: Lokaleng Village, Mahikeng | collected 2019-09
CGCCGAGCGCCGAGCGGCGCGTGGGTGGGATGGGTACCGTCGAGGGATGCGGCTGCCCGTCGTCCTGGTGCATGGGGTACGCACCTCGCGGACGATGTGGCGGGCCCAAATCGAGGCGCTCGAGCGCGCCGGGCGCACCGCCGTGGCGGTGGACCTGCCGGGCCACGGCGAGCGGCTCGGCGAGGTGTTCACCGTCGACGGCGCGGTGAGGGCGATCAGCGACGGCGTCGAGCGGGCCGGCGGGCGCGCCCTGGTGGTGGGCCTGTCCCTGGGCGGGTACACGGGGATCGCGCATGCCGCCCGCCACCCTGAGCAGGTGGCGGGGCTGGTGGCGGCGGGATGCTGCACCCGGCCGCGGCGTGCGCTGGTCGAGCCGTGGCGCTGGGCTGTCCGTGGCATCGGCCGGCTGCCCGATCGCGGGGCCGGCCTCAACCAGCGGATGGCGGAGCTGCTGCTGCCGGCGGCCGGCGCCGTCGACGTGGGCGCCGGGGGGTTCGCGCTGCACGTCATGGACGACGTGCTGCGCGAGGTCGGGGCCCTGCGCCCCACGGCCGACCTGCGGGACGTGGAGTGCCCGGTGTGGTTCGTCAACGGCCGCTACGACCACTTCCGGGGCGAGGAGCGCCGGTTCCTCGCGGCCGCCCGCGACGGCCGCCTGGTGGTGGTGCCGGGCGCGACCCACCTGGTGAGCCTGGTGCGGCCGGAGCGATTCGTGCGGGTGGTGCTGGAGGCGCTCGACGAGCTCGAGCGGTGAGTCTCAGCCGGTGCGCAGCGCCCAGGCGCGCACCCCGCCGACGATCCCGGCCTGGTTCGGCGCCACGACCACGTCGTCGCCGAGCCGCTCGAGGGTCTGCGGGCTGATCCGCCGGGCGTTGCCGCCGCCCAGGTAGAGGCGGTCCCACCAGAACACCGGCCGCAGCCCTTCCACCACGCGGCGGACGCGGCGCGACCAGAGCCCGTCGCCGAGCCGGGCGCGCTCCACCTCGCCGATGTGCTCGTCGTAGGTCGTGCCGCGGCGGACGGGGGCGTGCGAGAGCTCGAGGTGGGGCGCCAGCACGCCGCCGTCGAAGAGCGCCGAGCCGAGCCCGGTCCCCAGGGTGAGGACGAGCTCGACCCCTGTGCCCGAGATCACGCCCGCGCCGTGCACCTCGGCATCGTTGAGCACGAGGGTCGGGACGCCGAGGCGCGCCTGCAGGTCCGCCCGGATGTCCCGGCCGGACCACGCGGCGACGAGGTGCGGCTCGACGCGGGTGTGCGGGCCGGACCGGGTCACGTAGTGCGGAGTGGCGACGATCACACCGTGCCTGACCATGCCCGGCATGCCGACGGTGGCGCGCTGCGCGGGCGGCAACGAGGACGCGATCTCGGCGATGGTGTCGACCAGGCGTTCCGGCGGCAGCGGGTAGGGCGTGGGGACGCGGATGGCGGGGGCGTGCATGGTGCCGGCCGCGTCGAGCACCGACGCCTTGATCCCACCGCCGCCGCAGTCCACGGCGAGGGTCCAAGCGTCGTGGGCGGCCCCGGCGGACTGCGTGTCAGGCATCTGGCCACGCTAGCCGCCCGCGGCGCCGCTTCGGGCGTGCCCGGCCTCAGGCGTTAGCGTGTGCCAGTGAGTCTCGTCCGCCTGCGCCTCGACCTCGCCTATGACGGCACCGACTTCGCCGGCTGGGCCCGGCAGCCGGGGCTGCGGACCGTGGAGGCGACGCTCCTCGAGGCCTTGGCCCGTGTGCTGCGGCAACCGGCCGTCCAGGTCACCGTGGCCGGGCGGACCGACGCCGGGGTGCACGCGCAGGGCCAGGTGGCCCATGTGGACGTCGACGCCCAGGCGTGGGAGGCGATGCCGGGGCGCTCGTCACGGACGCCCGAGGAGTCCCTCGTGATCCGGTTGACCGGGGTGCTGCCGCCCGATGTGGTGGTGCACCGGGTCGCGGTGGCGCCGCCCGGCTTCGACGCCCGCTTCTCGGCGCTGCGCCGCCTCTACGCGTACCGGATCTGCGACACCGCGGCCCGTCAGGACCCGTTGCGCAGGGCGTCGGTGCTGCGGCACCGCCGGGCCCTGGACGTCGAGGCCATGGACGCGGCGAGCCGGCTGCTGCTGGGCCGCCACGACTTCGCCGCCTTCTGCAAGCCGCGCGAGGGGGCCACGACGATCCGGACCCTGGAGAACCTCTCCTGGACGCGTCCGACGCTCGGAGCCGACGAGGGCCTCGTCGTCGCCCGGGTCCAGGCCGACGCGTTCTGCCATTCGATGGTGCGGGCCCTGGTCGGGGCCTCGCTCGCGGTGGGCGAGGGCCGTCGCCCGGTCACCTGGCCGGCCGAGCTGCTCGCCGGCCGCAAGCGCGACCCTGGCAGCGCCGTGGCCCCCGCGTACGGGCTGACGCTCGAGGAGGTCACCTACCCGCCGGACGAGGAGGTGGGACTGCGCGCCGCGCAGACCCGCGCGATCCGCTCCGCGGAGGACATCGACCGCCCCTGCGGGTGACGGACATCCCCGCCGACAGGCCAGGGCCGGCCCAGTGCGGTCAGGGCGCGTTGCCGGTCTGGGCCTGGTCGTGGCTGGTCGCCGCCGGCCCCGGGGGCTCCGGGCTCTCGGGCTCGTCCACCAGGTCGACCGGCTCCTCGATCAGGTAGACGGCGGCCTCCTCGGCGCTCGCGGCGCCGCCGGCCACACCCTCGTCGATCGCGAACTGGTCGTTGACGCCTGCCTCGACGGCGTCGCCGTCCTCCACGAGCCGACCGGCTCTGCCGGGTTGGCGGGCCGGGTCGACAGGAGGGCCGGGGGAGTCCCACACCTCGGGCTCCTCTTCGGCGAGCCTGCGGTCCAGCGGCTCGCCATGGGCCTGCTCCCAGGGCGTCTCGCCGAACCTCACCGGGGAGGGCCGCTCGGGCGCCGAGTACCAGGCCTCGTCGAGGAGCTCGTCGACACCGCGGGCTTCCAGCATGTCCTCCTTGGGCAACTGGTCGCTGTCGCCCTCGGTGACGAGCTCGGGATCGGGACGGGTGGCGGGGGTCTCATCGCTCATGCCTCCACCCTGGCGCAGGTCCCCGGGTCTCGCGAGGCGACGCAATGTGGTCGCGGGCAGGGGGCTCGCCCGGGGACACTGGTGCTGTGGGACACCTCGACATCAGCTCCGTGAGCTACTTCCTGCCCGATGGGCGACCTCTCCTCGACGAGGTGGACCTCCGGGTCGCCGACGGCGCGAAGGTCGCGCTAGTGGGCCCGAACGGCGCGGGGAAGACCACGCTGCTGCGCATCGTCGCGGGCGACGAGGCGGCGCACGGCGGCACGGTGGTGCGGACCGGCGGCCTGGGCGTCATGCGGCAGATGGTGGGCCGCATCGACGACGCCCGCTCGATCCGCGACCTGCTGGCCTCGCTGGCGCCGGCGGCGATCCGGGACGCCGCGGCGGAGCTCGCCGCGGCGGAGCTCGGGATCATGGAGGTCGACGACGAGCCAGCCCAGATGCGGTACGCCTCGGCGCTGGTCGACTGGGCGGACGTGGGCGGCTACGAGGCCGAGGCCGGGTGGGACCAGGTCACCGACGCGGTGCTCTCGATCCCGTTCGACCGGGCGCAGGACCGCGAGGTCCGCACCCTCTCGGGTGGCGAGCAGAAGCGGCTGGTGCTGGAGGCCCTGCTGCGCGGACCCGAGGAGGTGCTGCTGCTCGACGAGCCCGACAACTACCTCGACGTGCCGACCAAGCGCTGGCTCGAGGCCCAGCTGAAGGCCTCGCCCAAGTCGGTGCTGTTCGTGAGCCACGACAGGGAGCTGCTGTCCCACGCGGCGACGCAGGTGGCGACCCTGGAGCCCACGGCGACCGGGTCGGGCATCTGGGTGCACGGCGGCTCGTTCAGGACCTACCCGCAGGCGCGCGAGGACCGCCGCAGCCGACTCGAGGAGCTCATGCGGCGCTGGGAGGAGGAGCACGCGAAGCTCAAGACCCTGGTGCTGACCCTGAAGACGAAGTCCGCGTTCAACGACGGGCTCGCCTCGCGGTACTCGGCTGCGCAGACCCGGCTCCGCAAGTTCGAGGAGGCCGGGCCGCCCCAGGTGGTGGCCCGCGACCAGGACGTCCGGGTGCGGCTGCGCGGCGGCCGGACGGCGAAGCGCGCGGTGGTCGCCGAGGGGCTCGAGCTGACCGGGCTGATGCGCCCGTTCGACCTCGAGGTGTGGTTCGGCGAGCGGGTCGCGGTGCTGGGCTCGAACGGCTCGGGCAAGTCGCACTTCCTGCGGCTGCTCGCGTCCGGCGGCTCGGATCCCGGGATCGAGCACGAGCCGGCGGGCGAGACGGAGGTCGCGCCGGTGGCCCACACCGGTCGCGTGGTGCTGGGCTCGCGGGTGAGGCCGGGCTGGTTCGCGCAGAACCACACGCACCCGGAGCTGGCCGGGCGCACCCTGCTCGACATCCTGCACCGGGGGGACGGGCACCGGTCGGGCATGGGTCGTGAGCCCGCCAGCAAGGCGCTGGACCGCTACGAGCTGGTCGCCGCGGCGGAGCAGACGTACGACACGCTCTCCGGCGGGCAGCAGGCGCGGTTCCAGATCCTGCTGTTGGAGCTGGGCGGCGCCACGCTGCTGCTGCTCGACGAGCCGACGGACAACCTCGACCTGCATTCGGCCGAGGCCCTGGAGGTGGGGCTCGCGGCGTTCGAGGGCACCGTCATGGCCGTGACCCACGACCGCTGGTTCACCCGGACGTTCGACCGGTTCCTGCTGTTCGGGGCGGACGGCGAGGTCGTCGAGACCCCGGAGCCGGTCTGGGACGCGGCGCGCGTCGAGCGCGTGCGCTGACCCGACGCGCCCGGGTCTCAGACCGCGGGCGGGTGGGCCACCAGCATCACGGCGATCGCCGCCATGACGACCGCGACCCCGGCGTCGAGCACCTGCCAGGCCCGTGGCCGGGCGAACACGGGGCGCAGCCGGGTGGCGCCGCCGGCCAGGGCACTGAACCAGACGATGCTCGCGAGCCCGGCGCCGGCTCCGAACACCCAGCTGCCGACGGGTCCGTGCTGCTGCGCGAGGGCGCCGATCAGCACGACGGTGTCCAGGTAGACGTGCGGGTTGAGGAACGTGAGGGCGAGGCAGGTGGCCAGCACGGCGCCGCGCGTCGCCGGGCCGTGGGCGGCGGGGTCGAGGTGGGACGGGCGCCGGGCGCGTCGGGCGGCGCCTGCCGCCAGGACGAGCAGGAAGGCCGCGCCGCCGTAGCGGCTGGCGGTGAGCACGCCGGGGTGCGCGACGACGATCGCGCCGAGGCCCGCGACCCCTGCGGCGATGAGCAGCGCGTCGGCTCCCGCGCACACCAGGACCACCGGCACGACGTGCTCGCGGCGGATCCCCTGGCGCAGCACGAACGCGTTCTGGGCGCCGATCGCGGCGATGAGGGACAGGGCGGTCAGGAAGCCGGTGAGGAGCGTGGGCACGTGCCGACGCTAGGCGCCCCACCAACGGAACTCCAGCGAATGTTTCTGTAGAACCATTAGCATTGCTGATGTGTCGTACCCGCCCGAGCAGCTCGCCGCCCTCGCCGCGGTGGTCTCCGAGGGCACGTTCGACGCGGCCGCGCGCCAGCTGCACGTCACGCCGTCCGCCGTGAGCCAGCGGGTCAAGGCCCTCGAGGAGCAGGTCGGCAGGATCCTGGTGCTGCGCTCCCGCCCCTGTCGCGCCACGCCCGAGGGGGAGGTGCTGGTGCGGCTGGCCGGCCAGATCGGCCTCCTGGCCGCTGACGCCCGGGCCCAGCTGGGCGCCGATCGGGCCGCGACCGTCCGGCTCGCGGTGGCGGTCAACGCGGACTCCCTGTCGACCTGGTTCCCCGCCGCCCTCGTCGACCTGCCCGAGGGCGTGCTCGTCGACCTGCACCGCCAGGACCAGGACCGGTCCGCCCAGCTGCTGCGGGACGGGGCGGTCATGGCCGCGGTCACCGCGGACGCCCGCGCCGTCCAGGGCTGCCGGGTCAGGCCGCTCGGCGCGATGCGCTACCTCGCCGTCGCCGCCCCGTCGACGCGCGAGAGGTGGTTCGCGGACGGCCTGACGCGGGGCGCGCTCGCGGTGGCGCCGCAGCTCGCGTTCGACCGGGTCGACGCCCTCCAGCGGCGCTTCACCGCGGACGTGGCCGGCGAGGGGCTGACCCCGCCCGTCCATCATGTGCCGTCCTCGTCGGCCTTCCTCGAGGTGCTCCGGTCCGGGCTGGGCTGGGGGATGGCGCCCGAGCAGGCGGTGGCCGACGACCTCGCGGCGGGGGTGCTCGTCGACCTGGCGGCGGGGCGTTGGCTCGACGTGCCGCTGTGCTGGCAGAGCTGGTCGCTGCGCACCCCGACGCTCGACGCCCTCACCGCCCGGGTGGTCGCCGCGGCCGCCTCCGCGCTGCGTCCTCCGACCGCGTTTTGACCCTTCGGCCGACGTCCGGCTACTCTTGTGTGTCGTTGTGCGTCCCCCGTTCCCAGACGGCGGGTCCGGTGCGTTCCCACTCGCCGGTCCCCAGGGACGCCACCGACAGCACTCACGGCGGGCCCGCCACCTGCGGGCCTTCGCTCTGACACATTCATTACACGAAACGAAGGCCAACGACCGTGCGCACGTACACCCCGAAGCCCGGCGACGTCGAGCGGAACTGGTACGTCATCGACGCGAGCGATGTCGTCCTGGGCCGCCTTGCCACACACGTGGCCACGTTGCTGCGCGGCAAGCACAAGGCGACCTTTGCCCCCCACGTCGACGGCGGCGACTTCGTCATCGTCATCAACGCCGACAAGGTTGCCCTCACCGGCAACAAGCGCGAGACCAAGCTCGCCTACCGTCACTCGGGTTACCCGGGCGGTCTGCGTGCGACGCGGTACTCCGAGCTGCTCGAGAAGCACCCCGAGCGGGCCATCGAGAAGGCGGTTCGCGGGATGCTCCCGAAGAACTCGCTCTCTCGCGCGCAGCTCAGCAAGCTCAAGGTCTACGTCGGGGCGGACCACCCGCACGCGGCCCAGCAGCCGAAGCCCTTCGAGATCAGCCAGGTTTCTCAGTAGGCCCCCGGCCTGCTGCGAGCACGACACAGGACGCGAGGACACCACTAGTGGCCGAGACCACGGTCGACATCGACCTTGAGGGCGACGACACGCCCACCAGCTACACCTCTGAGACGTCGGCCCCCGTGGGCCGTGGCCAGAGCATCACGGCCCCCGGGCAGGCCCTGGGCCGCCGCAAGGAGGCGATCGCCCGCGTTCGCCTGGTGCCCGGCACCGGCACGTGGAAGATCAACGGCCGCACCCTCGAGGAGTACTTCCCGAACAAGGTGCACCAGCAGCTCGTCAACTCCCCGCTGAAGCTGGTCGACGTCGAGGGTCGCTTCGACGTCATCGCCCGCATCACCGGTGGCGGCGTGAGCGGCCAGGCCGGCGCGCTGCGCCTGGGCATCGCCCGTGCGCTGAACGTGATCGACGAGGACGCGAACCGCGCGCCGCTCAAGAAGGCCGGCTTCCTGACTCGTGACGCCCGCGTCGTCGAGCGCAAGAAGGCTGGTCTCAAGAAGGCCCGCAAGGCTCCGCAGTACTCCAAGCGCTGATCTCTCAGCCGAGGCCCGATGGCCCCGACGGTCTTCAGGACCTTCGGGGCCATCGGTGTTTGCCCAGCGGGTCGGACAGCGCCCCGCCCGTGTTCCAGGAAGGGGTCAGCTGATGGGTCGACTGTTCGGCACCGATGGTGTCCGAGGGCTCGCGAACCGTGACGTCACCGCCGAGGTGGCGCTCGACCTCGCAGTCGCCGCCGCGCACGTGCTCGGCGCGCAGGGGGTGTTCGCCGGCCACCGTGCCCGCGCCGTGGTCGGCCGCGACCCGCGCGCGTCCGGGGAGTTCCTCAGCGCGGCCGTCGCCGCCGGGCTGGCCAGCGCCGGCGTCGACGTGATCAACGTGGGCGTGCTGCCGACGCCGGCCGTCGCGTTCCTCACGGCCTCCCTCGACGTCGACCTCGGCGTGGTGCTGTCCGCGTCGCACAACCCCATGCCGGACAACGGCATCAAGTTCCTGGCGCGCGGCGGGCACAAGCTCGACGACGAGCTCGAGCTCGCGATAGAGGAGCGGCTCCGCGAGCCGTGGGACCGCCCGCTGGGCGCTGACGTCGGGCGCATCCGCGTCGACGCCGGTGTCGCCGGGGAGTCGTACGTGGCCCACCTCGTCAGCACGGTGGGCGTGAGCCTCGCCGGGCTGCGGATAGCGGTGGACTGCGCCAACGGCGCCGCGAGCGAGGTCGGGCCGGCCGCGCTGCGTGCCGCGGGCGCCGACGTCGTCGTCATCAACGCCTCGCCCGACGGGCGCAACATCAACGAGCAGTGCGGCTCGACGCACCCCGAGCAGCTGCAGGCCGCCGTCGTGGCCGCGGGCGCGGACCTGGGCGTGGCCTTCGACGGCGACGCCGACCGCTGCCTCGCCGTCGACCACACCGGCGCGCTGGTCGACGGGGACCAGATCATGGGCGTGCTCGCCCTGGCGATGCGCGACCGCGGCGCCCTGGCGCACGACACCCTCGTCGCCACGGTGATGAGCAACCTGGGACTCAAGCTCGCGATGACCGCGCAGGGCATCCGCATGCTCGAGACCTCCGTGGGCGACCGGTACGTGCTCGAGGCCATGCGGGCCGGTGGGTACTCGCTGGGCGGCGAGCAGTCCGGCCACGTGATCCTCTCCGACCACGCCACCACGGGCGACGGCGTCCTCACCGCGCTGCAGCTCGCCGCGCGCGTGGCCAGCACCGGGCAGAAGCTCGAGCAGCTCGCCGCCGTGGTGCAGCGCCTGCCGCAGATCCTGGTGAACGTGCCCGGCGTCGACCGGACCCGCGCCGACAGCGACGAGGCGCTCGCCGCGGCCGTGCAGGCGGCGCAGGAGGAGCTCGGCGAGGCCGGTCGTGTGCTGCTGCGCCCCTCGGGCACCGAGGCGCTGGTCCGCGTCATGGTCGAGGCCGCCAGCCAGGCGGACGCCGAGCGCATCGCCGGTCGGCTGGCCGACGTGGTCCGGGAACGGCTCGCGCTGTGAGCATCCCCGCCGACGTGCTGCGGGTGCACACGCAGCGCCTGCTCGCCGCGGCGCAGCAGGACCCGTCCGGGATCGTGCCCATCGTGCAGGCGGGCCACCCGGTGCTGCGCATGGTCGCCGAGCCCTACGACGGGCAGCTCGACGCCAGCGAGCTCGAGGCGCTCATCGCGGTCATGCGGCGCACGATGCACGCGGCCCCCGGGGTCGGGCTGGCGGCGCCCCAGATCGGCCTGCCGCTCGCGCTGGCGGTCGTGGAGGACCCGGGCGCGATCGACGACGAGACGCGGGTCGCGCGCGAGCGCCCCGCCGTGCCGTTCCGGGTGCTCGTCAACCCGCGGTACACCGCCGTCGGCGAGGAGCGCGCGGCGTTCTACGAGGGCTGCCTGAGCGTCGAGGGGTACCAGGCTGTCGTCGCCCGGCCGCGGCAGGTCCGCCTCACCGGCGCCGACGAGAACGGGGCCGCGCTCGACGAGGTGGTCTCCGGCTGGCCGGCCCGGATCGTGCAGCACGAGACGGACCACCTGGGCGGGACGCTGTACGTGGACCGCGCCCTGCTGCGCTCGCTCGCGGCCACCGACGACCTGGGCGGCAGCTGGGCGGCGGAGGCGCGCCCGGTGGCGGCGGCGAAGGCGCTCGGCTTCGACCTGGACGGCTGAGCCTTCCGGCTCGCTGTGCCGCCGCAGGACCCGCGACCTACTGTGGTCGCAGGTCCGGGCCGCCGCCCCGGCCATGACGGCGGGGGCTGATCGGGCGTGGAGGACTGGCTCGTCCACCTGGTGGGGTCGCCCTGGGTGTACGCGGCCCTGTTCGCGTTCGTGACCATCGACGGGTTCTTCCCGCCGATCCCCAGCGAGTCCGCCGTGATCGCCCTCGCGGCGCTGTGGGCCTCGAGCGGGCAGCCGAACGTGTACCTGGTCGCGGCGGTGGCGGGCGTCGGGGCCTTCACCGGCGACCAGATCGCCTACACCATCGGGTCCAAGGTGGACCTGCACCGGGTGCGGCTGTTCCGGACGGCGCGGGGCAGGAGCTCGCTCGCGTGGGCGGAGCACGCGCTGGCCCGACGGGGCGCGGCGTTCATCCTCGCCGCCCGCTACATCCCGGTCGGACGGGTCGCGGTGAACATGACGGCGGGGGCGCTCGGCTACCCCCGGGGCCGTTTCGTGGCGCTGACCGCCTTCGCCGGGGTCGCGTGGGCCACGTACGGCGTCTTCATCGGCATCGGCGCCGGTCGGTGGCTGGGGGACCACCCGGTGGTCGCCGTCGTGGTGGGCGTGGTGACAGGGCTGCTGCTCGGGCTGCTCCTCGACTGGCTCCTGCGCCGGCTGCTGCCGGCGTCGATGGAGACGGTGCGGCTCGACCCTCCGGAGCACGACGGGCCTGCCGCGAGCGGTGGCCCGGGCGACGGCGCCGGCGGGCGCTGACCGCGGTGGCGAGTCGCGGTCCAGGTCCCGGTGCGCGAGCTCTGCAGGGGG
>JADGMW010000825.1_pt1 | contig 10477 bp, 10 predicted proteins | sample 8641801 | NCBI WGS metagenome assembly JADGMW01 (sample SAMN16272018, study PRJNA661076) | feces metagenome | isolation source: fecal sample from diarrhoea affected cattle A | host: Bos taurus | place: South Africa: Lokaleng Village, Mahikeng | collected 2019-09
GAGGGCCATGGGGGAGAACACAGCAACGCCCACGATGGCGGCGCGCAGAGCGCGGTTCACGGCCGTCGACCTCCACACAGGATCAGGTTGCGGCCACCGGGCGGTGGACCGAGTCGCGCCCAGCGTATCGGTCGTCCCAGGATGACCGGAGGGAGGTGAGGGCGGTGGCGTCCAGCGCGGCTCGTGGCGACGCCGGTGACCGCGACGTCCGCCCGGACCCCGCCGTGGCCGGGTTCCCGGCCGACTCCCCGGGAACCCGGCGCTGGTGCTTCGCCGACCAGCTCGGCCCGCACTTCCTGGACCACCCCGATCAGCCGGTGCTTCTGATCGAGTCCCGGGCGGTGTTCGGCCGCCGCCGGTTCCACCGGCAGAAGGCGCACCTGGTGCTCTCCGCGCTCCGGCACCGCGCGGCCGAGCTGGGTGACCGGGTGGAGTTCCACCAGGTCGACGGCGGCTACGCGGAGGCGCTGGACCGCGTGCGGGAGCCGCTGAGCGTCTGCGCCCCGACGTCGTGGGGCAGCCGGGACCTGGTGCTGCGCCGACCGGGGGTGGAGGTCCTGGAGGCGCGCGGTTTCGTGAGCAGCCAGGCCGACTTCGCCCGCTGGGCGACGGGACGAGGGCGGCAGCGCCTGCTGATGGAGGACTTCTACCGGGACGCCCGGCGCAGGCACGGCGTGCTCCTCGACGGCGGCGGGCCGGTGGGTGGCCGCTGGAACCTGGACGAGGAGAACCGGCAGTCGCCTCCGGCCGACGGGCGCTCGCCCGCCCCCGGGCCGTGGTGGCCGGAGGAGGACGGGATCGACGCGGAGGTCCGCGCCGACCTGGACCGCTGGGAGGCGGCCGGGCTGGTCTCCTTCGTCGGGGACGACGGCCCGCGGCTGTTCCCGGTCACCCGGGACGAGGCGCTGCGCCGGCTGCACGACTTCGTGGACTTCCGGCTCGGCGCCTTCGGCCCGCACGAGGACGCGATGCTGCGCGACGAGCGGTGGCTGGCCCACTCGCTGCTCTCCCCGGCCCTCAACCTCGGGCTGCTGGACCCGCTCGAGGTCGTCACCCTCGCCGAGCAGCGGTACCGCAGCTCGGTGGCGGAGGGGGATCCGCTGCCGCTCAGCAGCGTCGAGGGCTTCGTGCGGCAGGTCATGGGCTGGCGGGACTACGTCTGGCACATGTACTGGCACCTCGGCCGCGACTTCCGGGCCCGCAACCACCTCGGGGCCGACCGTCCGGTGCCCGAGTGGCTGGCCGACCTGGACGACGGCGCCGTCGCCGCTGCCTGCCTCTCCGACGTCCTGGGCGACCTGCGCCGGGACGGGTGGCTGCACCACATCCCGCGGCTGATGGTGCTGGGCAACTACGCCCTGCAGCGCGGCATCGACCCCTCGGCGCTGACCGATTGGTTCCACGAGAGCTTCGTCGACGGCTACGAGTGGGTGATGGTCGCCAACGTCGTCGGCATGAGCCAGCACGCCGACGGCGGGCTGCTGGCCACCAAGCCCTACGCCTCGGGCGGGGCCTACATCCACCGGATGAGCGACTACTGCGGGAGCTGCCGCTACGACCCGAGGAAGCGGCTGGGGGAGGACGCCTGCCCCTTCACCGCGGGCTACTGGGCCTTCCTGGACCGCACGCGCGAGCAGCTGTCGGGCAACGTCCGGATGCGCCGGCCGCTGCAGGGCCTCGACCGGCTCGCCGACCTCCCCGCCGTGGTCGAGCAGGAGCGGCGGCGCGGCACCGATCCGCCCTGACCTCCCGGGCTCCGTCCGCCGGTCAGGCGAGGGCGGCGCCGCCGGCCAGCAGCAGCACGACGTCGAGCACGGTCAGCAGCATCACGGCGGGGAAGGCCAGCCGCCGGCCCCGGGGCGTGCCCGCCAGGGCGGCGACGGCGGCGGCGGGCACGGCCACTCCCAGCCCGGCCCAGCCGGTGGCGGTCGGCGGCCCCGCGGGCCCGAACACCAGCACTCCCGAGGCGGCGAGCAGCAGCACGGCGCACGTGACCGCCGAGACGTCCGCACCCAGGCGGTGCGGCAGCCCGCGCACCCCGGTGGCGAGGTCGTCCTCGAGGTCGGGAGCGACGTTGGCCAGGTGTGCGGCCGCCCCCAGGGCACCCCCGGCGGCGACCAGCCACCACGGTGCATCCGGTGCGCCCGGGGCCGCGGCGACGACACCGGCCGGGAGTGCCCCGAATCCGGTGACGTAGGGCAGCGCGGAGGCAGCGGTGCGCTTCAGGCCGGCGTTGTAGGCCCAGCCGCTGGCCACGAGGACCAGCAGCAGTGCTCCCGGCACGAGGCCCAGGAGGAAGGAGAGGACGACCGATGCCGCCAGGGCGGTGAGCGCCACCGCCCGCAGCAGGGCCGGCTCGACCGCACCCTGCACCACCGGCTTGTCGGGGCGGGCGACGGCGCGGTCGCGATCGGCGTCCAGCCAGTCGTTGCTCCAGCCGATGGAGGCCTGACCTGCGAGAACGGCGGCGCCGAGGAGCACGGTGCGGCCGGCGCCGACGCCGGCGGCGACCGCGAGCAGCGTCGCGACGGTGGTCACGGCGACCGCCGGCCCGGGGTGCGTGGCCCTCGCCAGAGCGACCGTCAGAGCCGTCCGCGAGCCCGCTGTACGCACATCGGACATGCTGCTGTCAACCCCTCGGTCGAGGCGGACCTGCCTTCTGACCTGCACCTTTGCGATACAGCTCAGGTCCGTCGAGTCAGTCTGCCGTGCTATCCTCGACTGAGCGAAAGGGGTCACATTCACATGGGCTTCACTGTCGGCGAGACCGTCGTCTATCCGCACCACGGGGCTGCTCTGATCGAAGCGATCGAGCAGCGGACCGTCAAGGGCGTCGAGCGCGCGTATCTCGTACTGAAGGTCGCCCAGGGCGACCTGACCGTGCGCGTCCCGGCGGACAACGCCGAGATCGTGGGCGTTCGCGATGTCGTGGGCCAGGAAGGTCTGGACAAGGTGTTCGAGGTGCTCCGCGCGCCGCACACCGAGGAGCCGACCAACTGGTCGCGCCGGTACAAGGCCAACCTCGAGAAGCTGGCCTCCGGTGACGTGAACAAGGTCGCCGAGGTCGTCCGCGACCTCTGGCGTCGGGACAAGGACCGCGGGCTGTCCGCCGGCGAGAAGCGCATGCTCTCCAAGGCGCGCCAGATCCTGGTCAGCGAGCTCGCGCTCGCCGAGGGCACCAACGAGGACAAGGCCGAGATCCTGCTCGACGAGGTCCTCGCCAGCTGAGCCCGGCTCAGCCGAACTAGCACCCGAAAGACATCCGGACCACTCCCGTGCACGCTGTCGCGATCGTCGCAGCGGCCGGGAGTGGTTCGCGTCTGGGGGCAGAACTCCCCAAGGCGCTCGTGCCCCTGGCCGGTCGCCCGCTCGTCTGCTGGGCGGTCGACGGGCTGCTCGCCGGCGGCGTGACCGAGGTGGTCGTCGTCGTCCCCGCGGCGCAGCGCGAGGCGTTCCGGGCCGTGCTTCCGCCCGCGGTCGCCGTCGTCGACGGCGGGGCGTCCCGCACCGCGTCGGTCCGCGCCGGGCTGGCCGCGGCCGGCGCCGCGGCCACCGCGGTGCTGGTGCACGACGCCGCCCGCCCGCTCACCCCGCCCGAGGTCGTCGCCCGCGTGCTGGGCGCGCTGGAGGCGGGTGCGCCCGCGGTGGTGCCGGTGCTCCCCGTCGTCGACACCACGGTCCTGGTGGACGACGACGGCCTGGTCGTCGACGCCGTACCGCGGGCGCCGCTGCGTCGCGTGCAGACCCCGCAGGGCTTCGACCGCCGCACCCTGGCCGCCGCCTACGAGGCGCTCGAGCCCGACGCCGACCTCACCGACGACGCCGCCGTGGTCCGGCGGTCCGGCGTCGCGGTGACCACCGTGGCCGGCGACGAGCGCGCCGCGAAGGTGACAGTCGGCCATGACCTGACGCTGGCCGAGCTCTCCCTGACCGCCGCGCTCCGAGAGGCCACCCCGTGACCGCACTGCCCCGGGTCGGCATCGGCACCGATGTCCACCCCGTCGAGCCCGGCCGACCCTGCTGGCTGGCCGGGCTGGAGTGGCCCGGCGTCGACGGCTGCGCGGGGCACTCCGACGGCGACGTCGTGGCGCACGCGCTGACCGACGCCCTCCTGTCGGCCGCCGGGCTGGGCGACATCGGCGGGCTGCTCGGCACCGACGACCCGCGCTGGGCCGGCGCCCGCGGGGCCGATGTCCTCGCGCACGTGCGCGAGGTGCTCGCCGCCGCAGGCTGGCAGGTGGGCAACGCCTCGGTGCAGCTGATCGGGAACAGCCCCAAGGTCGGGCCGCGCCGGGCCGAGGCGGAGGCGGTGCTGACCGCCGCCCTCGGCGCTCCGGTGAGCGTGACCGCCACCACCACCGACGGCCTGGGCCTGACCGGACGAGGCGAGGGCAGGGCCGCCGTGGCCACCGCCCTGGTGGTCCGGACGGGGGAGGGCGGCTCTCCGCAGGCATGAGTGCCCACCGGCACTCCGTAGACTCTGCGCAGTGAGCCTCCGCCTGTACGACACGGCCGCCCGTGCGGTCCGCGACTTCGCGCCCCTGCGTGCCGGTCGGGCGTCCATCTACGTCTGCGGCCTCACCGTGCAGGGTCCCCCGCACATCGGCCACATCCGGGCCGCGGTCTCCTTCGACGTGCTGCGCCGCTGGCTGGACGCGAGCGGCCTCGAGGTCACCTACGTCCGCAACGTCACCGACATCGACGACAAGATCCTGGCCAAGGCCGCCGAGCGGGATCTGCCGTGGTGGGACTGGGCGTTCCGCAACGAGCGAGCGTGCACCCGCGCCTACGACGTCCTCGGGGTGCTGCCCCCGACCTACGAGCCGCGCGCCACCGGCCACATCCCCGAGATGGTCGAGCTGATGCAGCGGCTGATCGACCGCGGGCACGCCTACGCCGTCGACGGCGACGTCTACTTCGACGTCCGCTCCTTCCCGGAGTACGGCGCGCTCACCGGTCAGCGGCTGGACAACCTGGAGCCCGCGGCGGACACCGACACCGACGAGCGCAAGCGCGACCCCCGCGACTTCGCGCTGTGGAAGGCGCACAAGCCCGGCGAGCCGGAGACGGCGTCGTGGGAGACGCCCTGGGGCCGTGGCCGCCCGGGCTGGCACCTGGAGTGCTCGGCGATGGCCGGCAAGTATCTGGGCGAGGCCTTCGACATCCACGGCGGCGGCCTGGACCTGCGCTTCCCGCACCACGAGAACGAGCAGGCGCAGTCCCGGGCGGCGGGTGACCGCTTCGCCCAGTACTGGATGCACAACGGCTGGGTCACCCTCGGCGGCGAGAAGATGAGCAAGTCGCTGGGCAACACGGCGCTGGTCGACGAGGTGGTCACCCGGGTGCGCCCGGTGGAGCTCCGCTACTACCTGGTCGCGCCGCACTACCGCTCGATGATCGAGTTCACCGACGCTGCGCTGGACGAGGCCGCGGCCGGCTACCGGCGGATCGAGAAGTTCGTCCGCCGCGCGCAGGAGAAGACCGCGGGATACGACGTGCGGCCCACGATCGACGCGGGTTTCGCGGCGGCCATGGACGACGACCTCGGCACCCCTGCCGCCGTGGCCTGGATCCACGAGCAGGTCACCCGTGGCAACGGCCACCTGGCCGAGGGGCGGGTTGCCGACGCTGCGATCTCCTCCGCGCTGGTCCGCGGCGCCCTCGGCGTTCTCGGCATCGACCCGCTCGACCCGCAGTGGGCGGCCGGCTCCGACGACCGCCTCGCCCGGGCGACCGACGGGCTGGTGGCACTCGCGCTCGAGCAGCGCCAGGCCGCCCGGGCCCGCAAGGACTTCGCGGCCGCGGACGCGATCCGCGACCGACTGACCACCCTCGGCGTCTCCGTCGAGGACACCCCTGATGGACCCCGATGGGAGCTGAGCCGCTGATGGCCGGCAACAGCCAGCGCCGAGGCCGTAGCGACGGCGCCGGCAAGAAGCGGGCGACCGCCGGGACCGGCGGCAAGAACCGCCGATCCCTGGTCGGCCGCGGTGCGACCCCGCCGGCGGAGGCCCGACCGGGTCACCCCGCGCAGCGCAGGGCGGCCGCGGAGGCCCACGCCCGATCCGAGCGCGCCCGTGCCCGGGCCCGCTCCGAGGAGAGCCCCGAGCTGCTGCTCGGCCGCAACCCCGTGGTCGAGGCGCTCCGCGCGCGGATCCCGGCGAACGCGCTCTACGTGGTCACCGGCGACAACCAGCGGATGACCGACGAGCGGATCATCGAGGCGCTGGGGCTGGCCGCCGACCGCGGGCTGCCGCTGCTCGAGGTGGGCAAGGCCGAGTTCGACCGGATGTCCCAGGGTGCGCTGCACCAGGGCATCGGACTGCAGGTCCCGCCGTACGACTACGCGCACCCCGACGACCTGCTGGACCTGGCCCACGACTCCGGTCGCCCGCCGCTGCTGGTCGCGCTGGACGGCGTGACCGATCCGCGCAACCTGGGCGCCGTCGTCCGTTCGGCGGCGGCCTTCGACGCCCACGGCGTCGTCGTGCCGCAGCGCCGCGCCGTCGGCATGACGGCCTCGGCCTGGCGCACGAGCGCCGGCGCCGCGGCCCGCATCCGGGTGGCCCGGGCGGTCAACCTGCCCCGTGCGCTCGCCTCCTACCAGGACGCGGGGCTGCAGACGGTCGGCCTGGCCGCCGAGGGCGACGTCGACCTGCACGAGTACGACGGTTTCATCGACCCGGTCGCGCTGGTGGTCGGCGCCGAGGGCACCGGGCTGTCGCGGCTGGTGCGGGAGCGGTGCGACGTCGTCGTCCGCATCCCGATCGACCGGGAGACCGAGTCGCTGAACGTCAGCGTCGCCGCCGGAATCGCGCTCTACGCCGCCGCGATGGCCCGGCGCGCAGCCGGTACGGGCGCGGGAGCGGCTCCTCTTCCGGACTGACCGTTGCCCCGGGGGTGCCGGGGGGTGCAGACTCCCCGGCACCCCCGAGGAGGACGACGTGCAGATCAGCCAACTGCTCCGGCACAAGGGCCGTGAGGTCGCGACCATCGAGGCGTCGGCGAGCGTGCGCTCGGCCCTGGGCCTGCTGGCGGAGCTGGGGATCGGGGCGCTCGTCGTCTCCTCCGACGGCCGCCGGATCGACGGCATCGTCTCCGAGCGCGACGTCGCCCGCGCGCTGCACCGGCACGGGGCGCAGGTCCTGACCGAGCCGGTGTCGGCGGTGATGACCGCCGAGGTCAAGGTCTGCGCGCCCGACACCGGTGTGGACTCCCTCGCCCGGACGATGACCGAGTACCGGGTGCGGCACGTCCCCGTGGTCGCCGACGGGGCCCTGATCGGCATCGTCTCGATCGGCGACGTCGTCAAGGCGCGGCTGGACGAGCTGGAGGAGGAGCGCCGCCAGCTGGTGGACTACATCCAGACGCCCTGAGCGGGGTCAGCCCAGGAGCTGGGCGACGGTGTAGATGACCAGCCCGGCCAGGCCGCCGACGACGGTGCCGTTGACCCGGATCCACTGCAGGTCCCGGCCCACCTGGAGCTCGATCCGGCGGCTGGTCTCCTCGGTGTCCCAGCGCGCGACGGTGCTGCTGACCAGGTCGGCCAGATCGCCGGAGAACCGCTCCACGAGGTAGCCCGCGACGGTCCGGGTGTGCCGCTGCACGAGCTCGCGCGTGGTCGGGTCGGTCTGCAGCAGGCCGGCGCCCTGGAGGATCAGCGCGGTCACCCGGGCGCGGAGCTCGGAGTCGGGATCGGCGGCGGCGCTGAGGACGGCGGCCTTCGCGTTGGACCACAGCGAGCCCGACCAGGTGCGCACGGCCGGGTGCGCGAGCAGCTCGGTCTTCAGCGACTCGACGCGGGCCGCGGTCTCCGGATCGGTGCGCAGCGCCTCGATGTAGGCGCGCAGCCGCACGTCGTAGGAGCGGCGCAGTTCGTGCCGGGGATCGGCGCCCACCTCGGCGAAGAAGTTCTGCACGCCGGCGAAGGCCCGGTCGAACAGCCGGTCGTCGACCCAGTCGGGCACCCAGGCGGGGGAGGCGTCCCCGAGCTGGGCGCGGAAGACCACCTTGTTGTCCTCGAGGAACCGGGACAGCAGCCGCAGCGCCGCCGACAGCACCTGCTGGTGCCGGTCGCCGTCGACCACGAGCTCCAGCACGCGGGCCAGGGCCGGCGCGGCCGGGGTCTCGTGCAGCTTGCGCTCCACCAGCGCCGCGACGGCGGGTTCGAGGTCCTCGTCGCGGAGCAGGTCGGTCAGCGCTCCGAGTGCCGCCGCCGCGTCGCCGGAGAGGCGTTCGGCCCGGCCGGGTGCGGCCAGGAAGGCGCCCATGCGGCCCGGCACGTCGATGGTGCCGAGCTTCTCCTCGATCACCGAGCGGGTCAGGAAGTTCTCCTGCACGAAGGAGCCCAGGCTCTCGCCGATCTGGTCCTTCTTGCGCGGGATGATCGCGGTGTGCGGGATGGGCAGCCGCAGCGGGTGCCGGAAGAGCGCGGTGACGGCGAACCAGTCGGCCAGCGCACCCACCATGGAGGCCTCCGCGGTGGCGCGGACGTACCCCACCCACGCGCCGGAGTCCTCGCCCACGAGGACGCAGGCGAGGAAGACGACGGCGGCGAGCAGGAACAGCCCGGTCGCCAGCCGCTTCATGCGCGCGAGGTCGCGGGCCCGTTCCGGATCGTCGAGCGAGCCGGCCAGCGGGAGGGACGATCGGGGTTCCGGCACTCCCCGAGCCTAGGGACCCCTGCCGCTGCCCGGCTGCCGCGGTTCAGCCGGAGGAACCGAGGGTGACCTCGACTGTGCGGTCGTTCCCACCGCGCTGGACGGTGAGCTCGACCTCGGCGCCCGGGGCCTGGCTGCGCACCGCGGCGGTCAGCTCGGTGGAGGAGGTGATCGGGCGGTCGCCGACCGCGGTGATGACGTCGCCCTCCGCGAGCCCGGCGTCGGCCGCGGCGCTGTCGGGCTCCACGGAGACCACCTGCGCGCCGCTGCCGACCTCGGTGTTCTGCCCCTGTGCGGCGGTGCTGGCCCGCACGCCGAGGTAGGCGCGGGTCGCCTTGCCCGTCTCCCGGATCTCGTCGCCGATCCGCTTGGCGGTGTTGCTCGGGATGGCGAACCCGACGCCGATGTTCCCGCTCTGCGCCTCGCCCCCGACGCTGCCCGAGGCGACCGTGGCGATCGCGGTGTTGATGCCGATGACCTCGCCGGCGCCGTTGACCAGGGCGCCACCGGAGTTGCCGGGGTTGATCGCCGCATCGGTCTGGATCGCGTCGATGACGGTGGCGTCGTCCTGCGAGGAACCGGTCTGCACGGCGCGCCCGGTGGCGCTGATGATGCCGTCGGTCACCGTGTTCGACAGGCCCAGGGGAGCGCCGATGGCCACCGCGATGTCGCCCACCTGCACGTCGTCGGAGTCGGCGAAGGTGGCCGGCGTCAGACTGCCGGCATCGGCGATCTTGACCACCGCGATGTCGGAGGCCGGGTCGGTCCCGATCACCTCGGCGTCGTACAGGGTGCCGTCGGAGGTGCGCACCTGGACGGTGGCGTCCTGGGCCTCGACGACGTGGTTGTTCGTGAGCACGTAGCCGTCCTCGGTGAGGACGACGCCCGAGCCGCTGCCCGAGCTCGACCGGCCGGTCACGTAGATGGTGACGACGCTGGGGGCGGCCTTGGCCGCGGCCGCGGTGGCCGTGGTCGCGGACTCGGGGTTCTGGATGACGACGCTCTGCGCGGCGGTCGGGGAGGAGCCGCCGCTGCCGTCGCCGTCGTCGGTCAGCGAGGCGACACCGGCGCCCGCGGCGCCGCCGATGAGAGCGCCGGCGACCAGACCGGCCAGGCCGATGCGCAGGCGTCCGGACCGGCGCCCGGCCGGAGTCGGGGCGGGCGCCGCGGAGGAGCCCTGGGCGACGGGCGGTGAGCCGGGCGGCGGGCTCCCGAACCCGGTCGGCACCGGGGCGGTGGGGGTGCGTGGCGGCCCCCAGTAGGGCTGGCCGTACGACGGCTGGCCGTACGTGGGCGGCTGCTGTCCGTACCGCGGCTGCCCGTACTGCTGACCGTAGGGCCGCGGGTCGGAGCCGGGAGGGATCTGCTCGCCGCGCCCCGGCTGTCCGCCGGCGCCCTCGGCGGGCTCGGTCGGGCCGTTGCCCGACGATCCGTATGCGCTCACTGGTGGTCTCCTCCCTCCGCGCGGCCATCCGGCCGGCGCGACGGTCCTACTGTCCTGCCACGCACTGGCGCGTGGCTGGGGGCTGCCTGTGAGCTGCCTGCACGGCTCAACGCGGGACGTGCCCCCGCCATGCCCCCGCCCATGGGTGTCGATCCTGCCGGGTGAGCCGCCACGCCCCCGGGACCGCCCGCGGCCCGCCGCCGGCCCGGTGCCCGGAAAGGGGTCGAGCCGGCCGGCGCGAACTGACAGCCTTCTCCCCGTGCCCGACTGCGTGGTGCTGCGCCCGGCCGGTCCCGCCGATGCTCCGGCCGTGGCCGACGTCTGGCTGCGTTCCTTCGACGCGGCGCTGCCGACGGTGCGCCGGGCGCACGGC
>JADGMW010000534.1_pt2 | contig 10472 bp, 9 predicted proteins | sample 8641801 | NCBI WGS metagenome assembly JADGMW01 (sample SAMN16272018, study PRJNA661076) | feces metagenome | isolation source: fecal sample from diarrhoea affected cattle A | host: Bos taurus | place: South Africa: Lokaleng Village, Mahikeng | collected 2019-09
CTGTGGTGGACCGACGTCGAGGGGAACCAGGCGCAGGCGGAGATCGTCGAGAGCCTGCCCTGGGCGCCGCCGCCGGCAGCAGCGGCCGACGAGTCCGACGAGGCCACGCCCGTGGTGGCCGCGCCGCGCCGTGACGAGCCGCCCGTCATGGCCGAGCCGGGGCACGCGGTCACGTTCGCCACCCTGCAGGTGCCGCGCTGGCCCGACGAGCCCGAGCGCCCCGTCAGCCAGGGGGTCGACCGGCCCACCGTGCTCGACGTGCTCGGCATCGGGCACTACCCGGAGACCGCGATGCCGGGCGCGATCGGCAACTTCTCCCTGGCCGGCCACCGGACCACGTACGGGAAGCCGTTCAACCGGATCGCCGAGCTGCAGGACGGCGACCCGATCGTGGTGCGCACCGCCGACACCTGGTACGTCTACCGGGTGACCTCGAGCGCCGTCGTCACCCCGCAGGACGTCCAGGTGATCGACCCCGTGCCCGGCCAGCCCGGCGTCGACCCCACGGAGCGCGTCATCACCCTGACCACCTGCCACCCGATGTTCTCCGCACGCGAGCGGTACATCGTGCACGGCGTGCTGGACTACTGGGCGCCCGTCGCGGACGGCTCCCCGGCTGAGATCCTCGGAGGCGCATGATGTACGGATGGCTGTGGCGGCGCCTGCCTGGACCGGCGCCCGTGCGCGTGGTGATCCTCGCGCTGGCGGCGGTGGCCGTGCTCGCCGCGTGCTTCCAGTGGGTCTTCCCCGCGGTGGCGCCGTACATGCCGTTCAGTGACACGACAGTGGGGGAGTGACGTGACCCGGATCCTGGTGGTCGACAACTACGACTCGTTCGTCTACACGATCGTCGGCTACCTGGCGCAGCTCGGGGCCGAGACGGTCGTGGTCCGCAACGACGCCGTGCCGCCCGTGGACGAGCGCGACGGGTTCGACGGGGTGCTGATCTCCCCGGGGCCCGGCGCCCCCGCAGAAGCCGGCGCGAGCATGCAGGTGATCCGCGACTGCGCCGCGTCCGGCACCCCGATGCTGGGCGTGTGCCTGGGCCACCAGGCGCTCGGCGAGGTGTTCGGCGGGACGGTCACGCACGCCCCCGAGCTGATGCACGGCAAGACCAGCCAGGTCGAGCACGCGGGCGAGGGGGTCCTCGCCGGGCTGCCCACCCCGTTCACCGCGACGCGCTACCACTCGTTGGCGGTGGTCAACGGCACCGTGGCCGACGAGCTCGAGGTCACGGCGTCGGCGCCCTCGGCGCACGGGCCCATCATCATGGGGCTGCAGCACCGGACCCTGCCCCTGCACGGGGTGCAGTTCCACCCGGAGTCGGTGCTCACCGAGGGCGGTCACCGGCTGCTCGCGAACTGGCTGCAGATCTGCGGCGACGCCGACGCCGTCGAGCGGTCGGCCGGGCTGCACCCGCTGGTGCGCGCCTGACCTGAGGCGTCAGGGATGTCGCACGCACGAAGGGCCTGCGCCCGGGACAGGAGCCAGATGGCTCCTCTGTCCCGGGCGCAGGCCCTTCGCGTCACGCGGACGCGCTACTGGCCCGGGCTTGCCGACATCGTGGGCGCGGAGGTCGCCCCGCCGTTGCCCCCGCCGCCCGACGGGCCTTCGGAGACGGTGAGCCTGACCGTGGCGCCCTCTTCGAGCTGGGTCCCCTTGGCGGGGTTCGTCGAGATGACGGTGTCCTTCGGCTGGTCGCTCTTGACGTTCACCCGCTCGGCGTTCAGACCGACGCCGCCCAACCGCGCGGCAGCCTCGTTGTAGGGCAGCCCGACCAAGCCGTCCGGCACGGCGGGCAGCTCGGGAGCCGTCGCCACGGTGATCCTGACCTGGGAGCCCTGCTGGACCAGCCCGGCCTGGCGGTTCTGCCTGACCACGGTGCCGGGGTCCGCTGCGTCGGTCTCCTGCTCCTCGAACACCGGGGTGAGCTTGAGGCTGAGCAGGGTCTGCTCCGCGGTGGCCTGGGTCTGGCCGGTCAGGTCGGGGAGCTCGACGAGCCCGCTCGCCACGAACAGCTCGACCGAGGAGTCCTTGGGCACCGACTCGCCCGCGGCAGGCGAGGTCTTGGTCACGAGGCCCGCGGCCTGCTCAGGGCTGTTCTCCTGGGTCACCTTGCCGACGGTGAGGCCCAGGGCGTCAAGGCGCTCGCGCGCCGCCTCCTGGGAGAGCCCGGCGAGCGACTCGAGCTTGACGGAGTCGGGGCCGGTCGAGACGAAGACCGTGACCTCCGAGCCCTCCTCGAGCTGCTCGCCGCCCTTCGGGTTGGTCGCGACGACGTTGCCCTCGGCGATCGAGTCGCTGGCCTGCTCCTCCTCGACGGGGATCAGGCCGAGCCCGGTGAGGGCCGCTGTCGCGTCAGCCGCAGGGGTGTCCACCAGCGTGGTCGGGATGGTGACCAGCGCCGGAGGGTCCTCGCTGTTCTGGTTGATCAGGATCACGGCGATGCCGATCACCGCGGCGAGCGCCACCGCGATCAACGTCCACAGCAGCCACCGCTTCTTGGGCGCCTCGTCCTCGGGGGGAGTCGCCGGCTGCTCAGGCAGGCCAGAGCCTGGACCGCCCGGGCCGGTGAGGCCCCACGGCGGCGTCCCCACGGCGGGAGGCGCGCCCTGCATCACCTGCGTGGCGCCCGGCGTGGCTCCCAGCACCTGGGTCGTGTCGCCGGCGCCGGCGGCCATCAGCGCGCCGACGGGCGGGGCGCTGACGTGGCCGCCGCGCACCGCGGCCTCGAGGTCGGAGCGGAACTCCGCCGCCGTCGAGTAGCGCTCCTCGCGGTCCTTCGCCAGGGCCTTGAGCGTGATGCGGTCGAGAGTCTCGGGGATGTCCGAGGCGATCGAGCTGGGGGTGGGAGCGGCCTCGCGCACGTGCTGGTAGGCGACGGCCACGGGGGAGTCGCCGATGAACGGCGGACGGCCGGTGAGCAGCTCGAAGAGCAGGCAGCCTGTCGAGTACAGGTCGGACCGGGCGTCGACCGTCTCGCCGCGGGCCTGCTCGGGGGACAGGTACTGCGCGGTGCCGATCACGGCCTGCGTCTGCGTCATGGTGGCGGCGGAGTCGGCGACGGCGCGCGCGATGCCGAAGTCCATCACCTTGACCGCGCCCGTGGGGGTCAGCATCACGTTGGCGGGCTTGATGTCCCGGTGCACGATGCCGGCGTGGTGCGAGTACTCGAGAGCCGAGAGGACGCCCGCGGTGATCTCCGCGGCCTCCTCGATCGGCACGGCGTTGCCGTCGCGCAGGATGTCGCGGACGGTGTGCCCCTCGACGTACTCCATGACGATGAAGGGGACGTGCGCGACGACCCCGGAGGCCTCCGTGACGACGTCCTCGCCGGTGTCGTACACGGCGACGATCGCCGGGTGGTTCAGGGACGCCGCGGCCTGGGCCTCACGGCGGAACCGCGCCTGGAACGACGGGTCGCGCGCCAGGTCGGAGCGCAGCACCTTGATCGCGACGGTGCGCCCGAGGCGGGTGTCGTGCCCGATGTGCACCTCGGCCATGCCGCCGCGCCCGATGAGCTCGCCGACCTCGTATCGTCCGGCGAGGATCCGGGATCCGTCGTCCATCACTAGACGTCCTTCGCTGTCGTCGTTCCGGCGCCGTCCGCGGTGGCGGTCGGCGCACGCTCGGTGATCATCCCATCGTCAGGGCCCGGAGAAGGGTATCTGGGCATGCTGACTGCTGGGACAGCCCCGGCGTGCAAGGTTGTCGTGGCTGTGACCTGCTGTTCTGCTCCGCCGGTCGACTCAGCCCGGGTGAGCCTATCGGCGACGACGGCCCCCAGGACCGCGATGACCAGCAGCACCAGCGCCATCACCGGCCAGGTCAGGCGCCCGATCCGGAGCCCGGTGGTGGCCGGGCCGCGGCGCACGGGCTTGGCCTCCGCGCGGTGCGAGCCGGCAGGGCGTCGCGCCTCGGGCCCGTCGCGCAGCTCTCGGCGCGGCGGGTAGGACGGCGGCGGCAGCTCCTCGCGGGACTTCGGCGAGTCGGCGCGGGACCGCACGGCTATGTCGCGATCGGCGACGGACGCCTGGGCCGGGACCTCGCCAGCCGCCACCACGGGCCTCTCCCGCTGCGCTGCCGGGTCGGCCACGATCACGGACATCCCGGTGGGCGGCGTCTTCTCGACCATCGCGTCCAAGGTGCGCGCCAGGGCCGCTGCGGAGCGCGGGCGCTCGGCGGGGTCCTTCGACAGCAGCCGCATGACGATGTCCGCGAGCCGAGGGTCCACCGAGGCCGGCAGCGGGGGCACAGGGGAATTCACGTGCGCGACCGCGATGTCCACCGCGGTCGGGCCGGTGAACGGGCGATTCCCGGCCAGCGACTCGTACGCGACGATCCCCAGGGAGTACAGGTCCGACGCGGGCGTCGCCGGCTTGCCGACAGCCTGCTCGGGTGACAGGTACTGCGCGGTGCCCATCACCATGCCGGTGGCCGTCATCGGCACCTGGTTGGTGGCCAGGGACACCCCGAAGTCGGTGATCTTCACCCGCCCGGCGCGCCCGAGCAGGATGTTGCCGGGCTTCACGTCCCGGTGCACCACGCCCGCCACGTGCGCGGCGTGCAGCGCGCGGGAGGTCTGCGCGAGGATCCGGAGCAGCCGCTGCATGGGCAGCACGGGCTCGCGCTCGAGCAGGTCGCTCATCGGCTCGCCGAGGACGAGCTCCATGATGAGGAACGCCGAGCCCTCCTGCTCCCCGTAGTCGTAGAGCTGGGCGATGTTCTGGTGCGACAGCGACGCCGAGTTGCGGGCCTCGGTGCGGAACCGCTTGATGAACCCCGGGTCGCCGGCGAACTCCTCGCGCAGCACCTTGACGGCGACGTCGCGGGCCAGGGCGTCGTCGTGCCCCACCCAGACCTCGCCCATCCCGCCCACGGCGATCTCCCGCACCAGGCGGTAGCGCTCTCCGAGCATCGTGCCCGTTATCGGCCTCATGAGCCCAGCACCGCCTGCATGACGGCCTTCGCGATGGGCGCCGCCACCTTGCCGCCGGTCGCCTCGTTGCCGGTGCTGCCGCCGTGCTCCACGATGACCGCGACGGCGACCTTCGGGTCGTCGGCGGGGGCGAAGCCGGTGAACCAGGCGTGCGGCGACTGTTCGCTCGTGGTCTCGGCGGTGCCCGTCTTGCCGGCCACCCGCACGCCGGGGATCTTCGCCGAGGTCCCGGTGCCGCTGTCCACGACGGACACCATCATGTCGGTCAGCGCCGAGGCGGTCTCGGCCGAGATGGCCCGCCGGAACACCGACGGCTCCGTCTGCGAGATGACGTCCAGGTCGGCGGTGCGGACCGTGGCCACGGTGTACGGGGTCATGACCTCGCCGCCGTTGGCGATGCCGGCGGAGATCATCGCCATCTGCATCGGCGTGACGCGCACGTCCTGCTGGCCGATCGCCGACTTCGCGAGCTTGGCGGGGTCGAGGTCCTCGTTCGGCGGGAAGTAGCTCTTCGTGACCGACATGGGGATGCTCAGCGACTCGTCGAAGCCGAACTTCTTCGCCTGGTCGCGGATCGCGTCCGCGCCGACGTCCATGCCGAGCTTGCCGAACGCGGTGTTGCAGGAGACGCGGATGGCGTCGCTCAGCGTCGTCTGGCCGCCCGAGCCGCACGAGGCGCCGCCGTAGTTGCGCAGCGTCGCGGACGTCTGCGGCAGGGCCAGCTCGTCCGGCGAGTCGAGGAGGGAGTCGGCCGAGTACTGGCCGGTCTCGAGCGCCGCTGCGGCCGTGACCAGCTTGAACGTGGATCCCGGCGGGTAGGTCTTGCCCTTGAGGGCCTTGTCCACGAGGGGGTCGTTCGGGGCGGCGTTCAGATCCGAGTACGCGGTGCGCGCGGCGGCGATGTCGTGCGTGGCCAGGGCGTTCGGGTCGAACCCGGGCGTCGAGACGAGCGCCAGCACGGCGCCGGTGGACGGGTCGAGGGCGACGACGGCGCCCACCTGGTCGCCCAGCGCGTCCCATGCGGCCTGCTGGGCCGCCGGGTTCAACGTGAGCTCGACCGAGGACCCCTGCGGCTGCTTGCCGGTGATGAGGTCCTGCACGCGGCTGAGGAACAGCGAGTCCGAGCTGCCGGTCAGCACGTCGTTCTCGGCCGACTCGATGCCGGTGCGGCCGTTCACGATCGAGTAGAAGCCCGTCACCGACGAGTAGAGCCCGCCGGGCGCGTAGAGCCGCTGGTAGCCGAACGCGTCGTCCACGGGCTCGGACCACGCGATGGGCGTCCCCGCCACGATGATGGGCCCACGCGGGCTGCCGAACTCGCGATACAGGGTGCGCACGTTGCGCGAGTCGTTGTTCAGGCCGTCCGCCTGGACGAACTGCACCCAGGACGTGCCGACCATCAGCACGAGGAACATGGTGACGACGACCAGCGACAGGCGCCGCAGGGGGGTGTTCACGCGTCATCACCTCGCATCTCGTCGATCCGTTCGGTCGGCCGGGTGTCCGATGCCTGCGGGGCTCCGACCTCGCGGGCCGATCGCGACGGGCGGGCCGGCCCACCGGCGGATCCGGCGACCCGGACCGGCGCCGGGGAGCCGTCCGGTGGAGTGGCGACGGTGTGGCCCTGCACGACCCCCGCCGGACGACGGGCGTCGTCGGAGATGCGCAGCAGCAACGCCACGATGATCCAGTTGGCGAGCAACGAGGACCCACCGTAGGCGAGGAAGGGCGTCGTCAGGCCGGTCAGCGGGATGATCCGCGTGATCCCGCCGACCACCACGAAGCATTGGAACGCGACGACGAACGCGAGCCCGCCGGCCAGCAGCTTGCCGAACCCGTCCCGGACGCCGATGGCGGTGCGCATGCCGCGCTCCGCGAGGACCAGGTAGACCAGCAGGATCGCGAGCACACCGGTCAGGCCCAGCTCCTCGCCGAGCGAGGCGAAGATGAAGTCGGACTCCGCGTACGGCACCAGGTCGGGCCGGCCGGCGCCCCACCCCGTGCCGAACAGCCCACCGCTGGCCAGCCCGAACAGCCCGCGGACGAGCTGGCCCGAGCCGCCAGGGGAGCGGTTGAAGATGTCGTTGTCCAGGGCGTTGAGCCACACGTCGAAACGTGCTCCCACGTGCGGGAACGCGGAGGCCGCGACACCTGCGCCGACCACGAACATGCTGAGGCCGATGAGCACCCAGCTGAGCCGCTCCGTGGCGACGTACAGCATCGCGACGAACAGCCCGAAGAACAGCAACGACGTGCCCAGGTCGCGCTCGGAGACCAGCACGGCCAGCGACGCCGCCCACGCGATGATGATGGGCCCCAGGTCGCGGATGCGGGGGAGCTGCAGGCCCAGCACCTTCGGGCCGGCCAGCGCGAGCGTGTCGCGGTTGGTGACGAGGTACCCGGCGAAGAAGACGGCCAGCGCGATCTTGCCCAGCTCGGCGGGCTGCAGCGAGAACGGGCCGAGCCGGATCCAGATGTTGGCGCCGTTGATCTGCGCTCCCAGCCCTGGGACCAGCGGCAGCACCACCAGCACCAGGCCGGCGATCATCGCGGTGTAGGTGTATCGGCGCAGTGTGCGGTGGTCGCGCAGCAGCACGATGACCGCGCCCGCGAGCACCACCGACACGGCGGTCCACCCGAGCTGCCGAGTCGCGAACGACGCGTCCTCGGCCAGGTCCAGCCGGTAGATCATCGCCAGGCCGATGCCGTTGAGCGCCACCACGGCCGGCATGATCACCGGGTCCGCGTAGGGCGCGCGCCACCGCAGCACCACGTGCAGCCCCAGGCCGAGCACCGTCATGCCGACGCCGTAGCCGACGACGTCTGCCGGCACCTCACCTGTCACCCCGATCCCGACCAGGGCGTACGCGGCGATCCCGATCGCCAGGGCGAGGGCGAGCAAGCCGAGCTCGATCCCCCTGCCCGGCCGGACGCGGTGCGGCTGGACGGTGGCCATCAGCCGGTCGCCACCGAGGCTGTGCGGGCATCGTCCTCGAGCATGCGCACCCGGTCGCGGGCGTCCTGCAGGGAGTCGGCGGGGATGGTCTGGTCGAGCCGGTCGCGGACGTAGGCGGGCAGGTCCTGGGCGGGCATGGTCGAGCTCTCCAGCGGGGTGGACAGCGTGATCGGGCCGATGGTCTGCGGGATGCCGCGGTAGATCGTCACCACGTCATCGGTGACGCCCACGTAGTACTGGGTCTGGGTCCACCGGTAGCCGAGGTACCCGGCGCCGCCGAGGACCCCGACCAGCAGCACGCTGAGCAGCGTGGCCATCACGCGCCGACGGCGCCGACGGCCAGGGTCGACGTCGTCCTGCGGGGCGTCCCCGTCGTCAGGGTCGGCGGGCTGGCCGTCCTCAACGCCGCGGGCTGCGGCCGCGGCCTGCTTGCTGAGCGTCGCGGCGCGGGCCGCGGGGCCGTCGGCGGCCGCGGTGGGACGGTGCCGGGTCGCCGCCGCGGAGCCGACCACGCTGGCAGCCGTCGACGGGCCGGTGCCGTCGGGCACGTCGTCCAGCTCGACGACGTCCGCGACGATGACCGTCACGTTGTCGCCGCCGCCGGCGCGGAGCGCGAGCTGCACCAGCCGGTCGGCGCACACGTCGACGTCGGCGATGGTGCGCATGGTGTCCGCGATGGTGTCCGCGCTGACGAAGCCGGACAGGCCGTCCGAGCAGAGCAGCCACCGGTCGCCGGGGCGGGCCTCGCGCACCGACAGGTCTGGGGCGACATCGGGCTCGAAGTCGCCGAGCACCCGCATGACGACCGAGCGCTGCGGGTGGTGCTCCGCCTCCTCGGCGGTGATCTTGCCGGTGTTCACCAGGTGCTGCACGAACGTGTGGTCGGTGGTGACCTGCGACAACGCGCCGTCGCGGAGCAGGTACCCCCGCGAGTCGCCCAGGTGCACCATCGCCAGCTTGTTGCCCGCCCGCAGGATGGCCGTGACGGTGGTGCCCATGCCGGTCAGGTCGGGGTCGGAGTGCGTGCGCGCCACGATCTCGTCGCGGGCCGCCTCGAGCGCGCGCTCCAGCTCGTCGAGCGCGTCGTCGGGCCCATGGGACTCGCCGTCCAGCGGGGCCAGCGCCGCGACCGCCACCGACGAGGCGACGTCCCCGCCCGCGTGGCCGCCCATGCCGTCGGCGACGACCAGCAGGTGCGGGCCCGCGTAGGCGGAGTCCTGGTTGTTGGAGCGGACCAGCCCGATGTCGGACCTGGCCGCATAACGCAGCGCGATGGACACGGGGGGCTACCTCTGCAGCTCGAGCACGCTCTGACCCACGCGCACCTGCATACCGGGTGGCACGGGAGTGGGCTGGTCGACGCGCTGGTCACCGAGGAAGGTGCCGTTGGTCGAACCCAGGTCCTCGACCCACCACTGGTCGGCCTGGGGGAAGATCCGGGCGTGCCGCGACGAGGAGTAGTCGTCGTCCAGCACGAGCGTGCACGAGGGCGCCCGGCCGATCAGCACGGCCGACGTGCCCAACGGGAGGGTGGTGCCGCGCAGCGGGCCCTCGGTCACCACCAGCCGGGTGGGACCCGAGGGGGTGCGCGACTGGCGACCGCCGCCGACGACGCGCGGGGCCTCGCCGTTGCTCGGCGCGGGAGCGGCGGCCTGGCGGCCCGAGCGGACGCGACGGTCGACGATCTTGGTGCCGTACAGGTCGCGGCGCAGCACGCTGATGGCAGACAGCACGAAGACCCACAGGAGCACCAGGTACCCCACGCGCAGCAGCGTGACTGTCAGCTCACTCATGCGGCCCGATCACTGGTCCTGGTCATCGGCCGACTCACCTGTCCAGAACATGATGCGGGTGCGGCCGATCGTGAGGGTGTTGCCGTCGAGCAGCGTCGCCGCCGGCACCTGATGGCCCTCGACGAACAAGCCGTTGGTCGAGCCCAGGTCGCTGGCCACCACACCGTCCGGGGTGACCCGGATCTCCAGGTGGCGGCGGGAGACGCCCGGGTCGTCCACGATGATGTCCGCCTCGGAGCCGCGGCCGATCACCGTGACAGGCCCCGTCAGCAGGTACCGCTGGCCGTCGATGTCCACGAGCGGGTGCCGCGGGCTCGGCGCCGACGTGGTCGCCGGGGCCACCGCGCCGCGGATCGTGGCGCTGCGCACCCGGAACCGGCCCGTCTCCAGGTCCTCGTGCTCCAGGAACGTCACCGTCACCGGGCCCACGAACGCGTACCGCTGGCTCGACGCGTGCTCCGTCACGTTCGCCGCGAGCTCGTCGGCCAGCGCCTCCGAGCCCCACGCCTCCACCTGCTCGTAGTCCACAGGGGACAGCTCGATCGTGAACTCGTTGGGGATCACCGTGCGGTCGCGATCCACCACCGCAGCGCGGTCGTCCACCTCGCGGCGCAGCGCGCTCGCGAGCTCGACGGGCTTCACCTCAGAACGGAACGCCTTGGCGAAGGCGTTGTTCACCACGCGCTCCACAGAGTGCTCGAACTTGTCGAGGATGCCCACGCCTCCACCTCCTTCAGGTGCTCCTACGCTGGTCGTCGGGCTTGATCGTATCCACGGACACCGC
>JADGMW010000680.1_pt2 | contig 10462 bp, 10 predicted proteins | sample 8641801 | NCBI WGS metagenome assembly JADGMW01 (sample SAMN16272018, study PRJNA661076) | feces metagenome | isolation source: fecal sample from diarrhoea affected cattle A | host: Bos taurus | place: South Africa: Lokaleng Village, Mahikeng | collected 2019-09
GCCGGAGCCGGCGCATCCGATTCGCTCATGTGCGTCTGAATCGCGGCCGTGGCGTCCGAGCCGGCTCGCGCTGCCCGTCGCTCACGCCGCCGGCGTGCCCGCTCGCCCCGCCGGCCGGTATCGTCGGCCAGCCGCTCGGGCCGCCGCTCCCGCCAGCCCTCGACCAGGTTGTAGAGGGTCGGCAGGACCAGCAGCGTCAACACGGTCGACGATACGAGTCCGCCGATCACGACGATCGCGAGCGGCTGGGAGATGAACCCGCCCTGCCCCGTGATCCCGAGAGCCATCGGAGTCAGGGCGAAGATCGTCGCCAGCGCCGTCATGAGGATGGGCCGCAGCCGCCTCGATCCGCCCGCGATCGTCGCATCGTGGGCACTGAGCCCCTGCTCACGGTACTGATTCACGAGGTCGACCAGCACGATGGCATTGGTCACCACGATGCCGATCAGCATGAGCACGCCGATGAGCGACGCGACCCCCAGCGGCACACCGGTCGCCAGCTGCAGCAGGATCGCACCCGTGGCGGCGAACGGCACCGAGATCAGCAGCAGGAGCGGCTGACGCAGTGACTTGAAGGTCGCCACCATGACGATGTAGACGATGAGGATCGCCGCCAGCAGGGCGAGCCCCAGCTGCGAGAACGCGTTCGTCTGGTCGGCGAGCACGCCCCCGATCTCGGCGCGCGCTCCGCTGGGCAGGTCGGCCTCCGCCAGCGCACGGGTGACCGTGGCGGATGCGGCGGTGAGGTCGTCCGTGGAGGGGGTCACGGTCACCGTCGCGGTGCGCAGGCCCCGCTGGGTCGTGATCGAGGCGGGCCCCTCGCTCTCCCCCACGGTGGCGATGGCGTCCAACCGGATCGGGCCGGCCGCCGTGGGGACCTCCAGAGCCCGGAGCTCCTCCAGGGTCGTGGGCGGGTCGGAGACGGCGAGGTACACCGTGAGCGAGGTGCCGTCGATCTCCACCGTGCCGACCTGACGGGGCTGTCCCGCCGCCGACACCAGCCCGCCGACGGCGACCTCCGAGAGCCCCCGCTCGGCGGCTGCATCCCGGTCGACCGCGACGGAGATGTAGGGCAGTGAGGCCGCGAGGTTGCTCGACACCTGCCCGACGCCCGCGCGCCCGTCCAGCTCGGCCACGACGGCGTCGGCGGCCTGCTGCAGCGCCTCCCCGTCGGGGGCGCTCACGTCGATCGCGATGTCGGTGGACCCGAATCCGCCGCCGGCAGCGGCGACGGTGACCGTTCCGACGTCCTCGAGGTCGGCGACGGCCGCCTGCACGCGCTCTCGCACGGCGACCTGATCGGCGTCGGGGTCGGTGGTGACGGAGTACGTCACGCCGCTGCCGCCGCCGGAGAACGCATCCCGCAGCGCCGAACCGCTCGAGCCGATCGACACCTGCACCGTCTCGATGCCGTCGACCTCGGCGAGGGCCTCCTCCACGCGCAGCGCGGCGGCATCCTCTGCCTCCAGACTCGGGGCCGGACCGATGCTCTGCGTGATCGTGAACGTGTTCTGGCCGGAGTCGCCGAGGAAGTTGGTCTTCAGGAAGGGAGCGGCCGCGCCGGTGCCGGCCAGGACGAGAACTGCCAGCCCGAGGGTGGCCCACGAGTGCTTGAGCGTCCAGGTGAGCACCGGCAGGTAGGCCTTCTGCAGCCGGCTGGGGGGCGCCTCGGGCGATTCCGGGTCGATCGGACGACCCTCTGCGTCGACCAGCTGCTTACCCGGCCGCAGGAACCAGTACGCCAGCACGGGCACGATCGTCAGGGCGACGAACAAGGACGCGGTCATCGCGATCGCGACCGTCAGGGCGAACGGCCGGAACAGTTCGCCCGTGACATCGCCGACGAAGGCGATGGGCAGGAAGACGGCCACCGTCGTGATCGTGGACGCCGTGATCGCCGCGGCGACCTCCTTCACCGCCCGGATGATGGACCGCAGCTTGTCGGCGTCGCCGACGTAATGCCGCTTGATGTTCTCGATGACGACGATCGAGTCGTCCACGACGCGGCCGATGGCGATGGTGAGCGCACCGAGCGTCAGGATGTTGAGGGAGTACCCGAACGCCTGGATTCCGATGAAGGTGATCAGCACGCTCGTGGGGATCGAGATCGCGGTCACGATCGTCGAGCGCACCGACAGCAGGAACAGCAGGATCACGAGGACGGCGAACGCCAGACCCAGCAGCCCCTCTTCCGCAAGGGCCTCGATGGACTGCTGGATGTAGGGCGCCTGGTCGAACACGACCGTGAAGGACGCGCCCTCCAGCGACTCCTCCAGGTCGGGGAGGACCGCGAGCACGCCGCGGGAGACATCGACGGTGTTGGCCGCGGGGAGCTTGGTCACCGCGATCGTCAGCGCCGGCTCGCCGTCCACGCGGGAGACGCTGGAGACCGGATCGGTCTCCTCGGCCACCGTCGCGACGTCGCCGATCGTGGTGACTGCCGCGCCGAACTGGCCGGCCTCGGTGGGGACGAGCGGAAGGGCGGCGACGTCCTCGACGGAGGTGAGCTTGGCGCCGGTCTGAACCGTGAGGCTCTGGCCGTTCTCGGTGATCTCGCCGCCGGGGAAGAGCACCCCGTTCTGGTCGAGGGCGTCGGTGATGGCCTGCTGGGAGAATCCGCGGTCGGCCAGACGCGCCTGGTCGGGGGTGATCGTGACCCGCTGCCCGAGTCCGCCGACGATCTGCGCCGCGTTGACGCCGTCGACGTCCTCGAGGTCGGGGATGACGGTGGCCTCCAGGGTCGCCTGAGCGTTCTCGGCGTCATCGAACCCGGTGACGGCGATCTGGATGACCGGGAAGTCGTCGATGCTCGCAGAGATCACGTTGGGTTCGACCGACTCCGGCAGCTCGCTGTTGATGCGGTTCACGGCCTGCGTGATCTTCTGCTCGGCGGTGGCCAGGTCGGTGCCGTACGTGAACGACGCCGAGATGATCGAGGCGTTCGTGGTGCTCGTCGCGCTCGTGGATTCCAGCCCCGGCACACCCTGGATGGCCGTCTCGATCGGAGTGGAGACGTCGTTCTCGACGACCTCGGGCGATGCGCCCGGGTAGGTGGTCACCACGGCGAGCTGCGGGAACTCGATCGAGGGGATCAGTTCCTGCTTGAGGTTCACCAGTGCGAGCCCGCCGAAGACCGCAGCCACGATCGTGATGAGGGCGATGAGCGCGCGGTTCTTGAGGCTCAGGACGGCAAGATTCGACACGGATGCCCTTCGGACGTGACGTGGGATGACCGACACCGATGCCGGGCCCTCAGTATCCCACGCGCCACCTGGGCACTTCTCAGGTGAGGAGCGCTCCGCACACCGCTCCCAGCAGCGCGCAGACCACCGAGCCGACGAACGTCGCGACGGCGTAGCCGACCGCCGCGCGCGGGCGACGTTCCTCGGCCAGCAGCACCGTGGATACGGCCACCGAACTGAAGGTGGTGTACCCGCCGAGAAGACCCGCGCCGAGCACCCAGAGGCCCGTGGAGTCCACGATGCCCGCCGACAGCAGCCCCAGGGCGAACGCTCCGGAGAGGTTCACGACGAGGATCCCCCATGGCACACGCGAACCGGCGAGCCGTTGCACGGCCAGGTCGAGCAGGTAGCGCAGCCCCGCCCCGGCGCCGCCGGCCAGCGCCACCGCGGCGAACAGGGACGGCGTCATCGCGGTGCCTTCCGGCGACGTGCCACCACGACGCCGGCCCACGCCGCCAGGGTGCCCGCGATCACGGTGGCGGCGCCCCACGCCAGACCGGCCGGCTCGACCGACTCGACGGCGAGGGCGCTGTAGGTCGTGAAGCCGCCCAGGATGCCCGCGCCGAGGAAGTGCTGAGCGCCGGCCGTTGTCCGGGCCGCCCTGGACCGCGTGCCCGCGCCGAGCACGAGCCCGAGCAGGAAGGCTCCCGCGACGTTGACGACCGGCACGAGGGCGGGCCCCAGCCCCTCGCCGCAGGTCAGCGTGATCCCCAGCCGTGCGGCGGTGCCGATCACCCCGCCGAGGATCACGAGCGCGAGGTGGACCCACGAGAACACACCGACACCCTAGCCCCGTGCCTCACTCCCCGAGGATGAGGCGGCGGATGGCAGCGTCCCGGGAGCCGTCCAGGTCCATGAGCTGCCCGCGCCGGTAGAGCGAGAAGACGCGCGGATCGATGTAGCTGCCCCGTGCCACGGAGGGAGTGTTGCCCAGCTTCTCCGCCGTGGCGCGCACGGCGAGCAGCTCGGCGCGCTTGAGATCCGTCTTGGTGTCGACGGTGCCGATGCGCGCGAGGGTCTCGGCCGCGAGGATGGTGCCGCGCAGGGTGCGGAAGTCCTTCGCGGTGAACGATCCACCGGTCAGTGCGCGGACGTACGCGTTCACGTCGCCCGGCGTCAGGGGCACGCGGCGCCGGCCGCGGACATACGCCAGCAGGTGCGCGCGGGGACGGCCCGCGGCCAATTCCGACACGGCGCGGGCGAGGTCTTCGTCGTCCAGCTCCAGGAGGGCGCGCTTGCCGCTCTTGGCCGGGAACGACAGGGTGACGTGCGAGCCGACGACCTCGGCATCCCGGCGCAGGAGTGTCGTCAGACCGCGACTGCCGTTGCTGGCGAAGTACCGCGCGGACCCCACCCTCGGGGCGACCTGATCGAGCAGCCGGAAGGCCACCGCGAGCACGCGCTCACGGTCGAGCTCCTCGCGGCGGATCGACTGCGTGACCCGTCGCCGGGCACGCGGAAGCGCGGCGGCGAGTTCGAGCGCGCGCGCGTACTTGCCCTTGTCGCGCTTCTTCGACCACTCCGGGTGATAGACGTACTGCCGCCGGCCGGCGTCGTCGGTGCCGACGGCCTGGATGTGGCCGCGCGCTTCGCGGGAGATCCACACCTCGCGCCACGCGGGCGGGATGACCAGTGCGTGTGCGCGTTCGGCGTCCTCCAAGGGCGCCGGACGGCCGCGATGGTCGACGTAGCGGAATCCGCGCCCCGAGCGCACACGACGGTACCCCGGGTCCTCGAACGGGCGGACCCGGATGAGTCGTGCCACCCTCAGTGGTTTCGGAGCATGGAGATGAGCTCGGACTTCTTCTTGCCCGAGTAGCCGCGCAGACCCAGTTCCTTCGCACGCTTGCGCAGTTCGTCGACGGTGCGGTCTTCGTAGTTCTCCGCGTTCGCGCCACGGCTGCCCACCTTCGAGCGCCCCTGCGCCGCGGCGGCGTTGGAGATGCGTGCGGCCTTCTCCTTCGATGCGCCGTCCTTGCGCAGCTCCTCATACATCTCGCGGTCCTTGAGGTTCGATCCACGTCCAGCGGGCATCGCGGCTCCTTTCGACGGTCCGAAGGTACGAGGCCAGGCGCGAGACTGACATGGGGTTGACAGGGAACGCCCCTTCCCTACGCGCGGCGCGCGTGCTAGCACTCGGCTTCCGGGGGCGTCAACCCCTCGCGTCCGCGGAGGTGCACCGGGCATTGTGGATGAGCGCCGCACACGGCGCCCGACGCCCTGCCCTCCAGCGGGGCGTCGTCCTAGAGAAGGAGTAGACCTCGACATGAACATCGCCCTCCTCATCATCATCGTCGTCGCCATCGTGCTGGCCATCGTGGGCGGTCTGAACACCGCGCTCAACTGGCTGCTCTGGGTGGCACTGATCGTCGGCGTCATCGCACTGATCGCATTCCTGTTCCGCGTCATCAGCGGACGCAAGAGCGTCTGACCCCCTGGATGGATCGGCGCTTCGGGTGCGCCGGATCCATCGCCTGCGCGATCTGATCGATCGCGACACGGATGCCACGTCCCTCCCCCCAAGGGACGTGGCATCCGTTCTTTCCCTCACCAGGTCGCCTCGGCGTAGATCCTCAGCGCCGAGCGCACGAACTCCGCCCCGGCCGTCCCGCCGGCACTCGTGGCGTAGGTCCGTGCGAAGCGGGGGTCGCCGACGTACATGTCGGCCAGTCCCAGGACATAGCCCGCCACATCGCCCCCGGGCTGCGCGGCCGGCGTACCCGGCACCTCCCTGAGCCACGCGACGTGGCGCGCAGCCAGGTCCTGCGCCGCCTCGCCGGCCGGATCGTCGCCGCGCTCGGCCGCGTCGATCCATTCGCGGATGAGCGCGGCCGTGCGCCGTGACCATTCCGACTTCTCCTCGGTGGGTCGCGCACGCCACCACGCATCCGAGCGCTCGTAGGCATCGCTCCCCCAGCGCTGGACGACCTCCTCCCGGTGCTCCGTGTGATCGAATCCGTCGAACATCTCCTGTGCCATCAGGCGTCCACCTTCTCTTCTCTTCTCCAGGGTCTTCTCCACCGCGGCGATCTGCCGCGCCAGCCGCTCCTGCTCGCGGCGCAGCCAGGCCAGGTGCGTGGCGAGCGCCGACTCCTCCGAACCCTCCCGAGCCAGCACCTCGGCGATCTGGGCCAGACCGAGTCCCAGTTCACGCAGGAGGAGGATCCTCTGCAGCCGCACGAGTGCGTCCTCGTCGTAGTACCGGTACCCGTTGCCGCCGACGCGGGAGGGATGCAGCAGCCCGACGGCGCCGTAATGGCGCAGCGTGCGACTGGTCGTGCCGGTGAGTTGCGCGATCTGCTGAATGGACCATTCCATGTCCGCCCCTTTCCCCTCCACGGTAGAAGTTGACGTCGCGTCAAGGTCAAGCCCCTCTCGCCGCCTTCGCCGCACCGGCTCTTGACACAGACGCGATATATCGTGTTACTCTCCCCAGACGCGATATATCGCGATCCACCCTCTTCATCCTCAGGAGTTCTCATGACCCTCGAGAAGTGGCTCATCCACCCGGGCGAGACGCGCGTCATCGACATCGAGACCGTTCGCTCGCTCAAGGTCGGCCTGGTCGGTGGCCAGATCGACATCGTCGCCCACGACCAGCCGGGCGCCCGCATCGAAGTGCACGGCGTCACGGTGAAAGACCTGCGCATCGAGATCACCGACGACAGCCTCGAGATCGATCATCCTCAGCTGCGGTGGGACAACTTCCTGGAGGTGTTCCGCAACTTCGGAGCAGGCGGCCCGCGCGCGGAGATCAGTGTCGCGGTGCCCCGTGACATCGCCCTCACCCTCGGAGTCGTCAGCGCGAGCGCCCTGCTGTCGGGGCTGCACACCGACGCGCGGCTCAACACCGTCTCGGGCGACATCATCGTCGACGGCCTGACGGGCGATCTGAGCGTGAACGCCGTCTCCGGCGACGTGCAGGTGCGCCAGCTGCAGGGTGCCCTCAGCGCCAACAGCGTCTCGGGTGACATCGCGGCGACCGGCAGCGTGTCGAAGGCGTCGATCGACACCGTCTCGGGGGCCATGCTGGTGGACTCGCGCGGCACGGTCCACTCCATCGGCGTGAACACGGTCAGCGGCAACGCCACCATCCGCCTGGACGACGATCTTCCCGCCAACTACGCCGTGCGCAGCGTGAGCGGTCGCATCCTCATCGACGGTCAGACCCGCTCCGGGTCGGGACCGACCAACTACACCGGGTCCACCGGCGAACTCAGCGGTTCCTTCGTCGACGTGCGCGCCCACTCCGTCTCCGGGAACGTCACCGTCCTGCGCCGCGGATCATCCGGCGTGCGCCAGTCCGACCTCGAGGCCGAGGAGGAGTGGTGATGGCCGCCGTCTTCTCGCACGGCGACCTGCGCCTCTACCTCCTGAGCCTTCTGGACGAGTCGCCCCGCCACGGGTACGACCTCATGCAGGCGCTGTCCGATCGGACCGGCGGCACGTACACGCCCTCCGCCGGCACCGTCTACCCCCGCCTGGCGAAGCTGGAGGAGGAGGGGCTGGTGACCAAGACGGTCGAGGGACGCAAGACGGTGTACGAGATCACCGATGCGGGCCGGGCCGAGGTCGCCGCCCGCGCGGGCGAGCTCGACGGGATCCAGGCGGGACTGGCCGACAGCGTGCGACTGATCGCCGACGAGGTGCGCGGCAGCGTCCGCGAGGCGATGCGGAGCCTTCGCGCCGACCTGGCCGCCGCGGCCAAGGAGGAGCGCCGCAGCGCGCCGGCCACCCCCGCCGACGACGTCCGCACGCGCAGCCGGGAACAGCTGCATCGCGCGGATGCGATCGTCAACGGATTCCGCGCGCGCGTGCGCGCCGACCTGCGCACGCACGTCGCCCGCGGCGGAGAACTGAGCTCCGCGGTCATCGACGAACTGGAGACGGCGCTCGATGACGCATCCGGCGCGATCGTCCGCGCCATCCGCGCCTGAGGGTCAGCTCCAGACGATGTCCTGATCGTCGGGCACCGGATCGCCCAGCGGGATCACGAGCAGCGGGCGGTGCTGACGGTGACTCAGCCGCGCCGCCACCGAGCCGGTGAAGAACTCCCGCAGCGAGTCGCCGAAGCCGCGTTTGCGGGTGCCGACGACCAGCAGCTTCGCGTCGATGCGCTCGGCCAGGTGCTTGATGGCCAGGGCCGGATCCCCGACCAGCTGATGCACGCTCCACGGCACCGGGCACTCGGCCAGGGCCGACTGCGCCGCCGCCCGCACCTCGTTCAGCTCGACCTCGCCTCCGCCGATGTCGAGATCGATCGGGGCGGAGTGCACGAAGCCATCGGGGTCTTCGAACGTGACGAAGCGGGTGACATCCACGTGCGCGATGACCAGGGGCGCCGACAGCAGCCGCGCATAGCGCGCGGCTTCGATGATGACCCGGGGGGATTGCCCGGGAACGGCGCCGACGATCACCGCACCGTGTGGAGCATCCGCGGCGGCAGCGGCTCGCTGCTCCGGACTGCCGGCTGCTTCGTCGACCATCTGCATCCCCTCGCGTCCGGCCGCCGCGCAGAGAGGGCGGAAGGCCACCGTGATATCCTGAATGCTACTCTTACCGGTTTCTATCCGGATCCGTGAATGCGTCGGGCCGCGAACAGCCCGCGTTGTCGAACATGAGGGGGTCTCGCATGGGGCGTGGCCGTCAAAAGGCGAAGCACACCAAAATCGCCCGGGAGCTGAAGTACGACACGTACTCGGTGAACCTCGCCGCCCTCGAGCGAGAGCTCGGTCACAACGGCGAGGACGAATACGTCGACAAGTGGGCCGACGAGCACGAGGACAAGCTCGAAGGCGAAAAGGCCTGACACCCCCTGAGGGGCAGGCCCGTCAGCGAAGACGGTCGGCTGCAGCGGTGCTGCGGCCGACCGTTTCGCTGTGCGCGCGGCACGGTCAGGACTGCTGGCTGCCCTCGACCCACGCGAGGTACTCGGGGGTGACGGTGCCGGTGACGTACCGGCCGTCGAAGCAGCTCATGTCGAGGTCTTCGACGTCGGATCCCTCGAGGATCGCCGCCTTGAGGTCTTCGACCTCCTGGTAGACCAGGTAGTCGCAGCCGAGCTCCTCGGCGATCTCGGGCACCGTGCGGCCGTGGGCGACGAGTTCGTGTCGTGACGGCATGTTGATGCCGTAGACGTGCGGGTAGCGCACCGGCGGGGCCGCCGAGGCGAACGTCACCGTCTTGGCTCCCGCATCCCGCGCCATCTGGATGATCTCGCGGCTGGTGGTCCCGCGCACGATCGAGTCGTCGATGAGCAGGACGTTCTTGCCCTTGAACTCGCTCGACATCGCGTTGAGCTTCTGGCGCACGCTCTTCTTGCGCACCGCCTGCCCGGGCATGATGAAGGTGCGGCCGACGTACCGGTTCTTGTAGAAGCCCTCGCGGTACTCCAGCCCCAGCTTGCGGGCGACCTGCATCGCCGCCGGCCGTGAGGAGTCCGGGATCGGCATCACGACGTCGATGGTTCCCGGCGGGGTGTACTTGGCGATGGTGTCGGCGAGCCGCTCCCCCATCCGCAGCCGCGCCTCGTACACCGAGATGCCGTTCATGATCGAGTCCGGTCGCGCGAGGTACACGTACTCGAACGAGCACGGCTTGAGCTGCGGGTCGGGTGCGCACTGCTGCGTGTGCAGCTTCCCGTCGAGGTCCACGAAGACCGCCTCGCCCGGAAGCACGTCGCGGACGACCTCGAAGCCCGCGTTCTCCAGCACCAGCGACTCGGAGGCGACGACCCACTCGTATCCGCCGGCGTCCGCTTTGCGCGTCCCCAGGATGAGGGGCCGGATGCCGAAGGGGTCGCGGAAGGCGAGGAGCCCGTGACCGGCGATCAGGGCGATGGCCGCATACGATCCCTCGACCCGCTCGTGCACGCGGGCGACGGCGCGGAACACCTGGTCGGGATCGAGATCGGGCTCGGTGATCTCGGACTGCAGCTCTGACCCGAGGATGTTCACCAGCAGCTCGGTGTCGGACGTGGTGTTCAGGTGCCGGCGGTCTTTGTGGAACAGCTGATCGGTGAGCTCGCGCGTGTTGGTGAGGTTGCCGTTGTGCACGAGGACGATGCCGTAGGGAGCGTTCACGTAGAACGGCTGCGCCTCCTCCTCGCTGGAGGCGGTGCCCTTCGTGGCGTAGCGGACGTGACCGAGGCCGATCTCACCCAGGAGCGTGCGCATGTCACGCGTGCGGAAGGCCTCGCGCACCATGCCGCGCTGCTTGTT
>JADGMW010000826.1_pt1 | contig 10458 bp, 12 predicted proteins | sample 8641801 | NCBI WGS metagenome assembly JADGMW01 (sample SAMN16272018, study PRJNA661076) | feces metagenome | isolation source: fecal sample from diarrhoea affected cattle A | host: Bos taurus | place: South Africa: Lokaleng Village, Mahikeng | collected 2019-09
GTCCACGGTGGCTCAGGGCAGGTCGATCGATCTGTGGTTCGATCCCGCCAAGATCGCGGTGTTCGACGGCGGTACGGGAGCCAATCTGCTGCTGTGAACCTCTACCCGGGCAAGGTGACCGAATACGTCGTGCCCCAGGGGAGCGGTACCTGTTCGGGGCCAGGTGCGACGTCGGCCGGCTCGGGCAGGGGGATCAACCGGCCGAACTGTTCGTGATGGGTGGAGGCCGGGGCAGCTTGTGCTGTCCCGGCCACCACGGCGATCGGCGCCGCTGCCAGGGCGCCGGCGACGGCAAATCGAGTGGCGATGCGGCGCTTGCTTGCTCGGGTCGAGATCATGAGCACTCCTGCGTGGTGTCGAGGTTCGGTGAATGCTGTGCCATTCACGGTATTGCGGGTTGATTGTGAAATCTCGTGTGCGAAGCTCATTCACAGGGAACTGGGATGGGCGGCACAGGAGGACAGATGAACGGATCCTCGGTACGAACCGAGCGCCTGCCCGGCGGCCCGGACCTCGAACGGATACTGCGCGAACACGCCTACCGCGGTGCGTACCTGCAGCTGACGGTGCGCGGCGCTCTGGTGCTGTTCATCGCCCTGACACTGATCTTCGTCCCGCCGATGAACGATGCGGGATGGTGTTTCGCGATTCTGGGCGCGTATGCGCTCTGGTCGGCAGCCGTGGCGCTGTGGATCCGCAAGGGCGGCACCGGCCCGGTGACGATGATCTGGCTCGGATTGTTCGTCGACCTCGCCGTTCTCGCAACTCTGACATTGCTGACCGGTCTCGCAGCCGAGCAGAGTTGGACCGCCGACATCTTGAGCAACGGGCTCTTCGTCATTCCGGTCCTGGCGTGTACTCAGCTTCGGACGGACGTGTGTGTCGGCGTCGTTGCCTGCACGATCGGTGTGTTCTTCGTTTCCAGTTGGGCAACGATGACTTCGAATTCCGAGCCGTGGCCGTCGATCCTGTTGAGCACCATGGCGTTGGTCGGGGTGGGTGCGGGCGCAATCGGACTGACCCGGATCCAACGATCACGTGTGTTGACCATCGGGCACCTCGTCGGGCATCGCACGAGCCTTCTGGCCGAGCTCATGGGGTTGGAGCAGCGTGAGCGCACAGAACTGTCCGAGCAATTGCACGACGGGGCGCTCCAGTACGTTCTCGCGGCGCGGATGGATCTCGACGAATTGGCAGGCAGTGCGGAGCCCGTCGCGTTGGCGCGAGCGGGGAAAGCGCTCGGTGAAGCGACAACGCTGCTGAGATCGTCCGTCTCGGAACTGCATCCCACAGTTCTCGTTCACGTGGGCCTTGCCCGCGCGATCGGGGACCTCGCGCGCTCGGCACAGGGACGCGGCGGAGTAGTGGTCGACGTCGACACTTCAGGCTGGAAAGACGATCTACGCACGTCCGCGGACGACGTCCTGTTCGGCGCCGCTCGAGAGCTTCTGGGCAACGTCGTCAAACATGCCGGCGCGCACAATGTTCGGATCGAGCTTGCACGGCTGGACCACCGTGCGGTGCTCGTGGTCTCGGACGACGGCCGGGGGATCAGCGCTGATCGGATTGCCGAACGACGAGCCGCCGGTCACATCGGACTGCTCTCACACGAACTGCGTGTGGTTGCCGCGGGTGGGTCGTTCTCGGTCGGACCGGGTGAAGAGTCCGGAACTCTCGCGCGAGTCGAGATACCGTTCCAGATCGCCGCTGCCACCGACCGTGATCGTTGAGGAGTTGTCGATGGCTGCACTGATCACCGATCGCGAGCTCAACCTGGCGACTCTGGCGAGGCAGTTCCTGCTTCGACGCGCCGAGGTAAGCGCGTTGGATGCGATCGAGCACCTGGCAGGACTGCAGGCTCAGGCGCCGAATCCGCCCTACCTGGCACTGTGGGCGCGGCTGAAGAACTTTGCGGCAGAAGACCTCTCCACCCTTGTCGAGAATCGCCAGGTGGTGCGGCTGGTTGCCATGCGGGGCACGGTCTTTGCTCTCTCGGCCGCCGATGCGGGTCCCTTCCGGGCCACGGTGCAGACGATCATGGAACGCGATCTCCACACCAACAGCACTCAGCGTGCGGCGCTCACCGGTTTGGATCTCGAGGCGTTGGCGCAGGCGGGACGCGAACTGGTAGCGGACGGGCCGCTCACCCAGATGCAGATGAGACCGATACTGGCAGAGCGCTTTCCCGGCCACGCGGCCGAGGGCCTGGCGCACGGCGTTCGAGGGCTTCTGCCGATGGTCCAGGTCCCACCGCGAGGTCTGTGGGGACGATCCGGAGCACCGGCACTGACGACCTTGGAGAATTGGCTTGGCACAGAAGTGAGTTCATCTCCCGATACCGACGCGATGGTGCTGCGCTATCTGGCTGCGTTCGGGCCCGCAAGTGTGAAAGATGCGCAAGCGTGGTCAGGGCTTACGAGACTCACCGAGGTCTTCGAGAGACTACGCCCCGGCTTGATCACCTTTGTCAACGAGAAAGGGACCGAGGTGTTCGATCTACCGGACGCGCCACGACCGACCTCCGGAACACCGCCGGTCAGAATCCTTGCTCCGTTCGACAACATCCTGCTCTCGCACGCCGACCGCTCGCGAATCATGGACGAGCAGTACCGAACTCGTGTCTTCACCGTCAACGGCATCATCAAGCCCGCCATCCTGGTGCGCGGAAAGGTGGTGGGATTTGCGACGGTGACGCCGGACAAGGAGACGGTCGAGTTGGGCGCGACTCTGTTTGCGCAGCAAGCGAAGACTGCGCTCGCGGCCATCGAGAAAGAAGCGCGTTCGTTGCTGAAGTTCATGCACCCGAATATCGTGAACCGCGAAGTGCGGTTCGCTGTCGCTACGTAGCGGGCTTGTGCTTTCGTGGTGCCCGATCGCGCAGTTCGGCCACGATCTCGTCATTCCACATGTGACGCCGCACCAGTCGGTACCGCTCCCGGGCGATCCACAAGTACGCCTCGGCGTCGGTGTGCTCGGGCAACATGTCGGCGCCCCGCAGCATCCGCACGACGGGGAGAAACTCCTCGCCGAACCAGCGTCGGGCGACCGTGTCTCGGCCGAGGAACTCGCCCTTCTCCTGCATGAGCCGAAAACCCCACGCCTCCACACACTCACTGAGTTCGGCGTACTCCCACGGGTCGGTGACCTGGACGGCTTCGCGTTGTGAACCCTGTAGCGGAACGCGGGTGAGGAAGAGTCGGCGATGGTCCTTGATGAGCAGATCGGCGCGCTGAGTGATGCCTTCCGGCGAGATACGAGTGATGATCTCGGTGACGTACGCGTCGATAGTCTTCTGGTGCATCGCACATGCAATGGACACTCGGTGGTGCCCGTCGATCACGAAGTGCATGGAGCCGACGCGATACAACTGAACAGGTGGCACCGATTCGCCGCGTCGTTGCGCCACCGCAAGTCGCTCCCAACGAGCGCGCGAGTGAGTGGACGTCGGACGGAAGTACCTGTCGAAATCACCTGTGCGGTCGACACTTCCGACTATCGATTCGATGGTGACGACCTGCAGACCCAGAGACTTCTCGCCGACCTTGCCGAGAGCTGCGACAACTTCGTCGAACGGCAGAATCGCGTTGACGTCGTCCGGTTCGCGTCGTAGCCAACTGACCAGACGTGCAACGTCGGCACGTCGACGCTGACGAGCGAAGTCGTTTTCCGCGTCGGCTGTGGGAAATCCGGTGTCACGAGCCATGTCGGCGCCTCACGATCGTCGGCGGAGTACCTGGGGAAATCTCCATCAGCGTGAAGCCGACGGTATTGAGCACGATAGTCCGGCCTACTTCCAGATCGAGAGGTGTTCGCCCGTGCGGGTGGATGTGTCCGTGGATCATGACTGTCGGATCGAGGGTGCGGATCAAGGAGGTGAAGCATTCGAACCCACGATGTGGCCGATCCTCGGCGTCGCCGACACCGCGGGCAGGGCTGTGTGTGAGCAGCACATCGACTCCCGCCCGACCGCCGGGAAGTCGCGATTGCCAGGCATTTCGCCAGGTGAGCGAGCGGGCGCGTCGGCTCTGCCGGCGCTCGGTCCACTGATTGGGGCCCGTGTTGTATCGGATGGAACCGCCGAGGCCGGCGATCCGCAGACCGGCGACGGTAACGATGCGTCCGTCGGCGTTGACCGCGCCGGTCGGCCCGGGCCACTGCGCCGGCATCCCGGCCCGCATCCAACCCGATCTCTTGTTCGAATATCCGGACAGATCGACGTCGTGGTTCCCGGGAACGAACACGCAGGGCGCATTCAGTTGATCGGACAGGTACTCCAGATACGCAAACGGCAGATCGCCTGCGCCGAGGATCACGTCGACTTCGAGTGAACGAACCTGACTGCTCCACAGGAATTCGACGGTCTCGTCGCTGACAGCGAGAACGGAGACCATTTCGACGACGCTACCGCCACCGCGAGGTATCTGCGCTGCGAACCTCGCGGGCACGGTGTTTAGATGGACGAGTGTCAGACAGCGTCGTATCTTCCGTCCGGGCCCACCTCGTCAGCAGTATCGAGGGGCCGGACCCCACCGCGGCCTCAGTGACGTTCCTCGGGGTCGAACCGCTGGACGTACTGCGTTTCGAGTCACCCGACGGCCTGGTTCGCTACGCCACGCTGGGGTGCTCACGTCATCCGATGGGCGACCCCAACGAGCTGGTCGCAGACCCAACACGCGGTCCTCGCGCCGAGTTGGTGCTCACCCTGCGCGGTGGCACGGGTGTTGCGTCAGGTGTGGCCAGGACGCTCGCGGTGCTGGCTGCGGCGCCGTCCGTCGAAGGGGTCGTGCTGCTCGAAGACGCACTGCTGGACCTGGGCGAGCCGCTGTGGAAGGACACCGCGTTCACGGCGGTGCTTCTCGGTGAGAGCGGGATCGCCGACCTGACGCTGCCGGAGCCGTTCGATCCGGTTCGCTTCCTCGGCGTGGTCCCCCTGACCGGTACCGAAGCCGCCTGGGTGCGCCTGCGCGGCGCGGAGGCACTGCGGGAAGCGTGGACCGAGGCGGGGATCGACATTCGCGATCCGCACCGTTCCGCCGCCTCGCTCTAGGGTTCCGGCGGCCTCTGTGGTTCCGGCTGCCCCTGTGGTTCCGGTTGCCCTGGCGTTTTGTCGGTCAGATCATTCGGCGTGCACGAGTATGTCTGCCAGGTTCTCGAGACTCACCCGAACCGTCCGTGAAAATGCTTTCGTGACGATCGGGTCGGCCATCTTGCCGAATACGCCTCCAAGTCCGCTTTCGCTGTCGAGTCGGTAGGTGACCCGAGTCCCGTCACCGACTTCTTCGCAGGTCGTGGTCTGGGAGAAGCTGACCGGACTTTCGACGGACGTCGATTTCGACGATCTCGGTGGGTCGTACTCGGTGAATTCGGATGTCCACTCGAGACGCTTGCCCAGGATTCTCGAGACACCGTGCCAACGGCTTCCCACGCCCATCGGGCCGTCGGTGATCTGTGTGCACTCGACCATCGAATTCTCCCAGTTGGGCCAGTTCTCGGCGACGGCGATGTACTCCCAGACGTCCTTGGGTGGCAACGCGATCTCTACGGATTGCTCGACTGTAGGCATGGTTGCTCCTCCACTTCTCTTCGGATCTGAATTTGATTGTCGCAAAATGGATTTCGGGAACGGAATGAAAATGCGTACCCATATCCATTGTCCGCCTGCGACGGTGGCAAGTACAGGGAGTCAGGGTGAGCGATTCACAGCCAGTTGTTGCGGCGGAAGAGAAAGAACAAGCCGACACACACCGACGCGATGAGGAACAGGATGGACTGATAGCCGTACTTGTAACCGAGTTCCGGCATGTTCTCGAAGTTCATTCCGTAGATACCGGCAACGCCGGTTGGCACGGCGGCGATAGCGACCCACGCCGAGATCTTGCGCATGTCGGTGTTCTGCTGCACCGCGATCTTCGCGAGTGCGGCATCGACCAGAGAACTCAACACCTCGTCGTATTCCGAGATTCGTTCGGCCACGATCGTGTGGTGATCTCGTACGTCACGGAAGTATCGCCGGATCTCCTTCGGGACGAGGCCGCCCGCGGGCTGAGTGAGCTGGAGCAGTGGCAATCCGAGAGGAGTGACCGAGCGTCGTAGTTCGACGATTTCACGTTTGAGTAGGTAGATATGCTCGACGGCAACGGTGTTCCGCGGGTTGAACACCAACTCCTCCATGCTGTCGACGTCCTGTTCGACCAGCTGAATGACGGAGAGGTAGCTGTCGACGACGTGGTCGGTGATCGCGTGCAACACCGCGAACGGTCCCATGGAGAGACGCTCGGCATTCTGTTCGAGCGACTTGCGCACGCTTGCCAGTTCGGAGTGATCCCCGTGCCGGACGGTCACCACGAAGTCGGGACCGACGAACACCATGATCTCGCCGGTTTCGACGATCTCGCTCGCCGTCGCCACGGACTCGTGCGGTACGTAGACGACCGTGCGCAGCACCAGGAACATGACGTCGTCGTAGCGTTCGAGTTTCGGGCGCTCGTGTGCATGGACGGCATCCTCGACCATCAGCTCGTGGAGTCCGAAAGTTGCTGCGACATCTTGCATCTGGCCTTCGTCGGGTGCATGCATGCCCACCCAGACGAATGCGTTGTCGCGACTACGGACCTCGGCCAACGCGGCGCGGTGCGTGTACTTGCCCGGCAACCGCACGCCGTCCACGTAGACCGCGCAGTCGACGATCGCGCGGGCTGCCGGGACGGGGATCTTGGGTGCACCCGCTTGCGTCGATTTGCCGTTCGACCAATTCGGCAGTGACGGCATGGTTGGCACGCTCGCTCCTTCTCGGTCTGTAGTGCAGTGAACCTGTGATGCAGTAACGGCACTACAGCGACACCTGATCGAATTGCGCTGCCGCTGCGGCGTAATCGTACGTCAGCTTCCGGCTCGCCTACCGGAGCACGATGAAGTTGCCGATTGCTGACACACTGGAACAGTGCGAATAGACCTTCACACCCACTCCAACGCATCGGACGGCACCGATACCCCGGCTGCCCTCATGCGCGCCGCAGCCGACGCCGGACTCGACGTCGTCGCCATCACCGATCACGACACGACTTCGGGCTGGGCCGAGGCGGCGCAGGCCTTGCCGAGCGGGGTCAGCCTCGTTCGCGGGATGGAGATGTCGTGTGAGGGGCGAGGTGAACGTGGTTGGCCGGTGGCCGTTCATCTGCTGGCATACCTCTTCGATCCGACGCACCCCGAATTCGCAAAAGAACGTGAGCGACTGCGCGCCGAACGCGTCGAACGTATCCGGGTGATGACGACGATGATGGCTCGTGACGGTCTGCCCGTCGATCCCGATCAGATCCTGGCCGACGCCGGTCCGTCTGTCGGACGCCCGCACGTCGCAGCGGCCTTGATGCGAGCGGGAGTGGTGTCGAGCATCAGCGAGGCCTTCTCCGACCTGTTGTCCAGTCGCGGGCGATACGACGTTCCCAAGTACGACACTCCGCTCGAGTACGCCGTCGAACTGGTGGCAGCAGCCGGGGGAGTGACCGTCCTTGCGCATGGACGGGCGCGTTCGCGCGGCGGATTGCTTGCGCTCGACCACATCCGTGATCTGGCCGAGCTGGGTCTCGGGGGTCTCGAAGTCGATCACCCGGACCATCGCAGCGACGATCGCGACGTCCTGCGCCGCCTGGCCGTCGACCTCGGTCTGGCAGTCACCGGATCCTCGGACTACCACGGGGAGAACAAGACGATCGGACTCGGCGACGAGCTCACGGACGAGGCGGAGTTCGACAAACTCGTCTCGGCTGCCACCGGCGTGGAGGTACTTGGGCGCTGATGCTCGACACCACGCTCTACCTCACCGTGTTCATCACGCTGTTCGTGATCATGGACCCGCCCGGAGTCATCCCGGTGTTCCTGTCACTGGTCGGCCGCAAAAGCCGTGAAGATCGCAATCGAGCGGCATGGCAGGCCCCCGCCGTCTCCCTTGCGGTCATCTCGGTCTTCGCCATCGGCGGTCAGGCGATCCTCAACTACCTCCACATCGGTATTCCGGCATTGCAGGGCGCCGGCGGACTACTCCTGCTTCTCATCGCACTCGAACTGCTGACCGGAAAGGCCTCGAACCGTCCGCAGGGAGCCGACGACGTCAACGTCGCACTCGTTCCTTTGGGGACGCCGATGATGGCTGGTCCCGGTGCGATTGCGGCCGTCATCGTCTTTGTCGCCCAGGCCGACGGTGAAGCGGCGTCGTATCTGGCGATCGCGTTGGCGATTTTGTCCATCCACCTCGTGCTGTTCGTGGTCCTGCGCTTCTCGACGGCACTGATCCGGATACTGGGCGAGGGTGGCATCAGTCTGCTGGCGCGCATCGCCGGTCTATTGCTCGCCGCCATTGCGGTTCAACTCATTGCGGAATCAGTCCGCGGATTCGTCGCGGGAGCGTAAGAGATGACATACGACGACAGGTACGACCGGAACGACAGGTACGAGGACGACTACCAGTACCAGGATTATCAGGATTATCAGGATTATCAGTACGAAGACGACTACGACTATCCCGCCGACAAACGGCAATGGCTGCTGGTCCGCGCTCTACGCGCCCTGAGTGGCACCGTGGCGGCCGGAATCGTGGTCTTGACACTCGTGATCATCGGTTCGGCTTATCTGGGCGGCAACCGCGGATTCCCGGGACCGGGAACAACGTCGATCGCCGCGCACATTGCGGCCTCGGTGGTTGCTTTGGCAGCGCAGATCTGGTGCGACCGCAGGCGGGGTATCGCGGCGGTTGCCGGATCGGTGGTCGTGCTCGTGGTGGCGGGGCTGTTGTTGGTGACGCAGTGGTGGGGATGACTGGGTGGGGATGACACGGTGGGGATGACTGGGTGGGGATGACTGGGTGGGGATGACGGCTCAGGTTTGAGTGTGGTGAGGAATCCGACCGCTTGGAGGATTTGATTGTGATCCGACTCTGGTGGCAAACTGGAGTTACTTCGAGGCGGCGCCACAGCCCGGCCCCGAAGTGCAGGTTTCGTCAGAATTTCTCCCGAAACCTAGATTGCATGGATACGCCAGGGCTCACCCGCCCCACACCATGACGCTTCGGATGTATTGCGGCCCACTTTCTCGCGCACGCCGAATGCTCTTCTTCTCAGTAGTCGTTCGCGGAAGAAATGATCTCTGACCGTTGTGAACGTGGTTTCGCAGCGGTCCGAAGGATTACTTCCCAGTAACCCAGCCCCGCTTGAGGCTGGACTAATCAGGAGTGTCATCGTGTCCCTCGTGACTGAAGCCATCAACGTACCCAAGGTCGAGTTGACCGACGAAGAAATCTTTGCCGCTCACGTCGGTGGCAAGCTCTCGGTCGAGACCACAGCACCGCTCGATACGCAGCGGGCCCTCTCGATCGCCTACACGCCGGGTGTTGCTCAGGTGAGCCGCGCCATCGCTGCAGACGAAACCCTCGCCGATCGATACACGTGGACCAACCGACTCGTCGTCGTGGTCAGCGACGGCACCGCGGTTCTCGGGCTCGGCGACATCGGCCCGCGCGCATCGCTGCCCGTCATGGAGGGCAAGTCGGCACTGTTCAAGAACTTCGCCGGACTGAACTCCATTCCGCTGGTTCTCGACACCAAGGATCCCGACGAGATCGTCGAGACGCTCATCCGTCTGCGCCCGAGCTTCGGCGCGGTCAACCTCGAGGACATCTCGGCACCGCGCTGCTTCGAGATCGAGAAGCGCGTCATCGAAGCCCTCGACTGCCCCGTCATGCACGACGATCAGCACGGAACCGCCATCGTGGTCCTCGCTGCCCTCAAGGGCGCTGTCAAGGTCCAGAGCCGCGACATCACCACACTCAAGGTCGTCATCTCCGGCGCCGGCGCTGCGGGTGTTGCCTGCGCGAACATCCTGCTCGCCGCCGGAATCAGCGACGTCATCGTGCTGGACTCGAAGGGCATCATCTCGGGTGAGCGCAGCGACCTCAACGACGTGAAGGCAGAACTCGCAGCCCGCACCAATCCCCGCGACCTGCACGGTGGTGCCATCGAGGCACTCGAAGGTGCTGACGTGTTCCTGGGTGTCTCGGCGGGCAAGATCCCCGAGGAGCTCATCGCTTCGATGGCTCCCGAGTCGATCGTGTTCGCGCTTTCCAACCCGGACCCGGAGATTCACCCCGAAACCGCGTCGAAGTACGCGGCGATCGTGGCTACGGGTCGCAGTGATTTCCCGAACCAGATCAACAACGTTCTCGCCTTCCCCGGTGTGTTCAAGGGCGCGCTCGACGCCGGCGCCCGTCGCATCACCGAAGGTATGAAGCTCGCTGCCGCCGAGGCAATCCTGTCGGTGGTCGGCGACGAGTTGGCAGCGGACAAAATCGTCCCCAGCCCACTCGACCCTCGCGTGGCACCCGCAGTAGCGGAAGCCGTCGCGGCCGCAGCGCATGCTGAGGGCGTGACCAGCTAAGAGGGACTACGAAAGCCCCGATCGGAACCCGCT
>JADGMW010000525.1_pt2 | contig 10455 bp, 7 predicted proteins | sample 8641801 | NCBI WGS metagenome assembly JADGMW01 (sample SAMN16272018, study PRJNA661076) | feces metagenome | isolation source: fecal sample from diarrhoea affected cattle A | host: Bos taurus | place: South Africa: Lokaleng Village, Mahikeng | collected 2019-09
GGGCTGCACGCTGGCGACGATGCCCAGGGCCGCGAAGCGGTGGACGTCGTCGGTGTCGACGAGCTCCGCGTGCTCGACGCTGCCACGGGCGCCGCTCGCCTCGAAGGCGTCGAGGGCGATCGCGGTCGCCGCGTCCCCGATGGCGTGGACCGCGCAGCGCAGCCCTTTGCGGTGCGCGTGCGCCATCAGCACGGTGAGCTCGTCGAGGCCGAGGGACAGCACCCCGCGCGCGTGCGCGCCGTCGAGCCCGGGGTACGGGTCGAAGCAGTAGGCGCTGCGGGTGGTGAGGGAGCCGTCGACGATGATCTTGAGCGAGCCCATGGTGAGCAGGCCCTCGGAGCCGAGGATGACGTCGCCGCTGTGCAGCTCCTCCTTGACGACCCTGTCCAGGTGGCCGGGCCACATCGACGCCTCGACCCGCAGTCCTGTGGCCCCGGCGGCGATGCGGCGGCGCCACGCGGTGAGGTTGTCGGCGGTGTCGAAGTCGACGATCCCCACGACGCCCCGTGCCGCTGCCGCCGCGGTGGCCTCGTCGACCAGCGAGTCGAGCAGCGGCTCCGGGGTGAGGTTGACGATCTCCCCGGCGCCGAGCCAGTCGGCCTCGCGGACCACGCCGTCGGTGTGGCCCTCCACGCCGAACCTGCTCAGCGCCGCGGTGCTGAGCCACGCGCTGTGCAGGTCGGAGGCGAGGATCACCACGGGCGTGCCGGGCCTGCCGGCGCGGGCGGCGGCGGCGTCGAGCTGGCGGGCGTCGGGCGTGTCGGGCCACTGCCCGTCGCGGAACCCGTACCCCACCAGCACCTCGCCGTCGAAGCCCGCCGACAGGCGCGTGGTGACCTGCTGGGCGGCGCTCGCCGCGGAGACCGCGTCGGAGACGTCCAGCCGTCGACGGGCCAAGGCCCACTGGGCCAGGTGGACGTGCGCGTCCCACAGCCCGGGGATCACCACCCGGCCGTCCAGGTCGACGCGTTCCACCGCCGGCCGCACGGTGGCGCCGAGCCCTGCGCCGACCGCCACGATGCGCCCGTCGCGCACGTGCACGTCCACCGGCTCGCCGTGCGGCCGGGTGACCCGGGCGCCGTCGGCCGAGGCGCCGGCGACCCGCGCCCTGGTCAGCAGCAGCTCGTCCATGACCCCCCTCGTCCGGGCGAAGCCGCCGCTCGGGCGGCTCGTCGCTCAGCCCACTCTGGCACGCCCCCGTTCCCGCACGCCCGTCGCCCGGCCCGGGATCACAGATCCCGGTGGGCCCACCTCCCGGCGACGAGCGTCCCGGCGACCGGCAGCCCGCGCACGTCGCCGGCACGGAGCAGCCGGGCGCGGGGGTCCTCGTCGAGCACCGCGAGGTCGGCCGGGGCGCCCACCGCCAGGCCGAGGGCGCGCTCGTCCACCGAGGCGGCGAGGGCCACGTCGAGGTCGATGGACTGCTCGGGGTGCCAGGGCTCGCGCGCGTCGCGGGCCCGGACCACCGCCGCGTCGATCGCGGTCCACGGGTCGAGGGGCGCCACCGGCGCGTCCGAGCCGAGCGCCAGCCGCACCCCGGCGCGGTGCAGCGCGGCGAACGGGAACGCGCGACCCGTGCGGCCCGCCCAGTGCCGGTCGGCGACGTCGCGGTCGTCCATCGCGTGCTCGGGCTGCACGCTGGCCACGATGTCGAGCTCGGCGAAGCGGAGCACGTCGGCGGGGGTGAGGAGTTGCGCGTGCTCGATGGCGCCGCGCGCGCCCGTGGCGGCGAACGCATCGAGGGCGAGGGTGTTCGCGGCGTCGCCGATGGCGTGGACGGCCACCCGCAGTCCGTGACGCGTCACGTGCTCGAGCAGCGGGACGAGCCGCTCGGGCGGCGCCGCGAGGATGCCGTGGGCCCCGCTGCCGGACGCGCCCGGGTACGGGTCGTGGCAGTAGGCGGTGCGGGTGTTGAGGGAGCCGTCAGTGATGACCTTGAACGGCCCCTGCGTGACGAGCCCGTCGGGGGTGAGCGGGTCGCCGGCGCGCAGGCCCTCGCGCAGCACGTGGTCGAGGTACGCCTCCCAGACCCCGGCGCGGATCCGGGCCGCGGGCATGGCCGTGGCGGCCCGGCGACGCCAGACGTCCACGTTGTCGGCGATCTCCAGGTCGACGACCCCGACCACCCCGAGCGTCGCGGCGTCCTTGACGGCCTCGGCGACGAGCGCGTCGGCGACCTCGTCCGGCACACGGTCGACCTCGCCCATCACGGGCAGCCACTCGTCCTCGCGGAGCACTCCCGTGGGGTGCTCGCCCACACCCAGGTAGGCGAGGCCCGCGGTGGACAGCCAGCCGCAGTGCAGGTCGCCGGAGACCAGCACGACCGGCGTGGCGCCGACCGCCGCGTCGAGCAGGGCGGCCGTCGGCACGTCGGGCCACAGACCGTCGCGGAACCCGTAGCCGACCAGAGCCGTCCCGGGCCGGGGCGGGCGGTCCGCCAGACGCTCCACGACCAGGCGCACGGCGTGGGCCGCGGAGGTCGCGGCGGACACGTCGAGCCGATCGCGGGCCAGCGCCCACTGGGTGAGGTGGGTGTGCGCGTCCCACAGGCCCGGCATGAGCGTGCGCCCATCCAGGTCCACGCGCTCGACCGGCGCGCCGCTGCTGAGCATGCCGTCCAGCGAGCCGGAGGGTCCGAGGGCCGCGATGCGCCCCTCGCGCAGCAGCACGTCCACCAGATCGGGCTCGCCGGCCGCGCCGAGCCGCCGGGCGCCGGCAAGCAGCACGGAGCGAGCAGCGCCTGCCTCCGGGGGAGCGCTCACGCGTCGTCACCTCGGCGGTCCAGCTCCTCGCGCACGGCGGCCGCGAGCGCCGGGTTGGCGTAGTGGGGATCGGTTTCGAGGGCGGCGACGACGCGCTCGACGACGGCGCGCGGCTTGTCCTGGCTCAGCTTGGCCTTCCCCTGCCACCGTGTGACGCGGACCCGGAACCCGGCGGCGCCGCGGGCCACGCGGGTGGCGTACTCGGCCACGTCGGGCAGCTGGACGGGCTCGGGCCGCACCTGCTCGTACTGGTCCACGGTCCGGGAGAGCACCTGGTAGGTGCCCTCGGCGTCGAGCAGCTCGAGCTCGCCGTAGAGGTGAGCGCTGACGTAGTCCCAGGTGGGCACGGCGGGGCCGTAGCCGTACCAGCCGGGTGACACGTAGCCGTAGGGGCCTTCGACGACCAGCAGCACCTCCTGACCGGAGCCCATGGCGTGCAGCACGTCGTCCGGGCGGCCGACGTGGCTGACCAGCACGATGCCCTCGCTGGCCTCGTCCTCGTCGAGGAGCACGGGGACGTGGGAGGCCACCATCCCGTCGTCGGTGGTGCTCACCAGGAGCGCCCAGCCATGCTGCCGGATGAGCTCGCGCACGCGATCCTCGTCGGCGAGGACGTAGTCGGTGGTGTGGATCACGGCCTCATCGAATCAGGTCGGCGCGCTGTCGAGGGCGGCCTCGAGGTCACGCCCGGGTTAAAAGTTCATTACGTATAGAACTTTCGCTATGTTCCCTATTGACGAGCGATGCGCGATCACGGTTGCCTCACCTGCAGCGACACCTGACGGCTCTGCAGCGAGACCCGGGGCACACCCTCCCCCGATCCGGCACGGCCCACTCACCCCCGTGGGAAGCCCCCCATCGCGGCGGACGAACGAGTCCGCACCCCCCACGGAGGACCCATGAGACTCATGAGCCTGCGGCTCGCGACCGGAGCCCTCGCGGCATCGCTCGCCCTGGCCGCCTGCAGCACCGGCAGCACGGACGCCAGCGACGACCCCACCGGCAACAGCGGCGCGGCGATCAGAGTCGCCATCAGCGCCGCCACCCAGCTCATCCCCGGTCGCAACATCGAGGCCTACGACTTCAACATGGCCGTCTGGGCGCCGCTGACCTTCGTCGACTCCGACAGCAACGTCAGCTACGTGCAGGCCGAGTCCATCGAGACCGAGGACGCCACCACCTGGACCATCACGCTGCGCGAGGGCTGGACGTTCCACGACGGCACGCCCGTGACCGCGCAGAGCTACGTCGACTCCTGGAACGCCGTGGCGTACGGCCCGAACGCGTTCGAGAACTCCGGCCAGCTCGCGAACGTGGTGGGCTACGCCGACCTCAACGTCACCGAGGGCGAGCCCGCCACCGAGATGTCCGGCCTCACGGTGGTCGACGAGACCACGTTCACCGTGACGCTGGTCGGGCCCGACAGCCAGTTCCCGATGCAGGTCTCGCAGGGCCAGACGGCCATGTACCCGATGCCCACGAGCGCGCACGACGACTTCGCCGCGTACAACAAGCACCCGGTCGGCAACGGCAAGTTCCAGCTCACGAACGACTTCGTCGAGAACGAGCCCCTCATCCTGACGGCCTACCCCGACTACCAGGGCGAGGCGCCGACGGTCTCCCAGATCACGTTCGTGCCCTACACGGACACGGCGACCGCCTACACCGACGTGCTCGCGGGCAACCTCGACGTCGCGGGCCTGCCGCCGAACAAGATGGCACAGTCGGCCACCGACTTCGGCCCCGACCACGTGCACTCGTTCGAGGCGCCGGGCATCTCGTTCCTCGGGCTGCCGCTGCAGGACCCCCGCTACCAGGACATCCGCGTCCGCCAGGCGATCTCCATGGCCCTGGACCGCGAGACCATCAACAAGGTCGTCTACGGCGGCCTCTACACGCCCGCCACGGCCTTCACCCCGGCGATCGAGCCCGGCACCCCGGTGGGCATCTGCGGCGAGCTGTGCGAGTACCAGCCCGAGAAGGCCAAGGCGCTGCTCGCGGAGGCCGGCGGCTTCACGGGCTCGATGGACGTCTACTACCCGGGCGGCATCGGCGTCGACGAGCTCTACACCGCCATCGCCAACCAGTTGCGCCAGAACCTGGGCGTCGACGCTGTGGCCAAGCCCAGCACCGACTGGGCCGAGTTCTACGAGACCCGTCTGAACGGCCAGGCCACGGGCCCGTTCTTCTCCCGGTGGGGCGCCCTGTACCCGAGCCAGCAGAACACGCTGCGCGTCTTCTTCGTCGAGGGCGGCGGCTGCACCAACTGCATCCCCTGGTACGACCCCGAGGTCGCCGCGATGATCCTCGCCGCCGACGCGAAGGTCGACGGCAAGGAGGCGGCATCGGCGTACGCGGTGGTCCAGGAGCGGATCCTCGAGGAGTTCCCCGCCCCGCCGCTGTTCTTCGAGGCGTACTCCTACGTCACCTCGGAGCGCATCGCCACGCTCAACACCTCCGCCGCGGGCAACCCGGACTACTCCCGGACGATCGTGGCAGAGGGCGCCTGAGCACCATGAGCACCCGCACCACCGTGGTGGGTTCGCTCGAGGACATCCTCGAGCGGACCCACCAGGTCCCCCCGGTCCACGACTTCCCCACCGTCGACGCGCTCCTCGCCTCGTTCGCCGAGCTCGTCGCCGGGCGCCCGGACGTCGCCTCGTCGCGGCGCATCGGCACCTCGCGGCTCGGCGAGCCCATCCCGATGGTCACCATCGGCCACGGCCGCCGCCAGCACCTGCTGTTCGCGGGCGTGCACCCCAACGAGCCCATCGGGTTCCGGACGCTGCAGCACCTGGCCACGCTGCTGTGCGAGGACGCCGCGCTGCGCGAGTCGTTCGACGCCACCTGGCACCTGATCCCCTGCATCGACCCCGACGGCACGCGCCTCAACGAGGGCTGGTACGACGACCCGACGCAGCGCACCGTGTACGCCCGCCGGTTCTACCGCCCGGCGCCGAACGAGCAGGTCGAGTGGACCTTCCCGTTCGCGCACAAGGACGCGTGGTTCGACCAGGTGCTCCCCGAGACGCAGGCCTTGATGCGCGTGATCGACGAGGTCAAGCCGCAGCTCATGGTGTCGCTGCACAACGCGGAGATGGGCGGCGTCTACTACTACCTCAGCGAGGACGTGCCCGGGGCGGTCGCGGCCCTGCACGCCATCCCCGCAGGCCTGGGCCTGCCGCTGGACACCGGGGAGCCCGAGTCCCCCGCGCTGCAGGCGATCGCGCCCGCGGTGTTCGGCATGTCCTCCACCGCGGCGGAGTACGACTACCTCGAGGAGCTGGGCGTCGACCCGACGGCCTCCGTGGGTGGCGAGTCGTCGAGCGGCTACGCCTCGAAGCACGGCACGGTGTCACTCGTGGCCGAGCTGCCGTACTGGTCGCACCCGTCCGCCGACGACGACACCCCCACCGCCACGCGCTACCGGGACGCCGTCCTGGCCAAGGCGGAGGGGCTCGCGGAGATCGGCGTGGTGCTCGGCCCGATCCTCGCCGAGGCGGCTCCAGACCTGACGATCCGTAGCCCGTTCCTGCGGGCCAGCGAGGCGTTCGTGCCGATGATGACCGCGATCGCCGGGCACGAGCGGGCGCGCGCCGACCGTCCCGAGTGCGACCGTCCCGCCACCGTCGCCGAGGTGTTCAGCAACGACGACATGGTGCGCTGCTTCCGCCTGCGGTACGGCGGCATGCTGCTGCGCGCCCTCGACGCCGAGGTCGTGGCCGGCACCGCGACCGCTCGCGTGCGGCGGCTGCAGGAGCGCATGCAGGAGGTCTACGCCGACTGGACCGCGGAGGCGGACGCCGTCGAAGGGCTCGAGGTGCTCGACGTGAACCGGCTCGTGGGCGTCCAGCTCGGCGCCGCGCTCGCCCTGGCCCGCTGCCTGGCCGATCGCGAGGAGAGCGCCCGATGACGGCGGCCCGGTTCTTCACACGCCGGTTCGCCGAGCTGGTGCTCGTGTTCCTGGGGGTCACGTTCATCATCTACGCGATGGTGTTCACCCTGCCCGGCGACCCCATCGCGGCGCTGGGCGGCGACCGGCCCCTGCCCGCCAACGTGGTGGCCACGCTGCGGGAGAAGTACCACCTGGACGAGCCGGTGTGGCAGCAGTACCTCCACTACATCGGCGGGCTGCTGCAGGGGGACCTGGGCACCGGCTTCACCGGCCAGTCCGTCGGGGAGAAGATGGCGGCCCGCTGGCCCGTCACGGCCACCCTCGCGCTGACCGCCTGGGGCATCGAGGTCGTGCTGGGCGTCGCGCTGGGCCTGTTCGCGGGGCTGCGCCGCGGCCGGATCGGCGACAACGTGGTGCTCGCGGGCACCATCCTCGCCTCCTCGATCCCGGTGTTCGTGCTGGCCGTGTCCGCGCAGCTCGTGTTCGGCGTCAAGCTCGGCTGGTTCCCGGTGGCGGGCACGTCCAGCGGGTGGCCCACCGCGTACCTGCTGCCCGCGCTGTGCGTGGCGATCTTCGGGCTGGCGTCCGTGGCCCGCCTGATGCGCGGCTCCGTGGTCGACGCGCTGCACTCCGACTTCGTGCGGACCCTCTGGGCGAAGGGCCTGCCTCGCCGCGAGGTGGTGGGCGTGCACGTCATGCGCAACTCGGCCATCCCCGTGCTCACGTACCTGGCGATCGACCTCGGCTACCTGCTGGGCGGCACCGTGGTCATCGAGGGCGTGTTCAACCTGCCCGGGGTCGGCCAGATGCTCTTCCAGGCCATCCGCGCGCACGAGGGGCCCACCGTCGTGGGCGTGTCCACGGCGCTCATCATCGTGTTCCTGGTGACGAACATGATCGTCGACCTGCTGCACTCCGTGCTCGACCCGAGGATCCGCCATGAGTGATCTCGTCGCCGCGAGCGAGGCAGCCGCCGACACCACCCCCGCTGGGCTCCCCGAGCGCAGCGCGCGCCGCAGCGTGTGGCGGACCCTGCGCCGCCGAGTGCTGTTCTGGATCTGCTCCGCCGTGCTGGCGGCGCTGGGCCTCGTGGCGCTGTTCCCGTCGTGGTTCGCGGGCTTGTTCGGGAACCCCGACCCGCGCGCCTGCCAGCTCACGGACAGCGCGCTACGCCCCGGGCCCGAGCACGTGTTCGGCACCGACGTGCAGGGCTGCGACGTGTACGCCAACGTCATCTTCGGCGCCCGCAACTCCCTGAGCGTGGGGCTGCTGTGCACGGGAGTCGCGCTGCTCGTCGCGCTCGTGCTCGGCACCCTCGCCGGCTACCGGGGCGGATGGGCGGACCGGCTGATCTCCCGGCTCACCGACGTGTTCCTCGGGTTCCCGTTCCTGCTGGGCGCGGTGGTCGTGCTGACCAGCGTCGGCTCCCGGTCCACGGTCACGGTGGCGCTCGTGCTGGCCCTGTTCTCCTGGCCGACGATGGCCCGCCTGGTGCGCGGCTCGGTGCGCTCGGTGCGCTCGGCGGACTACGTGGACGCCGCCCGCGCCATGGGCCTCTCCGACGCCCGGATCATCACGCGGTACGTGCTGCCCAACTCGATCGGCCCGGTGCTGGCGGTCGCGACCATCAGCGTCGGCGGCGTGATCGTCTCGGAGTCGACCCTGACGTTCCTCGGCCTGGGGCTGCGCGCCCCGTCCATCTCGTGGGGCCTGCAGCTGTCCAGCGCCCAGGCCTACTTCCAGACGGCGCCGCACATGCTGATCTTCCCTAGTCTCTTCCTCACTGTGACGGTGCTGGCGATGATCACCCTCGGCGACGTCCTGCGCGACACCCTCGACCCGAAGGGCCGCTGACCCGAGCAGGTCGGCGGCCACCCATCACCCCGGAGCGTGCATCCCATGAGCCAGACCGAGACGATCCGCGCCGCAGCGGGCTACCTCGCCGACTTCGTCGAGGCGCAGGCGTTGCACCAGCGCGTGCCCGGGGTGCAGGTCGCGATCCGCTCGGGCGACGAGCTCGTGCTCGACCTCGCCGTCGGCCTCGCGGACGCCGTCGCGGGCACTCCGCTGCGCACCGACCACCTGTTCCGCATCGCGTCGCACTCCAAGACGTTCGCGGGCGCCTCGGTGATGCAGCTCGTCGAGGCGGGCAAGATCCGGCTCGACGACCCCATCGGCCAGTACGTGCCCGAGCTCGCGGAGGGCGGCTCACCGATCTCCGCCGCGACCATCCGCGAGCTGCTGGGCCACCAGTCCGGGGTGATCCGCGACGGCGCGCACGCCGACTTCTGGCAGCTCGAGTACCCGTTCCCGGACCGCGAGACGCTGATCGCGGACATCGTGGCCGACGGCCGGGTCTACGCCCGCAACGAGCACTTCCACTACTCGAACGTGGGCTACTCGCTGCTCGGGCTCGCGATCGAGGCGGTCACCGGGCAGACCTTCGACGAGTACACGCGCACACACATCATCGAGCCGCTGGGCCTGACCCGCACAGGCGCCGAGTACGACCCCGCCCGCGCCGACGAGTACGCCGCCGGGCACACCGCGCTGCTGTTCGGCACGCATGAGCGCCAGGTCATCGAGCACGTCGACACCCGCGTCATGTCCGCCGCCACCGGGTTCTACTCCACGGCCGGCGAGCTCACCGAGTACGGGGCGGCGCACTGGTTCGGCGACACCCGCCTGCTCAGCGACGACTCCAAGCGGCTCATGCAGCGGCTCGAGTCGGTGGTCTCGTCCTACGGCGAGGAGGTCGGCCGGTACGGGGTCGGCATGGAGGTCCGCACCATCGGCGACCGGCCGATGGTTGGCCACTCGGGCGGCTACCCGGGGCACATCACCCGCACCTACATCGACCCGAAGGACAAGCTCGTGGTGAGCGTCCTGACGAATGCGGTCGACGGCCCCGCCGACCAGATCGCCACCGCCCTGGTCAAGCTCATCGACGTCGCCTTGACCCCCCGCCCCGGGCACACCCCAGCCACACCCGCGGAAGGGCTGCCCCCGTTGGAGTCATACACCGGGCGCTTCGCGAACCTGTGGGGGCTGCTCGACCTCACGGTCCTGGGCGGGCGCGTCGTCGCGCTGGACCCGTCGAAGGCCGATCCGCTGGGCGGCCTCGACGAGCTCGACGTCGTCGGCCCCGACACGCTCCGCATCCACCCCCAGACGGGCTTCGGCGGCTCCGGGGAGCTGGTGCACCTCGAGCGTGCCGACGACGGGTCCATCGCGTCGGTGCGCTTCGGCGGGATGACGAGCTGGCCGGTCGAGGAGTTCCTGCGCCGACAGCCCTCCATGCTGCGCGTCACCGCTGCCCAGGTGACCGCGTGACGGGCAGCACGCCCTCCGAGCAGCCCAAGCTCGACGAGGCGTCCCAACGCTTCGTCGAGGAGTTCGGGCTCGCCTGGGAGGGCATGCACAGCACCCGCATGGAGGGCCGGGTCATCGGGCTGCTGATGATCATCGACGAGCCGTACCTGTCCAGCGCGCAGATCGGCTCGCTGCTGCTCGCGAGCGCCGGCGCCGTGTCGACCTCCACCCGGCGCCTGGTCGACGCGGGCTTCCTCAAGCGGCACATGATTCCCGGCGACCGCAGCCACTACTTCCGGGTCGAGGACGACATCTGGGGTGGCTTCCTCGCCGGGGAGCGCGCGTACCTGGTGCGGCTCGCCGACGCGATCACCACAGGCTTCGCGACCCTCGACTCCGACGAGGACCACCCGCCCCGCCGCCGACTCACCAACGCCCGCAACTACATGACCTGGCTGGCGGGATACCACCGCAAGATGCTCGCCG
>JADGMW010000827.1_pt1 | contig 10451 bp, 10 predicted proteins | sample 8641801 | NCBI WGS metagenome assembly JADGMW01 (sample SAMN16272018, study PRJNA661076) | feces metagenome | isolation source: fecal sample from diarrhoea affected cattle A | host: Bos taurus | place: South Africa: Lokaleng Village, Mahikeng | collected 2019-09
GGCGCGATCTCGGTGAGCACGGCGGCCATGTCCTGCGGCTTGACGACCAGCGCGACCGTGTCGGCGCGACGGGCGGCCTCGAGATTGGCGACCACGGTGACGCCGTAGCGCTCCTCGAGCTCGCGGGCCCGCTCGGGGCGCTTCTCGCCGACCAGGAGGTCGTCGACGCGGCGGCCGGCGCGGACGAGGCCCGACAGCAGGGTCTCCCCCATCACGCCGGCGCCCAGGATCGCGGTCTGCGACATGGTCCCTACTTCTACTCGGTCAGCTCTGGGTCACTTCGTGGACAGCAGCGAGGTGGCGAACAGCGACAGGTTCCTCGGCCGCTCGGCGAGCCGCCGGACCAGGTAGCCGTACCACTGGCTGCCGTAGGGAACGTACACCCGCACCGACTCGCCGGCCGCGGCGAGCCGCCGCTGCTCGTCGGGACGGACGCCGTGCAGCATCTGGAACTCGTAGCTGCCCTGCGGGCGCCCGGTGCGGGCCGCGAGCGCCAGCGCCACCTCGACCAGCCGCGGGTCGTGGGTGGCCACCATCGGGGTGCCCCGGCCGGCCATCAGGATCCGCAGGCAGCGCACGAACGCCCGGTCGATCTCACGGCGCTCGACGTACGCCACCTCCTCGGGCTCGTCGTAGGCGCCCTTGCACAGCCGGACCCGGGAGCCCTCGTAGGCCAGCGCCCGGCAGTCGTCCTCGGTGCGGTGCAGGTAGGCCTGGAGCACCGCGCCGGTCTCCGGGAACTCCCGGCGCAGCTCGTGGAGGACCTCCAAGGTCTCCTCGGTCGCCGTGTGGTCCTCCATGTCCAGGGTGACCGCGGTGCCGCGGGCGCCGGCCGCGGCACAGATCGTCCGGGCGTGCTCGAGGGCGATCTCGCGGCCGTCGCCGGGCAGCGCCAGCCCGATCGCGCTGAGCTTGACCGAGACCTCCGCGCCCCGGGTCAGGCCGCGCTCGGCGAGGCCTTCGAGGAGCGTGAGGTAGGCCTCCACCGTGGCCTCGGCGCGGGCGAGGTCGCGGGTGTCCTCGCCCAGGTAGTCCAAGGTGGCGTGGAGCCCGTCGCCGGCCAGGGCCGCGGCCGCCTGCACGGCCGCCGCGGTGGACTCGCCGGGGACGTAGCGGCGCACCACCCGGGTGGCCGCCGGCAGGGACTCGGCCAGGCGCCGGGCCCGATCGCTGCGGGCCAGGCCGAGGATCGGCGCGCGCAGCACGGACATGGCTCGACCCTACGACGCCCGCGCCCGCTCAGGAGGCGGGAACGGCGAGGTGCTCGCGGGCGAACTCCAGCGACTCGCGCAGGTCGGCCTCGCGCTCCTCGCGGCTGCCGCAGCGGCGGGTGTTGATCTCCACCACCACCTCGCCGTCGAACCCGACGCCGGCCAGGTGCCGCAGGAACGCCGCGGCTCCGGTGCTGCCCCGCCCGGGCACCAGGTGCTCGTCCTTGGCCGAGCCGGTGCCGTCGGTGAGGTGGACGTGGCGCAGCCGCTCGCCGAGCCGGGCGGCCATCGCGACCGGGTCCTCGGCGGCGATCGCGGCGTGGGAGAGGTCGATCGTGGCGTTCGCGTACGGCTCGGCGGACGGGTCGCGGCCGGGCAGGTACATCTCCACGCCCCGGTGCTGCGAGGCCCGCCAGGGGTACATGTTCTCCACCGCGAAGGCGAGCCCGGTCGACTCCTCCAGAGCGGCGATCCCGGTCACGAAGTCCCGGGCGTACTCCCGCTGCCAGCGGAACGGCGGGTGCACCACGACCACCCCGGCGCCGACCTCGGCGGCCATCTCCGCCGAGCGCTCCAGCTTCCCCCAGGGCTCGGTGCCCCAGACCCGCTGGGTGAACAGCAGGCAGGGCGCGTGGATGGCGGCCACCGGCACCCCGTGGTGCTCGGAGAGCTGGCGCACCGCGGCGGTCTGCTGGCTCAGCGCGTCGATGCCCACCATCACCTCGACCGCGTCGTAGCCCAGCGCCGAGGCGTAGCCGAAGGCGTGGGCGGTCGACTCGGGGTAGACCGAGGAGGTGGACAGACCGATCCGGTTGGTCACGGCTCGTCCACGACGTCGAGGCGGTCCAGCCGCTCCAGGATCAGCCCCTCGCGCAGCGCCCACGGGCAGATCTCCAGCACCGGCAGCCCGAAGACGTCCATGCAGGCCTCGGCGACCACCGCGCCGGAGAGCACCTGGTGGGCGCGTCCCGGGGAGACGCCCGGCAGCGCGGCGAGCTCCTCTGCGTCCATCGCGGCCAGCTTGGGGATCCAGGCTGCGAGCTCGCCGAGGGCCAGGCTGCGCGGGGTGAGCGGGCCGGCCGCGGCGGGCGCCGCGCCGCAGATCCGGGCCAGCGAGCGGAAGGTCTTGGAGGTGGCCGCGGCCCGATCCGGGGCGCCGGCGCGCAGCAGCTGGCCGGCGTCGCGGGCGACCTCGGCGCGCACCTGGCGGCGTACCTCGCGCAGCGCCTCCTCGCTCGGGCGCCCGCCGGCGAGCCGGGTCCGGGCCAGCCGGGCCGCGCCGAGCGGCAGCGACCGGGCGACGTCGGGTGCCTCGTCGGCGCCGGCGGCGATCTCCAGTGAGCCGCCGCCGATGTCGAAGACCGCGAGCCGCCCGGCCGACCAGCCGAACCAGCGGCGCACGGCCAGGAAGGTCAGCCGCGCCTCGTCCTCCCCCGGCAGCACCGCGATCCGCACCCCGGTGCTGCGGTGCACGTGGTCGAGGACGGCGTCGGCGTTGGCGGAGTCGCGGACCGCGGAGGTCGCGAAGGCGAGCAGCTCCTCGCAGCCCTTGGCCTCGGCGACGGCGAGCGCCTCGGCGGTGAACGCGGTCAGCGCCGCCACCCCGGCCTCGGCGATCGTCTCCTCGTCCGGCGCTCCCGGGACCAGGTGCTCGGCGAGGCGCAGCGGCTGCTTGTGCGAGTACGCCGGCAGCGGGGCCGCGCCACGGTGTGCGTCGACGACGAGCAGGTGCCCGGTGTTGGAGCCGATGTCGAGGACGCCTAGGCGCATGGCTCCAACGTACTAGGAGCACCCCGCCGGCCCCGTGACCCACCGTCACCCATCGGCGCGCCCGGCGCGCGCCCGGGCCGCACGGGTACCGGCCGTAGGCTGGGAGACGTGCCCGAGACCGCCCTGGACTTCCCCCGCGCCTGGGTCGAGTTCGTCAACCCCGCCGACGACTCCGAGGTGCTGCGCTGCGACCTCACCTGGCTCACCTCGTCGTGGACCTGCATCTTCGGCCAGGGCTGCCGCGGCATCTACGCCGATGCGCCCGACGTCGGCTGCTGCACCCTCGGCGCGCACTTCTCCGGCGCCGAGGACGAGGCCCGGGTCGCCGGCTGGGTGGGCCGCCTCGACGCCCGGCACTGGCAGCTCAAGCCGCCGGGGCGCACGGTGACCGCGGAGGACTGGACCGAGACCGACGACGAGGGCGAGCGGAAGACCCGGGTGGTCGAGGTCGACGGCCAGCAGGCGTGCGTCTTCCAGAACCGGCCGGGCTTTCCGGGCGGGGTCGGCTGCGCCCTGCACGCGCTGGCCCTGGACGAGGGCGAGCACCCGCTGGCGGCCAAGCCGGACGTGTGCTGGCAGCTGCCGATCCGGCGTACCTTCCGCGACGTCGAGCGGCCGGACCACACGACGTACACCGAGGTGACGATCGGCGAGTACGACCGCCGCGGCTGGGGGCCGGGCGGCCACGACCTGGACTGGTACTGCTCGTCGAACACCGAGGCGCACGTCGCCCCGGAGCCGGTCTACCTGACCCAGGCGGCCGAGCTGGCCGCGCTGATCGGCGACGAGGCGTACGCCGAGCTGGTGCGCCACTGCGAGGCGCACGTGCGCTCCCGGTCGCTGCTCGCCCTGCACCCGGCAGACCCCCGGTGATCTGCGTCACCCCTTGCGCCGACTGAGCGCGCTCTTTACTCTTCTCGACGTCAAGAAATACCGACCCCGCCGTCGGGCGCTGATCGGTGCTCACTGACAATCTCTGCATGCGCCTGGACCATCTCTCCTACGCCGCCGGACCCGACGGGCTGGCCGGCACCGCACAGCGCATCGGCACGCTGCTGGGCCGCGACTTCGTCGACGGCGGTGTGCACCCGCGCTTCGGGACCCGCAACATGGTCATGCCGCTCGCCGGCAAGACCTACCTGGAGATCGTGGAGGTCCTCGACCACCCGGCCTCCGACAAGGCACCGTTCGGCCAGGCCGTCCGGGCCCGCTCCGCCCTCGGCGGCGGCTGGCTCGGCTGGGTGGTGGCCGTCGACGACATCTCGGTCGCCGAGCAGCGCCTCGGCCGTCAGGCGGTCGCCGGCAACCGGCACCGCCCGGACGGCACCGAGCTGCGCTGGCGCCAGATCGGCATCAACGGCCTGATCGCCGACCCGCAGGTGCCCTACTTCATCCAGTGGGACGAGGGCTCCGGCCCGCACCCCAGCACCGGCGCGTCGCCGGACTGGTCGCTGCACTGCCTGGAGATCGCCGGCGACCCGCAGCGGGTCAGCGAGTGGCTCGGCGAGAGCGTCCAGGCGCCGCTGGACGACATCAAGGTCGAGTGGGCGGCCCCGCACGGCACCCCGGGCATCATCGCCGCCCAGGTGCAGACCCCTGCGGGCCTGGTCCGGATCTGACCCGGCGCCGGTGAGCCGCCCGCTGGCGGGCGCGCGCCCGAGCCCGAACATCTGGCACCACACCGCGACGTACGAGATCGAGAACCGCGCGGTCGACCCGGACGGGGCCCTCGACGCGGCGATGCTCGAGGTGCTCGGCACGGGCGGCTGGACCGGCCGGGTCGTCCTCGACGTCGGCTGCGGCACCGGCTTCCACCTGCCCCGGTTCGCGGCGGCGGGCAGTGCCGAGGTGATCGGCGTCGAGCCGCACCCCGACCTGGCCGCGATCGCCCGGCGCCGCACCCGGCGGCTGCCGGCGGTCACCGTGCACACCGGCACCGCGCAGGCGCTGCCGGTCCCGGACGGCTCGGTGGACGTCGCGCACGCGCGATGGGCGTACTTCTTCGGCCCCGGCTGCGAGCCCGGGCTGGCCGAGCTGGACCGGGTGCTGCGCCGCGGCGGCACCGCGCTGGTGGTCGACAACGACCCGACCCGCTCCACCTTCGGCGGCTGGTTCCGGCGCGGGTTCCCCGAGGTCGACCCGGTCGCGGTCGAGCGGTTCTGGTCGACCCGCGGCTGGCAGCGGACCCCGGTCTCGATGCGCTGGGCGTTCGGCTCCCGCGCCGACCTGGAGGCGGTGGTCGGCATCGAGCTGCCGACCGCGGTCGCGGAGCAGGTGCTCGCCGAGCACGACGGCACCGAGGTCGACTACGCGGTCAACCTGTGGTGGAAGCGGTACTGAGCCGGCCGGTCAGCCGGAGGCCCGCACCACCAGCGTCGGGGTGAGCAGCACGCCGTCGGTGCGCGCCGCGGGGCCGGCCAGCAGCCTGTGCAGGCCCGCGACCACGTGCACCGCGACCTGCTCCAGCGGCTGGCGGACCGAGGTCAGCCCGGGCGGCACCATCTGCGCCACCGGGGAGTCGTCGAACCCGACCACCGCGACGTCGCGGCCGGCGACCAGGCCGCGCTCCGCGACGGTGTGCAGCACCCCGGTGGCCAGGGTGTCGGAGGCGCACACGAACGCCGTGGGCCGGGCCTCGTCGAGGAGCGCCGCGCTCGCCTCGCGCCCGGAGCCGACCGTGTCCTCCACCCGGGACGCCAGCCCCGTGGTGGGCAGCCCCCGGGCGCGCATCGCCCGCGCCCAGCCGGAGCGTCGGTCCTCGCCGATGAACGACTCCTTGCGCCAGCCCACCCAGGCCACCCGCCGGTGGCCCCGGTCGAGCAGGTGCTCGGTGGCCAGCGCGCAGCCGGCGGCGCCGTCGACGTCCACCCAGGGATGCGCGGCGTCCTCGTCGGCCCAGGGCCGGCCGAAGGCGACGAACGGCGCCCCGCGCCGCGCCAGCCAGTCGGTCTGCGGGTTGCCGCGGTAGGTGTCGGTGACCACGAAGGCGTCGACGGCGGTGGAGCGGAGCAGGTCGTCGTAGCCGGCGAGCGGGTCGGCGGGGTCCCCGGCGAAGAGCAGGACGTGGTAGCCGACCTCGCGACAGGTGTCGACCAGCGAGTGCACGAAGCGGTCCATGGTGGCGTCCGCGGTGCCCTCCGGGACCGGCGCGACCCGCAGCCCGACCAGCCGGGAGCTGCGGGTGCGCAGGTTGCGCGCCGCCCGGTTCGGCAGGTAGCCCAGCTCGGCGATCGCCTGCTGGACCCGGACGAGGGTGTCGGCCCGGAGCAGGTCGGGGCTGTTGACCGCGTTGGAGACCGTCTGCCGCGAGACGCCGGCCCGGGCCGCGACGTCGGCCAGCGTCGGTGCCGCGGTGGGCACCCGCTCGGGCGTCCTCGTCACCGGCGCTCACCTCCCGGACGGCGGGGAATGGATCGTTCCAAAGGGATCGTCCCCGGCAGCATAGTGAGCGGGCCGCGCGGGCGGGACGTTCTCCGCCCGGCGCCCACCGCGGGTCGGCGACCGCGCTGTCGGTGCCGTCGCCTAGCGTCCCCTCCATGGCCAAGACCGCCCCGCGTGCCCGCCCCGCCTACCGCTGCTCCGAGTGCGGTTGGGAGACCGGCAAGTGGGTCGGCCGCTGCGGGGAGTGTCAGGCCTGGGGCTCGGTCGCCGAGGCCGCGGCGCCGACCGGTCGCGCGGCCGCCGGCCCGGTCACCACCCCGGCCGTGCCGATCGGCCAGGTGTCGGTCTCCGAGTCCGCGTTCCGCTCCAGCGGCGTCCCCGAGCTCGACCGAGTGCTGGGCGGCGGGCTGGTGCCCGGCGCCGCGCTGCTGCTGGCCGGCGAGCCGGGCGTCGGCAAGAGCACCCTGCTGCTCGAGGTCGCCGCGCAGACCGCGCGCCGCCGCCACCGCACCCTCTATGTCACCGGGGAGGAGTCGGCCTCCCAGGTGCGGCTGCGCGCCGACCGCACCGGCGGCGTCCACGACGAGCTCTACCTGGCCGCCGAGACCGACCTGGGGGCGGTGCTGACCCACATCGAGGAGGTCCGCCCGACGCTGCTGGTCGTGGACTCGGTGCAGACCATCGGCGCCAGTGGCGTGGACGGCGTGCCCGGCGGCGTGACCCAGGTCAAGGAGGTCGCGGCCGCGCTGATCCGCGTCGCCAAGACCCGCAACATCACCACGGTGCTGGTCGGCCACGTCACCAAGGACGGCTCGATCGCCGGGCCCCGGGTGCTCGAGCACCTGGTCGACGTGGTGCTGCACTTCGAGGGCGACCGGAACTCGCGCTTCCGGATGGTGCGGGCGATGAAGAACCGCTTCGGGCCGATCGACGAGGTCGGCTGCTTCGACCTCGGTGCGGACGGGATCACCGCGGTGACCGACCCGACCGGGCTCTTCGTGGAGACCCACCACAGCCAGGTGCCGGGCACCTGCGTCGCGGTCACCATGGAGGGCCGGCGCCCGATGCTGGCCGAGGTGCAGGCGCTGGTCACCCACTCCCCGCTGGAGCGGCCCCGGCGGACCACCTCGGGCCTGGACGGCTCGCGGGTGGCGATGGTGCTCGCGGTGCTCCAGCAGCACTGCCGGATGCGGCTGCACTCGATGGACGTCTTCACCTCGACCGTCGGCGGCGCCCGGCTGCACGAGCCGGCCAGCGACCTCGCGCTCGCGGTCGCGCTCGCCTCGGCCAGCCTGGGCGCGGCCGCGCCCCGGGGCACCGTGGCGATGGGCGAGATCGGGCTCGCGGGCGAGCTGCGCCGGGTCCGCGACCTGCCGCAGCGGCTCGCCGAGGCGGCCCGGCTCGGCTTCCGGCTCGCGGTGGTGCCCAGCGAGCCCCGTGACCGGTTGGCGCAGCCCCAGGACGGCGGCGTCCCGCGGATGGTGGACGGGATGCGGGTGATCGAGGTGGACGACCTGGACGAGGCGCTGCAGGTGCTGCGACTGCTCGGGGAGCCCGACGTTCCGCGTCCTCGCGGCCCCGCCCACTAGGATCACCACGCGGCACCCGCCGCCGTGACGAAGGGAACCCACGCCCGTGGCCTCGGACCGCTCGGACGACGTCCGCCTGCGGGCAACGCTCGCTCTCATCGCACCCGGCACCGCCATGCGCGACGGCCTGGAACGGATCCTGCGTGGGCGCACCGGCGCCCTGATCGTGCTCGGTTACGACCGCACCGTCGAGTCGCTGTGCACCGGCGGGTTCGTGCTCGACGTGCCGTTCACCGCCACCGGCCTGCGTGAGCTCGCCAAGATGGACGGCGGCATCATCGTCGACAAGGACCTGACCCGGATCATCAAGGCCGCGGTCCACCTGATGCCCGACCACACCATCCCGTCGGAGGAGACCGGCACCCGGCACCGCACCGCCGACCGGGTCGCCCGGCAGACGGGGTTCCCGGTGATCTCGGTGTCGCAGTCGATGCAGATCATCGCCGCCTACGTCGGCGAGACCCGGCACGTGCTCGAGGACTCGGGGCAGATCCTCTCGCGCGCCAACCAGGCGCTGGCCACCCTGGAGCGCTACAAGCTGCGCCTCGACGAGGTCTCCAGCACCCTGTCCGCCCTGGAGATCGAGGACCTGGTCACCGTCCGGGACGTCGCGGTGGTCGCCCAGCGCCTGGAGATGGTCACCCGGATCGCCCGAGAGATCGAGGACTACGTGCTCGAGCTCGGCACCGACGGCCGGCTGCTGGCTCTCCAGCTCGAGGAGCTGATCACCGGCGTGGACGCCGAGCGCGAGCTGGTGATCCGCGACTACCTGCCCGCCGGCCGCAAGCCGCGCAGCCCCGAGCAGCTGCTGGCCCAGATGGAGTCGCTCTCGGCCACCGAGCTGGTCGACCCCGCCTCGGCGGCCCGGGTGCTCGGGATGGGCAGCGGCGAGCACCTCGACGGCGCCGTCGCGCCCCGTGGGTACCGGCTGCTGGCCAAGGTGCCGCGCCTGCCGAGCGCGGTGGTCGACCGGCTGGTCGAGCACTTCGGCACCCTGCAGAAGCTGCTCTCCGCCGGGATCGACGACCTGCAGGCCGTCGACGGGGTCGGCGAGCTGCGGGCCCGCAGCGTCCGCGAGGGCCTCTCCCGGCTGGCCGAGTCCACCATCCTCGAGCGCTACGTCTAACGGAGCGGGGACGCGCCAGCGGGGACGCGCCAGCGGACCCGCTGATGGTGGTCGAGCGAGCCGCGACCGGCGTGTCGAGACCCGAGCAGCCAACCGGTCTCGATACACCGTCGCTCGTCCCTCACGACGGCACTCGACCAACGAAGCCCGCGGAGCCCCGGCACTCGACCAACGAAGCCCGCGGAGCCCCGGTCAGTCCGGGGCGACCGGGCCCGAGGGCGTCGTGGTGCCGGCCGGCGCAGTGGGCGTCGGGGCGGGCGTCGGGGCGGGCGTCGGAGTGGGCGTCGGGGTGCGGGTCACCGTCGGGGCGGTGGGTGCGGCCAGCCGGAACTGGACGTCGGAAGGCTCGCCGGCCAGCGCGGCGGCGCTCAGGTGGTAGTAGCCCGGCAGCGCCCAGGCGGTGTCGCGTGAGCAGTCCTCATCCGAGCGGCGCCCGTTCCAGGTCAGCTCGACGATGGTGCTCTGCGCGCTGCGCACCACGACGTCGCGGGTCGCGATGGCGCGGGGGCAGTCTCGGGTCGACCAGATGTCGTCGCTCCCGGAGGTGATCTTGAGGGTCAGCGTGCGCGGCGAGACCCGCCAGGTGCAGGCGGGCGTGGCGACGGTCCGCAGCGCGAGCGAGACCTGCACGCCGTGCCGGGGGCCGGCGACCGCGGAGGTCACCGTGGGCGTCACCGCCACGTCGCGGTCCTCACAGCGCCCGGTCGGCTCCGCGGGGGTCGGCGTGGGCGTCGGGGTGGGGGTCGGGGTGGGCGTGAGCGTCGGGGTGGGCGTGGGGGTCGCCGCGGCGCTGGCCGCGTCCCCGGCCGACGGAGCGGCCGAGGTGCCCGCGCTGGTGGAGGAGTCGGCGAGGACGGCGCCGCCCTTCGTGGAGGAGCCGTCGCTGCCCCCGGCGAGCAGCCGGGCCAGAGCGACGACGAGGATCAGGGCGACGCCGAGAACCAGGATCCGGCGCCGCCAGTACACGCGGGCCGGCAGCGGGCCGCGCGGGTGCAGCGACGTCATGGGGACACGCTAGCCAGCCGCGACGCCCGGACCCGGGTGCCACACCGGGCGCGGGGGCCGCCGGGTGAGAATGGCGGCGATGAGCGACCCCGCCCAGCCCCTGAGCCAGCCCCTGAGCCAGCCCCAGACCCAGCCCCTGAGCCAGCACCCGTCCCTGGTCGACCGGGTGCTGACCTGGTACGACGAGCACGCCCGCGAGCTGCCCTGGCGCTCCCCGCAGGCCTCGGCCTGGTCGGTGATGGTCTCCGAGCTGATGCTCCAGCAGACCCCGGTGGCCCGGGTGCTGCCGGTGCACGCCGCCTGGCTGGAGCGGTGGCCGACCCCGGCCGACCTGGCCGCGGAGCCCGCCGGCGAGGCGGTGCGGGCCTG
>JADGMW010000829.1_pt1 | contig 10440 bp, 11 predicted proteins | sample 8641801 | NCBI WGS metagenome assembly JADGMW01 (sample SAMN16272018, study PRJNA661076) | feces metagenome | isolation source: fecal sample from diarrhoea affected cattle A | host: Bos taurus | place: South Africa: Lokaleng Village, Mahikeng | collected 2019-09
AGGCCGTACTGCTCGCTGAGCCGCAGGCCCTCGGTGACCAGGGCGTGCATCTCCATCCGGGTGAGCGCGTCGAGGGCGCTGAACGGCTCGTCGAGCAGCAGGAGGTCGGGCTCGCTGACCAGGGCGCGGGCCAGCGAGACCCGCTGGGCCTGCCCGCCGGAGAGCTCGCGCGGCCAGGCGTCCTCGCGGCCGGCGAGGCCGACCTCGGCGAGCATCTCGCGGCCGTGCGCTACCGGGTCCGGGCCGCGGTGGCCGAGGACGACGTTCTCCAGCGCCCGGCGCCAGGGGAAGAGCCGGGGGTCCTGGAAGACCACGGCCGGCTCGCGGCCGCTGCGGATCTCGCCGGTCGCGCCGGCGTCCAGGCCGGCCAGGATCCGCAGCAGGGTGGACTTGCCGGAGCCGGAGTGGCCGAGCAGGGCGACGAACTCGCCGCCGGCGATGTCGAGGTCGATGCCGCGCAGCACCTCGGTGTCGCCGAAGCGGCGGCGTACGTCGCGGACCCGGACCACCGGCCCGGGGCCGGCGTGGCCGGGGGCGGGGCTGGAGCTCGGGCTGGGGGAGGTGGTCATCGGAGCACTCCTTCGTCGCGCCAGCGCAGGGCCCGGCGCTCCAGGACTCGCACCAGCGCGTCGGTGAGCAGGCCGAGGACGGCGTAGCAGAGCAGGCCGACCACGATCACGTCGGTGCGCAGGAAGTCGCGGGCGTTGTTGATCAGGTAGCCCAGGCCGGCGCCGGCGTTGACCTGCTCGGCGACGATGAGGGCCAGCCAGGCGACTCCCAGCGACTGGCGCAGGCCGACCAGGGCGCCGGGCAGCACCGCGGGCAGCACCAGGTGGCGGGCCTTCTCCCACGGCGTCAGCCGCAGCGAGGCCGCGGCCTCGCGCAGGTCGGGGTCGACGTCGCGCAGCGCGGCGACCAGGTTCAGGTAGAGCGGGATCACCACGCCGAGCGCGACCAGGTAGATCTTCGGCTCCTCCTTGATCCCGAACCAGACGATGAAGAGCGGGACCAGGCCGAACAGCGGCAGGGTCCGCACCATCTGCATCAAGGGGTCGACCAGGGCGTCGCCGATCCGGCTCAGGCCGGTGACCAGGCCGAGCAGCACGGCGGCGGTGGCGCCGAGCAGGAAGCCGAGCGCGGCCCGGCGCAGCGAGACGCCGATCGCCTCGGTCAGCGAGCCGTCCTGGTAGAGCTCCCAGGCGGTGTCGGCGAGGTCGCGGGGGGAGGCGAGCACCTCCGGGGCCAGGACGCCGGTGGAGGAGGCGATCTGCCAGGCGGCGAGCACCGCGAGCGGGCTGATCCAGCGCATCGCGGCTCGTCGGGCGCCGCGGCCCCAGCGACCGGCGCGGGCCGAGCGGCGGGGCTGCGGTGGTGGGGCGGCGGGGACGCCGGGCGCCGCGCTGCGGGTCGCGGTGATCTGGCTCATGACACGCTAAGATATAGCGAGTTAGTCCAGTTTTACGGCCCTGCCCGCAGTGCGGACCGGGTGGCGGGTCTCGCAGCGCCCGGGCGGGCACCCCGCAGCGGCGCGCTCAGGCGCCGAGACGGCGCCGGCGGACCCCGGCCCAGAGCACGCCGCTGACCGCGACCACGCCGCCGACGGCGAGCGCCGCGAGGGTGGGCTTGGCCGGCGGCAGCACCCGGCTGCGCAGGGTCACCGGGCGGGTGAAGACCAGCACCGGCCAGCCCCGGGCCTGGGCCACCTTGCGCAGCTCGCGGTCGGGGTTGACGGCGTACGGGTGGCCGACCGCCTCGAGCATGTGCACGTCGGTGATCGAGTCGCTGTAGGCGTAGCACTCCTCGAGGTCGTAGCCGACCTCGTCGGCGAGCTGCCGGATCGCCCGGGCCTTCTCCTCGGCGTAGGCGTAGAACGCGATCTCGCCGGTGTACGCGCCGTCCTCGACCTCCATCCGGGTGGCCACCACGGTGTCCGCGCCGAGCATCTGCCCGATCGGCTCGACCACCTCGCTGCCGGAGGCGGAGACGATCACCACGTCGCGACCGGCGAGGTGGTGCTCCTCGATCAGCGAGACCGCCTCGTCGTAGACCAGCGGGTCGACGATGTTGTGCAGCGTGTCGGCGACGATCTCCTTGACCGTCGCGACGTCCCAGCCGGCGCACAGCTGCGACATGAACTGCCGCATCCGCTCCATCTGGTCGTGGTCGGCGCCGCCGACCAGGTAGACGAACTGGGCGTAGGCCGAGCGCAGCGCGGCGCGGCGCGAGATCAGCCCGCCGGCCTGGAAGGGACGGCTGAACGCGAGCGTGCTCGACCTGGCGATGATGGTCTTGTCCAGGTCGAAGAAGGCCGCGGTCGGGCGGGGCATGAGCCCATCGTAGGTGGACACCCCCGCCGCGGCGGGCCACCTGGTCTCCACAGCGTGGTCCCGGGCGCGCCTTGTCCACAGCCGCGGCGGCCGGGGGCCGACGGGGTCGGCGCGAACGGGCAGCGTCGGGTCCATGAGCACACCGCTGGTCATCACCGCCGACGAGACCCTGCTGGAGGAGCTGCTGCGCCTGGCCGCGGCCGCCGGCGTCACCCCCGAGGTGGCGCCCGACCCGGGCGCCGCGCTGCGGGCCTGGTCCGCCGCGCCTCTGGTGCTGCTGGGGGCGGATCTCGCCGCCGGCCTGGCCCGGCTGGCGCCCAGCAGGCGGGCGGGGGTGCACGTGATCGCCTGGGGGCAGGTGCCCGACGAGCTGTTCCGGGTGGCGCTGGCGGTCGGCGCGGAGAACGTCGCCGAGCTGCCGCGCTCGGAGGCCTGGGTCACCGAGCTGCTCACCGACCTCGGCGACACCGGTCCGGCCCGGGGGTGCACCGTCGGGGTGCTGGGCGGGTCCGGCGGCGCGGGGGCGACCACCTTCGCCTGCGCCCTGGGTCAGGTCGCCGCCCGCGGTGGCCCCGCGGTGGTGATCGACACCGACCCGCTCGGCCCGGGGGTGGACCGGGTGCTCGGGCTGGAGCAGCGCGACGGCGTCCGGTGGGACGCGCTGTGCCAGACCACCGGCCGGCTCAGCGCCCGCTCGCTGCGCGACGCGCTGCCGCGCCGCGACGGCCTGGCCGCGCTGGGCTGGCGGCCGGGCACGCTCACCAGCCTGCCGGCGTTCGCGGTCCGCGAGGCGCTCTCGGCGGCCCAGCGCGGTCACGACACCGTGGTGGTCGACCTGCCCCGTGCCCACGACCCGGTGGTCGAGGAGCTGCAGGCCCGGTGCGACCTGCTGCTGGTCGTCGTGGTGCCCACCGTGGTCGGGTTGGCCGCCGCCGCCCGGGTCTGCGCCCGGCTGCCCGACCGGGCCGCGGCCCGGCTGGTGGTGCGCGGCACCGGAGCGGACCCGCGCCAGGTCGCGCGGGTCACCGGCGTCGGCGTGCTCGCCACGATGGCCGACCAGCGCGGGCTGGCCGAGAGCCTGGACCTCGGGCTGGGCCCGGTCCGCTCCCGGCGCGGCCCCCTCGGCCGGGCGGCCGGCGAGGTCCTGACCCGGGTCGCGGTCACCCGGGTCGCGGCATGAGCACCCCGCCGGCGCCCACCGGTGCGGGGCCGGAGGCGGTCGAGGCGGTCCGCGAGCGGCTCGCCGCCGCCCCGGGCGCGATCAGCCCGCACCGGGTCGCCGAGGCGCTGCGCGAGACCGGCAGACCGGTCGGCGACGCCACCGTGCTCGCCGTCTACGAGGCGCTGCGCCGCGACGTCGCCGGCGCCGGCCCGCTGGAGCCGCTGCTCCGGCTGGCCGGGGTCACCGACGTGCTGGTCAACGGGGCCGAGGAGGTCTACCTCGACCGCGGCCGGGGCCTGGAGCGGGCCGACGTCCGGTTCCCCGGCGAGGCTGCGGTGCGCCGGCTCGCCCAGCGGCTGGCCGGGGCGGCCGGCCGGCGGCTGGACGACGCCACGCCGTACGCCGACCTGCGCCTGGCCGACGGCACCCGGTTCCACGCGGTGCTGGCACCGGTGGCCCGACCCGGCACGGTGATCTCGCTTCGGGTGCCGCAGCGTCAGCGGCTGACCCTGGCCGACCTGGTCGCCGCCGGCTCGGTGAGCCGGGAGGGCGCCCGGCTGCTCGACGCGCTGCTCGCCGCCCGGCTCTCGTTCCTGGTCAGCGGCGGCACCGGCAGCGGCAAGACCACCCTGCTGGCCGCGCTGCTCTCCGCACTCCCGGCCGACGAGCGGCTGGTGGTCGTGGAGGACGCCTCCGAGCTGCGGCCCGACCACCCGCACGTGGTCGGCCTGGAGGGGCGACCGGCCAACGTGGAGGGCGCCGGGGCGCTGGAGGTGCGCACTCTGGTCCGCCAGGCGCTGCGGATGCGCCCGGACCGGCTCGTGGTGGGGGAGGTGCGCGGCGGGGAGGTCGTCGACCTGCTCGCCGCGCTGAACACCGGCCACGAGGGCGGCTGCGGGACGCTGCACGCCAACTCGGCCGCCGACGTGCCCGCCCGGGTGGAGGCGCTGGCGCTGGCGGCCGGGCTGGACCGCGCGGCCGCTCACAGCCAGCTGGCCTCCGGGGTGGACGCGGTGCTGCACCTGGTCCGGGAGCGCGACGGCCTGCGCCGGCTGCGCGAGGTCGGGGTGCCGCACCGACGCCCCGACGGGCTGGTCGAGGTGCTGCCCGCGCTGACCTTCCCCGTGGCCGGCGCCGCCGTGCCCGGGCCGGCGGCGGAGACGTTGGCCGCGGCGCTGAGCCGATGAGCGCGCTCGCGGTGGTGTGCGCCGCCGCCGCGGCCGCCCTGCTGTGCCCGGCACCCGCCCGTCCGGCGCTGCTGCCGGCGGCTGAGGCTGCCGGGGCCGGCGAGGCCGGATCCAGATCCCCGCGGTGGGGCCCGCCGGTCGGCCGGGTGGGCGCCGTGGCGGCCGTGCTCGCACTGCTGGTGCTCACCGTGCCCGCGCAGGTCGCCGCCCTGGTCGCGCTGGCGGCGCTCGGGGTCCTCGGCGGTGCGGCGCTGCTGCGCCGGCGCCGGGCCCGGCTCGAGGCCGAGCGGACGGCCGCGGTGGTGCTGGAGGTCTGCGAGCAGCTGGCCGCAGAGCTCTCCGTCGGTCAGCCGCCGGGAGCCGCCCTCGGGCGGGCCGGGCAGACCTGGCCGGCGCTCGCCCCGGTCGCCGAGGCGTTCCGGGTCGGCGCCGACGTGCCGGCCGCGCTGCGGCACTCCGCGCGGCGTCCGGGCGCCGGCGGGCTGCGGCTGGTGGCCGCCGCCTGGCAGGTCTCGCACCGCACCGGGCAGGGGCTGTCCGAGGCGGTGGACCGGGTCGCCTGCGATCTGCGTGCGGACCGCGCGACCCGGCGGGTGGTCGTCGGCGAGCTCGCCTCGGCGCGGGCGACCGCCCGGCTGGTGGCCGGCCTGCCGGTGCTGGCGCTGGCGATGGGCTCCGGGGCCGGGGGCGACCCGTGGTCCTTCCTGCTGCGCACCCCGCTCGGGCTGGCCTGCCTGGCCGTGGGCGGAGCGCTGCTGCTGGCCGGCCTGTGGTGGATCGAGGCGATCGCCCGCGACGTGGACCGGGCCGGATGAGCGAGCCGGGCAGCGCGCTGGTCGCGCTGGCGGCCGGGCTCGCGGTGGCGCTCGCGCTGCCGCCGGCCCGGGTCCTCCGCCCGCCGGGACGCACCGCCGAGCAGCCGGCGGCGTCGCTCGCCGCGGAGCGCCCCGGGTGGCTGCACCGCTACCGGCTGCTGTGGAGCCTGCTGGCCGGGTTGGGCGGGCTCACCTTCCTCGGCGGCACCCCGGGGCTGGTCGCCGCGGTGGCCTGCGCGGTCGGGGCCTGGGTGGCCGTCGGTCGCGTGGAGCCGTCGGTCCTGCGCCGGCACCGCGAGCGGGTGGCCGGCGACCTGCCCCACGTGGTCGGCCTGCTCGCGGCCGCACTGCGCTCCGGGTCCGCGCCGGCCGAGGCGGTGCGGGCGGTCTGCGCCGCGCTGCCCGGCCCGGCCGCCGACGAGCTGACCCCGGTCGCGGCCCGGCTGGCGATCGGGGCGGACCCGGCCCAGGTCTGGGCCGGGTTGGCCGCCGGGTCGGGCCTGGCACCGCTGGGCCGGGCGATGTCCCGCGCCCAGAGCACCGGGACGCCGGTGGTCCGCGCCGTGGAACGGCTCGCCGACGAGCTCGCGAGCGCGGGGCGGGCGGCCACCGAGGACCGGGCCCGCGCCGTCGGGGTGCGGGCCGCGGTGCCGCTGGGGCTGTGCCTGCTGCCTGCGTTCCTGGTGCTCGGCATCGTCCCCCTGGTCGCCGGCATGGTCGGCGCGCTCGGCCTGTGAACAGGCCACGAACCGTGCACCGGGCCGGTCCGCGCAGCCCCGCTCCACAGCCGGGCCGCGAGCCCGCCCGCGCAGCGGCCGGGCGGCGCAGGCTCTCGGCCAGGACGGCCACGCCCGTGGCCACGAAGGAGGAGCCATGACCAGCACCAACCCCCACGCCAACGCCATGTCCGGCGCCATTTCCGGCGCGAATCCCGGCGCCAGCCGCGCCGGGAGCGTCCCGGCACCCGCGGCCGGCGCGACCCGGGCCGTGCGGACGCCCCGGCGCCGCGACCGCGCCGAGGAGCGCGGCATCACCACCGCCGAGTACGCGGTCGGGACGGCCGCCGGCGCCGGCCTCGCCGGGCTGCTCTACCAGCTGCTCACCGGCGGCTTCGGCGACCGGCTGCTCAAGACCCTCTTCGAGCACGTCCTCGGTCTGCTGGGCATCGGATGACCGGCCGCCGTCCGCGCCGCGACCGGGCCGCGAGCCGCCGCGAGCGCGCCGAGCGGGGGGCCGCCACCGCCGAGCTGGCGCTGGTCCTGCCGCTGCTCGTCGCGGTCACCCTGGGGCTGGTCTGGCTGCTCGTGGTCGGGGCCGCCCAGGTCCGGGCGGTGGACGCGGCCCGGGAGACGGCGCGGGCGGCTGCCCGGGGCGATGCGGAGGCCGAGGCCGTGGCGCGCGGCCGGCGGATCGCCCCGCCCGGGAGCACGGTCCGCGTCAGCCACGGCGCCGGCGAGGTCCGGGTCAGCGTCACCGGGCGGGTGGCCGGCCCCGGTGGCCTGTTCGCGGCGCTGCCCGGGGCCCGGGTGAGCGCCGAGGCGGTGGCCCTCGCCGAAACGACGGCCGGGACGGGACCGGCCGGGACGGGACCGGCCGGGACGGGACCGGCCGGGCGGGGGGCGCCGTGAGCCGGGGCATCCAGCGCCGAGTCGCCGGGGCCCGGCGCGAGGAGCGCGGCTCGGCGACCCTGGTCGCCACCGCCTGTCTCGGGGTGCTGCTCCTGCTCGGCAGCGCGCTGGGGGTGGTCGCGGCGATCCTGGTCGCGCACCGGCAGGCGCAGTCCGCCGCCGACCTGGCCGCGCTCGCCGGCGCCCAGGCCGCCGCGGACGGGGCCGACGGGTGCGCGCGGGGCGGGGCGGTGGCCGCTACCAACGGGGCGCGGCTGATCGCCTGCCGGGTGAGCGGCCGCGAGGTCCGGCTCCGGGTCCAGGTCACCGGCCCCCGGTGGCTGGGCCAGCGCGGCGACCTGGTCGCCGAGGCACGGGCCGGCCCGGGCTGAGCCCAGCCCAGCCCAGGTCAGCCAGGTCAGGCAGCCAGGTCAGGCAGCCAGGTCAGGCGGGGCCGGGCGGCCCGGCGTCCGGCCCCGGGTCCTGCCGGTCGCGGTTCCGGTCGACCCTGGCCTCCCGGCGCTGACGCAGGGACCGCTTGGTGCCGTACTTGAGGATCGCCAGGCCCCACAGGATCGCGGCGCCGGCGGCCACGCCGAGCAGGAAGAGCGTGATCGCGTTCGTGTCCAGGCCGAGGAACTCCAGTTGGCCGGCCTCGATCCGGGCGGTGAACGTGGCGGCCACGATCACGAGGGCGCCGATCACGATCAGCGCGAGTCCGAGGATCACCATGCCGGGCACGCTACTCGCCCGGGGCGCCGGCGAGCAGCAGGTCGAGCAGCGCTGCGGCGCCCGGCTTGTCCAGCGGGTTGTTCTGGTTGCCGCACTTGGGCGACTGGATGCACGACGGGCACCCCTCCAGGCATCGGCAGGAGGTGATCGTCTCCCGCGTGGCCGTCAGCCAGGCCCGCGCGGCGGCGTACCCCCGCTCGGCGAAGCCGGCGCCGCCCGGATGCCCGTCGTAGACGAAGACGGTCAGGGTGCCGGTGTCGGGGTGCAGGGCGGTCGAGACGCCGCCGATGTCCCACCGGTCGCAGGTCGCGAAGAGCGGCAGCAGGCCGATCGAGCAGTGCTCGGCGGCGTGCGCGGCGCCCGGCAGGTCCGCGGTCGCCAGCCCGCTCTCGGCGAGCACCGCCTCCGGCACCGTCCACCAGACCGCGGTGGTGCGCAGGGAGCGCTCGGGCAGGTCCAGCGGCTCCTCGGCGAGGACCTCGCCGCTGGGCTGGCGGCGCTTGAGGAACGAGACGACCTGGTGGCGCACGTCGACCTCGCCCAGCGCCAGCCGACACCCGCCCCAGTCGCGGTGCTCGCGCTCGGCGACCACGGCGATGTCGGTGATCTCGCGGGCCGAGGTGGTGTAGTCGGGGTCGGCGCGGACGATCACCGCGACGTTCTCGGTCAGGTCCAGCGACTCCACCAGCCAGCTCTCGCCGCGGTGCACGTAGACCGCGCCCGGGTGCGCGCTGGAGTGGGCCCCGGCGGCGTCGACGGTGCCGACCACCCGGCCGGTGTCGCCCTCGACGAGCTGCACCGGGGAGCCGCCGCTGGAGCGGATGTCGGCGAGGTCGGCGGCGCGACGCCGGTCGGTCCAGAACCAGCCGCGCGGGCGCCGGCGCAGCAGACCGACCGCGGTCAGCTGGTCGACGACCGCGCGGGCGCCCGGGCCGAAGAGCGGCAGGTCCGCCTCGGTCAGCGGCGCCTCCTGGGCGGCCGCGCACAGGTGCGGCCCGAGCACGTAGGGGTTGCCCGGGTCGAACACGCTGGCCTCCACGGGCAGGCCGATCAGCGCCTCGGGGTGGTGGACCAGGTAGGTGTCCAGCGGGTCGTCGCGCGCGACCAGCACCCCGAGCGCGTCGCCGGCCCCGCGGCCGGCGCGGCCGACCTGCTGCCACATCGCGGCCCGGGTGCCCGGGAACCCGGCCATCACCACCGCGTCCAGGCCGCTGATGTCGATGCCGAGCTCGAGCGCGTTGGTGGCGGCCAGCCCGGCCAGCGCGCCGCTGCGCAAGTCCGCCTCGATCGCCCGGCGCTCCTCGGGCAGGTAGCCGCCGCGGTACGCCGCGACCCGGCCGGGCAGCGCGGGGTCCACCTCGGCGAGCAGGGCGGCCGTCGACGCGGCCACCTGCTCGGCACCGCGGCGCGAGCGGACGAACGCCAGGGTGCGCACGTCGCTGGCCACCAGGTCGGCGAGCAGGTCGGCGGTCTCCGAGGCGGCCGAGCGGCGCACCGGGGCGCCGTTCTCCCCGGTGAAGGAGGTGAACGGCGGCTCCCACAGCGCCAGCGCCAGCCGACCGCGCGGCGAGGCGTCGTCGCTCACCGCGAGCACGTCGAGCCCGGTCAGCCGGTGGGCGGCGACCTCCGGCTCGGCGACCGTCGCCGAGGCCAGCACGAACGTCGGGTGCGCGCCGTAGGCCGCGCAGACCCGCCGCAGCCGGCGCAGCACGTGGCTGACGTGGGCGCCGAAGACGCCGCGGTAGTGGTGGCACTCGTCGACCACCACGAACCGCAGCGAGCGCCAGAACGCCGCCCAGCGCGCGTGCCCGGGCAGCAGCGAGCGGTGCAGCATGTCGGGGTTGGTGAGCACGTACTCGGCATGGTCGCGGGCCCAGTCGCGCAGCTCGCGGCTGCTGTCGCCGTCGTGGGTGCTGACCCGCAGGTCCAGCCCCAGGCCGCGCAGCGACTGCAGCTGGTCCTGCGCGAGCGCCTTGGTGGGGGCCAGGTAGAGCGCGGTGGCGCCGCGCTGCCCGCGCGCCCCGCGGGCGCGGCGGATCTCCGACAGCGCGGGCAGCTGGTAGGCCAGCGACTTGCCCGACGCGGTGCCGGTCGCGACCACCACGTGCCGGCCCTCGTGCGCCGCCTGGGCGGCGCTCGCCTGGTGCCGCCACGGACGCCGGACCCCGGCGGCGACGTACGCCGCGACCAGCTCCGGGTCCGCCCAGGCCGGCCAGTCGACGCTCTCGCCGGCGCGCGGCCCCAGCACCTCGAGGTGGGTGAGCCGCTCCTCGCGGCCCGGCCCAGAGGCGAGGCGGTCGACCAGGTCGGCGAGGTCGCCGACGCCCCGGCCCGTGGTGGTGCTCATGGTCTCCGATCATCCCAGAGGGCACCGACATCGCCGTCCCGGCGAGCGTGCACCGCGTCCGAAACCGGACACCGACCTCGTGCGCTGTCGTGCGGGCGAGGCCTGGGCGTGGTTTCATATGCTGGCCGACGCCTCGAGCGCGCGACGCCGGCAGACTTGATCAGTCCTCTCCAGGGAGCACACGTGGACCTCACTCTTGCAACACGCGACGTCGATGGGAAGACCATCGTTGCCGTCGGTGGCGAGATCGACGTCTACACCGC
>JADGMW010000832.1_pt1 | contig 10409 bp, 10 predicted proteins | sample 8641801 | NCBI WGS metagenome assembly JADGMW01 (sample SAMN16272018, study PRJNA661076) | feces metagenome | isolation source: fecal sample from diarrhoea affected cattle A | host: Bos taurus | place: South Africa: Lokaleng Village, Mahikeng | collected 2019-09
CGCTGATCGGACGCGAACGCATCGTCAGGCGGCTGGCCGGCGAAACCGCCTGAGCTGCAGGCGGGACGCAAAAAGGGCCGCCCTCGCAATGAGGGCGGCCCTTGTCGTTTGATGGGCGACTGTCGCCGATCAGGCGTTGCAGGCCGCGATCTGTTCAGCGTTCAGGGCGACGCCCTTGTAGGTGAAGGCGGTGACGGCGCCGAAGCGGGCGACGACCCGACGGCAGGCGCGCGTGGCGGGCTGGTTTGCGCCGCCGCTGGCGGTGCAGGTCGCGCCTTCGCAGCGCCAGGCGGCGCCGTCGATGATGGTGCGCTCGGCCGGAGCCTTGGCGGCGTCGGCGAGGGTGGCGCTCGAAACGGGGGCGTCGGCGAAGGCCGGCGTGGCGACGAGCAGGGTCGCGGCGATAAGCAGAGCACGCATGAGGGGGGGTCTCCGAAGATGGGCAGGGGCGTTGATCCGCCCGGCGACGTCAGCGACCCGTCCGGCAGGCGGGACGATTGACTGACCAGTGATTACTTATCGCCGATCATGTTGCAAGTGAGGCAAGTCGTCCGCGGCCCGAACCGCCTCGATCGACTCCTCCACCGTGTTGCAGACGGTCCACGCCTGGCGGAACGAGGCCGGGGTCATGCCTTCCGCGATGCTGTGCTCCATCACCGCCACCAGAGTATCCCAGAAGCCATTGAGATTCAAGAAGATGACCGGCTTGGTGTGGAGGTCCAGCCGCTTCCACGACAGCACCTCGATGACCTCCTCCAAGGTGCCGACGCCGCCCGGCGCGACCACGAAGGCGTCGGACTGGTCGTACATGATGGTCTTGCGTTCGTGCATCGACTGGACGACCAGGGTCTCGACCTCGTCGAACAGGCGCTCGCGACTGCGCAGGAAGCCCGGCATGACGCCCAGCACGCGGCCGCCGGCCTCGTGGGCCGCCCGGGCCGAGGCGCCCATCAGGCCGACGCCGCCGCCGCCATAGACCAGTCGCCAGCCCTCCCTCGCCGTCGCTTCGCCGATGGCCCGCGCCGCCGCCAGATACTCGGCCTTCACGGTTTCGGACGAGCCGCAGAACAGGCAGACGGACTTGCCGGCGAACGGCTGGATGGTGACGGGCGGCGACATGGGGCCTCATGAAGACAGTGAAAGACAGCGGGCGCGTCGTCGCGCTATCTGGGGCGACACTCCTAACGGTCGGAGAGCCGGTATGAAACGGGCGATATTGTCGATGGCGGCCGCCGGACTCGCCGCGGCCTGCAGCCCGAGCCCGCCTGAGAAGGCCGCGGACCAGGCCGAAGCGGCGCGCGGATGGGCCCGACCCCCGGTCGTCGAATCGGTCGGACCCGACGGGGCCGGACTGATCGTGGCCGGCGTCGCCGCCCCCGAGGCGCGGGTGGTGCTGCGCGGCGAAGGGGCCGCCTTTGCGGCCACGGCCGATTCGGACGGTCGATTCGAGATCCGCGTTCCGCCGCCTGCCGGACACCTGTTGCTTCGTCCCGAGACCCAGGTCGGTCAGGACGCCGCCCCCTCGCCGGACCAATTGCTGATTCTGGCGGCGGGTCGGGGGCCTGTCGCGGTGCTGCGCGCGGGCGGTCCGACCCGGCGACTGGATCCGGCGCCCGCCCTCGGCGCCATCGACGGCGACGGGCGCATGCGGCTGGCCTCGGGCCAGGTCGCCGCGGGAACCGAGGTCGTCGTGGTGCAGAGCGGGGATGAAACCATCCAGGTGGCCCCCGACGAGGCGGGCCGCTGGAGCGTCATCCTGCCGGCGGAGGGCGGCCCCGATCCGATCCGGGTGAACGGTCGGGAGTTCATCTGGCCGGGTCAGGCCGACGCCGCCCGGCCGCTCGCCGTCGAAAGGCTGGAGTCCGGCTGGCGCGTCGGCTGGACGGGCCCGGGGGAGGCGCGCCAGACCACCTGGCTGCCTGACGCGACCGCCCCGTGATGCGGTTTATGAGTCGTTAACCAATTCAGTCGATCGAGGGGATGTCTTCTTCTTCGAGGACACCTACCATCACCGAACCTCTTCAGCCCGGCGCTCGCGTCGGGCTTTTTTCTGTCGATGCAGGGGAGGGCGAGAGTGGCTCCGCGGGTAGGATTCGAACCTACGACCAGCCGATTAACAGTCGGCTGCTCTACCACTGAGCTACCGCGGAACACTTCCTCTCGGGAAGGCGGGCGCTATAGCAGCGCGAGTCAGCCTCGTGCAACCGGGAAATATCCGATTGGCCGTAATCCCCATCGATGATCCGCTCGACCCCCGCGTCGCCGCCTTCCGGGATATCCGCGAACGCGACCTGACCGGCCGTCAGGGACTGTTCGTCGCCGAGGGCGAGGTGGTGCTGCGCGTGCTGGCCTCGAGGGCCTCGCTTTGCCGGCCGGTCGCCGTCCTGATCGATGCGAAACGCCTCGCCGCGCTCGCCGATGTGGTCGCCGACCTGGCGGACGAGGTTCCGGTCTATGCGGCGTCCCAGGCGGTGCTCGACGGCGTCGCGGGCTTCCACCTCCACCGGGGCATCCTCGCCCTGGGGGAAAAGCCGCCGCCCCGCGGACCGTCCGGACTGCTGGCCCGAACTCCCGAAGAGGCGGTCGTCGTCGTGGCCTGCGGCATCGGCAACCACGACAACATGGGCGGCATCTTCCGGGCCTCGGCCGCCTTCGGGGCCGCCGCGGTCCTCCTCGACGATCGCTGCTGCGATCCCTTCTACCGCAAGGCCATCCGCGTTTCGGTCGGGGCTGTGCTGCGCACGCCGATGGCGACGGGCGTCGAAGCGGTCCAACTGATCGACAGGCTCAAGGCGGAGGGCTTCCGCGTCCTGGCCATGACCCCGGCGGCGGCTGCGCCCTTGCACCTCGCACAGCGGGGCGGTCGGGTGGCCATCGTACTGGGCGCCGAGGGACCCGGCCTGTCGACTGAGGTGCTGGAGCGTTGCGAGACCATCGGCATTCCGATGTCCGGGGGCTTCGATTCGCTCAATGTGGCGAGTGCGGGGGCCATCGCCCTGCATCATTTCACGCGATAGGCGAGAAGCCTTCCCCCCTTCGCGCCTACCCCTTCGTATGCCGTGAGGGGCGGCGTGAACTGTGACGCCGTGTCCCGGTCCGGGGGGAGTAGGTCATGTTCGACGGCATTCTGTTCTTCGTCAGCCGCAACGCGCGCGTCGCGGTGACGATCACCGTCGTGGCTGCGACGGTCAGCGCCGCCACCGTCATCGGCTGGATGACCGCGCCGGTCTGATCTGTCGGAAAGTCGCGATGGAGGCCTGAGCCGGAATCGAACCGGCGTGCACGGATTTGCAGTCCGCTGCGTAACCACTCCGCCATCAGGCCATGACCCATCCGCGTGAGGGGCCGTGTCGTCGCGAGGCGCGTTCGCTATCAGATCGGATTGTCGCCCGCAACGCACAGACCTATAAGCGCGCGAGATTTCCGGCGCCTTACCCGCGCCCTCCGCTTATCGGGACGAACGAGAAATGGATTTCGCCGCCGCGCGCAAGGTCATGGTGGACAGTCAGGTCCGCGTGAACGACGTCACCGACCGCGACCTCCAGGCCGCCCTGCTGGCGGTCCCGCGGGAGCGCTTCCTGCCGGCCGAGCGCGCCTTCGCCGCCTATGCCGAGATCGAGGCCGAGATCGCCAACGGCCGCCGGCTGATGTTGCCGCGGGACCTGTCCAAGCTGCTGATGGCGCTTGAGCCGCAGGCGGGAGAATCCGCCCTGGCCATGGCCGCGCCCTATGCGGCCGCCGTCCTCGCCGGCATGGGGCTGAAGGTTACAGCCCAGGAGGCCGACCCGGCGGTGCTGGAAGCCGTCAGCGGCGCCCTGGCCGAGGCCGGCGTCGAGGCCGTCGCCGCACCGTTCGACCGCCCGGCCGGGGGCCATGGCTACGACCTGATCGTTTCGGAGGCCGCCGTCCCGGTGCGGCCCGAAGCCTGGCTGGCGGCGCTCAAGACCGGCGGACGCCTGGCCGTGGTCGAGCGGTCCGGCCCGGCCGGCAAGGCGGTCCTCTACGTGAAGGGATCGTCCGGCCTTTCGCGCCGCGAGCTGTTCGACGCCGCCCCGCCCGTGCTCGACGGCATGGCGCCGGAACCCGCCTTCGCCCTGTAGGCCGCCGCATTTCGGGCGCCGCGTGAAAAAATCTTAACTGGCGCGGGAAGAAACGGTCCCGCATCAGGCCTATGGGATACAAAGGGGCGTGCGCATCCCCGTGCGCGCCAGGCAGGAACAATCATGCTGAAACGTTCGCGCGCGCTCGCCTCGGTCGCCATCATCGCTGTGGTCTCAGGCATGTCCGCGCCCGTCTGGGCGGAAACGCTGCAGGAAGCGATCGCCCTTGCCTATCGCACCAACCCGTCGCTGCTGGCGCAGCGGGCCAACCAGCGGTCGCTCGACGAATCCATCGTCCAGGCCCGCGCCGGTCTGCGCCCCAGCCTGAACGTCACCCTCAGCGGCAACCACACCCAGGCCTATGGAGACGCCGCGGGCTTCGAGGGCGACAGCGCCTCGGCCAGCATCGGCCTGTCCCAGACCCTGTGGAGCGGCGGCCGCATCGGCCACGGAATCACCGCCGCCGAGGCCGAAATCCTCGCCGGCCGCGAAAACCTGCGCGACATCGAACAGACGGTGCTGGCCTCGGTCATCCAGGCCTATGCCGACGTTATCCGCGACAGCGAGATCCTGCGCATCCGTCAGGCCAATCTGGGCGTGCTCCAGCGCCAGCTCGAGGAGTCCTCGGCGCGGTTCGAGGTCGGCGAGATCACCCGCACCGACGTGGCCCAGTCCGAAGCGCGCCTGGCCCAGTCCGAGGCCGACCTGGCCAATGCCCAGGCCCAGCTGTCGGTGTCGCGCGCCTTCTACGCCGCCGTGGTCGGCCAGTCGCCGGGCGATCTGGCCCCGATGCCGGTGCTGCCCGGCGTGCCCGCCGACTTCGACGCCGCGCTCGACGTGGCGCTGCAGGACAATCCCGGCATCCGCGCGGCCGCCTACAGTCTGAGCGCGGCCGAGGCCAATGTCGCCGCCGCCAAGGCCGAATTCATGCCCTCGGCCCGTCTGACCGCCTCCTACGGCGGCTCCAACAACGACTTCGACCGCATCGGCGATATCGGCGACACCACCCGGCTGACGGCCGGCGCCACCATCTCGGTGCCGCTGTTCACCGGCGGCCTCAACAGTTCGCGCGTGGCCCAGGCCTTCGAACGCGCCAACGCCGCCCAGATCAATGTCGAGGGCGAGCGCCGCAACACCCTGCAGGCGGTCAGCTCGGCCTATGCCCAGGCCCTGTCGGCGCGTTCCAGCCTCGAGGCCGGGACCGAGGCCGTTCGGGCCGCCACCGTCGCCGCCGAGGGCGTGCGTCAGGAGGCCCAGGTCGGGCTGCGCACCACCCTGGACGTGCTCAACCAGGAGCTGGAGCTTCGCAACGCCGAGATCACCCTGGCCAGCGCCCGTCGCAACGAATACGTCGCCCAGGCCAACCTGCTCGCCGCCATGGGCCGGCTGGAAGGGGCCGACCTCGATCCGACGCTGACGGTCTATGATCCGGCCGACAACTATGAGCGCGTGCGCAACCGCGGCGGCCTGCCGTGGGACGGCGTGGTCGAGGCCCTCGACCGCATCGTGGCGCCGCCGATCGTGCCGGCCAACGACGCCGAGGACGCGCCGATCGACCAGCAGTTGAAGTCCGAAATCGTCCGGACCGCGCCCCGCGACTGAGACCGCCGGCAGGCGACCCGGACCCGTCCGGTTAACCTGAGAGGCGAAAACGCCCGTTGATTCCGGCGGGCTGAGATGCGACGACAACGGGCGGAGTGGGGGCTGCGGTCCCGCGCCGCATCACCAGATTTCTTGCGTTCGCCGCGCGAGCCTCGGGGTTTCGACATGACCGACCAGACCGCCCAGGAACCGACGATGGAGGAAATCCTGGCGTCGATCCGCCGGATCATCTCCGAAGACGACGCGCCGGCGGAAACCGCTGCTGCGCCGGCGTCGGCGCCCGAATCCGAATCCGAAGGCGAGGCCGCCGCCGAACCGGCCGTCGCCGAATCGGCGCCCGCCGCCGCCGAATCCTCGCCCGCCCTGATGGACGAGTCCCCCGCGATGGAGGAGCCCGCGGCTTCGGAAGAGGACGTGCTGGAACTGACCGACACCTATGAGGCCCCCGCGGCCGAGAGCATCGGCGACCTCGACGTTTCCCCGGCCGCCGACGTCGACCCGTTCCCGGTCGAGGCGGTCAGCGAATCGGCCTTCGCGCCCGAGCCGGAGCACCCCGCGGACACCACCAGCCACGGCCGCTACGACACCCTCGTCGGCGACAGCGCCGCCGCCAGCGCGGCCTCGGCCTTTGCGGGCCTGGCCTCCTCCCTGAAGAAGTCCGAGCCCATGGAACCCTCGCTTCCGTCCGGCCCCACGCTCGACGAACTGGCCCGCGCCCTGCTGCGCCCGATGCTCAAGGAATGGCTGGACGCCAACCTGCCGGGCATCGTGGAGCGCGAGGTACGCAAGGAAGTCGAACGCATCGCCCGCACCGCCGGCTAGCTTCACCTGCGACCTGATCAAGGCTAGATCATTCCGGGGCGGCTCCAGTCGGGGCCGCCCTTTTCCTTTCGTGTAAGACCGCCCCATGCTCGACAAGACCTTCGATCCGAAAGCCGCCGAACCGCGCCTTTACGCGCAATGGGAGGCGAGCGGCCTGTTCGCCCCGCGCCAGGACACGGCGGCCGGGGCCTATTCGATCGTCATCCCGCCGCCCAACGTGACCGGCTCGCTGCACATCGGCCACGCCCTGAACAACACCCTGCAGGACATCCTCGCCCGCTATCACCGGATGAAGGGCAAGGCGGTGCTGTGGCTGCCCGGCACCGACCACGCCGGCATCGCCACCCAGATGGTGGTCGAGCGCCAGCTCGCGGCCGAGGGCAATGTCGGACGCCGCGACATGGGCCGCGACGCCTTCGTCGACAAGGTCTGGGAATGGAAGGCCGAGAGCGGCGGGACCATCGTCCAGCAGCTTCGCCGCCTGGGCGCCTCCTGCGACTGGAGCCGCGAGCGCTTCACCCTCGACGAGGGCCTGAACGCCGCCGTTCGCAAGGTCTTCGTCCAGCTTCACCGCGAGGGCCTGATCTACCGCGACAAGCGGCTGGTGAACTGGGACCCGCACTTCCAGACCGCCATCTCCGACCTCGAGGTCGAGCAGCGCGAGGTCGACGGCCATTACTGGCATTTCGCCTATCCGCTGGCCGACGGCGTCACCTACGAACACCCGGTCGCCTTCGACGACGAGGGCAGGGCGACGGAATGGGAGACCCGCGACTACATCGTCGTCGCCACCACCCGGCCCGAGACCATGCTGGGCGACACCGGCGTGGCCGTGCACCCGGATGATGAGCGGTACGCCGGTCTGGTCGGCAAGGAGATCGACCACCCGATCACCGGCCGGCGCATCCGCATCGTCGCCGACGACTACGCCGATCCGACCAAGGGCTCGGGGGCGGTGAAGATCACCCCGGCGCACGACTTCAACGACTTCGGCGTCGGCAAGCGCACCGGGCTGGCGGCGCTGAACGTGCTGGACGCCTTCGCCCGCATCACCAACGCCGACACGCCCGACGTGCCGGCGGAGTACTGCGGCATGGACCGTTTCGAGGCGCGGAAGGCCATCGTCGCGCGCGCCGAGGCGGAAGGCTGGCTGAAGGAGATCGAGAAGACCCGCCACGTCGTCCCGCACGGCGACCGCTCGGGCGTGGTCATCGAGCCGTGGATGACGGACCAGTGGTACGTCGACGCCCACACCCTGGCCCAGCCGGCGATCAGGGCGGTGGAACAGGGCGACACCGTCTTCGAACCCGCCAGCTATGCCAAGATCTACTTCGAATGGCTGCGCAACATCGAGCCGTGGTGCATCTCGCGCCAGCTGTGGTGGGGCCACCGCATCCCGGCCTGGTACGACGACGAGGGGAACATCTACGTCGGCGAGACCGAGGAGGAGGTCCGCGCCGAGGCCGGCGACCGCCCGCTGCGCCAGGACGAGGACGTGCTCGACACCTGGTTCTCCTCCGCCCTGTGGCCCTTCTCGACCATGGGCTGGCCGGAGCAGACCGAGGACCTCGAAAGCTTCTACCCGACGTCCGATCTGGTGACGGCGGCCGACATCATCTTCTTCTGGGTTGCCCGGATGATGATGATGGGACTTCACTTCATGGATGAAGTGCCGTTCCGGCGCGTCATCATCAACGGCCTGGTCCGCGACGAGAAGGGCCAGAAGATGTCGAAGTCCAAGGGCAACGTCATCGACCCGCTCGGCATCATCGACGAGCTGGGCGCCGACCCGCTGCGCTTCACCATGGCCATCCTGTCGGGTACGCGCGACATCAAGTTGTCGAAGCAACGTATTGAAGGCTATCGCAACTTCGGCACCAAGCTGTGGAACGCCGCGCGTTTCGCCCAGATGAACGAGGCGGTGCGCGTCGACGGCTTCGACCCGGCCGGCGTGGAACAGACCATCAACCGCTGGATCCGTGGCGAGCTGACGAAGGCTGAGCGCCAGGTGTCGGCGGCGCTGGAGGGCGGGCGTTTCGACGACGCCGCCTCGGCCCTGTACCGCTTCGTCTGGAACGTCTTCTGCGACTGGTACCTGGAACTGGCCAAGCCGGTATTCCAGGGCGCGGACGCGGCCGCCAAGGCCGAAACCCGGGCGATGACCGCCTGGACCCTCGACCAGACCCTGAAGCTGATGCACCCGGTGATGCCCTTCATCACCGAGGAGCTGTGGGCCCAGACCGCCGGCGACGGCGCTGCTCGCGACGAGGCGATGCTGATCGGCGCCGCCTGGCCCGACCTGCCCGACGCCTTCGTCGACGCAGGCGCCGAGGCCGAGATCGGCTGGCTGGTCGACCTGGTCACCGAAATCCGCCAGCTGCGCGCCGAGATGAACGTGCCGCCCTCGGCCAGGCCGCCGCTGGCCTTCGTGGCCCCCGACGGGGCGACGGCGGCGCGCATGGACCGCCACCGCGACCTGATCCTGACGCTCGGCCGGGTCGCGGACCTGTCCCGCGCCGAGGCCGCTCCGACCGGCGCAGTGACCTTCGTGAGCGGCGGGGCCACCGCGGCCCTGTCGCTGGCCGGGATCATCGACCTCGCCGCCGAGCGGACCCGGCTGGCCAGGGAGATCGCCGCCTTCGACAGTGACATCGGTCATTTCAACAAGAAGCTGGGCAACCCCAACTTCGTGGCCCGCGCCGCCGCCGAGGTGGTCGGGGAACAGCGCGCCAAACTGGCCGAGGCCGAGGCGGGCAAGGCCAGGCTGCAGGCGGCTCTGGCGCGGCTGGAAGGCCTCTGAGGCGTTGAAGACCCGGCTCGACCAGCTGCTGGTCGCCCGCGGCCTGGCGGAGAGCCGGTCGCGGGCGCGGGCGGCCATCGAGGCGGGCGGGGTCACCATTGACGGCCGCCCGGCCAGGGGCGCGTCCCAGCCGGTGGCGGAAGATGCGGACATCGTCTTCGCCGACGCCCACGACTTCGTCGGCCGCGCCGCCCTGAAGCTGGATCACGCCCTGAACCTGTGGCCGGTGAAGGTCGAGGGTCGCGTCGTCCTCGACGTCGGGGCCTCGACCGGCGGCTTCACCGAGGTCTGCCTGCGGCGCGGGGCGGCGCAGGTGTACGCCGTCGACGTGGGGCAGGGGCAGCTGCATCCGCGCCTCGCCGCCGATCCGCGTGTGGTCAATCTCGAGAAGACCGACGCCCGCACCCTGACGCCGACCGAAATTCCCCAAGCGCCGGAGCTGATCGTCTGCGACGCCAGCTTCATCGGCCTCGCCAAGGTCCTGCCGGCCGCCCTGGCGCTGGCGGCGCCCGCCGCCGAGCTGGTCGCCCTGGTCAAGCCGCAGTTCGAGGCTGCGGGCCCTGGCGCGGTCGGCAAGAAGGGCGTGGTCAAGGACCCCGTGGCCCATCGCGCGGCGGTGGCCTCGGTCTCCGCCTGGCTGGAGGGCGTCGGCTGGGGTGTCTGCGACGTCGCCGACAGTCCCGTCGCCGGCGGCGACGGCAACATCGAATTCCTGCTCCGGGCGCGACGCGACGCCTGATCGCCGCCGGCCCCGACCGGACGTTTCGCCACATCAGGGAAACCCCCAGCTTGTCGGGCCGGTGGGGATCACGACCTCATGGGCGTCTCCGGGAAACCGGCAAAGGGAGTGTTGAGATGCGTATTCGCTCGTTGGTCGCGACCGCGGCGTTGTCGGCGGGGTTGATGGTCCTCGGCCTGGCCACACCCGCTCTGGCTCACTGCGACAGCCTGGACGGCCCGGTCGTCGCGGACGCCCGGCGCGCCATCGCCACCGGCGACGTGGCCCCTGTGCTGAAATGGATACCGACCGACGACGAGGCCGAAATCCGCAGCGCCTTCGACATGACCCTGACGGTTCGCGGCGA
>JADGMW010000833.1_pt1 | contig 10403 bp, 14 predicted proteins | sample 8641801 | NCBI WGS metagenome assembly JADGMW01 (sample SAMN16272018, study PRJNA661076) | feces metagenome | isolation source: fecal sample from diarrhoea affected cattle A | host: Bos taurus | place: South Africa: Lokaleng Village, Mahikeng | collected 2019-09
CCTCGGCCCTGGTCGACATGGACCTGCACACGCGGGCCACGCCGCCGACCGACATCGACGCCTTCGAGCGCGAGAGCCTGGCGCGCATCGGCATGCCGAAGGAGATCGTGATGCGGCACCGCCTGCCGCAGTTCAATCACCTGTTCACCTCGGATTCCTACTCGGCCGGGTACTACTCGTACCTGTGGTCCGAGGTCATGGACGCCGACACCTGGGCCTATTTCGAGGAGTCGGGCGACGTCTTCAATCCGGACATCGCGGCCCGCTACAAGGCGATCATCCTGTCCGAGGGCAACTCCTCGGACCGCGGCGAGGCCTACCGCCGCTTCCGCGGCCGCGACCCGGACGTGACCGCCCTGCTCAAGGTGCGGGGTTTCCCGACCAGCTAGGGATCAGGCGAACACCCGCCGCATGACGGCCCGACGCCCAGGATGCGGCGGGACGGTGGAGTGAAGGCCCGGCGGATCGATCCGCCGGGCCTTTCCCTTGTCAGACCTCGACCAGCGGGACGCGGCTGAGGGCGTAGTCCACCTGGGCCGCGCCCGGCAGCCGGGTGACGGCCTCGTCGCGGACGGCGGCCTGGCAGGCGGCGAACCCGCCGATCATCGGCTTGTTGCGGCACAGCTTGCGGGCCGCGGCGCGGATGCGGGCGTCGAAGGTCTCAGCCCCGGCCGCAGTCGACAGGTCGAGGTCGCCCCATGCGATGCGGACCTCCCCGGCATTGGCCGAGTTGGCCTGGAGCAGGGTGGGGACGGCGGCGAGGGTGAGGACGGCGGCGAGAGAAGCGAGAGTTTTCATGGCGGTCTCCTGGGGAGAGCTGCGTCGCTCTTGGGCGGCGACGCTGGGGGAGATACGGCCACGCTGTTGCGCCGTGATGTGCATTTCGCGGCGGAATAGCGACACCGGGTGAATTCGCGGAAAGCTGAACAGTGATCAGGTTCCCGGGAGCAAATCCCGCCGCCGCCGGTTGCCCTGCGGAAAGGAGACACCGACATGGACGCATTCCCTTGGGGCGTGGTGATCATCGGCGGCCCGATCCTGCTCGGCGCCGCCCTCGTGTGGGCGAAGCTGCGCAGCGCCAAGGCTGACCGTCAGGCCGACCCGGATACGCCGGCGGACGATCCCTCGAAAGGCATGTAGGCCGCCGCGGCGGTTGCCTTGTCTTCGCCCGCCTTTTCCGTCATAAGCCGCGGCTTCCGGCGCAAGTGAACCCTGCGTCTCCACCGGGACGACCCCTGTTTCGACAGGACGAGCCCGGCGAGAACCCCCTGCCGACGTGATCGTCGCCAGGGGCCGTTGTCGTATGGAGCCGTTTCGCCCGCCGGTGTTGAGCGGCCCATTTTCTGGATTCAGGTCATCCTGGCCTGAAGCGAAAATGGGCATGAGGTAGTGAATGTTCGAGGCTCTGAACGAGCGGCTGACAGGCGTCTTCGACCGGATCACCGGGCGCGGCGCCCTGTCCGAAAAGGACGTGGCCGAGGCGATGCGCGAGGTGCGCGTGGCCCTGCTCGAGGCCGACGTCGCCCTGCCCGTCGTCAAGGACTTCATCGCCTTCGCCACCGAGCGCGCCACCGGCGAGGAGGTCATCCGCTCGGTCAAGCCGGCCGACCAGGTGGTCAAGATCGTCTACGACGGCCTCGTCGAGATGCTGGGCGGCGAGGAGCCGGTCCCGCTCAATCTGAACGCCGCGCCGCCGGCCGTGATCCTGATGTCCGGCCTGCAGGGCTCGGGCAAGACCACGACCTCGGCCAAGCTGGCGCTGCGGCTGACGAAGTTCGACCGCAAGAAGGTCATGATGGCCTCGCTGGACACGCGCCGTCCGGCGGCGATGGAACAGCTGGCCACGCTCGGCAAGCAGATCGAGGTCGCCACCCTGCCGATCGTCACCGGCGAGAGCCCGGTGCAGATCACCAAACGGGCGCTGCAGTCGGCGAAGCTGCAGGGCTTCGACGTCTTGATCCTCGACACCGCCGGCCGCATCACCCTCGACGAGGCGCTTATGGCCGAGGTGGCGGAAGTCGCCGCCGTGTCGAAGCCGGTCGAAACCCTGCTGGTCGCCGACAGCCTGACCGGCCAGGACGCGGTGCGGACGGCCAAGGCCTTCCACGAGCGCCTGCCGCTGACCGGCCTGGTGCTGACCCGCGCCGACGGCGACGGGCGCGGCGGGGCCATGCTGTCGATGCGGGCGGTCACCGGCCTGCCGATCAAATATCTCGGCGCCGGCGAGAAGGTCGATGCGCTGGAGGTGTTCGACGCCCGCCGCGTCGCCGGCCGCATCCTCGGTCAGGGCGACATCGTCGCCCTCGTCGAAAAGGCGTCGCAGGAGCTCGACCAGTCCAAGGCCGAGGCCATGGCGCGCAAGCTGGCCAAGGGCCAGTTCGACCTCAACGACCTCGCCGGCCAGCTACAGCAGATGAAGCGGATGGGCGGCCTGCAGGGCATCATGGGCCTGCTGCCCGGCGTGGCCAAGATGAAGGCCCAGATGGCCGACGCCAACATCGACGACCGCATGATCGCCCGTCAGGAAGCCATCATCAGCTCGATGACCAAGGCCGAGCGCAAGAAGCCCGACCTGCTCAACGCCAGCCGCAAGAAGCGCGTCGCCCGCGGCGCCGGCGTCGAGGTCCAGGACATCAACCGCCTGCTCAAGCAGCACCGCCAGATGGCCGACATGGTCAAGTCGATGTCCAAGGGCGGCGGCAAGGGCCTGAAACAGATGGCCGCCGCCATGGGCATGCCCGGAATGGGCGGCGGGGCCGGCGACATGGCCCGCCTCAAGGCGCTGGGCGGCGGCAAGATGCCGGAACCCACGGCCGAAGACATGAAAGCCATCCAGGACCGCCTTGCGGGTCTGGGCGGCGGACAACTGCCGGGAGGCCTTCCGGGCCTGCCGGGCTTTCCTCCCAAGAAATGATTTCGCTTAAAGAAAGAGACTGAAAATGCTGAAGATTCGTCTGGCCCGCGGCGGCGCCAAGAAGCGCCCCTACTACTACATCGTCGTCGCCGACTCCCACTCGCCGCGCGACGGCAAGTTCATCGAGCGCGTCGGCACCTACAACCCGATGCTGCCGCGCGACGGCGAGCAGAAGCGCGTCAGCCTGAAGGCCGACCGCATCGCCGAATGGCTCGGCAAGGGCGCCCAGCCGACCGACCGCGTGGCCCGCTTCCTGAGCCAGGACGAGACCCTGGCCGACAAGGTCAAGTGGACCCAGTCCAACAACCCGAACAAGGCGCAGCCGGGCAAGAAGGCCCAGGAACGCGCCGCCGAACGCGCCCAGCGCGAAGCCGACCGCGCCGAGGCCGAAGCCGCCGCCAAGGTCGAGGCCGCCGAAGCCGCCGCCCGCGCCAAGGAAGAGGCCAAGGCCGCCGCCGAAGCCGCCAAGAACGCCCCGGCCCCGGAACCGGAAGCCGCCGCCGAGGAAGCTCCGGCCGCCGAAGCCGCTGCTGAAGAGGCCCCGGCCGCCGAAGCCGCGACCGAGGAGGCCCCGGCCGAGGCCGCTGCCGAAGACGCTCCGGCCGCCGAGGCGACCGAAGAGAAGACCGAGGCCTGAGGCCTCGATTCCGCTGCGGCGGACTGAGACGAACGGAAAGCAGCGTCCGGACGCCCCGGGCGCTGCTTTTTCATTTATCAGGGTGCGGCGACCGCGCTTCGCGCTAGTTGAGGCCGCGGGATTCAGGACGAGGCGGCGATGACCACCGACACGAAGCTCATCCTCGTCGCCCAGGTCGCCGGCGGGTTCGGGGTCAAGGGCGAGGTGCGGGTCACGGCCTATACGGCCGAGCCGATGGCGCTGCTGTCCTATGGCCCGCTGCTGCGCGCCGACGGATCGGTGGGCCTGACCCTGACCTCGGCGCGACCGGACAAGAACGGCGTCGTCGGACGGGCCCGGGAAGTGGCCACCAAGGAAGAGGCCGACGCCCTGCGCGGGCTCAAGCTGCACGTGCCGCGCGACCGCCTGCCGGAGCCGGACGAGGACGAATTCTACCTGACCGATCTGGTCGGCCTGCAGGCGCGCGATCCGGACGGGACCGCGCTCGGCGCGGTGAAGTCGGTGCAGAATTTCGGGGCCGACGACATGCTCGAGATCGCCCCGGCCGCGGGAGGTCCGACCTGGTACCTGCCGTTCACCCGCGAAGCCGTGCCCGAACTGCACATCGCCGACGGCTGGCTGCTGGCCGTGCGGCCGGCCGAAGTCGGCGAGCGCGAGCCGGACTGAACCTTGGCCGCTGCGGGGCGTTAGTCCCGCTGCATCACAGGGAGTCAGGCGGCCATGGGAATTTTCAGTTCGATCTGGGACCGGATCAGGGGACATCGTCCCGGGGCGACGCCGGCCGCCCCAACTCCGCAGGCGGCGCCCGCCGCCCCCGCTTCGCCGGCCCCCGCGACGGCGGTGGACGTTGAGGCCGTGCTCGTCTCCATGGCCGAGATGAAGGGCGAGTCGGCCGGCAACTGGCGCACCTCGATCGTCGACCTGCTCAAGCTGCTCGGTCTGGACTCCAGCCTCGAGGCTCGCAAGGAGCTGGCCCAGGAGCTGGGCGTCAACGCCGGCCCGCACGGCAGCGCCGAGCAGAACATCGCCCTGTCGAAGGCCGTCTGGCGCAAGCTGGAGGAAAATGGCGGACTGGTCCCGGACTCGCTCCGGGACTGACGCAAGGCGGCGGCGGAACCCGTTCGGCCCCGCCGTGCGCAGCGCTAGCTGTTGTCTTCGGTCGGCGCGGCCGGGCCGTTCTTCTTGATCGAGTCGATGGCGTTCTGGGCCGAGGCCTTGGACGAATAGCCTTCGGTCGAGAAGATGGTCTCGGCATTGTATTTGAAGCGGACGCGGTACTCGCCAGCCTTGTCCTTGTAGATCTCGAACTTGTGGGCCATCGGAACTCTCCTGTCGGGGGAATGGTCAAGCTGTCACAGGCGCGGCCGGGGTCCAACCCGGAAACGTCGGGCGCCCGACACAGCTCGTGATCGGGAGCCGCGGCCCGAGGCGGGCGTTGTCCCGCCATGCCCTCGAGCGTCATCCGCCGCTTCAGCTATGACGAACCGCAGCGCCGCCTGCGCGTCACCTTCACCAGCGGCGACGTCTATGAGTACGACGGCGTGCCGCCGGAGGTGAACGCCGCCTTTCGCGAGGCCTTCTCCAAGGGCCGCTTCTTCGGCCCCAACATCCGCGATCGCTACCCCTATCGCCGGGTCGAGCGCGGCAGCGCCGATGCGCGATAGCCGCGGCGGCCGCTTTTGCGCCGGGGCGAACCATGGCTAAGGTGCCAGTCTCACGACCTGATGGGAGTTGGCGATGCGCCGGACCGTTCTCGCCCTGCTGGCCACGACCGCCCTTCTCGCAGCCTGCCAGCCGCCCGGCGAGGCGCCTGTCGCCGAACCGGCGGCCACCGACGCGGCGCCGCCCGAAATGCCCGCCGACGCCCCGCCCCAGGAAGAGGTCGACCCGGATCTGGCCGCCGCCGACGGGGCCGGCGCCTGCCTGGCCGAGATCGGGGCCGCCGCCTCCGCCCGGCTGGTCGAGCGCTGCATCGCCGTCAGCCCCGCCACCCATCCACCGTGCAATGCCGCCAACCCCTGCGCCATGATCCAGGGCGAGATCGACCGGTCGTGCGCCATGTACGGGCCCAGGGAGACCAGACCGGGGCAGTGCGACGCTTAACGGTTCCTAGAGCCTAAAACCCTAGCCTCGCGGGCCATGACACCCGTCCAGACGCCCCCCGACCTGCGCGCCCTGACCTCGCTGCGGTTCCTCGCCGCCCTGTGGGTGGTGATGTTCTCGGCCTGGCCGCACCTCGACGTCGACTTCACGCCAGTCGCCATGACCAAGGGCTATCTCGGCGTGGAGGTCTTCTTCGTCCTGTCCGGCTTCATCCTCAGCCACGTCTATCTGGAGGCGGCCGGGCGCCGCGAGGGCTTCAGCTATCGCGGCTTCCTGTGGGCCCGGATCGCACGGGTGTTTCCGCTGCACCTGGTCACCCTGGCGGGGATGATCGGGCTCGGCGTGGTCGCCACCCTGGCCGGAATCGCTGTCAGCGAGAGCCTGATCGACTGGCGCTCCCTGCCCGCACATCTGACCCTGACCCACGCCTGGGGGCTGGCCTCCAGCGCCGCCTTCAACCACCCGTCGTGGTCGATCTCGGCCGAGTGGTTCGCCTATCTGAGCTTCCCGGCCTTCGCCTTCGTGGCCTGGCGGCTGCGCGACCGGCCGGTGCTGGCCACAGCCCTGGCCGCCGGCGGGGCGCTGGCTCTGTACGCCGTCTTCGAGCCGCTCGCCGGCTTCTCCCTGACCGAGGCCACCTTCCGCTGGGGCGCGCTCAGGATCGTTCCGTGCTTCGCCCTGGGCTGCGCCCTCTATCTGATCCACCGGCGCGCCCCCGTCCCCCATGCCGGAGCGCTGGCGGCGGTGAGCGGCGCCGCCCTGCTGGGCTGCGCCTCCCTGGGTCTGTGGGATCCGCTGGTGGTGCTGGCCGCCGGCGGCCTGATCCTCGGGCTCGGCGGCCTCGACAACGCCCGCGCCGGGGCGCTCGCCTCGAAGCCCGCTGTCTATCTCGGCGAGATTTCCTACTCGATCTACATGGTCTGCGCGCCGGTGCTGCTGCTCGGCGTCAACGTCGCCGCGCGCCTGACCGGAGCCGAGGACAAACAGCTTCACGTGATTGTGTGGCTGGCGGTGCTGGCGATGATCCCGGCGGTTGCGGCGGCCACCTATCACCTTGTCGAACGCCCGGCCCGCACGGCCCTGAGAGGACTGGCGAACCGAAACGGCCCAGCTTCCGGCCCGGCCGTCGGGCAGACGAATTCGCCTGAAAGGGTTCTTCAACCCTCCGAAACTATCGTCTAAGGCTGATTCCACAGGCAGGTCGGGAAACACGCCAGCATGATGAAACGGCTCACAGCCGCCGCGGTTGCGGCGACCCTCGGATGTTTCGTGCTGGGCGCCTCCGCGCCCGCCGCGACGGCCGGTGAGCCCTACTGGCAGTGCGTGACCTTCGCCCGCATGTTCTCGGGCATCCAGATTTTCGGCGACGCCCACACCTGGTGGCGTCAGGCCCAGGACCGCTTCGAGACCGGCCAGCGCCCCCAGACCGGAGCGGTGCTGACCTTCCAGCCCGTCGGCCGCATGAGCCGCGGGCACGTCGCTGTCGTCTCGGAGGTCCTCACCGACCGGGTCATCCGCGTCACCCACGCCAACTGGGGCGGCAGCCGCGGCAAGGTCGAGGAGAACGTCACCGTCGTCGACGTCTCGAACGGCGGCGACTGGAGCGCGGTCAAGGTCTGGTACAACCCGATCAACGACCTCGGCAGCACCGTCTATCCGACCTACGGCTTCATCTACAAGGCGCCCGCCGAGCGGCCCGAGGGGCTGCTGATGGCGTCGGTTCCGGCCACCGCCGGCCAGCCCTGAACCCCTGAACCATTTCCGCACCGTCGCGCTGATGCTTGACGGCGGCGCCCCCGCCGCGCTCCATGACCGCGACCGGGAGACCTCCATGCGCGCCTTCACCCCCCTCGCCCTGACCGTCGCCGTGCTGGCGCTCGCCGCCTGTTCGCAGCCGGCCGAGGCCCCCGTGGCGCCCGAGCCGGCGCCGGCCGCCGCCCCGACGCTGGGCGGGATCGATCTGACCCGGCCGCTCCACATCGGCGGCAACGAGCCGTTCTGGGCCATCGAGATGACCGGCCCGGAGATGGTCTATTCCGGCGTCGACCGGCCCGAGCAGCGCGCGCCGCAGGGCCAGCCGACCCTGCAGGGCACCATGGCCACCTGGGAATCCACCACGGGCGCCGGCCAGCCGCTCAGGATCACACTGACTGCGACCGACTGCAGCGACGGGATGAGCGACCGGGTCTGGCCGCTGACCGCCATGGTCGAGATCGCCGGCGAGTCCCTGACGGGCTGCGCCGCCACCGCCAGCGCCCACCGCGCGGCGGGAGAGAGCGGCCGGGTCGTCGACCCGGGTCAGCCCGCCGGCTGATCCCGCAGCGTCCTGAGCGCGCCGAGCCGCGCGAAGGCCAGGGTCAGCGCCTTGCGCCGGGCCGGGGCCAGCGGCGCCGAACAGGCTTCGCGCACCACCGCCCCGCCGAAGCCGTCGGCCACGATCAGCCCCGGTTCGTCCGGCAGGATGTCGCCGGGAAACTCCGGCGCCACGGCGAAGTAGAACAGGTCGCAATACGGCCGGTACTCGCCCCATTTGCGGTCGACGCGGAAATCCTCGACCCCCGACTTGACCTCGCAGATGGCGATCTCGCCGCGCGGCCCCAGGGCCATGACATCCGCCCGCCGGCCGTTGGGCAGGCCGACCTCCAGCAGCGGCGCAAAGCCCATGTCCGCCATCAGCCGCGCCGCGCCGCGGGTGACTGACAGGGTGGTCGCGGGACGGCTGAAGACGAGGTCGATGTGGATCGCGGCAGCGGGCATGCGCGAGTTATGTTCCGCATCCGTTCCGGTTTCAAGCGGCGGCGCTACAGGATGAACCGGCTGAGATCCGCGTCGCGCGCCAGGTCGGCGACCCGCTCGCGCACCTGGTCGCCGTCGAAGGCGACGGTCTGGCCAGCCAGGTCGGAGGCCTTGAACGACGTCTCCTCCAGCACCCGCTCCAGCACCGTCTGCAGCCGCCGGGCGCCGATGTTCTCGACCGTGGTGTTGGCCGCCACCGCTGCGTCCGCCAGCGCCGCGACGGCGTCGTCGGTGAAGGTCAGGGTGACGTCCTCCGTGGCCAGCAGGGCCTGGTTCTGGCGGATCAGATTGGCCTCGGGCTCGGTCAGGATGCGCACGAAGTCGTCGCGGGTCAGGGCCTTGAGCTCGACGCGGATCGGCAGCCGGCCCTGCAACTCGGGCAGCAGGTCCGATGGCTTGGCCACATGGAAGGCGCCCGAGGCGATGAACAGGACATGGTCCGACTTGGCCGGACCGTATTTGGTGGACACCGTGGTGCCCTCGATCAGGGGCAGCAGGTCGCGCTGCACGCCCTCGCGGCTGACGTCGGCGCCCGAGGCGCCCTGCCGCGCCGCCACCTTGTCGATCTCGTCGAGGAAGACGATGCCCTCGTTCTCGGCCAGCAGCACGGCCTCTCGCGTCAGGCTGTCCTGATCCAGCAGCTTGTCGCTCTCCTCGGTGATCAGCGGCCCGACCGCGTCGCGCACCGGCAGCTTGACGGTCTTCGTCCGCCCGCCGCCCAGCTTGCCCAGCATCTCCGACAGATTGATCATCCCGACATTGCCGCCGCCCGGCAGGTCGATGCCCTGCATCGGCGACGAGGTGTCGGCCAGCGACAGCTCGACCTCCTTGTCGTCCAGTTCGCCGGCGCGCAGCTTCTTGCGGAAACTCTCGCGCGTCGCCGGCTGCGAACCGGGCCCCACGAGAGCGTCGAGGATGCGCTCCTCGGCGGCGGCCTCGGCCTTCGCTTTGACCCCGCTGCGGCGCTTGTCGCGCACCATGACCAGGGCCGCCTCGACGAGGTCGCGCATGATCTGGTCGACGTCGCGGCCGACGTAGCCGACCTCGGTGAACTTGGTCGCCTCGATCTTGAGGAAGGGGGCCCCGGCCAGGCGCGCCAGCCGCCGGGCGATCTCGGTCTTGCCGACGCCGGTCGGCCCGATCATCAGGATGTTCTTGGGCGTCACCTCGTCGCGCAGGTCTTCGGGCACGCGCTTGCGCCGCCAGCGGTTGCGCAGGGCCACGGCGACGGCGCGCTTGGCGTCGTCCTGGCCAACGATGAAGCGGTCGAGTTCGGAGACGATTTCGCGGGGAGAAAGGTCGGTCATCACACGCAGATAGGGCGGCTCAGCCCGCAGCGGGAGGGGGCGGGGGCGAAGGCGGCGGCGGTGGGGCCGGGATCAGCTGGGCGAGGACGATCTTCCAGCCGCCCTCCTGCCGCTGCCACAGCCTCACATAGTGGCCGGACCGCGACTGGCCCTCGCGCAACCAGTCCGCCCGTCCGTAGGTCCAGACCAGATCGCCATAGTCGGAGGCGCCGCCGCCTTCGGTGGGCCCGAAGCGGAATGTAGCGGGCCAGCCGGACAGGGTCTCGGCGAAGTCCCCACGGCCGATCGCCGGCGGCCGGGGCGCGACATACAGCCGCCCGTTGTCGGCGAGCACGGCGAGATGGGCGGCCTTCTGATCAACGGCGGCCGCCAGCGCCAGCGCCGCTTCCTCCGCCCTGACGGGGTCCATGGCCCGTTCGGCCGCCGGCACCCGTGACGGGGCCTCGCCCTCGCGGACGACCTGCAGGAGCGCGGGCCCGGGCGGCAGGATCACGGGTTCGGCATCCGGCCCCGGCACGTCCGCCGCGCTGGCGCCGGAGCCGCCGTCGTAGACCCATTTCCACGACCCGTCGGGCTGGCGCTTCCAGATGGTGAAATAGTGCCCCGTCCGCTGGCCGTTCAACGCCACGCCTCCGGTGGTGAAGCC
>JADGMW010000835.1_pt1 | contig 10386 bp, 15 predicted proteins | sample 8641801 | NCBI WGS metagenome assembly JADGMW01 (sample SAMN16272018, study PRJNA661076) | feces metagenome | isolation source: fecal sample from diarrhoea affected cattle A | host: Bos taurus | place: South Africa: Lokaleng Village, Mahikeng | collected 2019-09
GCGCTTCCTTCACACGGAAGAGGTCATCAGTTCGAGTCTGGTATCGCCCACCACATGAAGCCGCGTAATCACGCGGAAGTTCCGACACCCGCAGCATCGCACTACGCGATCTGACTGCTGCGGTTGTGCACCTGTTGTGCATCCGCTCGCGGAATGAGCGCCGCGACGGCCTCGGCAGCGTGCCGGGCGCGGTCGCCGATCAGGTGCGTGTACACGTCCGACGTGATGACGACCGACGAGTGCCGCAGCCGCTTCGACGTCAGAGCGATGTCGGCCCCGCTCGCGAGCATGAGCGATGCGTGCATGTGCCGTAGCCCGTGCATCTTGATCCACGACAGCAGCGGCTGAGGCTTCTCGCCGCGTGCCGCACGTTCGGCGTTCTCAGCGGTGATCGTCGCGTTCGTCGCCGCCCACACGGGCTTGAAGACGTTCTTCAGCACGTAGTCGCGTCGAAGCGGGCGCCCGTCTTCGTGAGTGAAGACGTACCCGCTGTTCTGCCAGAGAGCGCCGAGCCGTTCCCGGTCGGCCTGCTGGGTGATCTGCCACGCGACGAGCGCGCCGACCGTCTGGTCTTCGAGGTCGATGCTCGCTCGGCTCTCTTCGGTCTTCGGCTCCTTCTCTTCGACCTTGCCGTCGACGATCGTGCGCGTCCACCGCACCGTGAGCGTGCGCGACGCGAGATCGACGTCGATCCATCTGAGCCCGGCTAACTCGGCGGGACGTAGCCCGGTGAACATCGCTACTTCGAGCACGACGCCGAGTCGGTGCTGCGCGGCGTGATCGAGGAACCGCCCAGCCTGGGCGGGCGACCACGGCTCGAACTTCGCGCGCCGCTCCTTGGGGAACACGACACCGGTCGCGGGGTTCGCTGGGATGAGATCGCCCCGCACGGCTGCCGTGAGCGCGCTGCTGATCCCCCGGTGTGCCTTCTTTACGGTCGGCACGCCGCGACCGGCAGCGAGCATGCTGTCGACGAAGCGCTGCACGTCAGCGCGCCTGATGTCGCTGAGCCGCATGCGCCCGAGTGCGCTCGGCGCGACGTCATTCTCGAAGTAGCGTCGGTACGCCGCGACGAGCCCGGCAGAGAGCCCGCTCGTGCTCAGCCACTCGTCGCACCACCGCGCGAACTGTGTGCGGTTCGTCTCTCGGAACTGGCCCGTGTCGTGCTCTGCCTTCGCCTTCGCGTAGGCCGACTGCGCGGCGCGCTTGCTCGTGAAGTTCGCGACGCGGGTCTGTAGCCGCCGCATCTTCTTCGTCTTCGGATCGAACGCGAAGCCGCGGCTGAGGTAGTAGCCCCATTTGCCGTGCTTCGGGTTGGCGAGCAGCGTCGGGCACGCTCGCGCGATCTGCTGCTCGCTCGCGTTCTCGGGAAGGTTGCCGTACGGCTTGCCGCGCTCGTCACGGCATGAGCATCTGCGATAGATCATTTCTCTTCCTCTCGTGGTGGGATGAACCCGAGTTTTCGGGCCTGGGTGATGCGACGATGAGCCGTCGCACGACTGATGTTCAGTGCTCGCGTTGTCTGCTTGACCGGATCGGCCTTGCCCGCTCGATAGAACCCGAGATAGACATCGGCGAACTGTTCGAGATCGTCGCGGCTCGGGCCGCGCCGCCCACGCTTCGACTCGCCACCTGTCACGGGAGCATCGGCAGCGATCGCCTCGAACTCCATCGCGACTCCCTCGAAGCGGGCGAGAGCGGTGAGCGGATCAACGTCGCCGACTGCACGCGGCGGCTTGCCGCTCGTCTCGCGCCAGGCGATCGTCTGCACGATCTTCGCGGGCTGGATCGCTCGCAGTGTGTTCGCGGTGATCTCCCTCTCGCCGACTATGCGCAGCCCGGTCAGGATCAGTCGTCCGTCTGTCGACTCACCGACTCGCACGAGCAAATCGCCCGCTGCGCGAGTGCGGTCGGTGGTGCCGCGCACGGCGTACCAGTCGCCCTGAGCGTCGTCGCTGGGCGTGACGGGTCGCGGGTCGACGTCCCACTCGGCGTGTGTAGTGCGCGCGCCGGGCATCGGCTCGTGCTGCGGGTTCGCTGCTCGCGCTGCGATGCGCTCGTCGATCACACGCTGCTCGTCATCGGTCAGCGGTCGTGGCTGGCGGGGCCGTCTCGTACTCATGGGCACCACGCTACACCGCTGTAACTCATTTTGCTACACCTGCGCGTGAGACACCGAGGGTTGCCGCGTTGCTCGTTTTTACGGGCGTACAGGTGTCTCAATGTGCGCGCGGAAATGAAACTTTGCTCCCACGCGCGCGACTGTCGCATCAGCGTAACGTCGAAGACATGACAACTCTGATCGACGAAGCGAGAGCACGACGCGAACTGCCGTCGCCAGCACTCGCGCGAGCAATCCGCGAGGCCGCTGGGGTGAGCCAAGAAGGGATCGCCAGAGAACTCGACGTCACCCGCATGACAATCTGCCGCTGGGAAGCGGGCACGTTCAAGCCGTCCGGTCAGCGACTCATCGCTTACGTTGCGCTGCTGCGCGAACTTCAGCAGATCACCGGAGGCGCACGATGAGCACCGCGACTATGCAAACGCTGACACTCGACGACATTCGCGATCGTGCGACGATCTCGATCGACGAGACGGCTGCTGTGCTCGGCGTTTCTCGTGCATCCGCCTATGCGAGTGCTCGCAGCGGCGACGCGTTCCCGGTCAAGCGAATCGGGCGGCGCTATCTCGTGCCCGTTCCCGCTCTGCTCACCTGGCTCGCTGAGAACTGATCGAACGGCATGACCGACTCACTCGACGGAGGGCGAGCACACGATGACTACGACCGCAGACCGCCACGAGGGCGACGGCTTCACGATGATCCCGGATTGGCTCGTCGAGAGCAGCGCGATCTCGCTGCACGACTACGCCGTTCTGATCGTCCTGATGAAGCACGCGCGCAGCAGCGGGCAGTGTCACCCGGGATTCGCGACGATCGCCGCTCAGGCGCGTCTCTCGCGCGACTCTGTAATGCGGTCGCTGCGCTCGCTCGAAGAGCGCGGGCTGATCTCGATCGAGCGCCGTCGCGTCGGCGCGAAGAATTTGCCGAACCTGTACACACTGCATGTTGAGCGCGGTCGAGTGGTCGCTCACAGCGACCACTCCAAGGGTGGTCGCTCGCAGCAGGTAGTCGCTCACAGCGACCAGGCAGTCGCCTACAGCAACCAGGGGTGGTCGCTCCCAGCGACTCTAACGAGACCTACCAACGAGACTTATGAACCAGACACCGTCGCGAGCGACGAGTTGGTCAGCGATGACATCTCAGCGATCGAGCGCCGCGACGCTGCCAGCGCGGTCGTCCTCGACATAGACACCGTCTTCGATCGCGTCTGGGGTGAGTGGCCTAAAAAGACCTCACGCAAGACTGCGCGTGCGAAGTTCCATACCGCCGCACAACGTCACCCGGGCGGGCTGCACGGGCTCGCCGATGACGCGATCGCTCACGGGCGGGCGCATGGGGCTCACACGCCTGAGCGGTTCGTGCCGATGCTCTCGACATGGCTCAACGGTGACCGGTGGGACGACGCGCTGCCGCACCCGCGCAGTGGCGACACGGTCGCCGACCGCAACGCTGCGATCTTCGCGCGCTACCTCGGCCCGGACGGTGGTGCCACGTGAATTCGACAGCAGCAGCGCTGATGATCCTCGACCTCGCGCCGTCCAGACACTGCACAACCACTGAGCCAGCACCCCAAGAAACCGCAGATCAGACAGGTGGGCGCTTCATAGGCCCGGAAGAGATCAACGAGAGGAAGACAAACCGATGACCAATACACACCCCGACGACATCATCGACCCCGGTGACATCTTCGACCCTTCGCGAAGCCATATCGACACGCTGCTGCATCTCTCAGAGAACCCGCCGAAGCATGTCATCGAATCGCCGCTCGAATTGCTCGCCGACCGCGTGATGCTCACCGTCTCGGACGTCGCCGAGATCATGCGCATCGACCGATCGACGGCATACAAGATGATCCGAGCCGGACAGATCGAAAGCATCCGCGTCGGCGAGAACGGGCGCGGCATCCGCGTACCCGCGCAACCGCTTGCGCGCACGCTCGGTGCCGAGTGCCCACACTGCGGCGAGATCGGCGGTGCACGATGAGTGTAGAACTCGACGGGCTCGTCGCCCGCGCACACCGGCTCGTCACGACGCCCAAGCGCGACAGTCTGCGCACAGCGATGCGGCAGCGCCGCCGAACGGCCGCCGGCTACGGCAAGGCGCTCGACGAGATGCAGCCCCGCCACTACGGCGCGGTGAAGGCCTACGCCGCCGCGTTGAGCGCTGAGGCCGCTGCCCAGCGCGCGGATGCTCAGGAACTGCGCGAAATGCTCGCCGCGATTCTCAGCGAGCAGATCGGCGGTGTGTCATGAGCAGGGGTTACCAAGCGATCCATGCCGAACTTCGGGCGAGGCGTGGCAGCGCTGTCGGTCTGCCGTGCGTCGCACCCGGTTGCAGCCGGCTCGCTGATGGGTGGGCGCTGGTAGGCGAAGCGACGAACTGGGGCGAGAAGAGCGACAGCGAGGACAAGATCGTGCGCTGGTCGACCGATCTGAACGATTACGCGCCGTGCTGCGACTCGCATAATCATCAACTCGATAAGGGCGGCGACTGGCTCTATTGCCCTCGCGGTCACTATCGGACGACGTGGGGTGTCGACTCGAAGGGCGAGTGCCAGGGCTGCCGCCGCGAACGTCGTCGTCGCCTGCGCGCCGATCCCGAGTATCGCGCTCGCGAGACGGCTCGTGATCTCGCACGCCGCGCGGACCGCCGCGCCATGAACCACCGCGCAGACCGTGCGGTTGCAACTGGCCGAACGGCCACCGACCAAAGGAGGGCCTCGTGAGTGACACGAGCCGATTCGCTGCCGCCGTGCGCGGCTACCGTGACGAGATCGCTGCTGCACGGCAGATCAGCGACGACGATCTGAGTGCGACCGGAGTCGCAGCAAGGCAGCGCGCCGCTGTCGACGCCGCACGTGCTCGGCTGCTGGCTGCTGTACCGCCGTTGCCGGAGAGCGGGACGAGCCGCGTTGAAGTGCTTGCGAGCCTCGCAGCGACGAGCGCTGACGAGATCGCACGGATGCAGCACGAGCAGACGAAGGTGCGCGCGCTGCTCGACGCGGGGCGTCCCCTGGGGCAGATCATCGCGGAGGCCGACGATGTGCGCGCGCTCGCGATCGCCGATCTCGTCGAGATTCTCCCGCAGGTGCTTGAATCGCGGAGCGGCGCTGAGATCGTCGCCGAAGTGCGAGGGCTCGTCTTCGAGCGGCTGGCCAACCTAGGCATCGAAAGCGCCGCAAGAGTACGGACTGCCGAGCAGCAGAGTGCGCCGCTAATCGCCTGGCGGCGCGTGATGACCGAGGCGGCGGAAGGCAGCGACGCGAGCATCGCTGCTTGGCAAGATGTATACCGCGTCGACGCCGACGGGTATGCGACGGCTCGCGAGGGCATCGACGGGAACGTCGACGAATGGGTTCGCCAACTCGATCTCGCAATGAAAGAGTGATCCGGCGCGGTCGAAGGTCGTCTTACGTCAAACCGGGAGGGGCGGTCGAGCGTTTCCTCGCCGCCCTCCTCGGGCACGTCGTTGTCGGAGGGCAGCCATAAGATGCAAACCACGCCGGGCGTCTAAGCCACTGTGTCCACAGACCGCGCTGCTACATTGGAACTGAACGGAGGGAGGGGCCATGGCTAACGCGCAGGACGTTGCCGCGTACATCATCGACAAGTGCGGTGAAATGACCGCGATGAAGTTGCAGAAACTTTTGTACTACTCGCAGGCTTGGCACCTCGTTTGGTCGGAGCAGCCGCTCTTCGGCGAAGAAATTCAAGCCTGGGCAAACGGCCCCGTCGTATACGACATTTACCGCAAGCACTCCGGGCAATTCCGGGTGGGCGAGTGGCCCCACGGTGATGCGTCACGCTTGAACGCCGACGAGGCAGGTTCGGTTGACGCGGTGCTCGACGCGTACATGCCTTTTACGGCTCATCAACTGAGCGAGATGACGCACCACGAAGACCCGTGGCGGATCGCCCGCGAGGGTGTAAACGATGGTGTCCGAAGCAACAGGCCGATCTCCCTTGCTTCGATGCACGAGTATTACTCGGCCCGCACTGCCTGAGTGCCCAAATGGCGAAAGACCGCAAGCCCAAGCGCGCGCGTGTTCAGGTGCCGACCGGTGGGTGGCAAGCGGCGAAGGGCGTGCCGAGCACCCCGGACGTCAGTACCGAGAAACGAGCGTTCCTGCTTGATATCGATCATCCTGACGTAACTGCCCGCAGACTCGTGTGGCGCTTCGGAGAGATCGACTCTGGCGGATCCTGGCCACCTGCCGCGATTGGTTTCGATGCTATGGGTGACCTTCTAAAGAAGATGGCCGACTATGAGTCGATGACGCTTGGCGAGATATTCAGGCCAGGCTCGGAACATGGCAAGAGGTACGTCGTCGAGAACTTACCGGCCCGCGCGTTGAAGCGACTTCGCGAGATCGAGCGCGACGATGAGACGGAAATCGCGCGTCTGAGGTGCGGAGGCCGCCCGCGATTGTATGGCTTTCTTCGAGAGCACGTCTTCCACGTGGTTTGGTGGGATGCAGAACACGAAGTGTACCCATCGAAGAAGCGGAACACTTGATCTATGGGCTCAAGCGCGAATGCACATTCGATGCACAACGGGGCCAGAAACCGCAGATGAGACGCTTGCCCTCTTCCCAAGGGATGAAGCGCTCAAACGCGGTCAGAGCGCAGCCTCAGCAGCAATATGCGCGGAGAACGAGGCTACGAACCGACGCAGACTGTTTGCTTCACTTACATCGCTGTATTCGCCGAACGGTCCACCCTCCCGCGTCGAAGCGACGAGGGCTGTTTCGGTGTACAGGTTCTCCAGCACGAGACGGCGACACAAGACGTCGTAGCGCTCCAAATACGATGCGGTTCGCAACTCGGGGAAGACCGGAAAATGCCGCGAAGCCGGGCTAGTGGGCCGTCGCGACGCGGGCGCATCTTCGACGTGCATTAGCCAGCCAACGAAAGGGCGAGGCTGGTCGCCGAAAGCGCCTTCGCGGTACGCAGTCCAGAGATCGAGAGCAGACCCGATTGCTTCCTCCGCGCGGTTGTTGAAGTTGTTGCCGAACGACGGGCCGACTTGACTCTTCAGTTCGATCGCGGCTATCAGTTCGTCTCTGCGAATAACGACTACGTCCCAGTCCTTCGTGGGGCGGAAGTAGCCGGGGAGCGTATTCACACCACGCGTCAAGTGCACGTCCGCGTCGTGCAGACCGTTGGCGTAGACCAATTCTGCGATCAGGGTGACGAACCCATCCATATTCTTCCCGCTGGTCACTCCGGCACGTTCACCGGTATCGACGACGCCAGCGAGTCGCTGGCGCTCAGCAGCAGCCGCACGAGCATCCCAGAAGACGCGAACTGCATGCGCAGCACGCTCTTCGAAGTTGGCGAGATCGAGACTCATGCTGTGGCTACTTTCTTCTCAGTGAGGAACTCAAGTGACCCGGGCGACAATTCATAGATGCGTTCTAGAAGGCTGATCGGCAGTTTCGTGCCCGCCTCCCCGTGGTCGATCATCTCCTGCTTGTCCAATTCCGAGATGTCCTCCCAGAGTGGAATGCGTATCCGTTTGAGATTCTGGGCTTGAAAGCGGAGGTAGCCTCCGCCGATCTTGACCGAGTACGCCTCCACGAACATGTGCGCAATGCCGCTTCGAAGCAGTGACTGAAGGGCACGCAGATTCCAGCGCTCGGCAGTGATGAAATACAGGTTGTGATGGGGGTAGAGATGCCCAGGGTCGTACGCGATGGCATCGCCATTCCCCCGGATGTCGGGAATGAGCAACTTGGGCTCCCAGGTGAGACTCGGTGTGATTCGGTCGATCGTCCGATACCATCGCTTCGCGACGTTGGACTTTGCAGTGTGACGCTTGGCCAGAGCCTCGCGATGCTGCTCGAAGTGGGACGCAAGTTTCGGGTATGAACCGAGGTCGACTAGCGTCCCCTCATCTGTGAACGGGTTCAGAATGCCCTTGCCGGTCCACGTCACTTCACCCTCGACGACGCACTTATTGGTCGCGAGGGGTAGTAGTCGGTCACTTTCGACGTCGAAGGACTCGTAATCGGCGATAAACGCTCGATCGTTGCCAGTTGCAACGCCGATGCCGACTCGACACCCAGCCTCCTGAAGAGTCGGAAAACGATCCTCGAAGTCATGGATGATCTGCAACGCGGGGTTCGCGTTCACGAGCCACGGCTGTGAACCTCGCACAGCATTGATTGATTGGATCCCCGGCGAGAGTTCCGGCGCTGCTAGTTCCTCCGAGAGCCCCCGCAGATAATTTGCGTCAAGGGCTTCCGCTCGAACCACACGAGTCCTGAGAGCCGAGGACCTTTGTATCAGGGTGATTGATGGATAGGCGCCGACCTGCACCTCGAATGCATCAAGACCATACATGTCGACGTAGCACGCAAGATGAAAAGACTGAGAGATCTTCGCGCGAATCCCGCGCCCATAGTCGTTCTTTAGCCAAGCGTCCGCGCAGATGAAGGAGAGTGAACCGTCTTCATTCAGATAGTCGAGCGATCGTTCCATGAACGCGACATAGAGGTCGGCTCTCCCGACCATGCTCGAAAAACTCCGCCGATACTCAGCGAGTAATGAAGGCTCGATCAGTTCCTGTCGTACGTATGGCGGATTCCCGATGACGAAATCGAAGTGCATACCCAAGTCGGTGAGGAGATAATCGCCGTGGACGAGCCAAGCGTCGACGAGCCGAACGACGTCGTTGAAGGGGACATCGCGTGAAACAAGATGGTCGGCCAGCGTCGACCGAAACGCTAGGTATGTATCGGTATCGAGTTCAACTGCGCGAAGACTGTTGAGAAGGTCACCAGCGTCCTCGCCGCCGCGGGAGCGCCAGGAGTCAAGAAGCCGGTCGACCACCGATAGCACGAACCGTCCTCCGCCAAATGAAGGCTCAAGAATCGCGCGGTCCACGAGGTCGGAGTCAGTCGTATATCCGATTAGGTCGAGCATGAAGTCCACTACGGACTGCTTCGTGAAGATTGCGCCGCGCTTCTTCTCTTCGGCTCCATAGCTGCGTTCTGCCGCAGATGGCACCAGCGAGGCATGCGGTGGTCGGTCAATTGAGATCGTCATATCAAGGCCAGCGTATCGGCGCCCTCCGACATAGGCGCGGAGCGCCTCTCCCTCGGGCCATGACAGCGATCAGTCGAGTGTCACTGCGGCGCTGTGCTGTTCGCCGTTCGGGCGTGTCCAGTGAAGGTGAGCGTCGATCTGCTGCGATGACTGCAACCCACGCCACCAGTCGAGCCGGAAAGACTGTCCCGGCTGCGTCGCACCCGATTCAGGGATATTCACGTTCACCCGATCACCCTTGTGAGCCCGAGCGAATCTAAGCGCCACCCCGGTCACCTGCTCGTTGCCACCGAGAAGAAACTTCCACGCTTTGCTGGCGGCAGCCTGTGGCTCGATGGTCCACGGGGTCCGGTAGCGCTCACGTTCTGCACGATCAAGGTCGGCCGCCGCGCGTGCGCGAGCGTTCTGCTCTTCCACCGCTGCTGCGATGCGCTCAGACGCCGCGACAGTGCGCTCTTCGTGCTCCTCGGCCTCACTCGCTGACGATCGCGCATCGAGGCGGGATCGGCGAGCCTCCCACGCCTGCCAGCCAGCGATCAGCGCGGCGACGACGGCAACACCAGTAGCGATCCATTCCACAAGTGAGACGCTACCGGGCACCGCCGACACGACGCATGCGTCGAACGCGGTCGACGTAGTGGAGATGCGGCCACTCGTCGATCTGCCCCGTCTCACGGTCGACGACGATCCACGCACCGCCGATCAGGACGAGCCCGCGCGCCTGGTCGTCGCGCACGCGCTGCGCGGTCACGAGGCAGACGCCGTCGTCCTCGAAGCCTTCGCGTGCGAACGGCTCGCCGTAGTGCGCAGCCGCGATCTCGCGCGCTTCATCAAACGTCAGCATGCTCATCCTCCCTGCTCGATCCCATGGTGCCGCGACGCACCGACGTTCGCGCTCGACGGGAGGACACCGTGAGCGAGGACACACGTCGGGTAAAACTGTGCTGGCGTGCCTCCGAGTGTGCTGCTTGTTGTGCAGTTGATTGTGCACACTGCCGGGCATTGACCATCACCAGACGTCACAGGTGACGCGCCCGAGTGCTGGGACGCCAACTAGCGACTACGTCCCAGCACTCGGCGTCACGCGATGTCATGCGGCTGTCTTCATTCACACGGAAGAGGTCATCAGTTCGAGTCTGGTATCGCCCACCACACAGCATTCTTCTTCGCGATGCGAATGCCCGGCTCTCCCATGCAGCGGCTTCGCTCAGCCCC